>Ga0209066_10002016_pt1 | contig 25622 bp, 24 predicted proteins | sample All_14_2_FD_187198 | JGI IMG/M metagenome (GOLD analysis project Ga0209066, IMG submission 187198) | Freshwater microbial communities in response to fracking from Pennsylvania, USA - Allegheny Zone_MetaG_DW_15 (SPAdes) (version 2) ... | reverse complement strand
GTTCGATCGATCTGAGGGCCGAGGCCAGCGCAAAAGCTTACGCACTGCCGTTGGAGGACATCAACCTCGCCGACACCGAGCTCTGGCGCACCGATACGGTGTGGCCATATTTCGAGCGGTTGCGCAAGGAGGACCCAGTGCATCTTCACCCGGCGCATCATCACCCGGATGGCGCCTTCTGGTCCATTACCAAGTACGCCGACATCATGGCGATCGATATCAATCACGAGGTGTTTTCGTCGGAACCATCGATCACGATCTTCGACCCAAAGGAAGACTTCACGCTTCCGATGTTCATCGCGATGGATCCGCCCAAGCACGACGTCCAGCGCAAGACTGTCAGCCCGATCGTCTCGCCGGCCAACCTCCACCTGATGGAGCCGTTGATCCGCAGCCGCATCAGCAAAACCCTGGACGAACTGCCGATCGGCGAGCCCTTCGACTGGGTCGATCGGGTCTCCATCGAACTCACCACCCAGATGCTGGCGACCCTGTTCGACTTCCCCTGGGAAGAACGGCGCAAGCTGACCCGTTGGTCGGACATCGCCACCGCAGGACCTGAATCGGGCCTGTTCGTTACGGAAGATTATGAGACCGAGCGTAGAATGGAGTTGTTCGGTTGCGTGGACTATTTCACGCGGCTCTGGAACGAGCGGGTCAACGCCCCGCCCAAGGGCGATCTGATCTCCATGCTGGCCCACGGTGAGGCCACCCGAAACATGGACCGCATGGAGTACCTCGGAAACCTGCTCCTGTTGATCATCGGCGGCAATGACACTACCCGAAATACGATGACCGGTTCGATCCTGGCGATGAACCAGAACCCCCAGCAGCTACGGAAGCTGCAGGCGAACCCAGACCTGATCCCCTCCATGGTTTCGGAGACCATCCGCTGGCAGACACCGCTCTCGAACATGAGGCGCACCGCCACCCGAGATTTCGAGATTGGCGGCAAGCTCATCAAGAAGGGTGACAAGGTGCTTATCTGGTATGCCTCGGGCAATCGGGACGAGACGGTAATCGAGAATCCAGACGCCTACATCATCGACCGCGAGCGGCCTCGCAACCATCTGTCGTTCGGGTTCGGCATCCACCGGTGCGTTGGCAATCGCCTGGCGGAGCTGCAGTTGCGAATTCTCTGGGAAGAAATCCTGCCTCGTTTCCCCGAGATCAGGGTGCTTGAGGAGCCGCAGCGCGTGCCCTCGGTCTTGATCCGGGGTTACTCGTCCATGCTGGTTGTAATCCCCACTCGTTCCTGAAGCGCGCCCCTCAGCAAAAAGCGGACTGCAAGCCACGCTAGGGAAGCCCCCGCGTCGCGTTGACCCACACCTACTGGGCGGCGTGCCAAGACGCCTCCCGGAAGAATTATCGTCGCGAATCAGAAACCGGAGACAAGCAAGTGGCCAAGATCACATATTGTGAGCATGACGGGGTCGAGCACGTCGTGGACGTGAAGCTTGGGCTGTCAGTCATGGAGGGCGCCGTGAAGAACAGCATTCCCGGCATCGACGCCGACTGCGGCGGCGCCAGTGCCTGCGCCACATGTCACGTCTACGTAGATGGAGAGTGGACAACCAAGACCGGCCCGAAAACGGCCATGGAGGTGTCCATGCTCGAATTTGCGGAAGGTGTGGCTGAGAACAGCCGGCTCGCCTGCCAGATCAAGGTCACTGACGCACTCGATGGGTTGGTCGTCCGGATGCCACAGAGTCAACATTGATTGTGTTTCTTCTGACACGTTCGAGTTCTACTAAGAACCGGAGGCTGTGCTATTAATCCGAAAGTTGACTATGTTGTCGTGGGCGCGGGTTCGGCAGTCGCCTGACTGCGCACAGTGGGACGCGGGTGCTTCTCTTTGGAAGCGGGCGGCGAAGAACGGCCGGTTCCGGTCCGCCGCAATCGCCTATCTACATCCGGTTCTGATGCGGCGATCAGTCCCGTGCATGACCGCGGCCAATCAATCGATTGCTCGCCAAAGCGCCTGCTGGCTGCTCGCCGTCGCATCCCAAGGAAGCCATCGAACGGCAATAGCGGCTCGGTTCGTTCAGAGGCGCGCGCACCGCCACCGTCCTGCCTGACGGGTGCGGCTGGAGACACCAGCCCAAGTGGGACGGGTTCGGCCGCCTGCTAGGTGCCGTCATGGGGCGTCCATCCCACTGCAATCCAACCTTGACCCATATGATATGTATGTGTTTTTATCCTCGCCATATATGTGATACTCGGATCGCGCGGGCGGGATATCAAATCCGCCCAAGGTGGAACCCAGCCCGCGCGACGATGGACTGGCTAGGTGTTTGGTCCCGGGGGTTGTGGGGCGGAGGCAGTCCCGTGGGCTGGGGTGGCCTTAGCGGACGATTGAGTCGGGGGCGGAACGTGAGCATTCGAGGCAAGGCCTTTGTCGCGGGAGTCTATGAGCACCCTTGCAGGGGCGCAGCGAACAAGACCCTCGCGCAACTGCATGCCGAAATCGCGCAGGGCGCGCTCGCCGACGCTGGGTTGAGCATGGGCGATGTGGACGCGTATTTCTGCGCCGGCGACGCGCCTGGCCTGGGTCCGCTCAACATGATCGAGTATCTTGGCCTGCAGAACGTAAGGCATATGGACAGCACCGAAACCGGCGGCTCTTCCTATCTGGTCCATGTCAATCATGCCGCGCAGGCGATCGCCGCCGGCCACGGCAACATCGCGCTCATCACTTTGGCGGGCCGTCCCCTGGCGGACGCGAAAGAGGGCAAGTCAGGCCGGTACCACAATGCGGAAGCGCCGGATTTTCCGTTCGAGGCGCCGTTCGGAGCGAACGTGGCGAACATGTATGCAATGTGCGCCATGCGCCACATGCACGAGTTCGGAACAACGTCCGAGCAACTGGCGTGGATCAAGGTCGCGGCCTCACACCATGCCCAGTACAATGAGAACGCCAGGCTGAAAAACGTAGTGACGGTCGAGGAGGTCTTGGCCTCTCCGATGGTTGCGGATCCACTTCATCGGCTCGACTGCTGCGTGATTACTGACGGCGGCGGAGGCTTGATCGTCGTCAGCGAAGTCGTCGCCCAAGCGTTGCGCCGCCCGCAGGTCAAGGTTCTGGGCGCCGGCGAGGCGCCCAAACATCTATCGGCGGGACGAGTCGATTTGACGTTTTCAGGCGCGCGTTGGTCGGGGCCGAAAGCCTTCGAAGAGGCGGGCGTGACAGCGAAGGACGTCAAGTACGCATCAATCTATGACTCGTTCACGATCACGGTGCTCGAGACCCTCGAGGATCTCGGATTCTGCGAAAAGGGGGCCGGGGGCCGGTTCGTCTCCGACGGCAACCTCATTTCCGGGGTTGGGCGCTTGCCGTTCAACACCGATGGCGGTGGCCTCTGCAACAACCACCCCGGCAACCGTGGGGGGATGACGAAAATCATCGAGGCGGTGCGTCAGGTGCGGGGCGAGGCCCATCCCCGTGTTCAGGTGCCAGATTGTGACGTGGCCCTGGCGCATGGAACGGGGGGGCTTCTTGGCTCCCGCATGGGTAGCGCGACCCTCATTCTCGGGAACCAGGATGCATGAGCAATCTGAACGAAACCAAGCGCCGCGTCATTACGAACGTCGAGAACAGACCGTTCTGGGAGGCGGCGGGACAAGGCCGACTCATGGTCGGTTGTTGTAATGCCTGCGGCGAAAGCCATTACTATCCGCGCTCCAATTGCCCACTTTGCTATTCCACTGACACCAGACTCAAGGAAACATCCGGCCTAGGCCAAATCTACAGTTACTCCATCACACGGCAGGCGGACCCGCCCCACATCATTGCCTACGTGACGTTGAATGAGGGTGTGACCATGCTGACGAACATCGTTGACTGCGCGCCCGACACGGTGCGGATCGGGCAGGCGGTGCGTGTTCGTTTTGTCGAGGCCGAGGACGGCTATGCGATTCCGATGTTCGCGCCTGCATGACGGCGCCGAACCGAAGGTGGATTCAGCCCAACGCCAGTGTTGCGGTACCTGTTGCCTGGTGTCGAGGCGCCGGCCAGTCGCGGCGCGGGGTGGCGTTCCAGACTTTCCGCATCCCCGCATTTGACGCCTGCGGAGGACTGTTCCCGTGGGCGTCGTCTGGCGCGATGCCGCCCAGACCAGGGCGCTGCTCGACAGTATGTCGATGGCGAACAGCGGTGGCCGGGCAACACCCTGAGCAAAAAGTCAAAACCCCGCTGCGGGCTCATGGCTGCGCAGGTTGACTTACAATGGCTTTCAGTGCGCATTTGAGTTAGGTCCGATTGGGAATGTGTCGCGCGGGCTGGCATTCATGATGGTTTCGACACACGAGGAAACATCGACGCCGTGAACCTCCAAGAAGGGGGCGCGCCGTCAGGGGAGGGTTACAAATGTCCGAATCTCTGCGCCTGCGCAGCCTGCTAGCCGCCAGCGTGTCGGTCGCCGCCATGCTGGGCGGCGCCGCGCCTGCTTTCGCCCAAGACACCACGGTCGGCGAAGTCATCGTGACCGCCCAAAAGAAGGAAGAGGCGATCCAGGACGTGCCGATCGCCGTTTCGGCGTTCAGCGCTGAAAGCCTCGAAAAGGCGAAGATCGACGGCGGTCCGAACTTGGTTCTGGCCGTGCCGAACGTGAACTTCTCCAAGGGGAACTTCACCGGCTACAACTTCCAGATCCGCGGCGTCGGCTCCAAGCTGGTCGCCGGTTCGGGCGACGCCGGCACCGGCATCCACCTGAACAACGCCCCGCTGACGGCCAACAACCTGTTCGAAGCCGACTTCTTCGACGTCGAGCGCGTGGAAGTTCTGCGTGGTCCGCAAGGCACGCTATACGGCCGCAACGCCACCGGCGGCGTGGTCAACATCATCTCGGCGAAACCGACCGACGAATTCGACGCCATGGTTCGGCTTGAAGCCGGCAACTTTGGCTCCAAGAAGGTCCGCGGCATGATTAACCTGCCGCTCGGAGATACGCTGGCCCTTCGCGTGGCTGGCGCGGTTCTCAAGCGTGATGGCTTCAGCCGCAACCTGACTACCGGCAGCGACGTTGACGACCGCGACCTGTGGGATGTGCGCGCCACCTTGGCGTTCAACCCCTCTGATACATTCCGCACGACCTTGATGTGGGATCACTTCGAGGAAGACGACACTCGGTCGCGCATCGGCAAGCAGCTCTGTGTGAAAGACCCCGGTCCGGCCAGCATCGGCGGCCTCGGCTATTCCGGGGCCTTCGGGGGGCTTGTCGGTCAGATTCAGCGCGGCTTCTTCAGTCAGGGTTGCCAGAATGCCCGCGTCGATGATCCCGCGATCTTCGGGACCGTCAACACGCAAGGCACCCTCGGCGGCCTGTTTGGCGCACTCACCGGCATGACCACCGGAGACTCCTATGCTGGGCAGGTGCAAAATCCCGACATTCGGACCATCGCGTCCTCGGAAGACCCCGTCTACCAGGCCAAGACCGACATCGTTCAGTTCAACATCTCCTGGGATCTGACTGACGACCTTCAACTCACGTCGCTGACCGGCTATAGCAAGAACGAACTTTTCACCCGGCAAGACTATAACCGTACGGTCCCGACGATCTCGTTGAACGCGACTCCCAACCCGGTCAACTCTTTCGCGGCGGTTCCGGGGTACGCGGGGATTTATGCGTCCTTGTATCCCGGCGGCGTCGTCAGCGATCCCCAAATTGGTAACAGAAACCTTTTCACCGCCCTGGATATCTCCAGCGGTGAGGGCACCAACTGGTCCCAAGAGCTTCGGCTGCAGTCGAATTTCGACGGACCGCTGAACTTCAACGTCGGGGCCATCTACATCGACTTCGTGTCGAACGGTGACTATTATGTCATGTTCAACACTGGAACTGGATATGCGCAAATGCGCAATTTGCTGGCCACGGGCTCCGCGAATTGCGCCGCGACAAATCCGGCGTGCATCTATATTGATCCCAACCAGAATCCGAACCGGTCGGGCCATAATTACTATGACAGCACGGGCGAATATCATCTGAAATCCCGCGCGGCGTTCGGTGAAGTCTACTGGCAACTGTTCGACAACTTCAAGATCACGGGCGGCCTTCGCTACACACACGATATGAAGCGCGTCGAAAATCGTCCGGTCGTGCTCGCGGCGGCTGGCGGCGGCGGTGTTAATCTTGACCCGACGACCCCTTATTCTACGGTCGATTTCAAGGAAATGACGGGGCGGCTGGGCTTCGACTGGAAGCCTGAAGTTTCTTTCACCGATGAAACCCTGATCTATCTGTTTTATTCTCGCGGGTACAAAGGCGGTGGCATGAACCCTCCCTGCTCCCTCGCCGCGTTTGGCTCCTGTCCGTCGGCCACCTTTGATCCTGAGTTCGTTGATGCTTTGGAGTTAGGCTCCAAGAATACCCTGATGGGCGGCGCGATGGTCCTCAACCTGACGGCGTTCAAGTACGACTACATCGGCTATCAGGTTTCCAAGATCGTCAATCGACAGTCGGTCAATGAGAACATCGATGCCGAGATCAAGGGGCTGGAACTGGAAACCGTATGGTCGCCGTTGGACGGCCTGCGCCTAAATATGCAGGTTGGCTATCTCGATACGGAGATCACCGGCGGCACGTCGATCGACAGCTTCAACCGCACTGGCGGCGATCCACTCCTGACGCTCGTCAAGTCGAGCGCGGCGGGAAACTGCGTGGTCTCCACGGCGGCGGCACAGACCGCGCTGGGCTTCTCGACCGCGACCAATAACCCCTTCGCGATCCTGGGCGTCTGCACGCCCACGTCGTTCACGGCGGCTGACGTGAACCAGCCGCTGGTCCCGGGCGGACCACTGTCGATCGGTCGAAACGCCTTCGGTGGCCTGGTCAGCGATGGTGTGGCTGTCGATCTTACCGGAAAGGAACTTCCCAACGCGCCGCACTGGACGTTCTCGTTCGGCGCCCAGTACAATTGGGACATCGGCGGAGGATGGGAAGGCACCATCCGCGGCGACTATTACAAGCAGACGGATTCGTTCTCACGGATCTACAATTCCACTGCGGACGCGCTGTCGAGTTGGGAAAACGTCAACGCGACTTTCACGCTCGCCAACTATGACTCGGGGTGGTCGGTTGAAGTCTACGGCAAGAACCTGCTGGACGATGCGCCCATGGTCGATACCTATCTGACGGACGACTCGTCCGGCATGTATCGCAACGGCTTCTTCCTTGATCCCCGCACCTACGGCGTGGCGGTTAGCAAGACCTTCTAAGCCGAAAAACCACCGAAGACTGGAACGGCGGGGATGCAAATCCCCGCCGTTTTTCTGTGCGCCCGGCGCGCCGAACCTACTTGCGAGTTTGGCGATCCCCTTTGGTGGATCGTTTCATGCCTGGATTTTGCCCTACGCTTGACCTTAAGCAGGCGCAGGTTCGCCCGCTGGAAGTACTGACAGGGGTTGGCGGCCGGCGGCGATGGTCGTCGGACGTTGCGCGACGCCACGACATCCGCCCCAGCAGTTGTTCGGCGGGCGCTGCGGGATACGGATCGGGGATCCTGAGCCGCGGATGACGTTCGTGCCGGCGCTGGTCGAGGCGCCTGAGAAGGTTGAGCGCCCGCGCCCAAGGCGGGTGGGAGCTGGACGCGGCGACATCGAGCTGGAGATCGACGGGCTGGCGGCGCTGGTGAAGGATGAGGTTCTCAAGGATCCCTACTCGGGCGTGGTCTACGTGTTCCGCGCCAAGCGCGCCGACCGGGTGAAGATGATTTACTGGGACGGAACGGGTCTGTGGCTGATAGCCAAGACGCTTGAGGCGGGCGCCTTCAACTGGCCGAAGGTGCAGGATGGGGTGATGCGGCTGACCCCGGCGTAGCTGTCGGCCCTGCTGGAGGGCCTGGGCTGGCGGCGGGTGCAGCGGACACGCCGAACGCGCGCGCCGCAGGCGACAGCCTAGGCTGCGACCAAGTGAATCAGGCCGCACGCGGGGCGCCACAAGGCCGCCGGCCCTACTACGGGTGCTGGTGGTGCGCCGTCCCAGATACGCCTACCACACCTGCGAGGATCCGTTGCATTCCGTATTCCCGGTCAGGGACCAGCTGCTGTCGCCGTGACCGCGCAAGTCGAGCGCCACGGCGCGCCAGCCGCCGACGGCAAGGCGTTCGCCGGTCTTCGCCCAGGCGTGCCGGGTTTGGCCGCCGCCATGGGCAAGCAGGACCGTCCCTCTGTCCTGCGTCCCGTAGCAGTCCGCCACGAGCGCGACCGCCTCGTCCCCACAAAATTTCAACCGGGAAGGTTCGATCATGAATGGAACTTCCATTTGCAAGGCGCTTGATGGTAAGGACCATTACATACGATTGCCGCCAAGGTCCAAGTTGCCCGATCGCAGATCAATTGCAGAACTGGAACGCTGGCTGGAGGCCGCCCATGTGCGCTTCGAAACGGGGTTCGCCCTGGCCGAAGTCACGCGCCGCCTTCGGCTCGCCTTCGACCAACGGATGCGGGGCGTGGGCCTCACCGGGACGACCTGGCGGGTGCTCGTCTACCTCTCGAGAGAAGGCGGACAGACGCAGGCTTCACTTGCCCAGAGGCTGGAGATCAGCCGGGTTGCGGTCGGGGAGATCGTGGACCGCCTGGAGCGGTCGGGCCATGTCGAGCGCCGCGGCGATCCAATGGACCGCCGAAAATGGCGCGTGCATCTCACGCAGGCGTCCGTGGACCTTTTGCCGACGGTGTTCACCGCTGCCAGCGAGCTGCAAGCCGAGTGCTTCAGCGGACTCACCGACCTCGAAGTCGGCCAGCTGCACGCGTTGCTTGCGAGGCTGCGGGAGCGGCTGGTGGAGATGAAAATTGGATCGGCCGGGTAGGGGACCTAGATCATGAGCGACGCGGCTGAAGCCGAGAGCGACCAGGGCGCAAAGCCAGCGGGAGGCCTTCAAGGGCTGCTGCGTCGTCGCCGCCTGCTGTTCATCATCTCCGCGCCTGTCACAGTGCTTGCCGTGATCGCCTGGTTCATGCTGACCGCCGGCCGCTACGAGCAAACCGACAATGCCTATGTCCAGTCGGCGCGAGTGCCGATCAGCACCAGCGTCACCGGTCGGATTGTCGACATGCGGGTGCGCGAAAACGAGTATGTCACGGCTGGACAGGTGTTGTTCGTTCTGGATCGAGCGAATCCGGAAGCGGACCTGAGCCAGGCACAAGCCGCGCTGGCTGCGGCACGAACCCGGGTGGCAGCCCTCGAAGCGACGTTCGGCGCGCGCGTGGCGGCTCAGCGTAGCGCTGACGAAGGACTGGCCTTCGCGAGGAAAGAGCAAGCACGCGCGCGATTGCTCGCTGCGGAGGGCATTGCGTCGCGACAAGACGTGGAAGCTGCTGACCACGCGGTGGACGCCGCAGCCGCCGCACTGGCAGCCGCCCGACAAGGCGTGGCGGTGGCGCTCGCGGAACTCGGGGGCCGGGCGAACGCCACGATTGACGATCATCCGACCGTCCGCGAAGCCGCCGCCCGCCTGGAAAGGACGCGGCTGGCGCTGTCCTATACCACGGTCATCGCACCGCAGACCGGCGTCGTGACCAAGGTCGATCAGGTCCAGCGCGGATCGTTTGTGAACGCAGGGCAAACCCTGTTCTGGCTGATTGCCGGTGAGCCTTGGATCGATGCCAATTTCAAGGAAGTCCAGATCGGGGACATGCGGGCCGGCCAGCGCGCCACGGTGCGCTTTGACGCCTATCCCGGAAAGGTCTTCGAGGCCCGAATCGCCAGTTTCAGTCCGGGAACGGGCGCTGTGTTCTCCGCCCTGCCGCCACAGAATGCGACGGGCAACTGGGTGAAGGTCGTCCAACGCATCCCCGTGCGTCTTGTCCTGGTCAATCCGCCTCCGGGCTTCCTGATCGGCGCGGGTATGAGCGCCAAGGTCCGCGTTGACACGCGACCCAAGAAGGCCACGACCGAGGGGAAGGGCGCGCCGTGACCACGCCGCCGCCGATTGCGCGCGGTCCGATCACCCTGTCGGTCATGCTGGCCACCAGCATGTACACCTTGGACAGCACGATCGCCAATGTCGCCCTGCCGCACATGCAGGGTAGCCTTTCGGCTGGCCTTGACCAAATTACTTGGGTTCTGACGTCATTTATCGTCGCTCAGGCTCTGATGACACCCTTGGTCGGCTGGGTGTCCGAACGCATCGGGCGCAGGGCCCTAATGGTCATTTCGATTGTCGGCTTCACGCTGTCGTCGCTAGCCTGCGGGCTCGCCGCCAACCTACCCCAGATGGTCGTGTTCCGGATCATACAGGGCCTCTGCGGCGCGGCCTTCGTGCCGCTCTCGCAGGCCATTCTGTTTGAAATCAATCCGCCCGAGCGGCACCCACAGGCGATGGCGACATTTGGAGCCGGTGTCGTGCTTGGTCCCGTGCTTGGTCCCGCCTTGGGCGGATGGATCACCGAACAGTTCGGCTGGCACTGGGTATTCCTCATTAACCTGCCGGTCGGTATCCTGGCTCTTCTCGGCATCCTCAGGTTCTTGCCGGAAAGTCGATCGACCGCGCCCCGCCGGTTCGATTTTCTCGGCTTCGGTGCGCTCGCCCTTTTTATCGCGGCGCTGCAGCTGATGCTCGACCGGGGGCCGGGCCAGGGCTGGTTCGAGTCCTGGGAGGTGAGAATCGAGGCGGCCCTTGTGGTGATCGGTCTCTACGTGTTCGCCGTCCACACGATCACGGCTGAGCGCCCCTTCTTTTCTCGCGCCCTGCTGAGAAACTGGAATTTCGCCGCCGGAATTGTGCTGAGTCTGGCGACCGGGATGCTGATGTACAGCACCCTCGCCTTGCTCCCACCCATGATGCAAAATATTCTCGGCTATCCGGTGATCACCGTAGGCTTGGTCACGATGCCGCGCGGCCTTGGCATGCTCGTGAGCATGATGGTTGTCGGCCGGTACATCGGACGGACCGATCCCCGGGTTGTTCTCGTCGCCGGGTTCGCCATGAATGCGGCGGCGATGTGGCAGATGTCCACCTCCTCGCCCCAGATGGACGCCCATATCATCATGGTGTCCGGCCTGCTGCAGGGGCTTGGCCTCGGGCTGATCTTTGTCTCGTCAAACACCCTGGCCTTCGCGACCCTTCCGGGGGATTTGCGGACCGATGGGTCTTCGGTGATCACTCTGGCCCGCAGCCTTGGGTCCTCGGTGGGGATTTCCCTCATGCAGGCGGTATTCATGCGCAATCTTCAGACCTCCTATTCGGTTCTGGTGCAGAACGTCCGCCCTGACAATCCGGTGTTCCAGGGCCAGATGGGCGGTGTGATTGATCTGGGCTCGGTTCAGGGACTTTCCACGATGGCCGCAGAGGTCGGTCGGCAAGCCTCGATGGTCTCCTATGTGAACGATTTCTACCTCTCAATGTGGCTCACTATCGTGACCATCCCACTCATCCTGTTCCTAAAGCCGCCGCGCAATGTCGCGGCTGGAGGCGACCATGCGTTACCGGACTAGGTTGGTCATGGGCGTCTGCATGTCGGCAGCGCTTCTGGGCGGCTGTGTGACGGTGGGGCCGGACTTCATCTCCCCATCGACCCTCACCCCCTCTCGCTATCAGGCCATTGGAGGCGCGGGTGGCTTTGCCTTCGCTGACGAGAACGCCGAAGCGCCGTGGTGGACGTTGTTCGGCGCGGCCGATCTCGACACCCTTGTCGCTGATGCCCTGACGGGCAGTCAGGCGATTGCGGAGGCGGAGGCGGCGCTGGAATCCGCACGCGCCGCCGCTGCTGTCGTCCAAGGCGCAGGCTCACCACAGGTCGGACTATCCGGCGGCGCGGAGCGGACCCGCATCAATGCCGCCGCGTTCGGCTTCGATGGGTTCCCGAACCGCACGATCTCCCGATACTCGGTAGGAGGTAAGATATCCTACGATCTGGACCTCTTCGGCGGCAATCGTCGTGCCCGGGAATCCGCGTCGGCCCGACTGGAGGGGCAGGAATATCAGCTCGAAGCCGCTCGCCTGGCTATCGCCGGAAACACGGTGCGCACGGCCATCCTCATCGCCGCGCTTCGCGCGCAGATCGCTACGAGCGAGGCTGTGGTGGCCGATGACCGACAGACCCTTGCGCTGGCCCAACGGTCTGTTGATGCCGGCGCTTCGGGTCGCATCGATCTGCTAGGGGTGCAGACACAGCTGGCGCAGGACGAAGCGGTGCTGCCCGCGCTCCGGCGTGATCTCGCCGCCGCCCAGAATGCATTGGCCGCGTTGACCGGCCGCGCGCCCGGAGACTCGATACAGCGACCCTTTTCGCTGGAGGACTTCACGGCGCCGTCCAGCACGCCCTTGGCAATCCCCTCGGCGCTCTTACGCGGTCGTCCGGACATTCTGGCCGCGGAGAGCGCATATCATGCCGCCACCGCACAGATCGGTGTTGATCGCGCACGTCTCTACCCCAACCTCGACATTACCGCGCAGTTCGCGCAGACGGCGCTCAGCCCGGACGGTTTGTTCAACTCGACCGGTACGGGCTGGAATCTCGCGTCGGGCCTTACCGCGCCACTCTGGAACGGCGGCACATTGAGGGCCAAGGTGCGTCAGGCTGAGGCCGAGGCCAGACGGGCCGAGACGCGCTACCGTGCAACCGTGCTGAAGGCTTTTGTCGAGGTCGCGGACGGCTTGGAAGCGGTGTCGGCCAGCGAGTCAGAATTGCGCCTGCGCCAAACCGCGCTGGCGACAGCCGAGGAAAACCTGCGGCTGGCCAGGCGGGCCTATGACCTGGGGTCCCTGCGCCTGCTCGATGTCCTTGACGCTCAGCGCCAGGCCAATGGCGCGAGACAGGCGTTCGCAAGGGTTCAGGGGCAGCGCTTGCTGGCCTACGCGGATCTATTCGCTGCGTCGGCGACGGTGATTGGTTGAGGCACGCGCAAATTGAACACGCGCGCTGGGTGAGACGGAGCGAGCCGGGGCGACGCGCAAGGAAAACGGCCGGTATTCTGGCGATCCGAACCCGCGAGAAAACCCAGTGCGGAAATGATCGTGAGCTTGCAGATTGGCCTTCGTCTTTTCTGGCGGGGGTATGGCGCGCGGATACTTATCGGCTATGTCCGCGTTTCCAAAGTAAGCGTCGTCCGCGCGCCACGCCGGCCTGAGCTCAGGGCCTGGCTTTCCGTGCGAACGTCGCCTTGGCCGGGTTTCGGCGGCGGGCGATGCGGCTGAGGGCGATCTTGAGGACCTGCTCGTCGATGGTGTCGGGGTCGTAGCCGTCGAACCAGTCGGCGATGTCGGCATGGTCAGGATGCTTGGGGTCAGCCAGGATATCGAGGGCGTGGTAAAAGCCCGGGATGCCACGCGGTCCTCGGGCGGCGCGGCGCGCTGGCCGGCGATGTAACGTGGATACTCGACGTCCGGGTCGCCCAGGCGCTGAACGCCGAGATGGACCACCATCTTGAGGTGGAGGCGGCTGAGGGGTCGGCCAACCGGCGCAACGGCTTTGGCAAGAAGACGGTGCTGACCGAGACCGGCCGGATCGGACTGGAGGTCCCGCGTGATCGTGCGGGCAGCTTCGATCCGCAGCTGATCGCCAAGTACCAGCGACGCTTCCCGGGCTTCGACGAAAAGATCATCTCGATGTACGCGCGCGGGATGAGCGATGGTGGAGCGCCGGCCGTAGCGATCCTCGAGGATTTCGAGCAGGTCGTGGCGGGCCTGGGCGCCGAGGGGCTCCAGGCCCCAGTCGTCAAGGATGAGCAGCTGGGCGGCACCGAGTGTCTTGAGGCGGCGGCCGACGCTGCCATCGCCATGGGCGAGCGCCAGTTCATCGAAGAGCTTGGGCACGCGCACGTAGAGGACGGCACGGTTGTCGCGGCAGGCCTTGTGACCGAGCGCGCAGGCCAGCCAGCTCTTGCCGACGCCGGTCGGCCCGGTGATCATCAGGTTGTCGCAAGCATCGATCCAGTCGCCCTTGACGAGACTGGCCAGCAGCCCTCGATCGATTCCCCGGTGGGCGCGGTAGTCGATGTCCTCCGGGACGGCGTGATGGCGCAGCCTAGCGTGACGCAGGCGCGCGCCGAGCCGCTTGTCCTGGCGATGGACGGCCTCTCGCTCCAGCAGCAGGGCCAGCCAGTCGGCATGGCCCAGGCCGGCGGCCTCGTCGTTGTCGGCGAGCTCGTTGAAGGCCTTGGCCATGCCTTGCAGGCCAAGGCTGTGCAGTTGATCAAGCGTGGGGTGGATAAGCATGGATGTTCTCCTCAGTGGTAGTAGCCAGAACCGCGGATATTGGGATGGAGGATGGCCTGGCCAAGCCCTTCGCGGGCCCGACGGACGGGTTGACCGTCGAGCCGGTTGTCGAGGATCGACTTGACCGAGCCGTAGTTGCGCGCGCCGACCTGCAGGGCGCGTAGGCATGCGGCCTCCAGACGGGCCGGCCCGAAGGGCTTGGCCAGGCGCACGATGCCGAGACAGGTGCGGAAGCCCTGCTCGGGATGGGGGCGATGCTCCAGGATGAGCTGACAGAGCATCACGACCGAGGGGCCGATCCGCATCGCCTCCCGGATGATCCGCTCGATGGTCCAGTCGCTGTAGCGGCGATGGCTGGAGGGCATGTGCTCGGTGATGGTGGTGTGCTTGCCGTCGCCGCTGCCGCGCATGTGGGCGGCGATCCGCTCGCCCTTGAGGAACACCTCGACCGTCCGGGGCGTCAGACGCACCTCGACGCTGGCCCGGGCGTGGCGATAGGGGATTGAGTAGTAGTGGCCCTCCACATCGACATGATAGTCGAGGCCGACCTTGCGCAGACGCCACTCGGCCAGACCATAGGGCTCGGCCGGCAAGGGCTTGAGCCGTGGGGCGTCGATCTCCTCGAACAGCTGGCGACGGGTGCGGCCGACGTAACGCAAGACGCGCTGATCGTTGAGCCGGACCAGCAGCTCAGCGATGGCGGCGTTCACTTCGGCCAGGGGAAGCGTCGATGGCGCAGCCGCCCCAGCAGCCATCGCTCGACGATGCGCACGGCGGCCTCGACCTTGGCCTTGTCGCGCGGGTGCCGCGGCCGCGCCGGCAGCACGGCGGTGTCGTAGTGGGCCGCCATCTCGGCGTAGGTGCGGTTGACCTGGGGATCGTAGAAGCAGGCCTTGATCACCGCGACCTTGGGGTTGTCGGGCACCAAGAGCCGGGCCGCCCTGCCGAAGTAGGCGAAGGTCCGGGCGTGGGCGTCGATCCAGTCGGGTAGGGTCTCGGTCCAGCTGGCGTGGGCGAACGACAGGCTTGAGCCGCCCATCACCGCCACGAAGATATGCGCCCCTCGCGTCCTGCCGGTCCGTGGATCGACGATCACCGGCACGGTGTCGCCGGCGTAGTCGACGAACAGCTTGTCGCCGCCCAGGTGGGTCTGGCGCATGGTCACCGGCAGGCGCGCTTCCCAGGCACGGTAGAGGTCGCAGAACCGGCTGTAGCGATAGCCGTCCGGGTTGGTCTCGATATACTCGTCCCACAGGATCTGCAGCGTGACGTGCTTGCGCTTCAGCTCGCGGTTCAGCGCCGCCCAGTCGGGCTCCACCCGCCGCCGGCGGCCCTGCTTGGTTCCGGCTTCGCCGTAAAGGAGCGTCTCAAGACCGGCGTCGGCCAAATCCAACGGCAGCGGCCACGCCAGCCCGGACCTCTCGAAGCGCCGGAACATCTCCCGCAGCGTCGAGGGCGCAACCCCCGTCCGCCGCGCCACCTCGCGGGTCGCCAGGCCGGCGTCCCGGCTCAATCTCAACATCTCGCGCACGCGGCGCATGGCGATCCTCTCCGTTGGCATCGGTCCCTCCCAAAAGGAGGAACCCTAAAGCCAACCAAGACCCTCACAGCCCGCGCCCTGGGCGGCATCATCTCGGAATGCCGCGCGGGGATTAATCGGAACGGTGGGTGGGATCAGATCGGAATGGTGGGCGCGATCAGCCCGGAATCCGCAGATCATGGGCAGGAAGGTGCGGGCCGATGTCATCAAGGAGCACTGGGGCGAGATCCCGCGCCTGGTCGCCTCGCTCAAGGCTGGCCACGCCGCGCCCTCGGCCATGCTGCGCAAACTCGCCGCCTATGAGCGGCAAGATCAGCTCGCCGTCGCCCTCCAGGAGGTCGGGAAGATCGAGCGGACCTTGTTCATGCTCGACTGGCTCGAGAACCCGGCGCTTCGGCGGCGTTGCCAGGCGGGCCTCAACAAGGGCGAGCAGCGGCACGCGCTGACGCAGGCGATCTGCACCTTCCGCCAGGGCCGCATCTCTGAGCGGACCCGCGACGCTCAGCAGTGCCGCGCGTCGGGCCTGAACCTAGTGATCGCCGCCATCGTCTGGTGGAACTCGACCTACATGGCGGACGCCGTCGATCACCTGCGGGCTGCTGGCGAGCCTGCCCCCGACGATCTCCTCGCCCACACCTCGCCGGTCGGCTGGGAGCAGATCGCGTTCTCGGGCGACTTCCTCTGGGACCACGCCGCGGCGCTGCAAACGGGGCGCCGGCAACTGACCCTCGGTCGCCGAATGCGCGGCGCGGCCTGAAGTTGGCGCGTTCTCGCTCCGTTCGTCCTTAGCGTTGCTCAGCTAACAAATGTCGCGCTGCCCTCGAGTTACCCACGCTCTTTTGGGGGCGTAAAATCAGGTGCTAACGACACCGAGGAAGGTCTGGAACCTGTTGACGCCGGGTATGAGGCGGGCGGTGTCGATGACGGTGCGGACATCGGCCTCGCCCTGGGCGGCCCACATGGCGCGATAGCCGTTGGTGACCTTGCGCGCTGGACGACCGCCGGCCGCAGATCCCGCTCGCAGCCATTGTTGGTGGGCTCGACCTGACCGGGCCAGAGCGCGACGGTCAGGAGCTGATCCCTGGCTCGCCTGAACTTGTTCTGGAGCGCCCTGGCCAGGTCGCAGGATGTCGGGGTGTCGAGGATAATTACGCTGCGAGGCCGCCGGCATCGAGCTGATGATCGCCATCGGACGCCAAGGCCACCACCTGCCGGGGTTCGAACGCTTCGCCGCCGATACGCCAGCCCCCGTCACGAATGATCCGGTCGTCAAGATGGCTCATCGGCTGACCACGAGGAGGGGTCGGACCCTCTATGGATTGCGCAAGCAGACCGTCGAGCCCCTGTTCGGAGTCATCAAACTGGCGATAGGCAGTCCGCGCATGTCCATGCCCGGCCTGGACGCCGCCAGGGGCGAGTGGACCCTGGTGACCATGGCCTGGAACGTGAAGCGGCTCAGCGTCCTGCGGAGGTCCTGAGTCGCCGGCAGCGTCAAAAGTGGCCCAAGGCAATCCCAACAACCCTCCATCCAGCATCAATCCAGCCCAAAGCACCCCCTCAACCGAAAACCCACGCCCCCAGCGCTCTCGAATCAATCTTCTGGGGCAAACTCCGACAGGCTGCTAGAACTCGCGACGGACCTAGGGTTCGCCAGGGATCGCGACACAAACGATGAGCGCCTAGGCGCGATGGACAAATTTTCGGCAGCTACCGTGCCGGTCGTGCGGATTTACGTGATGGCAACCAAAGCCCAAGAGAGAATCATACTTCTCCTATCAACCCCATCGAGCGTAGCCGACATTCAAGATCATCTTGGTATTTCAAGGCAACGGGTAACGTATGTTCTAGCACAACTTCTGTCATCAGGCGTCGTAAGTCGCCGAAAAGCGAGATACCGTAGAGCTTGGATATATTACATAAGTAATATAAATTTCCATCCCGCCGAAAATTTGATCCTGTCAGACCGCGCTTCCAATTTACTTTCATATCTTGATTGCGATCGTCCAGTCGACGAAAGGGATCTTAAAATATCCCACGGTCATAAACAATATCTCGACGACGTCGACACGCTCATAAATGCAGGATTTGCCAAACGGATAAATATTGGTAGGTACTCATATTTAGTATCACTTCTAGAGCACTGTCGCCCTATAACGCCTCTTGCGTTGAAAGAGATAAAACGGGCAAATATAATCAAGGATTTTGGGGAAATACGATCACAATTTCTTATTGCGTTTCTAACGTACGGAAAAATGAACTCGCGGGAATTGAGACTAAGGGTTTCGGAAGACATATTTAGAAATTTAGGGTATTCATATAGTCAAGTTCTTCAAAGATTAAAAAAGAACGGATACATATCGGGAGACAAAGAAATTGGACACGCGAGATATTCTCTAACTATATATGGCCGCGAAATTGCGGAAATAATTAGCAGATACTGCAATGATAAATATTGATTATTTATGATTCTGCGACGGAAATGCTTTCGCGCTGTGGCGTGCGTTCGGGGTGGCATTGACGCTGAAACTAAAGAACTGAAGATGGAGCCATGAAGCCTTATTCTCTTGATCTTCGCAAACGCGTAGTTTGGGCTGTTGAGCGGCACGGACTGCCTAGCCGGGATGTCGCGGCAAGGTTCGGTGTTGCCACGAAAACGGTGACAGCTTGGGTGCGCCTGTTTCGCGAAACGGGCAAGTTGGAGCCTGGCCGGGTTGGCGGGCATAGGCGCAGGGCAATCCGTGACGAACACCGCGACTGGCTCCTCCGCCGGTGCCAAGAAGGGGAATTTACATTGCGCGGCCTTGTGATCGAGTTGTCCGAACGCGGGCTGAAGGTCGACTATCATTCCGTTTGGCGATTTGTCCGGGCCGAGAAACTGCGTTTAGGAACCCCGGCGCGACGGCGGCGAACGCCCGACTAGATGTTCAGCCCCAGAATTTGATGGTGCATCGTTTTCCGATGGTTGGAAGGATGCGCTACCCGCCTGTGCGATCCATGAGCCCGCTGGCCAACCAGTTTCATTCATGGCTATGCGGCCTGCAGCCGGCCATGGAGATGATGCTTACCGGCGACGGCACGGACGGTGCCGAGGCCATTCGTGTCGGCTTTGCCAACCGCGTAGGCCATAGCTAGAAGGCGGTTCGCGATTGGGCAGTTTGCAGTACCTCAGATGATCAGGAATTTGTGGATCTGATCTGCAATCTGACACCCGATCGGCGGCGCGTCTTTGATGTGCTGGTTCGAAGAGTTGGCGTGGTCGAGGAGGCGCATGGCGAGGCCGCGGCGCTTTTGCTCATCGACGATGTTGTCTCGATCGTGGATGGTTCAGACGTAAGGCACTAGCAACTGGACTTGGGCTGACGATTGCTCAGCTGAGCACCGCGGCGATCCGACGTAGCAAGTCTGTGGGCGCCGCCTCTCCCCTTCGGATCGTGATCACCGGGACGTCGTGGAGAAACCGCCGCAGGATCTGCACGGTCTCGTCGAGCGGAGGCCCGTCGACGCTCTCGCTGATCACGACCGCCAGCATCTCGACGCCAGTTGACCGCAAGGCGAGGGCCGCCGTCAGCGTATGACTGATGGTTCCCAGATAGGATCCGGAGACGAGCAGAACCGGAATCTGCAGCGCCCTGGCGAGGTCGAGCATGGTGTGGTCGTCGTCCAGCGGCGACATGACGCCTCCCGCGCCCTCGATCAGCAACAGCCGGTCTTCCGCCCGGATGATCCGGTCGCGGCAGAGGGCGATTACCTCGGCGCGGTCCAGCGCCCGGCCCTCCCGGTTTGCTGCGAGGGGAGGGGAAAGCGGTGCCAAAAACTGCCAGGGCGAGATGTGCTCCAGCGCCTCGGCTGACCAGGTCATACCCAGCGCCTCCAGCAGGACGGCGGGGTCACTGCCGTCGGGAGCCTGCGGATCAAACCCGCTGACCACCGGCTTCAACACCTCGACTGCTCGGCCGCTGGCGCGCAGGGCCCGGATCAATCCCGCCGTGACGTAGGTCTTGCCGATATCCGTGCCGGTGCCGGTGATGAACAGCGCGGCCATGGATCAGGCCGCCAGCAAGGGACGCACGGCCGCGGCCAGCCGGGCGACCTCGTCATCCGGATGGGCGGCGCTGAAGGCTATGCGGAGCCTGGCCGTGCCCTCTGGCACCGTCGGCGGCCGGATCGGCACGACCAGGAAGCCTTGTTTCCGCAGGCGGCGCGACGCGGCCAGGGCGGCGTCCGCCTCGCCGATCACCACCGGAACTATGGCGCTTTGCGCCGCCGGTAGACCAAGGGCTGACGTGAAGGCCTGGGCCTTGGCCAGAGGCAAGGCGCAGAGCGCCGGGTCGCGTGCGATGATGTCCAGGGCGGCGATGGCCGCGGCCGCGCTCGCCGGCGGAAGGCCCGTCGAATAGACGAAGGTCCGCGCCCGGGTCTTGATCAGGTCAATCACCGCTCGCGAGGCGCAGAGATAACCGCCATAGCCGCCGACGGCTTTGGACAGGGTGCCCATCTGCAGAGGGATGTCCGCGCCCGGGAAGACGTGCGCCGAGCCCCGGCCGTCCGCGAGCACGCCGATGCCGTGGGCGTCATCACTGAGCAGCCAGGCGTCGTGCGCCCGGCAGGTCGCCGAGAGCCGGTCCAGGGGCGCGAGGTCGCCATCCATGGAAAAGACCCCGTCGGTCGCCACCAGGACGCGCCGCGCCTCGCCTCGTCGCGCAGTCAGGATCTCTTCCAGATGTCCGACATCGTTGTGCCGCAGCCGCAGGGTCTCGGCGCCCGAAAGCCTGCCTCCCGCCCAGATGCAGGCATGCGCCAGCTCGTCGGCGATCAGCAGGTCGCCGGGCCCGATGAGGGTCGGAATGACGCCGGCATTGGTCAGGTAGCCCGACCCGAACACGCAGGCGGCCTCGGTCCCTTTGAGGTCGGCTAGGCGACCTTCAAGCGCGCTCATCAGGGGGTGATCCCCTGTGACCAGCCGTGAGGCGCCGGAGCCCACGCCGTAGGTCTCGACCGCCTGCGCCGCGGCGGCCTTGACCGCCGGATGATGGGAGAGGCCGAGGTAGTCGTTGCAGGAGAACGACAGCAACCGCTGGCCATCCCGCTCGACCCAGAGCCCGTCGATGCGGTGTGTCGGCGCCAGAGTACGGCGCAGGGCGCGGGTCTCGAGGGCCGCGAGCTTGCCCTCGGCGAAGTCTTGCAGGCTGTGCATTCAATCCCCGGCTGGCGGCAAGCGCGCGGACCGCTTAGCAAGGCTTTCGGCGGTCCGAAACCCCGTTCTGGGCCAAACGTCTTCCTGATCGGAGTTCACTCATGTCTTCGTCCCAACCCGCCTGGTTCCAGGCTGGCGCAGGCCACGTCTGGCGGCCTTATTGTCAGATGAAGACCGCCCGCCCGCCGCTGCCGGTGGCGCGCACCCATGGGTCGCGGATCGTGCTGGAGGACGGGAGGGAACTGGTCGACGGCCTGGCCTCCTGGTGGACGGCCTGTCACGGCTACAACCATCCGCACATCGCCGAGGCGGTCCGTCGTCAGCTGGAGCTGGCGCCGCATGTGATGTTCGGTGGCCTGGCCCATGAGCCCGCCTATCGGCTGGCGGCGCGGCTGGCGGCCCTGCTGCCGGGGGAGCTGGATCACGTGTTCTTCGCCGAGTCCGGATCGGTCTCGGTCGAGATCGCCATGAAGATGGCGTTGCAATTCTGGATCAATCGCGGCGTCGCCGGTCGCACCCGGTTCCTTGCCTTCAGCGGCGGATATCATGGCGACACCCTGGCGACGATGACCGTCTGTGATCCGGAGGAGGGCATGCACAGCCTGTTCGCCGGGGTGTTGCCCGATCAGGTCATCGCCGGTCTCCCGCTCGATGCGGAGAGCGAAGCGGCGCTCGACGCCCTGCTCAGCCTCCACGCCGGCGAGATCGCCGCCATCCTTGTTGAGCCGCTGGTGCAGGGGGCGGGCGGCATGCTGTTCCACGAACCCGCTGTTCTTCGGCGGCTGCGCACCTTGGCCGACCGCCACGACATCCTGCTGATCTTCGACGAAATCTTCACCGGATTTGGCCGCACCGGGACCCTGTTCGCCATGGAGGCGGCGGGGATCGAGCCGGACATCGTCACCGTGTCCAAGGCGCTGACCGGCGGAACCCTGCCGCTGTCGGCCGCCGTCGCCAGCCGACGGGTGTTCGAGGCGTTCTGGTCTGACGACCCGGGCGCCGCCCTGATGCATGGCCCCACCTACATGGCCAATCCGCTGGCCTGCGCCGCGGCGAACGCCTCGCTGGACCTGTTCGAGCGCGGAGACTGGAGCGTTGATGTCGCGCGGGTGTCGGCCGGTCTGGCCGAGGGCCTGGAACCCTGTCGTCAGATGACCAGCGTGGTCGATGTCCGGGTGCTTGGCGCCATCGGGGTTGTCGAGTTCGCGCAGGCTGTCGATGTGGGCAGTCTATGCGCCGCCTTCGCGGACGAAGGGGTCTGGATTCGTCCGATGGGCAAGGTGGTCTACGCGACGCCGGCGCTTGTGATCTGCGACAATGACCTGGCCCGACTGACCGACGCATTCCGAAAGGTTCTCGGCCAGGAGCGGCCGCGGCCGCCGACTTCACGCAATGTCGGTTAGGTGTTCCGCAAGCCCTGAACGCCACTTCCCATCCATTATTTCGGATAATGCTTATTATGCGCAATATGTAACACACTGAGTTTATTGTATTTTATGTCCGCATGATATGCTCGAAGCGTTTCCGTGATGGCACCCTGTCGGTCAGCCCGGCGTGGTCTGGCCCTGCAAGTTTGCGAGGAACGGCGAGAGCGCTTCAATGGTGTAATCCCGGATTTGCTGGGCGTCAGCAGGCTCCTGCTCGATGAGGTCGCCGATGTGCGCTAACGCCATGCGCACGAACGACATGCAGACGATCGCGCGCCGATCAGGAACGGTCAGCGCCCGAAGCGGCCGCATCAAACCCTCGATCACCGCGTCGGTGCGCTGATCGAGCTCCGAGAGCCCGTCGGCTGAACGAATGTCGGGACGCCACGCGTGCCGTGCGTCGAGCCTGCCTTGATAGCCCCACTCCAAGCTGGCCAGGCCGTCTTGCTCGACTTGGTCCGCGAGGGTTTGAAGAAGGCTGGCCGCCTCGAACCGGCGATCCTGGCTGGAGCTTTTGTAGGTGACCCCGCTCACGGCCGCAGCAACGAAGGCTTCCGCAATGTCCCAGCCGATCTCGGCGCGAGGTTGGTCCAGGGCCGCCGAGTCAAATTCCCTGAGCTTGAAGAAGGCGTTGAGCGCAAGGTCGTAGACCTGCGCTTTGTACTTCGTGCGCTCCGAAGTGTCGCTCATGCCACCCTTATCCTTCCAACCGCTCTCTTGGGCGGCGCCTATCTCTGATATCGTGAAGTCGATGCAAGGTCGAAGACCGGGGAAGCCTACCTGAATGCTGTACGCATGGATCGACGGCGTGAAGCGCCCTCCCCTAGCGAAGGGCGAGCGCACGACGTGCCCCGGCTGCGGCGGGCTCCTTACGTCGGTCATGCCCGTCGAGAACGTCAACCATTGGCGCCACAAGGCCGGCGACTGCGATCCCTGGAGCGAGCCGGAGGGCCCCTGGCACCTCGGCTGGAAAGAACAGTTCGATTTGAATTGCCGTGAAGTCGGCCTGGTCGACGGCGCGACCGGCGAGCGTCATCGGGCCGACGTGTTGTGCGGCCTGGGGACGCCGACCTCGACGGTCCTCGAGCTGCAGCACTCCTCGATCTCGGAGGAGGAGCGCGGGGCGCGGGAGGCCTTCTATACCTGCGGACACCGCATGTTCTGGCTGGTGCACGTCTACAGCACCGAGACGTCCTTCACTGGCCACAGCTTCGGGTTCTCGCTCGACTTCGGCAGTCGCCCCCATCAAGTCGACAGCCACACCTTCTTCATCATGCGCTGGATGGGCCGCAGCAAGCAGTTCATCGAAAAATGGAAGCGCGCGACGGCGCACGTCTTCTTCGACTTCCAGGGCCATATCTTCTTCCTCGCGGGCGACGAGCTGGCGCGACGGATCAATGGCGGCGCGCCACTGCGGAAGGGCGAGTTTGCGCTCTGCAGGGCGCCGCGCGATCAGTTCGTCCGGTCCGTTCAAGGACTCGTCTGAGCATGGCCGAAGGCAACGTGCGCGTAGATTTGGGCGGCGGCCTGGAGGCTTATCTGGCCGCCGCCGACGAGACGACGGCCGAGCTGCTGGCGTCGAATGATCCTCTGGTCGCCACTCTTCGGGAATACGACCTGCATTTCCGCACCCGACTGTGGAGCGCGGGGGCGCCGGACGCCATGGCCCTCATCCTGTTCATGAACGCCTACCAGCTGTTCCTGGCCAGCGTGCGCGCGGCGCTCAGCGGCCACTCTGTAGCGGTCTTCCCCTTGTTGCGCACGGCGCTGGAATCGGCGGCCTATGGTGGATTGATCGCGGCGAAGCCCGAGCTGACGACAGTCTGGACCGACCGCCATCGTGACGACGCGGCCAGGAACGCCTGCCGCAAGGCTTTCACTTTTGCCAAGGCGATCGAGCCCCTGAAGGATCGGGCGCCGGACATCCATGAGCTGGCGATCCTGGCATATGACAGCGCGATCGACTTTGGCGCCCACCCAAACATCAAGGGCGTGTTCGGCCACGTCTCGCTCGACGAAGACCGCCCAGACGAGTTCACCGCGGTGACTCACACGAGCCTATACAGCGCGCACCACATCGAGACGATTCGCGGACTCTGCGCCTGCCTCGATTTCGGCCTGGCGATCATCGGCGCCATCGCTCTGGCGGGCACCTCCGCCACCGAGCAGGTCGCAGGCGAGCTGCAGGCCCTCAACGACGCCAAGAACGCCGCCACGGAGCCCTATTCCACACCGCCATGACCGGCCGCAGCGTGAGTCATCGCTCACATCAAGATCGACAATCGTTCCTCGAACGTCACGCCTTCAAATACAGCGCGACACGCACCCGATACATGGCGTCAGTGAGGGTTAACGAAAGTCGTCGCGCCTCTACGGGTAACCACTCATAAGCTTCACTATTACTCGGATGACGAGCGTCCTGTCAGGGGTTACCATCTGCCAAAATAATGGCTGCGTCAGGTGGCGGGGGACGCATGGCAGACTTGAGTCTCGTTGAGTGGGCCGGAAAGCAAGCTGCCTGGGTTCAAGATTCACTGCGCCGGATATCCACGACCGCTGGGTTTATGGTCAGCGAGGAGGACCGCAAGGCGATCCTTGATCGGATCAAATATGCTGCGGGCGGCATCGGCGATGAGCCGGCATGCGATGCGTTGACGGCTGAGCACCTATCACAATGCTCCGAAACAGGACCCCGCGCCGTATTGGCGTCGATCGGACCGCTCCAGAACATCGACCGTTTAGCGAAGGATCAGCGGCTGCGCTTTGCGCCCACCGGGGTCACGCTGATTTTCGGGGAAAACGGCAGCGGGAAGAGCGGGTATGCGCGGATCGCGAAACGGCTGTGTCGAAGCCTTTCAATTGACGAGCTGAAGGGCGACGTCTTCAAGGTTAAACCGGACGGGCCGCTTCAGGTGAAGCTGCGTTTCCAGATCGGCGACGACCCGGTCACCGAACTCGATTGGGTTCCGACAACACCGCCGCCGCCTGCGCTGAAGCAGATCTCGGTGTTCGACAGCAAGAACGCGCGCCTCTATGTCGATCAGCAAAATCGTATTGCATACCTCCCCGTCGAGATCGCCGTTTTGGAGCATCATGGGCAGCTATGTGGCGCGTTCGGCACAGAGTTTTCGACGCATCAGGCCGCCATTGAGAAACGCCTAAAGACGCCCCTGCCCGCCGGCTACACCCCCGGCGGAAAGATGCAGGTGTTTCTTGCACGGTTGGATTCGAAATCGCAGACGATCCCCACGAAGACCGAGATCGAAAACCTCGCGGGCTTGAGCCCTGTCGAGATCGAAGAACTGAA
>Ga0209066_10002015_pt1 | contig 25628 bp, 44 predicted proteins | sample All_14_2_FD_187198 | JGI IMG/M metagenome (GOLD analysis project Ga0209066, IMG submission 187198) | Freshwater microbial communities in response to fracking from Pennsylvania, USA - Allegheny Zone_MetaG_DW_15 (SPAdes) (version 2) ... | reverse complement strand
CATCATAATAGTCATACATATATTGTATTTCAGATACAGTAGAATATACCGTGCTTACTTGATTGTCTGAAAACGTAAGTCTTACCATTTCTTTTCTCTCTAAAGTTTAAGCTTTGACATAGGGAATGAATCGCCTTCTTCGCCTATATAAAAAGCTGAGTTTTCATTTAGCATCATTCTTTCTGTGAGTACATGTTTAAATTTAAATGAATATGGATGAATATCAGATGGGAAGAATGCATCTTCTATAGCATGAACAGAAGATGGTTGATGATAGAATTTATCAGCAAATTCTGGAGTTACATAAACCATAGCATCTTCACTATCTTGTATATCTACATTCCAATATCTTACAATGTAAACATGATAAACTCTATTTGGATCATGCATTTAATAATCCCTAGCTTTATTGCGAGATAATCTCTCTTCATTAATAGCAGAGATGTCATCTTGCAACACTATTTCTTCAAGTTCTAATTCATTTAAACTTTTTAGAAAATAGAATACAGATATACGCAACATAATAGTGTTTACTGCAAAAGCAGTCGCCGCGCGATCGGCATCATATCCTCTATCTGGACCAGTAAGAAATATAATCATTTCATAACTTTCACCAGTGTCATTATCATAAGCTTTAACAAAATAAGATCTAAATTTAACATAATACTTTTTACTCATAGCATTCCTCCGCGGCTATATCCTCTTCTAGGACAACACCGACGTCTTTAAAAGGACGCATAAATGCTACAGATGGAGCGTGATCTTCTTTGTATCCAGCCAGTGCGTTACGCAATAGATTTTCACAAACCCAAGCATAATCATAGCGAATATAAACTAACATGTCATATCTAATACTATTATTAAATAGTACATATATTCTATATTTACGATAAAATTTCTTTTTGTGTTCAGGATCTGCTTTAGCTAAATTTATCAAAGTGCTATATCCTCCTCTTCAAAAGTGCCAACGACATCATAATCATGTATTATCAAATTTGCTCTTTTGAAAGATTCGTTAACAAGTCCCATAGTCAATCTTATATTATTAAATCTTACATAGACATATGCGAATTCAATAGAATTCGGCAATGCCACCGGCGAATACGCTATATAAAATTTACGATAATATACATAACTAGAGCCCATTTTAATCCTTTGCTATATCTTTAATCCTAGCTTTACCTTGGGATACTATTTGCATAATAGCCCATTTATCTCCTTTGGTTTTTTCGATAGAACGTCTGACCTCCTCCGTGGCCGCCCGTGCAGTAGGTATACCTACAGTATATACGTAACATCCATTAACTATAGTAGATTCTGTTTCAAGATAAGTAACTATATGTTTCCTTATTTTATGACATTTAGACATTTCCGCAGACTCACATTTTTGACGTTTCTCTTTATTCTTACGTCGTTTCTCACGTCTAGCTCTTCTATCCTCTGCTCTGCTCATAGCATATCTCCAGATGTAGAAGAGACGAAATCTTTATCATGTATCTCATAACCAAAGGTAAGAGATCCACATATATTACAATTAAAATTGCTATGAAAGGATAGATTCTTCATGCCAGCGAGATCCTCAAATTTCGCATCTCCATAGGCAGAACAATAATTACATTTCTTCTTCTCAGGATCTATCGTAGACACGTATACCACCCGCCGCGCCGAACCAGCTATTCGATATATACGTAACTTAGAAGATGTAGAACTATCTTCTATGAGAGAAGTATTACCAGTAGTAACCATTCTCTTAACTCCACCCCGCCCCGCCGCGGGAAGGATAGAACTTAAATCTATCTTCCTTCTAGTAACTATATCATATATATCTATAGTACTAGTATCTCCTCTAGTAATATAACTATCTACAGAAGGAATACCAGTAATAGGTATAATATCTACGTCTCTGCGAAGAGTGGACATACCGTCCGTCTTTGCTTTATCTTTAGTGAAATCTATAACTTTAAATTTTGCTTCTTTATTTACACCTTTACCATCTACGCCAGAGTCTACGCCTACAAAATCTACACCTATGCCTACACCTTTATCTACACCTGGTCTAATACCTAATTCATTATTTATATTATTATTTTTATTATCATTATTACTATAATCTAAAGTAATACTTAAAGGCTTGACGGTTAAACTATTATCTTGTAACGGTTTAGCACTATCAGCTTTTAATTTCTTATGAGCCTCTACTATGCGTAATCTACGTTCTATCTCTGCGTCTAGTTGAGCTTGTATTTTGTGTAATGTGGATGTATTGTCTACTTCCCACATTTGTTCTTCTTCTTTTAATTCTTCTATTGTTTGGTTAAAGTCGCGAATACGCTCCAAAATCTCAGCCTCGTCCGCGGCGTCCTGCTCTATTTCCATGTAGAACTGAGCATTACTGCAATTACCTATATATTTATAGTCTATAAGATCTAGACCATAGAAGGATAATGCATGGAGTATTAACCAGTATTGATCGTTATATGATGTAGTTGGGACATATAGTTCTATCTCCTGGCGCGTCGCCGGCGAGTCGAACATCTGGACTGTTAGTTCATATATATGAAAATCAGGCTTTTGCATATTATATGGTATCCCTACTACTAGTACGATTTTTATCACAATAGGCTAGATATTCTTCCCATGACATATGGGATATAGCTTTAGCCTTGTTATCATCAAGCTTTTTATTAACTGAGAAGGGCGAACCCTTTATTTGAGCTTCATTTACGGCTGTTAGTGCACGTAATTTCTGCTTCTTCTTTTCAAGTATATCATCCTCCGGGCGCCTAGCTGGTAATGGTATTTGACCAAAACCATCACAATCAGTACATACTAACCCAGTATCAGGATCTACAGTAGTACCTTCACAACGCATACATACGGTAGATGGTACATAACCATTGCCGTCACAGCGAGGACAAGCCATCCCGCTCCACGGGTTAATGCCATCTCCGCCGCAATCTGGGCAATCTGTCCAATTATACATGTTTCCAGCAGATAAATCATTATCTCTAGGGTTAATTTCTACACTAGTAAGAGAATCATTGCCATCTTCCCAAGACGGCCCCGCCGCCAGGACGGTCTCTACTAGGGAATAATTACATACTAGTAATATCTTAGTTTGCCATAATACCATAGCTCTATCGGCCAAAGCCGCATCCAAAACCGGCACAGATAACTGTCCCAGGTCTTTCATATAGAACATACCTTCTTGTATTACGTCATCTTTAGTAAACATAGCCTCTATACAGAGCCAGCCGCCATCGAAGGTTTTATCCTTCGGGAGTATATTTAACTTACCAATATGTAGCGACATTGCGTGTCTACCTTAATTTTTTTTAAATATTTGAGATTCTCACACTTTTCTGCCTCGGCCGCGCCGACCAGCAGTATTCATTTTTAAGCTAAAAACTAACTTTCCATTTCCCAAAGTATCATTTCCTCCCCTAGTAGTAAAGATACTTATTCTTTTAACTCCTAGTATAATACTATACGTTAACCGTCCTCTTTCAGAGGTAGTTTATCCTCCGGGGAATCTATTACCCCTAGAAGAGACTATGTCTTCCAAGGGGATGACTTTTGGTCTTTTTTATCCTCTTCATACTTTACGTTATTTTCGTTATCTTTATCCTCCGGGCGCGCCAACCCTTTCCTTCCTATGCCACCTATCTTCCTATATATACTAGTAACAATAGCTAATACAATCCAACCACTAGCAATAGCAACAAAACCAATAATAGCAAATATAAGTAATATAACTAAAAACAGACCAACAATCTCCATCATTTCAACTCCGTCAACCCCGCTAGGGGTATAAATAAAATGGGCCCCTCTAGATAAAATAAAATACCTGGCACCTCGTAATTCAAACGTGGATCGTGGACTGAAAAAACCTGTGGGGCTCTTTCAGATAAATAAATCGGGGCCTGCGCCTAATATCTAAGGGGCCTCCCCTATTAAAAACCTATGTCCTCCGACGTCGGCTGACCACCAGGTAAACTTTATTCCTCAGCAGGAAACTTTGTGTCGTCTATGCCAAAAGACGGTAGTTCCTCTTCGTACAAAGAGAAAACGACATTTGTGCCATTTGTAATAGATACCGCATGTGCTTTTTCTACAGCTAGCATTGTAGCAACCTGTCTAGCAGATTTGCCAGCCGCGAATGAGCAGTTAGCTATTCTTTTCTTAGCTGAGGTAGTTCTAATTTTTACAGCTACGTCTTTTAGATAGATATTTCCACCTAAACGTATATGAGTCTTATCACCTAACACTTTAGACATTAGGCTCTCCTTTTTTGTTCTCTTTTAATTTTTCTATATCTACGTTTTAATCTAGCTGTCCGTTTAGCATGTTTATGTATAACATCTTTAAAGTCTATGCCACCGTTAAGGCCGATTTCCATATTTCGTCTTGCTATGTCTATTATACTACTCTGCCCCATTGCGAGCAAATAACTATTCATCCTTTCTATTATATAAGAGTCATTTACCGGGCCAGTTTCTCTGCCAAATCGTTGTTTGCCTAGTATAGCAGCCATATTCTCTACGAATCTAAACTCTCCGTCTATGTAGATATACATATTAGAGACAATCACGACCAAAGCTTTTCCTATGTATTCATCATGTAGCCTATGTAATGCTCCAAGTATCGTAAAAGCTTTTATGATAGAAGAAAATTCTTTCCTAACGCCTAATACATCTACTAGAAATATATACTTATTGAATTTTATGTGGTTCATAGGCGATCTCCATAGTGTATCATGCCAGATATTTGCTCGCGATATCTTTCCATATCGCATCTAGCTATATTTCGCCTATTAGAATTAATATGCCTTTTTACTATTTTCTTACGTTTCTTGGGCATAGCAGTTTTTCGTAATCTGAAAAACCATGGTAAATTTTTGCCATCTGTAATTTTAATATAGTCTACGGCAGAATTAAATGCGTTGAAATTCCTAGCTGTATTCTCTGCGTTGGACTCATTATCGCACAACATATTCATTAAATGCTGTTTCGTGATTAGCGAGGATATCACGCTATGCGTTTTGCCTGGGCGCAATAGGCGAAGCACGAAGCCTAATTTCTCGATGATTCTTCTGGCGCTACCGTCATACACTATTAAGTCTCTGTTGACGGCCATGGCTATCTCTCTTCTATAAAATCGAAATCACCAAACGACATCTTAAATTTTCTACCTAATTGGCTACTACGTAAGTTTCTCTCTTTTTTCAACTCAGCTTCTTGAGAGGTTATCAAATCTGCTATCATAGTCTCGGTCTTCTCTCTAGATAGCCTACTAGCACTCCTAAGAGGGACGATATCTCCTGCGTCTTCGCTCATACGAGAAAACTGCACACTAAATAAGAAAGACATACCTCTTTCTTCTTGAGTATTGCCAGTTCGCGATACAGCTAAGATGGAGAAATAAGTATTTTTCCTATATTCTATTTTGAATATAACGGGTTTATCTGCATAATAATATTTCTGGATGCTGCGAGAGAATCTATTTATTATATCTACGACAAGTTTTTCATACTCTCCTTTATTGAAAGTATTGCCTCCTACGACTGGTATGGTTAGTAATACTTTGTCGCCAAAACCGCCGTCGGATGTTTGCCTATCGCAATTGTGCTGAACTATAGAAAAAGCCCCCAAACTAGATATTCTGTTAATGCTATTTATCTGGTCGAGTGCCTTATCTAAATTTTGATATGCTCTGTTAGCATTAACAAAATTGCTTACCAAACTGCCATCTTCGTCTAAATCTCTATAATTGCGCTCAACACTTCCTAGCAAATCATCAAATGCCAGACGTATAGTCGACTCACATTCTCGCACCGCATATATAACATCTTTTATAGTCATAACACACCAATTTTAATGATATTTATATAGCAGCATTCAAAATGGTCAGATCGTCGCTATCAAAATCGACTTCATGGGATTCGCACAGCGCATCCACGTCATCGCTTATAGCATAAGCTTGTTTAACAGATTCACATTTGATTTCATATGTGTCATCTGTTCCTTCTTTTTTCACGGGCTCTACTTCATGCTTGCTAACCGCGGTCATGAAATCTTCGAGTTTTAATTCTTTTGGAATACACAATAATGTAACCATTGACAATTCCCTTATGTTTGTTTTCTACATCGTGCCATTTTGTATGGCTGTATTTAAACCGTCAATTTTCTTCTTAAACGCAGCGAGATATGCTTCTAATCCAGAAGGCGATAGTCCTGGAGCTGTGTTTACTTCTAACACGTATGGCTTTAGACTCTGGCTTACCACTATATCTACGGCGCCATAATCTAATCCAAGCGTTTTTATAGCTTGTTTAGCCAGATTCTTTACGTCATTAGGTATATTTATATCCGATCTAACGAATACCCAGCCGCCATTATGACTACGAACCATATCGTCGTGTTCTTCTACGGCAGACGAACGTTTCTTAATAGCCATATCAATAACTTCTTCAAATGCTACATGAATTCTGCATTCGTACTTTGGCTTTATATATTTAGTATATAAACGACATTGTATGTTTGTTCTGGTGAAATCTTCTGGTCTGCGCAATATGATGATACCGGCGCCACCATGACCATTGAGGACTTTGCGTCCCATAACGCTAAAACCATTATTTAGCCAATCCATCACCACAGTTGCATTATTTGTAGTCGGAACAGTTCTAACATTTGACTGCTGTAGCGTGGAGAAAGTCTGCGTCTTATTCACGGCCAACGCTATAGCATTCGGTCTGTTTAGTATCACAAGTGGCGTGCCAAGAGCGCGCAACGTAGTTCTCCCCCAATTAAATATGACATCCTCGAGACGGCATCTTCTTTCTTTACCTAATCTCGTAAGAAAGCCACCGCTAGTCTGGACAAGATCTTTGCCAGTAGTGGATTTACTATAATACAATCTAGCTTTGAGTGTCGGCATTTTCTCTCTCATGTTTTTTGAGTGAATTCATGTACTGACGTTCTGTTTCTTCAAGTTCTTCTGTAATCTGATCTTTTGCCGGCAGAGGAGCATCGTCATCAATATCTGTTTCTATGGAATAATCTCCATCGGCAATAGTATCTACATCTTTAAACATTTCTGTTTGATCGCTGATGGTTCCGCCGCCAAGTAAGGTAAGGAATGTCATAAGTTCGCCGTTCTGACGCTCTTTACTACATTCTTCTATCATATCTAGGATAGCTGCGTATTTAGCCTGTGTATCAGGATCCATCTCTTCACCGGCTTCAACGATACCTTTTATGTATTCGTTTAGGTTGGACAGCTTTTGTATAAGATTATCGCCTATACTTTTGCTAGTCCCACTTCTAGCTTCTTTTGGAAGCGGACCGTTGTTGAAGATGTGATTAAACCATTCGGTATCTTCTTGTGTCCACCCAGCTTTGAGCACGGCATCTACATCCTCAGATGTTTCTGCCTCGACAGTTGGCTGCGGAGCGGGGACCTCTTTCTTTTCGTCTTTATTTTTGTATTTAGCAAGAAAGTCTTTAGCCGTGAGTAAATCATGGCTAATAGGGTCAACAACCCATTTAGTAAGCTTCTTGTTATTTTTACCAGTAGCACTGCTAGAATGAATAGCAGTATTAGAGTTGCTATTGCCATTCCCTGACGTATTATTTGAGCGTCTAGACCTATCATCATGGTCACTGTAGCTATCGTCGCAGCTATCACCGAATCCGCAACCATAGTATCTTGATCCACTGGTGGATTCGTTCTTTTTATACCTGTAGCCGACCGTACGAAACCCTGTGTTGGAAAACCAATCCCCCTCATCCCATACGCCATGCTGAGGGTTTACGATATTATATTGGCCGTCGACGTCTAGGAATGCAAATTTACTAGAGCCAATTATCGCACCAAGAGCCTCTATCGTACCTTCGTGTAGATAGAAACCGTCTGGTAGTTTACGAAGCACCTTTTTCATAAAATCAATAGAATCAGATACTTCCTGTTTGTAAGTTTTTGAACCAAATCCAGTCAATACGCCATTGTGCGCAAAAGCCAACTTAGGGTTGACCATGAATGGATGTACGTTTTTAATATTAATACTGCCATGTGTGGCGATGCGAAAATGGAGAAGCATAGGCTTGTCTGTTAACGCTCGCTGTTTATGATAGTATTCCCATATACGCTCGAAAGGAGTGTTCGTATCAAACTTTTTGATAGACATCTTTTCGCCGTTTGTGGAGACAATCCCAGTGCCATCATTGTTAGTCGTCCAACAATTGTAAAGGCGGTCTTTTGTTATCTCCTTCTGCAAGTTGAGTATTATAATGCACATTGTAGGAGTCCTTTATAGTATTGTGTATTCTTAAATCGTTAGCAAAGAAGAAATCCACCACATCCCATCTATTAGCGTTGGCCTGTATATATTCTATATACTTTACGGCAGAGAGATCTATGATGCCAGCGGCGTCTGGATCTGGCTCTGTCTTTAGCCATTCGATAAATGATTCCACAAATTGAAAATAAAACATCAATCTATCTTGATTCAGACTTCCCCTGAATAATCTAAATTCTACTGTGTGTTGGCTTTCTAGATTTAACGGCATATATCTATTGTCGTGTCCATTTCTATTTTCCACCCAATATAATGCTTTTCCATGATAATATTGTTGCATGCGTGGGAACGAACAATAGTGATTGTCTATAGTTTTACGTCCTGATACAGCTTGTAGAAAATGCCAATTGTTTTCCGCTAAGAAGAAATTGACTATCTTTAAAATTATTAATTTGCCTATTGTGGAAGAGACGTGTATGTGGGCGCCACATTTGCCCTCTTTTGTCTCGTCGACCGAGTAGTATTTCCATGATCGACATCCCATCTTAGAGAATATCTTTGTCATGGTTCCGAACGTTTCTTTCCAGTTAGACATTATATAATCATATGACATAGGGTGGGATACTATCTCTAGCTCTACACTACCGTCATGCTTAGCATAAAATTCACGTCTATGCAGTTTACTCATGGTAGCCGCCAAGAAATGCTTACCTCTATCATTTCCTTTATCAGTTCTACCGTTTTCAACTTTACCGTTGATTCTTCTCTTATTTATATTTATTACTTCTAGCTCCATACCATAATAATGGTCAGCTTTACCGTAAAATCTAGGGGTAGGCTTTGCATTCCATTCTTTTATCCATGATATGCTACTTTTACCAGTAGCACACGAATCACATTTGCTAGATTTCGATAATCCACCACAATTTTTACAGATCCTCACTTGTCTTCTTGGGATTTTCTGTTCTTTAGCAAATTGTATTATTTGTTGAGTTGTTGGCCAATTTATTACATCTTTAGAGCCTACCGTTATACCTCTGACGCTGCGTCTACGCTCTCTGTCGGGCTGTCTCGCCAGCTCAGTATTGGCAACGTACTCTGGTATATCTGGTATATGCGCTCCCCTCACTCCTTGGGTTCTCGCCGCTCTCAAAACATCTTCATATACGAAACCACCTGCTCCGCCCATGGCAGTTGTGAAATCCACATAAGTATTATTTGTTTCTGGCATATATTCATCTCAATTTATATATTATGAGAAAAAAAAATATGAGAACCGTTTGTTAGGCGATTCTCATATATAAAATTTTACCCTCTGGCGAGTAGTCTCTACTCATGGCAGAGCACGCCCCGATTAGAGCAAAGCTCTAAAAGGCCAGTTATACAACTGAAGGCACTATGACACATACAAAAAAGATCTCGATAGAAATAGTCTACCAGTGCAAACGGGCGCAATGCCCTACACACTAGCTAGCATATCTCTATTGGCTTACAAGGCAACGAACAACGACCAGTCTACGCGAAGGGTGGGTCCAGCCCATCCTAAATCGACCATTGGTCTCGTTTCGATCTAAAAATGGCAGAGAGCCTCCTCTACTCATCTTTTGCTACCATGTCATACGGAATAGTTGTTCCTTTCGGATCGCTTTTAAACACGATTAAGTTCGTACTAAACGAAAGAACTTTTCATGCCGAGTGTTAATTCTTCAAATGCTTTTTGTAATCTATGGATTTAACACTATCTGTTAGACTACAAGCAACAGATTATTTACGACAGAACCACTTCCGCTAATTCGCGGACCCTATATAACTGTCTCATCGTATATATCCCATCTGTGAGGCAAGCCCAACATATCAGCTCTATATACGGATATCGTCATATCCTTGCGAATACGACGAAACTTTATTAAATGTTGTAGTTAAACGCTTAGGCAGTTGCTAAAGCGCCGCACTTTGAGCCATCTTCATTCACGTATTCTGCTAATAGCACCGTAGCATTAATCCAATTGGCGCCAACTAAGACAGTCTCTTCTTCTGGATCGTATCCAGATATGAAAAATACTTGACGGTTCTTTTTAATCTTTTTACCAACCAACTGCTCCATCTCATTCGTATTGAATGGACGATATGTTGGTTCTGGAGCTCTTTCGCCCTGAAAGCGATATTCGCTATCCTCATTGAAACTAGGATTGGTGGTCACTTTCCAAGCGCCAGTTGCTGAGACTTTGTATTCTAGCACTCTGCCAGCTTTAAAGCCTTCTACATAGCGCCAATGTTTTACTAATCCTGCTAATGTCATATAGACACTCCCTTCTTTTTGTTGTTATTGTATACAGTTATTTGTTGTGTACGATAAAATGTCTTCTGATATTACAGCCATCATCACATGGCATTTCCATGCTTGACCAGATAGCCTAACATTTTGCTCTGGAGATTCGATTCGTATATATTTATCCCCATATACTACCTTGGCAAAATCATGGTTTAATAGAAAAGCTTTTATCCATCCGTCTACGGTGGCATGCTTCTCTACATCTGTATCTACTAAGTTTAAAATTTCTAGTAATTGTTCTTTATATGTGTCGAATTGGATGACGCTGCCGCAGAATCTAAATCCTCTTAGAGTGGCCATTTTAAGTAGATAGAGCAATTGCATTATTTTTTGTTCTGGCGTCACATCAACCTCGCTTTATCAATCAACTTTATTTTTTTATTCTTAGCATCTACTATGATTATGTGTGCTTTCATAGATCGGTAATCTTTTACCCTATATGTTACATAGGCTGTATCCTTGTATTCTAGATCTATGGTATAGCCTTTTGATAACAATTTCTCCATAGGGAAACTATCATCTAATTCTAGAGATTCTACATTTCTGTAGTATTCTACCTTAGCGCGTTCATGTCGCGTTTTTTCCTCTTCGCATCCAACGACAAATGGAGCAAACATCAGGAGACCACAGATAGCTATTAGTAAACCGACTATTATTATATTGCGTATTTCTGTGAATACTTTTTTCATAACCATCCCAATTATATGTTGTGTCGGCGGCGGTGGACTCGAACCACCAACAGTGCTATGCAATTTCAAGAGTGGAATATCTTGCAATCTCGTTGCGACGGACACACGTCATACTCAACCGCATAGTCGTTCTCCCTATAGCGTACACAAAGGATGTACGTCTATAGCCATTGGCTTGAACTACCCGCCGAAGCTTTTACTTTTGTTTTTACTTTTTGTAGAATATTTCTGTTCGGCGCGAAACTTTGCAGTAGCGCTTTACACCATCTATCAACGCTTTTGATATACCGCCTCTGTCGTCCTGACTATCTTCGGACAAATGACGCTTGGCATATCCAACTATAGTATTGCCATTTTCGTTATTGCGCAATACGACGGATGTGAATCCGCGCTCGCGATCAATATCGAATCCAGCTACACTAAGTTCTGTAGCTTTAGCGTAAGGTTTAGTCTCGACTATCTCGTCGCTATCTTTTTTCTTAATCTTCCTAACCTTTTCGCTAATAGCATTCAACTGAGTGCTGATTACTGCGATATCCATGCTTTATACTCCTTTTGTAGAGTTTCGTATTTAGTTGATTATGTGAAACAATTACGATATTAAATCTTTTATATTCTCAAGAATCCATACTCTAGGCGCTATCAATATCTTTATCCATTCTAGGTTAAACACTATAAGAGTAAATGCTATGAATTGAGCAAACCCTGTTATAAGCCAAGGGAAACCTTGCGAGTTGTATTTTAATGTTTTATTATACTTATATATCCTCCTATAATAAAACATCGGCACAATAAAAATAAGTAAAGCTATAGAGAATAATATTAGCGACGTCCAAAAATGATATGCCATCCACTCATTAAGCAGTAGTGGTGCCTCTTTCTCAATGAATTTAAATATTTGGATAGCAGACATTTTAGCAAAATCCAGTATATCTATACCAGTTTGTGCTAGTTTAGCGAGCAATGAATCTTTCATGATTTTTCTTTCCTTCTTTTATTTGTTTGTTTTTCTTTACTTTTTTTATCTTTCGCCACAGACACTCTTTTATAAACTACTATATTATTAGTTGAGAAATTATTTGCAATTATATCAATTTTTTTAAATCTCTCATCTTCGTCTATCCTTTTGCTAGACTTCATTCTAGGCAACATTATATATGCACCGATCCAAATTGTATCTTCTATGTGTTCTTCAAATTTTCTCTCTAAATCTCTATCGCTGAACGGATGATAATAATAGATTATGTCAAATTTAGAATAGTCTGCCGTCAATATATCTTGTTTGATTAAATTAATGCTATCGGCGCCGTCTATGCAATGATTATTTGCTTTAAAATATCTTTTACCTTCATTTAATGCATCTTGATCAAGATCGTATCCTGTTATATGATGACCAGGTATTCCACATAGCGCAGCCGCCTCAAGTATATTTCCTATGCCGCACCCAGCATCTAAGAATTTCACATTATACATGTTCATACCTGTTAATATTTGTGATAGTGCGATATAAAAATCTAGAAGAGATTGGTTTGCTATAAATCGATATGAAGAATCTTTACCGCCATCATATCCCGTATATCTATCTTTAAAATCTCCGTTCTCATAAAGCCAATTTTTATTAGGATTTTTGTCTTGATATACATAAGATCTATGGCTTATATATCTTAGACGTGCACTAGCTAATCTGACTAATGATCTAGTATCTGCTTTTATTATTTTAACTTCATCTTCCGTATAAAATGTGGTTGGCATATTATCTCTCGTTATTATTATTATAAAAAATCCCCACAGACAGGAGAGGAGGTGGTCTCCTGCCCATGGAGTAGTGAGGTCTCAAGAGAGACGTTCTCTCTCTCAAAAAGCTCTATTTGATTATCTAATTCTTTTTTATCTCGCTTAGCTATAAAACCAGCGCTAGTCTTTATCACAGTCGATTTCACGCTGCCGCCTACCCACAACATATGTTTGTGGTTATTTGCTTCTCTTCTAGTGTGAAAACTTATTTCTGACATTTACATTCTGCGCACGAGCATTCTTTCTTCTCTTCGGCGGGCGCCTCGACATTAGCAACTTCCGTCGCCTTTACCTTATCGGCCGCTTTAGCTAGAGCAGAACTGATGCCGTTGCGTAGTCCACGAGTTTTACCAGTTACATCGTATTGACGATTTATTTCATCGCCAGTAGCCTTCATTATTTTAGATATTTTATCAAACATCACTTCATTTCCTTCTTTTATTTATTAAACTTTATTCCCAGCTAATAGATCTACCATAGAAGTTTTGACATTTCTATTTTTGCCATCGCAATGCGTTACCCAGCCGGCTTTTCTGTCGACATCCCAATTATTAACTATGTCTTTGGGATTCGCGATAAATGAATCCATCCCACCCATAAAACAATCAAATATCCTCTGTATTTTAGGTGCCTCTACAGAATATATAGCGCTGAATATTCCTTTTAACATTTGCTCATTTCGCGACAAGACGGCTCTAGCTCTACTCACATCATTTTTCATGACTATATCTATAGTCTCTTCTTCTGTTGCTTGCCAGAGATGGAATAAGTCTTTTTCTGCTATTAGCACACATTTTCTAGCTAGATCAAATACTAGATTCATCAATAATGGATGGAATATCCATGCATTGCTAAGCACTCTATATTCCAAACCATGGGGAGGAAGCCTATATTCGCCAACCAGACCGTAATACTCGCGGCGACGCGCCACATCGTAGTTTTCAAATAGAGATACGCATGCGACAGCCAGTATAGCATCTAATACTTTCACTATCTTAATAGCATCATCTGGAGTTTTTATTCTATGTTTTATTCCAAAATGTATATGCCCGCCTGTAGAACGGATGAATACTTTTTTAGATATTAACGGCTTAGAGACTAAACCATACGCGTTAAACGATGGCGCGCAACCGAGCAATATATGCGCTGGATCCTCACTCTTCAGTTTCCTAGACGTCAACCGTATAACCGTCTTAGCGGACAACCTACAATTTTTATTATACTTCCTAGCTTCCATCATAACAGACTTAATACCACTATAAGTACTGTCGCATGTCCAAGCCAGACAATTTTGCGGAGATGTTTCAAACTCAGCCGCAAATCCATCCCAATACATCGGATATCCGCCATACGGAAGCGCTGCACTAGTCTTTCCTGGTTTCTCTTTTGGTTGTAGGAATTTAAACGCTGGTATAATATAACCTTTAGAATTCTCCACAAATATCTCCGGATCTGTACCTACGGCGAAACCAAATCCATATAGATTTTGCCATAGATTTTCTATGGTTATCACTTTCTTTTCTCGTTCTTCTGGCATCCAACCTCCTTAATATTATACAAAGAATGCTTTTAGTAATTTTGTATCCATCATCTCTTCTGGATGATATTGAACCGCTCTTATCTTACAATACTGTTCTTTCCATTTTGTTATGTCAAATGCCTCAATCACCACAGCTTCGTCTTTATCTTTTGTGCTAACGAATGACACGCTTGTTACTCTTCTAGGTGTCGTAGCTAGGACGATAAATCCGTCTGCGTCTTGTGCTTTAACATTAGGTTTAATCACACATTGATGATGCATGCTATTGACGTAGATGGTCTCTACGTCGTCGCCTAAGCCACCATATAGACGTGGTTTAGCAAATATTGCATGGAACGGTTCGTTTCTAGCAATTTTGTTTTCAGATACTTGATTATGACCATCTATATCCTGGGCGAATTTAAGATTGGTCTTATGTTCTAATATATATTCTAAGAATATAAGTTGTAGCCCGCGGCAGACACCAAATACTGGTATGCCGACTTCTATGGCGGCGCGAAACAGTCCTCTTTCAAACTCATCCTTTTTACTATCTACGCGTTCACCATCTATTATAGAATATCCATAATATGTAGTGTTGATATCGACGCCACCAGGCAATAGCAAACCGTCAAGCTTATTTATGTTGCCAGCAATACAATTGAGATTATCTTTAGCATGTACGCCAGGAGCAAGCAAAACCGGCACATACCCGGCCGCGACAATCCACTCAATATATGCTTTATTAATAATATGCTGAGTTTTAGAATCAGATACTGGAATGCCTATCCTTTTCATTCTTTAACTTCCTTATTCTTATCTCTTTCTTTCTTATACTCAGATTTAGGGACGTATTTAGCGGAACATAGATTAGAATTGACATCTCTATCTGCTTGTTCGTCTGATACACGTTTTATTTTGGAATCTTTTCCACCAAACAAGTCGCCATATTTAACTGTTTTCATCTGTGACCTCCGTTGTATATAATTTATGTCCACATTTTGGACAGTAATAAAATAATGAATCTGGGTGCCCACCAAGAGCATAAGTAGATAGCATGATACCGCCGCATTTTGGACACAAGATTCTAAACCAATCTATCATTTTTTTTAATATGCGCGTTATTCTAGTAATTGTCTTCATTTAGGTCTTTCCAGCCAATAATAGAATAGCATAAGTTGAATACCTAATGTCGCGCGCCACCCAACCGATTCTAGTAATAATACGATTGATATTAGAAATATAATCATCCTTAATATTGGTAGGGCGAATTTAACAAATTCCATAACGTAATACCTATCTTGTTTGTAATTTAGAATATTTTTTTATCATATCATTTATGAATCTTTTTCTTTCTTTAGGTGTGAAATATACAAAGCTTGCCGCATCTGAAAGTGCGTCTTCTATATAAGATAGGAAATCCTCTGCTTGTCTCTCGGATAAATTCCCTCTTTCTTGGTGCGCCTTTATATAAAAACACAATCCTACGCCACCTATCATATTGTAGCTCGGATAGAAAAGATCTTGCATCCTTAACCAAAATCCCAAGGATGTCATATAATTGCTCTCGCCCTTTTTCATAGCTTATTTTTTTGCTGTATTGAATAATTCATATAGATATTCTACTGGATTTATTTCATATCTATCAAAATCGACGTATCTTAGTAGATTTCTGTTTAAAACTAGATCAACAGCAATATTCTTATTGACTTGATCTGTGCGCAATAGCCATCTAAACATCTCTACTGGTAGATATGTCATACAAAATTCAAACACTGGGATAACCTCGAGGAGTCCAGTTGCTCTATTTCTCACTCCAATCTCCTCGTTTGACAACTCATCTAATTGACAATTGTGTCGCACCCATTCGTATCCTGGGAACAAATACTTAAACATCTCTTCAAGCTTAGATAGTTGCTGACCCGAAATCTTTATTTGTTTCATACATCGCCTACTTGTATTGTCGAATTATTTTACTAATTTTTCGTACTTCTTTATCATTCTTTTTATCAATTCTTTTCTTTCCCATGTATATAGACAATCATCCTCCGTATGGAATACAGACACAGTTTTCTTTATTTGATTTTTTATCTCGTGATATGACGCGGAGTTCGCTTCGATATTAGCATAATCTTTGCCATGACGATAAAGCAGATGACATAAACCCATGTTTTCCATACCCGAGATAACATATTTGTAATCGCGTTGCATAAAAAACTTGTCTGCAAAACGCCAAAATCCTAAGATTAATCTGTTGTGTTTGATATTTTCATATTTTTTTATCTGTTGAAAGATCAATCTTTTGCGCGCCCAAGGTCTCAAATATATACCGGACATATCTGATGTTATAAAACGAAACTTTTTCATTTCACGGATAGCGAGAGTTATCTTGCGTTCATCTGAGTAATTGAGATGTAACGCCAAATGCCATTTGTCGTAGTCGCCATTATATAGAAAACCACATAGCCCTTGACCACTGTCGCTAAGATATCCGATTGTACCAAAGTGTAATTGCGCCGCGCGCCAGAAATCCAGCAATCTTACGTCTTGATTTAACGAAGTTCCAACTCTCTCGTTTCTCATATATGTTATATCCTTTGTATTTCAGTTGCTGTTATCTCTTGAGGATTAAGCACCTCACTAAAATCATCTAGTATCATAGCGACGATATTCTGACGGAAATCCTTATCCATCTCACTCCAGTTCATACAATGTATGCTCGAATATATATCCATTCTCTCCTTACATATTACGACCTTAGATATGGATGCCGATTGTGTTATCATACATACACTAAAATGACTATCGCTATTAATCATCTTGTGTAAAGCGTGGCCAATAGCCGCGGACTGCACCGTAGCGTTTACACCTTTGCTAGGAATATCATATTTCTTTAATACGCTATTCACTGTAATAAATAATTCTCTTGGAGAATCTATCCTGCGTAGTTCTAGCCCAAATGGCTTTAGTATCATATTTGACACGATTTTATTCCTTTGTTAATATATCAAATATTTCTTTAACCAAATATTCTGGAGCAAATTGCACCGGTCTACCCTTGGTATCTACCATGGATGCCTCTTGAACTCTAAATATAGAGTCCTTGATCTTATTATGCATAGAATCATAAAGATCTTTCGGCGCTGATTTAGCGTTCTTTTTCTCGTGTTCAAAATAGATTATAGACAAAGACCAACCGTTTGGCGCAGTAACACTAATTATATCGATTGTGTCTATGCTATTGGCCTCACAGAATAGATTTAGTTTTTTAATAGCTGGACAATCTGAGTTGCTGATAAAACTAGCCATTTTATACATATTTACCTCAACTTTGTTATCTAGAACAGGAGGAGAGGATCGAACTCTCTTTCTGAGTTATAATCTTAGCATTATCGCCTCAGAAACATACCTTTCTCCTGTTTGTTGCATCATCCTATTGTGTTCTAATTAAAGATTTCAGATATGACGCTCCACGGTTTTAAGATAACCTTTCTATGTGGATGCGTCGTTTAATCAAAACATATAATCCTCTCCTATATTTCTCATAGGGTTATGTTCATGGATTTTGTTTGTAAGCGCCGTAGTGCGCGAAATTATTCTTCTGCTGCTGGATCTGGTTCATCATCTTCTTCGACGACCATCTCTTTACCAAAGAGCTCTAAGTACTCTTGTTTAATCATCGCTTGCAGAGTTTGTGTCTCTGCGACTTCTTTTTTAGCTTTAAGAAGAGCATTTACGTCATAATTTTCTAAATCCTGACGTATATCAACGATCTTCTTTTCTGCAGCGAGCTTAATACCCTCGGCAGAATCATAAGCCGAAGCCAGTTTTCTTTTCGTTGTACGAGCAATGATTGGTTTTTTGAATTTCTTCTTTATGGCATCGCTTGCTTCATAAAGAGAATCAAACAGACGTTTTACTGCTACTGGCATAATATGCCTCCTTTTGTTTTTTGTGCTTTATTTAGTTATTTGTATTTAGTTGTATAGTTGGAATGCTTATTAAACTTCTATCTAATACTGTAATTTCTGGGTTAGGCGATCCAAGATTAGATTCTGCGCTATCAACTGTCGTCTCATCTAGTATTTCAAACATATATTTATGGAACCATATACTGTTAAGCATTATCTTGTGCGGACGATCAAATAATAAATTGACCTTTACTATCTGTTCTCTACCCGCCATTATTCTGCCCATCTGATCACACCATCCTACTTTACCGAATGTATCGCGCTGGACTAGAGAGCATATTTTGTCGGCGTATTTGTACTCTAATTCTTTTATGCTTAATAATCTTAATGGTCTTATCTTCCATAGTTGGTCGCTGTAAGTCGCACTCTTTACAAATCCTGTTATTGTGCCGTCTTCTCTATATAATACGTTTATTTTTTCTACGTCATCTCTAAGCATTGCAACGGTGATTCTTGGTAACACTATACCCATCACTTATTCTCCTCTAGTTTTATTGATGGTGTGTAATTTAGGGATTCTCTTACGTCTACGTGGATCGGGCACGACATAAAGGTTTTTTCTTTAATCCTACTCAATAATCTATCTACCCATGTATGATTATATACCTTATAGCATCCTTTGTGTATAGATATAGTGTCGTTATCAGTGTGTATGGTGTCGTATTTTCCTCCGACCTTTATATAAAAATAATATATCTTTTTACCTATAAGACTAGGTCTATCTAGCCACTCTTCTTTCAAATATTCAGTATTAATCAACACATATTCATCCGATGTCTTATACCAATACGTAACGCCAGTAGAGCATCTATCGATCACATTTCGCCCTCTGTGTAATATGAAAAACATAACTAGGAATATTATCGTAAGCAGTGCTAATGATATGGAAAATATTAATGCCATCTTATTTTCTCTTTTTAATTTTATCGACAATCCAATCTTGCAGACAGTCTAGCGCAGCCATGCCGAATCCAACAAAGAATAGACAAGCCAATATATAGCTTATTATCACTATCACATCGATTACCACGGCCATGAGAATCTCAGATTTGACCTAAAGGCATGCATATAACGCCATGGGTCTGTTATTATTTTACAAACAGTTTGTCTAGTTTTATTATTGCTACGACAAGTACTACTACGGCGATGACCAATGTTATTATTATAGAGATACCCACGTTTCATTTTCTCTCTTATTTAATGAATTAATATTCTTGCCAAACTTTCTTTCTTCCAATGACCGCCGACGGCACCATAGACTCTAATTCCATGCGCAGATTAGACGGAGTATTATTCTGTATCATCTGTAGTAGTCTATACTCTGTAACGAGCACAGTTTTACCATAGAAATCTATATATATTGTATCGCTGACTAAACGAAGTTCAACATGCATATCCGTCTTAGATGAATTTATCACGAGAACGCTATTCATCAATTTAACAATGTAATAATGGCAAAAGTCTACTTTAATTATTTCCTTCCTTAAACGATCTAGTTCCGTAGTAGATATGCGACATTTTGCATCTCTGTACGACTCGCCGAAGTTTTGCTTATCTACGACATCTCTCCATTCCGATACAAAATAAATAATGCCATTAATTATTAGAAGCATGCCGAATATGAAAACAGCGGTGATAAGTAATATTACACATACTAGATGAAAGGAATCCATTTTTAATCTCCGAATTATTGTTATTATTAGTACCAGTAGGATCGGCCAAGATCCTCTCCCTTCGCCTAAGGGCGTAGCTATAGGCTAATGCTACACTGATATACCTATGTGGTTTAAGGTTATCGACTTTTCATTTCTGCACCTATTTGTTAAAGTTTAGTTAATTAAAACAGAGCATAAAGTGGTGTTTAACCTCCTTTGTTATTCTAAGATACATTTTTTCTATGATCAACATACGCGATTACTTCTGCGGTTTTGAATTCTTCCACCACACTCCCTAATGAACCACGTATGAGTTTTTCTATTTGCTTAGCTGACACTAACTTTTTATGGCCTGGTCTTACTATTATGTTCACAGAAACAGTAACGCTTATACTATTCTCATCCGGCGTGTCGGATCCAGAAAAAGTATCAAATGCTCTGGCTAATGCGCAAGAGAAACCATTTGGTCCAGCTATGTCGCCCATACGACATAATGCTTCGCTCATACAAGCAGTGCGATATGGGCATCTGGTGCCCGCGGGCACCAGTCCATTAATTAACTTACTTTTCACATCTCACCAATCTTTAAATGATTAAATCTGTTGTTGGACAAATTTACACCAAGTCTGCGCAGTTCCTCCAAAACCGCGACATGTTCCTTTGATCTAGTTGTTCCATCTTTCATACTATAAGCAGCTCTCTTAGCCAAGAGATCTACCACCTCATTACCCTCCACGCCAAAATGCGCAGGCACATGTACAAATCGAAGCCTACTGCCAAATCTATCCACTTGTTCAGATATATTCATCCACAAGCGTAGATTCTTTATTGGCCTAGTTCCCTTAACACCAGCGCGGATTACATGCCAATCATTTTTCTTCCACCCAGATAAATATTTATTTACACCATCAACCAAATATGCGGAGTCGGAATAAAGGACGACGTCTCCAGTGTAATCTTGTTTAATAGTGCGCAGGACAGCGATAGCCCCAGACAATTCCATCTGAGGCGCAGTCGCGTCTAGGAACCCAGCATTACCGTAGATCGTAGTTCCACGATAAGACATGGAGCAGCCGTAGCCACTCCATTTAGATTCGTAGTTTTGGGTAAGCGCACACCCATCGGTGTACGCTATTATTGCTTCTCCCATATTATTTAACCTCCTTTTTAACAATTGGAGACACGCGTAATACGTAACCTTTAGATGTTGCTACTATACCGCTTTCGTAATCAGATAGTATAGCCATACTATCTTTGCTTACATAGCCTATATGGCTACCGTTTGTATCAACCACTTTTACCACTTCTTCGCCTTCGTATTCTTCTCTGATAAAGAATACTTTTTGGTCGACATGTTGAGTCAGCCAAGTATTAATCTGATCTCTGCTAACTTCGCCATTTGCCAATTTGCGACTCATGCCATTTACGACCATGACATATTTCTTATTTGGAGTAGCATGGAATTCAACATCTGGCACGGCTATATCTAATGCTTTGCGTTCTTTGTTCCTTCCGTTGAATTCTGGAATGGTGTCGGCGCCATGAGCAAATATTTCTTTGCCCATATTATTAAGGAAAGATAGGTCTACGACATTCATCCATACATACTGTGGATATGCAGCTATTATTAATACCCACAATAATGTCATGTGTTTGAGACCGCCTCCACATGCCAACTTGTATTGATTAACAGCAGCGCGAAAAGCAGATATTCTATCGTCGAATCCAGCATCTTCTGGAATACGAGATACTAATTCGGCAAATAGTCTATCTATATTCTCGATAGTGTCGCGCGATGCCAACTCTTTCTCCATCATTATTAAGAGTTTCTCTTGTGCCCATTCTTTATACAACTCAGCATTGACAAATCCGTCTTTGCTAAATTCCACATTGGCAATCTTTTGCCATACATCATGCATAATAAATGAGCGTGGAACATCGAATACTCTCTCTTTAAATATGTCGAATGTTGGAGATTTTACTGCCTTTAGGATAGGGTGATGTTTTAGAATCTTCACATCTGGAGCACCTTCAGGAGATGTAAATAATTCGTCTGGCAACACTGTCTTGACCCATTCTCTTAAGAAAGATTCAGCATAGCGTTCGTCAACGATATGTTTCTTTCTCTCGATCATAGCCTGGATGCATTTAGACAAATATAGTCTGACTGGTTCACCAGTAGGAGTCTCTACGTTGTCGTTGTTGCCAAGCCATAGAATTGTATTAGTTACTAGATTGTCTATGGATCCTACATCAGATACTAGTTTACAATAGGCATCAACAGTATCTTTATATGTGGTTTCGCCGGCGCCAGTTTTACAAGAGAATTCTCTAGTATCCTGATGGACGTCAATAAATCTGCTCTGTTCTGGCAGAATAAAGATTGGCTTATCTCCATCCTCATCTCTAAGAGCTTTCTTAGCTGTCGCACTATTAATAGTAATATAATTACCGTTGTGTAATCCAGCCACTATCATAGAGAACGCGGTTTCGCTCCCATATAATAATGGATAAGCCAACACATATATCTTGTCGCCTATCTCTACATCTCTCTTTTCGCCATTGTCAATAACTTTCCAGTTTTTAGGCACAGAGATTTGATGCTTATCCAATCTGTCATCAAAGATTAGATATTCTGATGCGCCATTTATGGTACGTTTCTCCATAAGGTTCTGTTCCATCTTCTTTATAACTGCATCTGGAATTTTACCATCTTTGTCTAGGCACGGCTTAATTCCTATCTCGCGCATATTTTTATAGTATCCCCATCCAAATATATGAAGCGGATCGACAGTTAATCTTTCTTCTTTTGCGACCAACCATTCCTCTGTGCTATGCAATAAGAGATTCTTAATGGCTAATGGCGCGCGCAAGATAGCCTGTGTGCTTATAGCTACCTCTCTTGTCCTTCTGCAATTATCAGTTTTATGTATTAGGATCTCGCTACCACTCAGCGTCACCACCTCGCCTTCTCTACCTTTGCCATATATCTTACGATATTCGGCAAGATTAATAACTCCGTCTATCCCTTCGCCCAATCCTCTAACCAGCTTATGAGTATCCATAGTCACAGATGAATTTGTTGCTAATCCTTTCATAGCACATTCATTCATCTTCCATACTCTCATTTGAGCTACATTGAACCTAGGGAGATCGCTTTGTAGCGCCATCTTTCTTAGAGACGACGGTAATATAAGCATGATATTTCCGTCTGTAACCCTATGTTTATATTCCTTGAGCTTAAATCTATACTCGCCAACTAGCGTATTGCCACCAGTTAGTAATAGCTTGGCTAACTTTTGAGCGTCTGTAACCTTAGGAGGCAATAGAGATTTCTTAATCATGACGACAAGTCCTCTATCTGGACTACCGCCCAATACACAGAATCCAGAGAATTCGCGTCCAACCATTCTTCTAAGAGAATTCATAAATCCCTTAGTTTTCTTTACGGACATAGTATTCTCGTCCTTCTTGTCAAGAATAGCAGCCAATGTTTGTTCAGTAACCTCTTCTTCTTCAGATGCGATTTTAACGATCAATAACTTGCCATCTGCTATTAAGTTGTCGGCCAGACTACTACGTCTTTCAACGATAATAGTCTTGTCGTACGACAGCGTATCGTACATGCCAGATCCTATAGCAGCAAAAGCCATTGGCCCCTTGGCGCCAACATTAGAGCCTTTTATATACTTATATCTATATATCTTAACTGGAATATTTCCTTGTTTCCATTCTATTAAAGAACGAAACAGTTTAAATACTAAGCCATTATTGCCTTCTTTAACAGCAGAGAATAATGTGCGTATTCTGTTAATATTGCCATTATCAGCGATCTGTCTTCCGTTAATAATACATGATACAGAGTTATCCTCTTCTACCACGGTTACTTCCATGGTAATATCATTATTCTCAACTACTACGAAATTGTCGTTTATGACGCTATGCACGACGCCATTAATCGGTTCAATTGTCTCTTTGCCAAATATTGAAGCAAAGAAATTATCTACTAGTGCGTCAGTTTTCACAGATGCATTTTCGACCAACGAGTTTACTAAATTTAATTGTCTCACCGAGGACCTCCTTAGTTAGAATGTTGTTTTGATTTTAGCAATGACGATAGAGCTTTTCTACCGTTAGTTTTAAATATTGTAGCCACCTCACTATCTTTACTTCTACTACTATTATCTTTGCATAGCAACCTGCGCGCAAAGACTGTTAATCCATCTTTGTCTAGTTTAATCTTACTCTTAGGCAGTGCCACAAATGGCAACGCTGCTGTAGTCAACCCATGGATAACATTAATACCAACGAACACTACGAGAACAGCCATTATTCCAATAAGCAAGGTAATCACTACAAATTGGAATGCTTTTTGCCAGCTCATGCCAAGCCAGCCAGAAACCAATGATGTAAACCCAAATATAAGTAGCCCTATAAGACAGACTATTCCGATACCTACAGCTATTACTGTTAGCACAAAACCTCCTTTGTCGCCGTTCCTACAGTCGACATTATATTGTTTGTTTCTTTAGTTAATAACCGACCCACGAATTGTAGATCGGTATCATTCTTGTTATACTCACACCCCAGTGCTTCTACAACTACTCTAATACAGTATAATATGTCATAGTCACAATTCTTCATATGACCCAACATATAATACTTCATACTTACCATATGCCACTGTTTATCAGCGACGAATGACAGATTAACCAACAACTCTTTCACTGCGCCCGGCACAGTATGGCTTTTCGATTTGTAATATGTCTCTATATAAGACATAATAACATGGATAATAACATATAACATTTTACTTGCCTCCATAATATAAGTTAATGAATTCTATCGCTACATCTGGCGATAGCCCCAGCACAGATACTAGATAATGATACAAAACAGCCTCCTTTAGTTATTGTTAGAGAACGTATTAACAAACTCATCAACTACTCTGCCTACCATATATGACTCTATAGAAGATATCTTACAACCAAATCTTACAGATATAGCACCGTTAAAATGCCATATTCTTTCCACTGCATTTGACCCAACGCGCACCAACGCCAGTTTAGCTAAATACAACTGTGTAGTTTTATCAACTACAAACACCCTACCGTCAGGTGCTTTAATTACTTCGTCCATATAAATACCTCCTTTTGATTAAATTTATATCTATTCTTTAGCTCTACCAATGCATCTCTCTGTAATCCAGAAAATTAATCAGAATAGACGTTAATAATTGACTACCCGTGGGCTCGCAACCGTTTCGAGCACCACCCATCATATCACCAATGACACTCGGTATCATCCAGATATTTAAAATATTTAAGTAATTTGTATCATCTAGATAATTTGATAATTTAGTAGCCTAGACA
>Ga0209066_10002014_pt1 | contig 25656 bp, 22 predicted proteins | sample All_14_2_FD_187198 | JGI IMG/M metagenome (GOLD analysis project Ga0209066, IMG submission 187198) | Freshwater microbial communities in response to fracking from Pennsylvania, USA - Allegheny Zone_MetaG_DW_15 (SPAdes) (version 2) ... | reverse complement strand
CCGCCGGATCGCTGTGCGCCAGCAGCAGATGCGTGCCTCCCAGCAGGATCACATGCAGTCGCGGTGCGCGAACGTCCGTGCTGGCACTGAGCCAACCAACACGACGCAGCCCAGCCCGCAGGGCATTGCCAAAACTGCGCGCCAGCGCCGACAGGGTTCGGCCCTCGTCCGCGTCAGGGTGTTCCATCCACAAATCGCCAAATCGCTGCCCACGCTCGGCAATGGCCGCCAGTACCGGCGTCAGACGGTCCTTGGGGTCAATCTCCTGCAACTCGGCAAACACCGACAGGCACTGCCGCGCAAAAATCAAATCGCGCCAGGACAAGCGCTTTTCCAATAGCGACTGACTGCTGGCATCCAGCCCCAGGAAGCGCACAAAACCACGATCACGATCCGTCTTCGGATAGCCCGCGACGCCACATCGCGCGGCTTGATCAATGATCTCCGCCGCGCACTCCGGCTCGAAGCCAGCGCGACAGGGCAAATACAGACCGGCCGCCGCGCCGTTCAATAGCGTGCCCCGGCCGTTTCACCGTAGCTGCGCAGCACCTCGCAGGCGGGCTGGCGAAGGATGTCCCTTCGCACCCGAATGCCGCGCGCTTCGAGCTCGCCGATCCAGTCGGCGGGCAGCGGACCTTCATCGAACTCGGTCAGGCTCATCACGTCTTCGGCGCGCGCGCCGATCAACAGCGTATCGATGCCGGCCCAGAAACTGGCGCCGTAACACATGCAGCACGGCTGCGACGACGTCGCCAGGGTAACGTTGTCCTCGCCTTCGTTGAGACGAAAGCGTTGAGTCCGCGCCTGCGCGGTCATGAAGGCCATCATTTCGGCATGCGCCACCGAGCAGCTCTGCGGCACCACGCGATTGACGCCGACACCGAGCAGGCGGTCGCGTGAGTCGAAGATGGCCGCGCCAAAGGGGCCGCCGGTACCCGCTTCGACATTGCGCCGCGACAAGGCAATGGCGAGCTGCATCTTGGCGTCATCGCCCGCATGGATAACGCCCTCGGGCGCGAGTTCGTGGACCCAGGCAGGCAAGGTCAAGTGGATTTGTGCGTACAGCATGGCTCACTCGTGTGGATGGTGTTCGAGCGTTTTGGCTTCGCACTGTCCAGCCACGCACCGGCAGCCGGGAATCTCGGGGAATCCGCAGATGGACGAAACGCCTTGTTTCGCACACTCGGCGGCCACGCGCTCAGGAAAGGTGTCTGCGTCCTTGTTGACGCAGGCGGGATAGTACCCGCAACAGTTGCCGACATTCTTCACCGCGCAATCGGCGTCGGACTCGCAGGTGCGCGAAACAACCGAGGTGACGGCCGTGCTGGGTTCCGTCGCGTGGTCCGGCATCGACGCGCAGGCACCGAGCAGGAGACTGAAGAACCCCCTCCTCAGCACCTGACGAATCACTTGCCAGCCCAGGTATCGCGCAAGGTCACCGCACGATTGAACACCGGCCTTTCGGCGCAATGATCGCGACGGTCACTGACGAAGAATCCCAAGCGCTCGAACTGCACATGCGTCTCGGGCGCACACGCGGCCAACGCCGGTTCCACCCAGGCCTGCACGCTGCGGATCGAATCCGGATTCAGGTGGTCGCGATAGGTCTTGCCCTCGGATTCGTCATCCGGATCGGCGACCTTGAACAACCGGTCATACAGGCGAACCTCGGCAGCCACCGCATGCAACGCGCTGACCCAGTGGATCGTGCCCTTGACCTTGCGATCCACCGCAGAACCGCCGGGACGGGTATCCAGATCGAGGCTGCAATTCAGCTCGGTGACCTGATCACCCTGTTTGATGACTTCGTTGCAGCGGACGATACCGACGCCGCGCAGGCGAACTTCCCCGCCCGGCACGAGGCGATGGAAGCCCTTGGGCGGCACTTCCATGAAATCCTCTCGCTCGATCCAGAGTTGCGGCGAGAACGGCACCTCTCGCTGCCCCAGAGACTCGTCCTTGGGATGATTGGCAAACCGCAGTGTTTCCCGCAGATCATCGGGCAGGTTGGTCAAGACCAGCTTCAGCGGGTCCAGCACCGCCAATCGGCGCACCGCCTGCACATCCAGCGCATCGCGAATGCAGCCCTCGAACACCGAAAAATCGATGACCGAGTTTTGCTTCGAGATACCCACGCGCTCGGCCAGCAGGTGCAAGGCCTGCGGCGGCACGCCACGACGCCGTATGCCCTGCAAGGTTGGCATGCGCGGGTCGTCCCAACCCGCCACCAGCTTTTCGTTGACCAGCGCCAGCAGCTTGCGCTTGCTCATCACGGTGTAGTTGATGTTGAGGCGCGAAAACTCGATCTGTCTTGGCTTGGCGGCCGCCTGATGCCAGCGGCGATCCGCCAGCGAGGACAGCAGTTCGGGATGGTTGACCAGATCCACCTTGTCGACGCACCAATCGTAAAGCGGACGATGGTCTTCGAACTCCAGCGTGCACAGCGAATGAGTGACGCCCTCGATGGCATCCGACAGGCAATGCGCGTAGTCGTACATCGGATAGATGCACCAGGCGTCGCCGGTATTCTGGTGCGCGACATGTTTGATGCGGAACAACGCGGGATCACGCAAGTTGATGTTGCCGGATGCCATGTCGATCTTCGCCCGCAAGGTGCGCGCGCCGTCCGCGAACTCACCTGCGCGCATGCGCCGGAACAGATCCAGATTCTCGTCAGCACTGCGCTCACGAAATGGCGAGTTGCGTCCCGGCTCGGTCAGGGTGCCGCGATAGGCGCGCACCTCGTCGGCACTCAAGTCGCAGACGTAGGCGTCACCTTGGCAGATCAGCTTTTCGGCGGCCAGATAGAACACCTCGAAGTAGTCGGACGCGTGCCGCAGCTCGCTCCACTCAAATCCCAGCCAGCGCACATCTTCCTTGATGGCCTCGACGTATTCGGGGTCTTCCTTGGCGGGGTTGGTGTCGTCAAAGCGCAGATTGCAGCGCCCGCCGAACTCACCCGCGACACCGAAATTCAAGCAAATCGACTTCGAATGACCGATGTGCAGGTAGCCATTGGGCTCGGGCGGAAAACGGGTCTGGACGTGATCGTGCTTCGCCGAGGCGATGTCCTCGCGGACGATCTGGCGGATGAAGTCGTTGCGTACCGGCGTAGAGTCGTTGGCGTCTGTCATGGCGTAAGGCTGTGAATCGAAGGCCGCAGTTTAGCAGGGCGCTGACGTTACCCACGTCCGGCAAGGTCGGGATTCGACGAGTCCACAAGAAATCTCTCCGGCTTCGCTATTCTGTGTCCTCCTGGTCCGAGCGAGTCCTTCCCATGCCCTTCTCCGCCAATGATTCGGTCTACGTGTTGCCACCGCCTGCGCTGCCTTCCGTTGCGGTTGCCGGTACGCGGCAGTATTTCCCGGTGCGGCGGATCTATTGCGTCGGGCGCAATTACGCGGAACACGCGCGGGAAATGGGCGGCGATCCGAGTCGTGAGGCACCGTTTTTCTTCATGAAGCCTGCCGACGCCATCGTCGCTGATGGCGGCGTGGTGCCCTATCCGGCACACACGACGGATTTCCATTACGAGGCCGAGCTGGTTGTGGCGATCGGCGGCGACGGTGCCCATCTCACGACCGAGCAGGCCAAGGCAGCCGTCTTCGGCTATGCGGTTGGGCTGGATATGACGCGCCGCGACTTGCAGGCGCAATTCAAGAAGGGCGGCAAGCCTTGGGATATGGCCAAGGGCTTCGATCATTCCGCGCCGTGCAGTGCCATCGTGCCCGTCAACCAGTGTGGTCACCCGACCGATGCGCGGATCACCCTGCAGCACAACGGCGTAATCAAGCAGGACGCGCGGATCAGCGATCTGATCTGGTCTGTGCCCGAGCTACTCGCCAACCTGTCGAGTTTCGTCCGTCTGCAAGCGGGTGACCTGGTTTTCACCGGCACACCAGCCGGCGTCGGCGCGGTCGCACGCGGTGACCGACTGGTCGCGACGGTGGACGGTGTCGGTCAGGTCAGCGTGCGCATCGAGTGAAGCAAACGCGGGACAGACTGCCAATGGGTGCTGCGCGCTTGACCGGAACGGTCGGTCGCGGTGCGCCCGACCAACAAAATGCCAACAAACAGCGTCGTCGGCCTGTGCCACACTCCACGCCCTCCTCCACCGTGTCCACGCCATGTTGCATCTGATTGCGCTTCCCGCACTCGACGACAACTACATCTGGCACCTGCGCCAGTCGGACCACGCCGGTGTATTGGTTGATCCGGGCGACGCTGAAGTCGTGATCAATGCGGTCGAGGCCGGACTCGCGGTCGCCGCCATTCTGATCACCCATCATCACAGCGACCATGTGGCCGCCGTCGAGCCACTTCAGGCGCGCTACGGTTGGCCGGTCTATGGCCCGGCCGACGCGCGAATTCCGGGGCAGACTCACGCCGTCAATGACGGTGATCGGATCACGCCACCCGGCTCCGGTCTGGCGTTCGAGGTGATCTCGACACCCGGTCACACTCGGAGTCACATTGCCTGGCACGGTGAAGGCCACTTGTTCTGTGGCGACGCGCTGTTCAGTCTCGGCTGTGGCCGATTGTTCGAAGGCAGCGCCGCCCAGATGCACGATTCGCTGCAGCGAATTGCCCGTTTGCCGGACGACACCCTGCTCTGCCCGGCCCACGAATACACCGAGGCCAACGCCCGTTTTGCCTTGCGGGTGGACCCGACCAACGCGGCACTGCAGGCACGCGCGGAGCATGCCGCCCGGCAGCGTGCCGAGGGCTTTCCCAGTCTGCCGGTGCGGCTGCACAGCGAACGGCAATGCAATCCCTTTCTTCGCGTGCATGAACCCAGCATCTGCAGCGCCGTTGAACAACACTGGCGTGAACCGGTCACTGACGCGGTGAATTGTCTTGCCGGGTTGCGGCGCTGGAAGGACGATTTTCGATGAGTATCTGGCTGCGGCGAATCATGGCGGCCTTTGCCGCGGTCGGCTTGAGTGCCTGCGCCATCCCGCCGAACAAGACCCCGGCCCCACCACCGGCAGAACCCGTACCGGTGACGCCGGTCGTTTCCCCAACGCCGCAACCCGAGCCCGTGGCGCCACCCGCGCCAGCGCCGGATCTGCATGCCCGCTTGCGCAACCAGTTGCAGTCGCCCACCTGCACCGGCACCGAGTCGGTGGATCGCTGGGCTCGACTGTATGGCGGCAAGCCCGAACGCTTTGCTGCGCACATCGAGCGCATTCACCCGCTGCTGGACTTTGTCCTGCGCGGCATCGAGCAACGCCAGCTTCCGGGTGAGTTCGCACTGATTCCGCTGATCGAAAGCGACTACAACCCGGCCGCACGTGCCCGATCCGGCCCGGCTGGAATGTGGCAGTTCACCGCCGATACGGCGCGTTCACGGGGTCTGCGCATCAACAACAGTGTCGACGAGCGCATGCTGCCCGGACCCGCAACGGACGCGGCACTCGGATTGCTGGAGCACTACTTCAACACCTATCAGAGCTGGCAGTTGGCCATGGCCAGCTACAACGCGGGCGGTTTTCGCATTCGCAAACTGCTCGAACGGACGCCACTGCGAGCCGGTCAGTCATTGCCCGACGGCACCCCGCGCGGTACGCGCGAGTATCTCGACAAACTGGATGCCTGGCGTTGCCTGTTCGTCAACCCGGAACGCTACGGCTTGGCTTTGCCCGTGGTGCCCGATCCCGAACCGCTGGTCCTGCGTCCCGCGCGACCCGCGTTGCGCTCACTTGACGTTGTGACCCAAGTCACCGGTCTTTCCGCACAACAAATCGCCGTCTGGAACCCGACGCTCGCGCGCAGCGGATTCGGGGAAAACGCCGCCGCCTGGCTGTTGCCGCAATCCGCACATCAGGCCATCGATGAGTTCAGCGCGCGACTGGCCCGTGGCGAGGTGGCCCTGCCGCCGCCTCGCGAGCACGAGGTCCACGCCGGTGACACGCTGTCGGCCATCGCCAAGCGCTATGGCGTCAGTACCGCGCAGCTGATGCGATTGAATCGTCTCAATGCGCGTTCGATCCTGCGCATTGGGCAACGCATCCGGCTGGAACATTGAGCAACCAGCGCAACGCGTTCGCTGACGTACGCCTGCTCAATACGGTGGCGCACTGCGGGTCAGCGCCTGCTTGCGTGCATACTTCCATCCCGCAGTGACCCGTGGTCACTGTGGACCGCTGATCCGACCATCATTCCAGTCGCGCCCGATCCGTTTCGGGCTGCGTGTCATCGTACAAGGGAGAGTTCCAATGGGCTTCATGCAAGGCAAACGCGCACTCATCGTCGGCATCGCCAGCCACCGTTCCATCGCTTGGGGAATTGCCGAAGCCATGCACAAGCAGGGTGCGCAACTGGCCTTCACCTACCAGAACGACAAGCTGAAATCGCGTGTCGAGGAAGCCGCACAGGAGTTCGGCTCGAACATCGTGCTGCCCTGCGATGTCGGCGTCGATGCGGAAATCGACATCGTGGTCAACGAACTGGGCAAACACTGGGACGGTCTGGACACGCTTGTGCACTCGGTTGGATTTGCACCCCGCGAGGCGCTGGACGGTGGCTTCCTGGATGGACTGAACCGCGAGAACTTCCGCATTGCGCATGACATCTCCAGCTACAGCCTGGCGGCGCTGGCCAAGGCGTTCCGCCCAATGATGCAGGGCCGTCACGGCAGCATTCTTACGCTGAGCTACCTCGGTGCCGAACGCGCACTCGTCAACTACAACGTGATGGGTCTGGCCAAGGCCAGCCTCGAAGCCTGCGTGCGCTATCTGGCCTTGAATCTGGGCCCGGAAGGTACCCGCGTCAATGCCATTTCGGCAGGCCCGATCAAGACCCTCGCCGCCGCGGGCATCGGCAACTTCCGCAAGATGCTGAGCCACGTCGAGGAAAACGCACCGATCCGCCGCACCGTGACCATTGAAGATGTCGGCAATGTCGCCGCCTTCCTTTGCTCCGATCTGGCAGCAGGTATCACGGGCGAAACCACCTACGTCGACGGTGGCTACAACATCCTGGGCATGACCGGGATCGAGGGCTGATCCCACCGTCACGGTGATCCGCGCAACAAAAAAGGCTGCCCGAACAGGGCAGCCTTTTTTGTTGACACTTGGCGGAGAAGGAGGGATTCGAACCCTCGTTACGTCGGAGACGTAAACCGGATTTCGAATCCGGCGCATTCGACCACTCTGCCACCTCTCCGTATCGGGGTGCTCGCGGCATCTGTCGACGCCGTGGTCAGGGCCGCGAACTATACTCGCCCGACTTCGGCAGGACAAGCCGCAAGGCGCACGACGATTTTGCGCCGATGACAGCCGGGCCCTTCGATCCACGTATACCGGTTGCACGCCAGCGGACCCGCGCGGCATCATGCGGTGTGCTGCCATCCAGCCCGGATTTTGCTCGCAAGCTGCATCCGCCTTTCCATCCAATGAATGCCCCGCATGATCGAATTCGGACTGTTAAGCCATGTTGGACTCCGCCGAGAGCACAACGAAGACACCTTTTATGGCGACAGTGAGCTGGGTCTGTGGCTGGTTGCGGACGGCATGGGTGGTCACGAATTCGGCGAGGTCGCCAGTGCGATGGCGCGCGACATCATCGTGCGCGAGGTGCGCGGCGGCACACACCTGATCGACGCCATCCGGCGTGCCGACAGCGAAATCATCGAACACTCCAAGCGCCGCAATGATGCGCTACCGATGGGCACGACCGTGGCCTCCGCGCGTATCAACCAGAACCGCTTTGAAGTGGCTTGGGTTGGCGACAGTCGCGCCTATCTCTGGAACGGTGAACTGCAGCAACTGTCACACGACCACTCCTACGTGCAGGAGTTGATCGAACAGGGCGCCATCACGGCGGAACAGGCTCGCAGTCATCCGCACCGCAATGTCGTGACCCAGGCCCTTGGCGTGACGGACCCGCAGTCGCTGCGGGTGGAATCACTGAGCGGCGAACTGAAGCCCGGCATGCAGTTGCTACTGTGCAGCGACGGCCTGACCGAAGAAGTCGATGATGCCGGGATCGCCAAGGTGCTGCGGCGCAACGACCTGAGTGCACAGGAATGCGTTGATCAATTGATCGTGGCGGCACTTGATGGCGGTGGCTCCGACAACATCACGGTCGTGCTGATTCGCCGCCACTGACCTTACCCTGCCTGGGACAGCGCATGTCCGCGATACCTCTCGACACCGTACACGGCCCGATCAGCGCTTGGCGCGCCGATCCGCCTGCGGGACTTCCCGTCCTTGGCGGTGTGGTTCTGGTGCAGGAAATATTTGGCGTCAACGCGCACATTCGAAACGTTGCCCGGCGTTTTGCGGATGCGGGTCTGGTGGTGATTGCACCGGCCGTGATGGACTACGTGCGCGCGGGCGTGGAACTGGACTACACCGCGGACGGCATCGCCGTCGGGCGCGAGATCATGGCCGAAGTCGGCTTCGATCGCTGTGTCGCCGCCTGCGCGGCGGCCAGTGATCTCTTGCGGCAAGAACATCTGTCCCCTGCCGTGGTCGGGTTTTGCATTGGTGGCAGCATTGCTCTGCTGTGCTGCACACGTCTGGGCTTGCCGGCGGTGAGCTATTACGGCGGACGCAGCATGGCCTTTCGGTACGAACGTCCACAGGCACCGCTGCTGATGCATTTTGGCCGCCATGACGCACTGATTCCCGGCGATCACGTCGAAGCGCAGCGGCGGTCGTTTCCCACCGCACAGATTGAACTCCACGAGGCTGGCCACGGCTTCAACTGCGAGCTGCGCGCCGACTACAACGCCGAAGCCGCGAACGCCGCGTTCACGAAGACCCTCGCGTTTCTGCGCCGTGAGCTGAGCAAGGGCAAAACCTGATCATGCCCGAGTTCGTCCTGCATCCCCGGCTTGCTGCCGACAGTCATCTGCTGGCCGATCTGCCGCTTTGCCAGTTGCGACGCATGCGCGACGCGCGTTGGCCTTGGCTGTTGCTGGTACCGAGAGTGCCGGATCGGCGCGAACTGACCGACCTCGATTCCACGCAGCAAGCGCAACTGATGCGCGAAATCGACCTGTGCTCGCGCTTGCTGCTGGCGGTCGCCAGACCGACCAAACTGAATACGGCGGCGCTGGGCAATATCGTCGAGCAACTGCATGTCCATCTGGTCGCGCGCCACGTCGGCGACGCCGCCTGGCCCGGACCGATCTGGGGTGTAGGACAGATCGAAGCCCGCGACGTGGCCCACTGGACCGACGAGCGTCTGCAGTTTCTGGAAACGCTGGCAAGCATTGCCGACGCTGCGGACATGGTGGTTTCGACGCGATGAACGCCGTGGCGCAGCCCGGCCTGAGCCTGGAAACGCTGGGGGACAGCGCGGTTCTCGCCGTGCTGGGTGACCGCCTTCATCCCGAACTCAATCGCGCCGTACTGGCGCTCGCCGCAGAACTGGACCGTCAACGACCGAAAGGTGTGGTGGATATCGTGCCCGCCTACGCCTCCGTCGCGGTCCACTATCTGCCCTTGCGAATGGAAGCCCCGGCCGAACAAAGCCGTCGCAAGATCGAGAGCTGGATTCGTCAGACCTGGTCGCAGTTGCACTGGGAAGCACAGCGGGATTACGCGAGCAGCGGCGAAGACGTGTGGAATCAGAACATCCTGCCGGTGCCGGTCTGCTACGGCGGTGACTATGGCCCTGACATCGAACACGTCGCGGCGCATTGCGGGATGTCGGTGGACGAAGTCATCGCCCGCCACAGTGCGCCGATCTACCGCGTCGCGATGCTCGGCTTCCAGCCCGGCTTCCCTTACCTGCTCGGACTCGACCCACGGCTGGAAACACCGCGTCTTGCGTCGCCTCGTACCCGCGTTGCAGCCGGTGCCGTCGGCATCGGTGGTGCGCAGACAGGCATCTATCCCTTGCCCAGTCCCGGCGGCTGGCAACTTATCGGCTGGTCGCCGCTGCGCCTGTTCGATCCGCAACGGCAGCCTGCCACCCTGCTGCGTGCCGGATCGCGGCTGCGCTTCGTACCCACGTCCATCGAGGACATCGACAACCTGCCGCAGGGCGCTCGATGAGTCTGGAAATCCTCAAGCCCGGACTGTTGACCAGCGTGCAGGATCTCGGACGGCCGAATCACCGCGCGCTGGGCGTGCCGGTCGGCGGCGCGGCCGATACCTTCAGCCTGCAGGTCGCCAACGCACTGGTCGGCAATGACAGTGGCGCTGCCGCACTGGAAATCACCCTGCTCGGCCCGCGTCTGCGCTTCACGCAAGATGCCGTCATCGCGCTGTGCGGCGGTCGCTTTGAAGCCAGCCTCGACGATCTGGCGCTGCCCATGTGGCGCGCGATGCGCGTCGCCGCTGGGAGCATCATCGACATCGGACGCAGCCAACGCGGCGCACGGCTTTATCTCGCCGTCGCGGGTGGATTGAACTGTCCCAGCGTCCTCGGCAGTCGCGCCACCGCGCTGGACGGCGGATTTGGCGGCTGGCAGGGACGCGCCCTGCAAGCCGGTGACCGGCTCGTGTTGTCGGACTGCTTCAGTTTGGGCCGACACTGGCCACGTCAGAGCATCGGCCTGCATCTTGCCCGCTGGTGGGCCAATCCTGCACCGGCACTGAGTCTGGACCCGGTCGCGGAAATCGGCTTGCTGCCCGGACGCCATCCGCCGACCGACAGCGAACTGCTGTTCGGCACGGAATACCTGGTCGACTCGCGTTCCAACCGGATGGGCCTGCGCCTCGACAGCGAAACACCCCTGTCGATCAGCGCTCCATCCACACTGTCCGAACCCGTGAGCATCGGCACCGTACAACTGCCACCCGAGGGCAAACCCATCGTCCTGCTGGCCGATGCTCAGACCATTGGCGGCTACCCCCGAATCGGCCACGTCCCCAGCGCCGACCTGCCGCGTCTTGCCCAACTCGCCCCCAACGACCGTCTACGCTTTGTCCCCAACAACGAAGCGCAGGCCCTGCAACGCCTGCAACAACTGGATCGCCACCTGCAACGCCTGCAGGACGCAGCGAAAGAAGCGTTGAAGGATTGAGCGTGTTTGCCCTCGCCAAACGAAACAAGCCACGCGGAGACGTGGCTTGTTGGGTGAACGGAAACCCTGACGATCAGTGCGGCTCCGGGAACCGGGTGGGCTGACGATTGAGACAAACCCAATAACAATCAATCACTTGATTTTCCATTCACAACACTCCCCCGCAAATTTCGCAGCTCCTGTCGGCACGCGCCGAAAAGGCAACGGTTCTGATCGGATCCCGACCACGTCGAAGGAGTCGCCTGACCGTCACGGCTTGTCATTTAGCCGCTCTCGGCAGGCCTTATCGATAGATCTCAAGGGTCAGCGCGATGAGGCATTCCAACTCCGACACTTCTTCGGAATTGAAGTGCTGGCAAAGGGATGCTCCTAGTGACTGAGCAAGCTGAGCGAAGCGTGCAATGTTGAAATCCCCCGCTGACGCGACGATGTTCGCGCACTCGGGTAAGGACAGGTCGTTACGGGTTGTTCCGGCCTGTAAAAATACATCCGCCAAGGAGGGGGGGGGGCTAGTCGGTAGCGGAACGCCATCGCGAGATGCTGGCAGCTCACCCCTCGCGGCATTCCGGATGCTCGTTTGAAGGCGCACCGCCGGTATTTGCAGCTCAGTGCAGGTGTCGTAAAGAAGGGTCAATTGTTCAGATGGAATGCGGTCAATACAGGGCGCCAAGTCTCCGTATCCGTGCGAACGCATGGCATGCGCAAGGTCTAGGACCTGATCGGGGATGAATTCAGCTACCGAATTGCGTATGAGGCTCGGAAGGCAGCGAACTTTCGTAGACGGTGCCTGACGTTTCAATAGTGAGGTCGCGTGCGACACTCCACCGGTCGAGAGATTGAGCGTAAGTTGGGCGAAATCGGAAACGCCCAACTTATCCAACCCGATCTCGGCAGCCAGGTTCCACGCCTCAATCTCGACATCTGTCCTGGCAGCCGCGGGCAGAACGCGACTCGCCGAAAGCAGCGCAAGCGGCTTCCGCCAATCGGAATCGGACGTAGCGCGAATTCGTGCCAAAGCCTCACTTGCAACGCGCGCGTGTTCATCAGATGGCAAGGCGTCGATGGTGGCTGCCAGCATCCATGCACCAATCAGTGGGGAGCTGGCGTCAAGTGCGCATGCGCGCAAGGAGCGAAGCGTTGTCTCGGTGAGAGGAATGGCGCGCTGGAGCGCGAGCGGCAGCAGGAGGTGCATGGCGTTGCGTGCTAGGGCTTCGATACCAGCGCTTGCAAGCACATCCGGAAGTAGCGGAATCAGCGTTGCGATGAACGACAGGTCGGTCGGGCCAGGTGGATGTTCCAGCAAGCTCATCAGGCTAACGGCATCGGTTCTCGGGGGTACGAGCCCGACTTTCAATAGTGTGGTGTATGCCTCTTTCTTTTCTCTTGGCGATTCGAACACGCGCTCGGCGAAGGTGGTCAACCACTCACCCCGGCGAACGGGGTCCAAAGTAGCCACATGCGACAGGACCACAGCGTGTGTGCGCGACGTCGCTCCCTCGGCGTACTGGAGAATCCTTCGCCGAAAGTGGGCGGATGCGTTAGGAATCACTGCATCCAGAACTGTTTCATCCAAGACGAAGAACGTCGTATGAAGCATCTGTTGAAAAATCTCATCCTCAAGCTTCCGACGATCACCCTGAGGCACCAACGATTGAAGCTTGCCAAGGGTCCACGCCTTGGTGAGCGGACTGAGGAGCTGAGCTTTGGCGTGGGCATCACGGAACGACCAACGTCCCTCCGCGACAAGTCGTGCGGCCAATGGCGGGGGATCTTGCTTGCCTTGCTGACCACGCAGACACGCGCCACCGCCGCTCTCAGCAGCTGTTTCATGCCGTCTAGCGGCGCACTGCCGTCGTGAACGGATGCTAGACCCGCACTTATCGACCGTTCCAGGTCGTCAAGAAAGAGTGCGGATTCGCCTTTCGACTGCAGACGTTCCAGCCATATCGGCCGCTTATCACGGTGTTGCGAGATCACTTCATCGAGGACACGGCTGTTGCCAGCCATCTCGGCATGCCAAGTCAGGCGGCGGTCCACGTAGTCGATCATAGGCGCGTCGGCCCAGCACCCGCGAACTAGTGCTTCCCATCGCTCGATCAGTTGGCCATGCTTTTCGCGAAGCGACCCGTCCGTGGCCAGCGGTGGCTTTCCGATTCGCAAGGGGCCATGCGCAGACGCCAGATAATCACGCATCAGGTCGTGCAAGTACCATTTCTGGCGTTGCGGGCCATCTGAACCGTCCGCCAAGAGCAAGGAGGCCGTTTCCAGCGCCTGCAACTGTCGCCGCATGACGCGAATGTCGCTGACGCCCGACAGCAACGCCGCCTCATGTGTCTCAATCCGCTCATCTTCGGGAAGCAGAGCCAGCGACCGCAACACTCCGCGTAGCTCGGCGCTGAGATGTCGCACCGAGATATCAAAGCAGGCCTCAAGACTGAGGAGCCGGCGCGCGTCGGCATCGTCCGGCCGGTTACGGCCGTAGTCCTCGTCCAGCGAGCGGATCGAATCCTCCGCCGTATCCAACTCCGTCAGAATGTCGCGGTAGGTATCCCCTGATCTGGCGCGCCCCGCACCCAGGCTCAACGCCAGCGGCAAGTTGCCCACTCGTGAGGCAAATGCGGCAGCGCTGACTTCATCGAAAGCGATCTGCGGCGGATGCAGTGCCTTCAACACCGCGAGGGACTCATCGTCCGTCATCGCCACCACCTCGATGACCGTTCCCGCCAACGCGGTGGTGACGCGCCTATCCCGTGCGGTTGCGATCACCCGCGACATGCCTCCCGCAGGAATCATTTGGAGCAAGTGCATTGGTTCCCAGACATCATCGATGATCATTGCGCAGCGCTTCTTGTCCAGGGCATGACGGAGAAGGGCCGCACCCGCGCCAACATCGCCCACCACTGGAGCTATGTCGAGAGCGGCAAGCAAGCTATTGATCACGGCCAGCAGGTTAGGCGTCTGCCCCAACACACACCACAACACGCCATCGGGGAAGGAGGCTTTGCAGCGTTCATCGGCGGCTACTGCTGCTGCCAATTGGGTCTTGCCACAACCGCCCATTCCGTGAAGTACCACATGGACGGGATCAGTGCCGAATACCGATCGTGCGATGCTGTCTTCGATGTGCGAACGCTTGACGTAACCCCTCGCCCGGGGCGGTTGCATGGCCGCGCTTCCACGCGCAAGCAGGGACGGATGGATGAAGGCAAGCAGCTGGTCCCGCGTCATCTCGCCGGGCGCGTCGAGATCTCGGAGCAACCGATCAATCAAGGCCTTCACTTCCTTGTGAGGCAACCCGCTATGGCTAAGCGCACGATGCGCCAGAGCTTCGTACGAAGAGAGTCCGTCCTGAACGTGACCCGAGGGCACTTCGAAGGCGAGACACCCCACAAGCCTAGCAACGAGTGCGTCGAGATCTGGCGCTGGCAAGTCGGCGAGCGATGCATCGTGCTTTCTCAGGAGTCCAGCGATGCGCTGCCGATCGGCGTCCGTCGTCATGCGGTTCTGCAGACGCTTGGCCGCCGCGTCCAAAGTACCGGCATTCGCGACGAACAGAAACTCCAGCTTTGAGTTGTCCGACTCCTTCAGATCAAGCGCAAAGCTGGCGAGCACGTCTCCCAGCGCGTCCAGCGTCAACTTGACGCCTGCCTGGTTCTTGACCTGGGTGTAGACCTCGCGACCGCTGAAGAAATAGACATCGACATCCTGCGACCCTTCCCAGCGGACAGCTGCGATATCGCTTCCCGCTTTGATCATGTCGGTCACACGCATGAGCGCGTAGAGCTTCTGAAACCGAAATCCATCTGACGCCACACGACCGCCGCGGCGGCGCCGACTCTGCAAGGCGTCTCCCCGTACAGCCCATCGTATAGGAGGTTTCTCGTGCGCCATCGAAGATTGCCCCCCCCTTAGCGGCCACCCAAATGCGTCAGTTTCTGCTTCGATGGGCGGACACGGTTTTCCTTTGCCAAAAATTCGTCCATCGCGTCAACCGTCACTTTGCCATCCTCATTAGGCCCGGCACGAAAATCGCCTGCAAATGGTCAGACTGCATCAGCATTCAGTACGCTCGGTCAAGACCGTCTGCGACTCAAGATTCGACCTGAATCAGCAAGCCCCCTGCTGTGATCGCCGGACACAAGATCAACCGTGCGGCACAACATATGGGCAACGCCGCCTTCAAACGACGATATACGCAAGCCTTCCAAGTGCAACCAGCAAATGAGAAAAAGAAAGCCCCGTAATAACGGGGCCTTCCTGACACTTAATCAACACGCTTACAAATATGTTCGCTAAAACGGAATATCGTCTTCCGGGAAATCGGCCATGCGTGAGTCGGGCATCGGGGTCGAGGGGCCGTTGTCGCGTGGGGGCATGCCGCCGCTCTGACGGGGCGGGGCGCTGCGCGAGTAACCGCCACGATCTGCGCTGCGGTCGCCGCCCGCGTCTGATCGTTCGCTGCGATCACCTTGTGGACGGCCGCCGAGCATCTGCATTTCGTTGGCGATGATGTCGGTGCTGTAGCGCTCGTTGCCGTCGCGATCCGTGTATTTATCGGTGCGCAGGCTGCCTTCCACGTATACCTGACTGCCTTTGCGCAGGTATTCGGAGGCGATTTCGGCGAGCTTGCCGAAGAACTTGACGCGGTGCCATTCCGTCCGTTCCTGCTTCTGGCCCTGTTTGTCGGTCCAACTTTCGTTGGTGGCCAGGCGAACCGAGGTGATGGTGGTGCCACCGCCACCTGCCGGATAGCGGGTTTCCGGGTCGGCGCCCAACGTGCCGACGAGAATGACTTTATTGATGCCGCGTGCCATGGGGGCTCCTGTTGTCCGAGGCGCCGTCGATCAACGGCACAGGCGGCAGAGTATACCTGCGCACACGCTGCGCCCCGTCGGAGGTGCGGGCTTTGGCCGGTAGGAATTCGCCGCGATGTGCAATCCGTCCAAGCGGTCCCGCACCTAAGCCCCGCTATACTTGCGCCCCATGAATCCGCCGCCCCCAACCTCCTCGCCTGCGCCCGCCACCGACCTTGCCGCAATCCTGGCGCTTGTCAGCGCGGACATGTCGGCCGTCAATGATCTGATCCGCCGTCGTCTGGCGTCCGATGTGGTGCTGATCAACCAGATTGGCGAGCACATCATTTCCGCGGGCGGCAAGCGACTGCGTCCGATGTTGGTTCTGCTGGCGGCGCGTGCGCTGGGCTATCAGGGCGATGCGCATGTCCAGGCCGCGGCGATCATCGAGTTCATTCACACCTCGACGCTGTTGCACGACGACGTAGTTGATGAATCGGACCTGCGTCGTGGCCGCAAGACCGCGAATGCGTTGTGGGGCAATGCGGCCAGCGTGCTGGTCGGCGACTTTCTGTATTCACGCAGCTTCCAGTTGATGGTCGAGCTGGACAGCATGCGGATCATGCGCATCCTCGCCGACACCACCAATGCCATCGCCGAGGGCGAAGTGCTGCAGCTACTGCATGTGCACAATCCCGACACCGATGAGAGCGCCTATCTGCGTGTCATCGAACGCAAAACCGCTGTGCTGTTTGCGGCGGCGACCCGTTTGGGTGCGGTGCTGGCGGGCGCCAACGCCGCCGTCGAGCAGGCCATGAGCGAGTTTGGTCTGGCGCTGGGCTATGCCTTCCAGATTGCCGACGACGTGCTCGACTACACCGCCGACGCCGATACGCTGGGCAAAAATCTGGGCGACGATCTCGCCGAGGGCAAGGCCACCTTGCCGGTGATCCATTGCATGAGCCATTGCAACGACGCGCTGCGGCAACGCATTGCGCAGGCGATCGAAACCGGCGATTTGCAGGCCATGCCCGAAATCGTCAACGCAATCCATGCGCATGGCAGTCTCGACTACAGCCGTGCTGTCGCCGAACGTTACGCGGCGCAAGCGACCGAGGCATTGCAATGCTGCCCACCCTCGGCGTTCAAGGATGCGCTGCTGGGGCTGGCGCGCTATGCGATTGACCGCAACCACTGAGGCGAACCGCGCGGCACCAGCAGGGTGTTGCATCTGGGCTGCCAGACCCTCTCCACTCGCCTCGTCTCGGCACATGCCCGCGACAGTCTCGCCGACGGCACGACGCATCCTCAATCGTCATCGCCGCTGACGATGCGCTTCTGAATCCGGTCGAGGTAGTGATCGAGTTCCTCCGTTGACCGGAAAATTTCCTTCACCGGCACCGCCTTGACGATGTCGAACACCTTTTCGACCTGCGCTTGTGGATTGACGATCAGCACCCGTCCACCGCGCGCAGCCAGCGCCTTGCGTGCGCGAAACACGCTGCGGATGCCAGCGCTGGATATGTAGTCGAGTTTGTCCAGGTCGAATACCAGCGTGTTCACCTCGGCATCCTCGATCACCGGGGTGATCTGCCGATCCAGTTCGTGATAGCTGATCGAGTCCAGGCGACCTTCAACGGCAACGACCTGTCGGTCCCGGATACGTTCGCCGATATGGATTCTCAAGCTCATGTGACGCTCCTTTGGAATTTCTGCTCACTACCCAGAACCAGTTGCAGAACGTTGTGTTCGCCCGCACGGTGATAATTGGCTTCACTGGTGAGGGTTCGCACGAGAAATACACCGAGTCCGCCGACTTCGCGGTCATCGAGGTCCGCATCCACGTCAGGCAGGTTCTGTGCCAAGGGGTTGAAAGGCGAACCGTCATCCATCAATTCAAGGAACAACCCGCCCTCGTAGGGAACCGAACGGATTTCGCAGGTCACTTCCGCAGGTCCGCGCTGACCATGCAGGCAGGCATTGGTGAAGATTTCCTCTGCCACCAGTCGCGCGTCATCGCGGGTGCTCTGACGGAAGCCAAGGAAACGCAGTCGACGCTCCATCGCGTCGAGCAGGGCTGGCAGATTCTCCAGCCCATGCGATTGCAACAAATCGCCGTCCTGCACGACCTGCCGACTCAGCTCGGGCGGCATGCGCAGACACAACATGCACAGATCGTCATTCGGCGGCTTGTCGGCCTGGAACTGGCGAACCACTTGCGCCATCGCCATCACGACCTGATGCGCGCTGCGGGAACGCAGGCCGGTCAGCACATCCTGCAACCGCGTCATGCCGAACATTTCGCCGTCCAGCTTGGTGGCTTCGACGAGGCCGTCGGTGAACAACAACAGCACGTCGCCCTGATGCAGCTTCAAACCGACTTCCGGGTAGTCGGCGTCCGCCTCGATCCCGAGTGCCGGTCCGCCGTCGATCCGAACCAGTTCGACGTCGCCCTGCACATGCATCAGCATGGGCGCGTCATGCCCGGCGCTGGCCAAACGCAACTGGCCGCTGGACAGATCAACGCGCCCGACCAGACAGGTCGCGAACATGTCGGCGGGATTGTCGATGGCGAGATGACGCCCAACCCGCGCCAGCACTTCACTGGGAAAATCACCGCGACGCAAGGGGCCATCCAGCAAGGTCACCAGACGCGCCATGAACAAGGCGGCAGGAACGCCCTTGTCCGATACGTCGCCAATGAAAAAGCTCAGGGTGTTTTCGTCGACCGCCACAACATTGAAGAAATCGCCGCCCACGGCTCTGGCTGGCTCCAACAATCCGGCCAGTTCAACGGTGTCGGAAACCAGATCGAGTGCCGTCTCCGAGGGCACCATCGCCAACTGGATGTCGCGCGCGACGGTCAGCTCACGGTCCATGCGCTCGGTCTGCACCTGCGCTCGCGCCAGTTGCACACGCAATGCCGACTCGGTTTCGAAATCATCCTGCAACTTGCGGTAACTGGTGGCGAGGCGTTGCGTCATGCGTGCGAAAGCTGCTTCCAGGCGGGTCAGCTCGGCAAATCGCCAGGCATGCGGTTCTGCCTGCGGGTGCGCAGCGATGGATATCCCGTCCAAGCGCTCGGCAATCGCGACGACCGGTTGCAGCAAGCCGGTCGCGTAACGGCGCCCCAGCGCGCTGGCCGCGATGCCGACGGCGACGGCGAGTGCCAGCACCAAGCCCATGTCGATCAGGGTCAGGCGCATGATCGACGCCGAAGAACGCACCGCCACGACCGACCAACCTTCCGGCGTGAAACCTCGCGCCGCGATATAGCTCTGCGGCGAAAGGCCGGCCATGCGCAAGGCCTGTGCGGAAAACTCATCCGCCTGCCGTGGCAGGTCATCGAACTCCTTGTCGGTGGTCTGCAACACCTCGTAAGGCAAGGACTCGCTGCGGAACGCTACGCGCCCGTCCGAGTCCAGCACCAGAAGCTCCAGGTCCGGCTGCGACGCCGCCGATTCGAATGCGCCCGCCAAGGTGCCGAGCGTCATTGCGCCCTGCACCACCGCGATGACCTCGCCCTTGCTGCCAAATACCGGGGCGCTCGCCGCGCACAGCAAGTCGTGCCCGAAGCCGCGACCGATGAACACACTGGACAGATAGGGGCGACGCTGTTCACGGGCAAACCGAAAATACGGACGATCCGCGACGCTCAACTGTCGCCACGCCAGACCGGCGGTATTGTTCTCGTTGGTCGATCCGGCAATGATCCGCCCGTCAGCATCGGCAACGATGGCGGTGAGAAAGCCGGGAAAGCTGCGCCGCAGACTGTCGAGCGCGCGTTGCGAAGGCTCGATCTCGGGGGCATGACCGGCGCCGACCGGGAACAGACTCGCCAACTGAGCCACCGCACCTTGGTGGGCATTGAGAAACAGCGCCAGATCCTCGACCACGGTTCTGGCCGTCGCCGTCACGTGCGCCTCGGCCTGCACACGGCGAATCTGATAGTCAAACAGTCCGACCAGCAGCCCGAGCACGATGACCGGCACCGTACCGAACAAGGTCAGCGCGCGGGTAATGGCGGGAACGATGCCGTTTTGAGTCTGAGAATCGGATGCCTGCATGACCGCTGCGCAATGGGTTGAGAACGACTGCATCGCTGCGAACGCCGGAATGCAGTTGGCACGGGCGGCACCGCTGAAGGGCAGCTCTGCACCGATATCTTGCAGGTCCAATGCCGCTTCGCGACGTCAAATTTTCGACACCTGATGTCATCGGGCCGCAGGATTCTGATGCGCCGGTCAGGCTGACAGCAAGGCGAAGCGCGCGCCGTCTACCGATCACGCCGCAATCGATTCACCGCAGGCCCGAAGGCATCAGACCGCGGCGACGGTCGCGCACAGTCCTTGCAGTGGGGAGGCCATTCGTTCTCGCTGAGAGGCTCCCATGTTGGTCATTGTCGGAATGGTTCTGGTCACTGCCTTCGTGTTTGGCGGGTTCATCCTCGCCGGTGGCCACATCATGGTGATTGTCGAAGCGGCGGCCATCGAAATGTTCATCATCGGTGGTGGTGCCTTGGGTGCCTTCGTCGTCGGCAATTCGATGAAAACGGTCAAGGCCAGCATCGCCGGCATCATCGCCTTGCTTAAGCCACCACCGTTCCAGCGTGCGGACTACATCGAGTTGCTGAAACTGCTCTACGAATTGCTGATGAAGGCCCGCAAGGATGGCCTGATGGCCATCGAGGAGCACGTCGAAAATCCGTCGTCCAGCGCGATCTTCCAGAAGTACCCGAAGGTGCTGAACGACCATCATCTGCTCGACTTCATCACCGACGCGATGCGCTTGATCATTGGCGGCAACCTGGCACCGCACGAATTGGAAGCGTTGCTGGATACCGAACTGGAAACCCACCATCACGAAGCAATGGAGCCCAGCCACGCCATTCAGACCGCCGCCGACGGCATGCCTGCTTTCGGTATCGTCGCGGCGGTGCTGGGTATCGTCAAAGTCATGTCCATCGTCGGCGACGCACCGCCCGCCGTGATCGGCGCGAAGGTCGCGTCGGCCCTGGTCGGCACCTTCCTCGGCATCCTGATGGGCTACGGCTACATCGGCCCGATGGCCGCCGCCATGGGTGCGCGCGCGCATCAGGACAGCAAGCCTTTCGAGATGGTGAAGATGACCTTGGTCGCCACGCTGCGCGGCTATCCGCCGCCGGTGGCCATCGAATTCGCCCGCAAGCTGCTGTTTGCCGACATGCGTCCGTCGTTCGCGGATCTGGAAGCCGAGTTGAAGGCGACCAAGTGAGCACCCCACGACATTGCACGATGAACGGACGCAGGGACCCGGCGGAGAAGTCGCATGGCTGACAAGGACAAGGCGCAACCGATCATCATCAAGAAGGTCAACAAGGGCGGTGGCGGCCACCATGGCGGCGCCTGGAAAGTCGCCTACGCCGATTTCGTGACCGCGATGATGGCCTTCTTTCTGGTGATGTGGCTGGTCGGCACCTTGCCGGAAGAATCTCTTTCCGGCATTTCCGAGTACTTCAAGAACCCCAGCGTGCTCAGTGGCACCTCGCGCACACCGCCGCCCAATGCGCTGGGCGCAGGCGGTGCGGGAACCAACCCGGTCAAGGTCTCGAAGAACATGACCTCGCCAACGATGGGCGGCGAGGGTCCGAAGGTCGGTGAAGGCGAGTCACCCCGCGATGCCGAAGAGGCCAAGGAAGTGGCCCGGCAACTCGAACAGCAGAAACTGGAATCGTTGCTGGCGGAGCTGAAGGACGCGATCGAGACCAGCGAATCGCTGGCCCAGTTCAAGGATCAACTGTTGCTCGACATCACGCCCGAGGGATTGCGCATCCAGATCGTCGATCAACAGAATCGCCCCATGTTCGATGTGGGTAGTTCACGTCTGAAGGACTACACCACCGAGATCCTGCGCGAACTGTCGCCCTACATGAACAAGGTGGAAAACCGGATCAGCATCACCGGCCATACCGACCAGTCGCGCTATGCCAGTCCCAGTGGCTATTCCAACTGGGAGCTTTCCGCCGACCGCGCCAACGCCGCGCGGCGCGCGCTGGTGGCGGCCGGCTTGGCTGAAGAAAAACTGTCGCGTGTCGTGGGGCTGTCATCGTCGGTCTTGTTCGACAAGGAGAACCCGACCAATCCGATCAATCGTCGAATCAGCATCATCGTCATGAGTCAGGCAGCGGAGGAAGCCGCGCGCATGAGTGAAGACGGCGACGCCGCATTGCAGGCACCCGATGCGGCGGTTCCCGGCAGCGAGGACGCCTTCCCCGGCGCAACCGATGCCGACGGCAATCCAGCGCCTCCGATCACGCCGATTTCGCTTCCGAAGCCGCCACAGGCTCGTTGAGCCAGGATCGAATCCAGCGTCGCGACAGGTAAAGCAGCGGAATCATCGCGAACGCGGCCAGCACCTTGTAGACGTAGTTGACGCTGGCCACCGCCGCAAACAGGCTGAGCGACCACTGCTGGGGCCCAAGCACAAACGCGATGTAGAGCACGACAAAGCTGTCGACCAGTTGGGACACCAGAGTGCTTCCCGTCGCACGCATCCAGATCCAGCGCTCGCCGGTCAATCGGCGAATGCGCTGGAACACGGCAATATCGATCAACTGCCCCAGCAGGAAGGCTGTCACCGAACCCGCGATGGTCCACATGCCCTGTCCGAAGATGACCGCAAAGGCCGCTTGCTGGTCCGGCACACCGTGTTCCACATTCACGCCCCGCCACCATTCCGCTGGCTGCAAGCCGATGGCGAGATAGGCGAAGGCAAACCCGTAGATCACCAGCGCCACGGTCAGCCATGAAAGCAGTCGAACGCCACGCGGCCCGTAGTGTTCGTTGATCACATCGGTCATCACGAACACCACCGGCCACAGCAGAACGCCAGCGGTGAAGTTCAATGACCCCGACTGACCGAACAGCGTCCAGTTGAACGCCGCCATGCCGAGCGTCTCCTCCAGCGCAAAGATCTTCACGCCAATGAACTCCGCCAGCAGCGCGTTGCAGACGAAAAAGCCAGCCAGCACCACGAACAGTCGCTGCGAACGCCCCAACTCAGCCTGCATCGGATGACTCCTTGTTCGAACGCGAGAACGGCATTTCAGCAGGCGCAACCGCACCGCCGGAGATGATGAAGGCCATCGCCTGTTCGACACTCCAGTCCGTCGGTGTCAAACGGTCCACCGGCACCACTTCAAGATAGCCCGAGGTCGGATTGGGCGTCGTCGGCACATAGACGGCCGCCAGTTCCCGCCCACTGCCCTCCTCCCGGATGATGCGGGTCACGAAGCCAATGGCCTTCATGTCGGCATTCGGAAAATCGATCAACACCACACGCTGCGCGCCCTCCGGCTTGGTCTGCAGAACGCTGATGAGTTTCTTGGTCCCGCCATAAACGGCCTTGACCCACGGAATCTGATTGATCAGGCGATCCATCCATCCGAGCACGCGTCGGCCAATCACCCGTGTGGCCAGCCAGCCCAGAAAATACAGCCCGCCCAACGTCAGTACGACCGCCAGCACAAAGCGCAGCGACTGCAGGTTCAACCACGGCGCGAGCGGCGGAAACCAGTCGGCAAATGCGCCCAACGCGGCATCAACCCACGGCGCACCAAAGCGCGACAGTTGGCGCAAAACAATTTCAAAGACAACCCAGGTCAGCCAGATCGGGAACACGATCAGGACGCCAGTCAACAGATTGCGCTGCAGATGCAGGGTTCGCATGCTCATCCCCACCGATGGGTTCGTGATCGGAAGCCGCGTTTTGCAGGATCGACAGTGCGGATAACGGCGAGCATCTCTGTTGCCAACATCGTGCTGTACGCCATCGACTCGTCAGCATGGTGACCCGACATCACGCGCGCCAGGGTCACGATTGTCTGGCACCACACGGCACTCGCCACCCTATTGCGCCGCTGGCTCGCGCCGCAGCGCAGGCAAGGAGGCGCTGTCCACGTCACGCACCAAGCGAACGCCGACGTCATCAAAGCCGGTCCGTGCGCTCAACAGTTCGACCGGCGACGCATTCATGCTTCGTGCCGCTTCACGCTCGGTCCGCCAGGACGATCCGGCAACCAGACGCTTCTCGCATCCGCCCGCATCGCAGCTGGCCGACCATTCGCTCACATTGCCGACCATGTCGGTCAGCCCGAGTGCATCCGCCGCGAATCGACCGGCCACCGAGGTGAAGCCAACCCCATCGTCGCAGCCGCGCCGATCATGCAGGTTGGCGCTGCCACATTCGATATTGCCCGGCACCTGCGCGGCATGACGCCATTCGGCCAGACTGGGCACGCGGTAGCGCGCGCCGGTCTTCTGCGACAGCCAATCCGCGTAGGCATCGGCGTCAATCGCGCTGATGCAGACCACGGGTTCGTCTTCGCCCTGCGGAAACCCCGGCTTGCGCCAGTGCCGATTGCCCGCCACCGATGGCAAGCGGGTGTCACGCCGAGTACAGTCGGCCACGCGATGGCGGCTGTCATGAATGAAGCGGGCGAACTCGCCGACCGTCACCTCACGCTGCATCATGGCGACCGGGTTATCCAACTGCGATCCGCCCAGGCGAGCGGGCAGAAACACCAGCGCCGGACCGCCCGGTTCCTGCAGCCGTTGGCCCGCCTGCGGCAAGGACTCCGCGCGTGACTGCAAGGCTTCCAGATCGGGAGATTGCAGATCAAGCTGCCGCAGCGCTTGCACCTGTTCGAGCGCGGTCGCGCGATCCACCCGATCAATCGCACTTTTCAGGCGACGCAACAGCACCCCGGATACGCTTTGCCGCATCGCCGACCAGCCCGGGCGCTGCCCTAGCCCACTCTCGGTGGCCAGCAATTCGGCCTGCGCGTAAAGATTGCGGGCATCGGTATCACGTCCGTCGGCCAACGCCACAATGACCGACTCACCCAGTGAGCGAAATACATCATCCAGGCCGCTCAGAGCTTCGGGGTTTTCCGGCTCGGCCTTCAGCACGTCCAGGTAGCTTTCTGCGGCATTGGCGCCCGCAGGGGTGACGGCATCACCGCGATCCAGTTGTTCACGCGCCAACTGCAGTCGTGCGGAAATCGCCGCCGCCGCCGCAAGCGGCGGTGTGCTCGTCTGGGCATCCAACACATCCGCCTGCAAGCGCTGTGCGGGCCGCCACCATTGCAGATAGCCCCAGGCCAACACGGCAGCCAGCACCACACCGGAGGCAAACAGCCACACCGGAGAATGCCGCAGGTCGCGACCCACCGAGCGCAAGGTGCGCACCGTCTGGGCGGGCAAGGGAAGCGTGCGGTTGATCACCGCTTCCAAGGCGCGTCGCATGCTTTCCGCGTTGCGAAAGCGCTGGCGCCGATTCTTCGCCATCGCCCTGTCGATGAAGCCCTGCCAGTGCTGTAGAGGCGCTGGCAAGCGGGGAATTGCCTCCTGCGAATGCTTCAGTGCAAGCGACAAGGGATCGGTGGCACGAAACGGCAACTCGCCGGTCAACAGCTCGTAGGTCAACACACCGACACTGTAGAGATCGGCGCGGCCATCCACTTCCTGCGCGCGCGATTGTTCCGGGCTCATGTAGCCACCGGACCCCAGCGCCAAACCGTTGCCGGTGATCCGGTCGCTGACCTGGCGACGCGCCAGGGCAATGCCGAAATCCGCAAGCTGCGGACGCCCGGACGCATCAAACAACACGTTCTCAGGCTTCACGTCGCGATGCACCACACCCCGCGCATGGGCGTAACCGAGCGCGTCCAGCAACGCGCGCAGAACTTCGGCAATTTCCTGCTCGTTCTGCTGCAGATTGCGCTGCGACAGGTCACCACGCGACAACCACGGCATGACATAGAACGGTTGCCCGCTGGCAGTGCGGCCGACATGGTGAACACTGACGATGGAGGGGTGCTCCAGGCGCGCGATGATGCGT
>Ga0209066_10002013_pt1 | contig 25657 bp, 16 predicted proteins | sample All_14_2_FD_187198 | JGI IMG/M metagenome (GOLD analysis project Ga0209066, IMG submission 187198) | Freshwater microbial communities in response to fracking from Pennsylvania, USA - Allegheny Zone_MetaG_DW_15 (SPAdes) (version 2) ... | reverse complement strand
GGCCGGCACGGTGTTTGACTTTTTGGGCCGCACCCGGTGGCCGGATGCGCTCGGTGAGTTCAATCAGCAGCATGAAGGCCGCCATCGCCAGCGTCGAGCCCAGCAGGTAATACAAGCCCGAAGCCAGCACCGCGCTGCCTGAGTGGCCAATCACCACCAACAGCGTGCCTGAGGAAACAATCGCCCCGTAGCCGGCCATGCGCCCGCCGCTCTGGCTGGCCAGCATGCCGATCGCGCCAAACAGCAGGGTGGCCGTGCCGCCCACGGTCAGCGCCACAAAACCGAAGCCCCCCAGCACGCCCGCCTGGTCGCCGAACACCACCAGCCAGACGCGCAGCACCGCATACACGCCCACCTTGGTCATCAGCACCAGCATCGCCCCCACCGGCGCGGAGGCCGACGCGTAGGTGGTGGGCAGCCAGAAACCCAGCGGCCACATCCCGCCTTTGGTCAGGAAAGCCAGCGCCAGCACCGTGGCGCCAATTTGCAACAGCCAGGTGTCCTGCGCGCCCAGCGTTGCCACGCGCGCGCCCAAATCCGCCATGTTGAGCGTGCCGGTGGCGGCGTAAATCAGCGACACCCCGATCAGGAACAGCAGCGAGGCCACTAGGTTGACCGCCACGTACTGCATGCCGGCCTGGATGCGCCGCAGGTTGTAGCCGTGCAACACCAGCCCATAGGACGCGGCCAGCATGACCTCGAAGAAAACGAACAGGTTGAACAGGTCGTTGGTCAGGAACGCGCCATTGAGCCCCATCAGCAGGAACTGGAACATCGAATGGAAGCTCACCCCCACGCGGTCCCAGCGCCGCGCCGAGTACACCAGCACCGCCAGCGCGATGGTTGACGTCAGCACCAGCATCAGCGCGGTCAGCCGGTCCACCATCAGCGCAATGCCAAAGGGCGCCGACCAGTTGGCCGCCAGATACACGCCAATGCCAGCCGGCCAGTAACCACCGTCGGCCATCAGCAACAGCGCCACCGCCACCAGCCACAACAACACGCCGCTGCTCAGGCCCAGGGCAAATTTCAGCCGGTGGCGGGTCTGGTTGATCGGGATCAGCAGCGCGCCCACGATCAGCGGCAGCAGCACCGGCACGACAACAAGGTGTTGCATCCAGGGCAGCGCGGTCATCGGCGCGGCTCCTCGCCATCGACGTGGTCGCTGCCGGACAGCCCGCGGGCGCCGATCATCATCACCAGATACAGCGCGGTGGTGGCAAAGCCGATCACGATCGCGGTCAGCACCAGGGCTTGCGGCAGCGGGTCGGCCAACTGGGCCGGATCGATGTTGGGCGTGGGGGTGATCGGCGGCTGGCCCACCCACAGCCGCCCCATCGCGAAGATGAACAGGTTCACAGCGTAAGACATCAGCAGCAGCCCGGTGAGGAGCTGGAAGGTGCGTGGCCGCAAGATCAGCCAGATGCCCGCGCCAAACACCACCCCTACCGAGATCGCCAGCACGAGCTCCATCAGAGCGCCCTCCCCGTGGCGCTGGCGGGCGCGTCCGGCACGTCCGGCGTGTCCGCACCCGGCTGGCGGTGCGCCCGCAGCGACTGGTGGGCCAGCGCCACCAGCATCAGCATGGTGGTGCCGACCACCACGATGAACACGCCCAGATCGAACACGAAGGCGCTTGGCAGATGCAGCTCACCCACCAGCGGCCAGTTGACATGCGCGGTGTGCGTCGTCAAAAACGGGTGGCCGAACCCCCAGGCGACCAGACCGGTGCCACAGGCCAGCAGCAAGCCGAAGCCCAGCCAGCGGTGCGGGCGAAGTTGCAGGTGGTTCTCCACCCAGGTCGTGCCCGCCAGCATGTACTGCACCAGGATCGCCACCGCAAAGATCAACCCGGCAACAAAACCGCCGCCCGGCAGGTTGTGGCCCCGCATGAAGAAATACACCGCGATCACGCCCATGAAAGGCAGCAGCAGGCGCAGGTAAATGCCCGGCACCAGCAGGTAGCCGCTGTTGGCCTGCTCAGCCGGACTCTGGCGGCAGGCCGGGTCGCCCACAAAACGTTGTTGCGGCGGAATGGCAGCACTCTCGGGCGCCGGGCGGAAGCGGCGCAACAACGCATAGACGGTCAGCGCCACCACCGCCAGCACGGTGATCTCACCCAAGGTGTCAAAACTGCGGAAATCCACCAGCAACACATTGACCACATTGCTGCCCCCGCCGCCGCTGAGCGCGTTGAGCAGAAAAAAGTCGGCCATCGTGTCCGAGGCCGGATGCACCAGCACCGCATAGGTCAGCGCCGCCAGCGCGACCCCGCCCCCCACGGCCAGCGCCAGATCACGCGAACGGCGCGCCCACACGCGCCAGAACGGCTGGGCCGGACCCGCCATCGCCTCAAGCCGTGGCGGCAGCCAGCGCAGGCCGAGCAGGATCAGCACGGTGCTCACGGTCTCCACCATCAGCTGGGTCAGGGCCAGGTCAGGGGCCGAAAGCCACAGAAAGGTCGCCGCGGTGACGATGCCGGTGCCGCCTATCAGCGCCAGCGCCGCCAGGCGGTGGTACTTGGCCATCCACGCCCCGGCCAGCGCACACCCCGCGCCAATCACCCACATGGCGGCAAACAGGGGGTCAAAGTCCTGCTGCGGGAGGACGGTCCACGCGGGCGGCGGGCCGGCCAGCAGCAGCGGGACCACCAGCAGGCCGAGCATCATCAACATCAGTTGCGACTGCAGCCGTTGGGTGCCGACGCAGCGCAGCAGCCACTCGGCGCCACGCGTCATTTGCAGCATCATGGTTTCAAAAGCCTGCGCACCGCTGAAACGGTGGATCAGCGGCGCCTGCACCAACTGCTGCAGGTTGAAGTGGCGACGCAGCACCACGTAGAGCAACAGGCCACCGCCCAGGGCGGCCACACTCATCAGCAAGGCCAGATTGACGCCATGCCACACCGCCAGGTCGTAAACGGGCGTGGCCGCGCCCAAGGTGGCGACCACGGCCAGGTGCAACAGCGGCTCGATGCTCAAACCCGGGGCGATGCCCACCACCAGGCAGGTCAGCACCAGCAGCTCCACCGGCAAACGCATCAAACGCGGCGGCTCATGGGGGTCACGCGGCAGGTTCTGCGCGGGCGCGCCGAAAAACACCGAAATGAACCGCAGCGAGTACGCCACGCTGAACATGCCCATCGCCACCGCCGCGATCGACATCCACCAGTGGCGGTCGCCACCAACATGAATCGTCTCGGCGAAGAACATTTCTTTGGACAAAAAACCGTTGAGCAGCGGCACCCCCGCCATCGCCGCGCTGGCCACAATGGCCAGCGTGGCGGTGATCGGCAATTTGTGGCGCAGGCCGCGCAGCACACGCAGGTCGCGGGTGCCCGACTCGTGGTCGATGATGCCAGCGGTCATGAACAACGACGCCTTGAAGACGGCGTGGTTGAGGATGTGGAAGATCGCCGCGACGATGGCCATCGGCGTGCCGATGCCGATCAGCACGGTGATCAAGCCCAGGTGGCTGATGGTCGAATACGCCAACAGACCCTTGAGGTCGTGCTGGAAGATGGCAATGAACGCGCCGAGCAACATCGTGCAGACCCCGGCGCCGCCAACGATCCAGGTCCACTCGGGCGTGCCCGCCAGCGTCGGCCACAGGCGCACCAGCAGAAACACCCCCGCCTTCACCATGGTGGCCGAATGCAGGTAGGACGACACCGGCGTGGGCGCCGCCATCGCGTGCGGCAGCCAGAAGTGAAAGGGGAACTGCGCGCTTTTGGTCAAGGCACCGAGTGCGATCAGCACCAGCGCGGTCAGGTACAGGTCGTGGCCGCGGACCGTGTCGCCCGCAGCCAGCACCACGTCAAGGTCGTAACTGCCAACGATGTGGCCCAACACCAGCACCCCGGCCAGCAGGCACAGGCCGCCGGTGGCGGTGACGGTGAAGGCCATGCGCGCGCCACGGCGGGCGTCGGCGCGGTGGTGCCAGTAGCCGATCAGCAGGAAAGACGTGACGCTGGTCAACTCCCAGAACACCACCAGTTGCACCAGGTTGCCCGACAGCACCACCCCCAGCATCGAGCCCATGAAGGCAAGCAGGAAGGAAAAGAAGCGCGGCACCGGGTCGTCGGGCGACATGTAGTAGCGGGCGTACAGCACCACCAGCAGGCCGATCGCCAAGACCAGCATGCTGAACACCCACGCCAGACCGTCGACCCGCAGCACAAAATCGAGCCCTTGCGCCGGCAGCCAGGCGTACGCTTCCCGCAGCACCTCGCCGCTGGCAATTTGTGGCAACAGCAGGCCCCCAATCACCAGTCCACACACCGTCACCCCGATCGCAAGCCAGGATTCCCGGTTGCGCGCGTCCTGCGGCATCAACGCAGCCAACAGGCTGCCGATGAAGGGGACGAGGACGAGGGCGGAAAGCAGCATGAATCGTGGTCAGTGGGCAGGTCAAGTGACAAGGTCGGGAAGGGGGTCGTCCGGCACGGCCCCCAATGGCGCAGCGGCGCACCGTTAACGATAGCACAGCGATTTATTTACCCAGCTTAAGTGATGTAGTCACCAGAGGCTTCCGGCTGAAACAAAACGGCCGTCAGCTTGGCGGACCGCACCTCACCCTGGGGCATCTGCCACACCACCGTGTCGCCCACTCGCCGGCCCAGCAACGCTGACCCGACCGGCGACAGTACCGAGATCAGCCCCTGGCCGGCGTCAGCGTTTGCCGGGTAACACAGGGTGATCCGTTGGCGCAGCGCCGAGCCGTCATGGACGATTTCGACCTGCGAGTTCATGGTGACAATGTCGGAGGCGATGTCCCGCGAGACCACCAGGTCGGCCGAGTTCAAATCCTCGGCCAGGTCTTCTGGCAGTTGGCCTCGGTTCATTTTTGAGAGGCGGGTGAAGTCGAGCTCGGTCAGCAGGCGCTGGCCAGAATGGGTCGTGATCATGAAATATCTCCATCAAGCGCGGCCAAAACCTGCTGATGCAGAGTCACGGCCACAATCGCGCTGAGCGGGTGCCCGGCGATAGATGGTTGCGCAAAAAAGGGAAAAGGTTTATCGCCGGGCGGGGGAATGTGCGACCGGCTGGTATGGCCAAATCTTGTGCACGTCCGCGCACCCACGATCACACCGGCTGTCGAACAAGCCGGTGGTGGTGGGGAGTCTGAGCGTGAACATCAGATGAGCCATAACTTCTGTTGCATCGCCGGATGATAGCAACATCGACCTGCCGACCCCACAATGACCGTCGCAGCGGGCCTGATGCCCCTCACGCCGCAGGTGAATCCATGGCCCGCACAAACGCCTCGAATTCCTGAAGGGGTAGCGGTCGACTGAACAGATAGCCCTGATAGCCAAGGCATCCCACACTGGCGAGGAAGTCGCGCTGTTCCTCTGATTCCACCCCTTCGGCGATCACCGACAAGCCCATGCTGTCGGCCAGGGCCACCACCATTTTGGCAATGGCCGCATCGTTGGCGTCGGTGGCGATGTTCCTGACAAAACCCTGGTCAATTTTGAGCTGGTCCAGTGGCAAACGCTTGAGGTAGGCCAGTGAGGAATACCCGGTGCCAAAGTCGTCCAGCGAGAAACTCACGCCTTTGTCTTTGAGCCGGCCCATCTTCAAGGTGACCTGTTCCACGTCATCGACCAACATGCTCTCGGTCAGCTCAAGCTTCAGCCGGGCCGGGTTGGCGCCGGTACGCGCCAGCACCTGCAGCACCTGTTCGACAAAGTCCGGTGTGTGAAACTGCTTGGCGCTGACATTGACTGCCAGCGTGAGGGCGGCAAAGGCCGGCTGCGCCGCCCACTGGGTCAGCTGCTGGCAAGCCGTTTCCAGCACCCAAGAGCCCAGCGGCAAGATCAGGCCGGTGTCCTCAGCCAGGGGGATGAACTCCGCCGGCGACACCATGCCGCGTTGCGGGTGCCGCCAGCGCACCAGCACTTCGGCGCCACTCAGCTTGTTCTGGGCGATCTGCGCCTGGTAATGCAGCACAAATTGGTGTTGTGACACCGCCTCGCGCAAATCCGCCTCCAGCTTGACGTGGGCGGTGACGGCGGTGCGCATCTCGGCGGTGAAAAAGCTGTAGGCATTGCGCCCTTGTTTCTTGGTCCAATGGGTGGCGGTGTCGGCGGCGCGCAGCAGGTCTTCCACCGACAGACCATCCTCCGGGTAGCGCGCAATCCCCAGGGAAATGGTGGTCGAGATGGCGTGGCCTTCGATGCGTACCGGCTCAGTCACCGCATCCAGCAGCCGTTGGATGACGCCCTGCACCACCGGGGCATCAGCATGGGTGATCAGAAACAGAAACTCGTCGCTGCCCGAGCGGCACAGCGAGTCTGTGGCGGTCAGCACCGATTTGAACCGTTCACTCAGATGCACCAAAAACAAGTCGCCCGCGTGGTGACCAAAACTGTCGTTGATCTGGCCGAAGTGGTCCAGGTCCAGGCAAATCACCGCCAGGGCCTGGCCTTGGTGCTGCGATCGCTGGACTTCCAGCCGGGCATGGTCGATGAATTGCGCGCGGTTGGCCAGTCCGGTCAGGGCATCAAAATAAGACAGCTTCTGAATGCGCGATTCCGCCTCCTGGCGTTTGGTCAGGTCGCGGATAAAGACCGACAGGAAACCACTCTGTTCGGTACTGAAACTGGTACTGACCTCCACCGGCTTGATGTCTCCCGACTGGGTTCGGTGGGCCGTCTCGAAAAGGTCTGTGCCCTTGGCCATGATGGCTTCCATGCGCTGGGTGACGTCTTGGACTGACGCATGGGCATCCAGGTCCGCAATGTGCATGTGCAGCAACTGCTCCCGGCTGTAGCCGGAGAAGGCGACATACGCATCGTTGACTTCGAGCAGACGGCCATCCCGGCTCACCAGCCAGAAGCCGTCCTGGGAGGTTTGAATCACGGTGCGGTATTTGGCTTCACTCTCCCGTAAGGTGGCTAGGGTCAATTTTTGCTGGCCCACCAGGTCCATCCGGTCAAGTGCGTAGCCAATGTCCATGGCCATTTCACTGAGCAGGTTGAACATCTGGGTGTCAAACACCGCCTTCTCAGGGTGGTACAGGCTGAGCAGCAGGTGGATCCGCCCGCCGCGAAACACCGGGAAGGCGGCATTGCTCGACCACCCGAAGCGTCGCACCGCGGCTTGCCACGGCGTCGTGATGGGGTCGGTGAAGTAATCGTTCGCCACCGTGGCTTGCCCGCTGCGCCAGGCCGAACCACACAGGCCGTTGCCGTAGGGGCTGGCCGCATCGGCCGAAATCTGGATGCCTTGCAGAAAGTCGACGCCACTGCCAAACGCACTCACCACCTCAAAAGCCTGACTCTGCGGGTTGACCCGGCCCACCCAGGCCAGGCCAAACTGGCCATGTTCCACGGCGATCTGGCACACGCGGTTGAGCAACTCGGTTTCGTCATGCACCGACACAATGCTCTGGTTGGTTCGCGACAGGGCAGCGTAAATGTGGTTGAGGCGGTTGATCTCCACGTTGTGCACGCTCATCGCCTGGGCCATGGTGTTGAAGCCCCGTCCCAGTCGGGAGACTTCGTCATCGCCGCTGACGTCCACCCGGGCCGATAAATCACCATGCTGCAGGGCCAGCGCGGTCGCTTCCACTTTGGCCAGACGGCGCGTGACCAGACGTTGCATCAGGCTGCCCAGCAGCAGCAACAAAGCCAGGTAGCCCAGCAAACGCGCCCCGGTCATTTGCAGCCAATGGGTCATGGCGTGTGACTGCAACTCATGCATCGGCACTTTCACGCTCAAGATGCCCCTCAACTCCCCCACCTGGTAGCCGTACGCTTGTGAATAGGTGTCCCGGATCGATGGCGGTGCGTCGCCCTGCGCACCATGGCAGTTGAGGCAATAGGCCTCCGTCCACATCGGGGCGGTGAAATGGTAATAGCTGTTGCCCGCGCGGTCCTTGATTTCTGACACCCGGTCAGGCGCATCCGGGTTGGCCCGGAACCAGTTGATGGCCACCAGCTCATCGGCGTCGGCCTGGTTGCTCGGGCTGCGCGGGCGGTCTGACACATTGTTGAAGCGCAGCCCGGTTTTGAGCCAGTTGGGAAAGTCGTCGGAAATACGCGCCAAGGCATGGGCCGGCAGAAAACCCAGCGTGCGCTCGTTCACTTCCAGGCCACTGGCCAGAAACTGCTGGTGGTACACCCGGCGCGTGGACATCAGCAAGGCCTGCACAATGCGTGCGTCGTTGTCGAGTTGCTGACGAATATCGGCCTGGATGGCGCGATACCCGTAAATCAGGTCCACCGCCATGATCATGGCGATCACCACGCCAGAGCCCAACCAGATTTTTGCCTGCAACTTCATAAGTAACTTGGATTGTGAAGCCAATGTGGCCGCCAGATTGTCGCCGCAATCACCACCCCACCCATGGGCAGCACCGCCAGGCACGCCATCGCCAGCGACATCGGTTGGTACGGACGGTGCATTGTGTGATCCAATTTGCCTAGAAAAAAAGAACCCACAAGTTGGCCCCTGCTCAAGATGCCGGTCTGTTGACACGGCATACACCTATCCACGCTGAACCTATGCACTTTGAACTCTCCTTGATTTTTGCCTTGTGCGCGCTGGGTCTGTCGTCAGGTTTTTTGGCAGGGCTGCTGGGCATTGGCGGCGGCATGATCATGGTGCCCTTCATTTCAGCCATCCTGTCGAGCCGGGGTGTGGCGCCCGAACTGGCCATCAAGATGGCGATCGCCACCTCCATGGCCACCATTGTGTTCACCTCGGTCTCCAGCGTGCGTGCGCATCACCAGCGCGGCGCCATCCGCTGGGAACTGGTCAGAGGCTTGGCCCCCGGTATCGTGCTGGGCGCTGCCATCGCCAGCGTCGGGGTGTTTTCTTTTTTGAAAGGCTCGGCCTTGGCGCTTTTCTTCGCGCTGTTTGTCAGCTTTTCGGCGACCCAGATGTTTCTGGACAAAAAGCCCGCACCCAGTCGCGCCGTGCCCGGCACCGCCGGATTGATCGGTGCGGGCTCGGTGATCGGTTTTCTGTCCGGCCTGGTGGGTGCGGGCGGTGGCTTTGTCAGCGTGCCCTTCATGACGTGGTGCAATGTGGCCATCCACAACGCCGTGGCGACATCGGCGGCATTGGGCTTTCCGATCGCGCTGGCCAATGCGGTCGGTTACGTTCTGGGTGGCGCGGGTTTGTCTGAGAGGCCACCGTATTCCCTGGGCTATATCTGGTTGCCGGGCTTGCTGGTCATAGCCAGCTGCAGCGTCTTGACCGCGCCACTGGGTGCAGCAGCGGCCCACACCTTACCCGTCAAGCGGCTCAAACGGGTGTTTGCCAGCATTTTGTATCTGTTGGCAGCCTACATGCTGTACCGGGGGCTGATCACCTGGTGATGCCAGGTGCCAGACCCAGCCAGCCGCCTACGGCATCAGTTCCAGCATCAGCGCCACCCTGGCCTTCACGGGCGACAGGCCCTGCGAATCCACAAACGCGCTGTGGGCGGTCGGCAGCACCCGCCCGTTGGCACAACGTGTTGACCGCACCACCTTGACCCCGGCTTGTTGCGCCCGGCGCAACGCCGCCTCCAGGTCATGATGCAAGGTACCGTTACCCGTCCCCGCCACCACCAGGCCGCGCAGCGGCGCAACGTCCGGCCAGGGTCTCAGCAAAGCGTCAACCACAGCCGCACTGCCACCGACGTAGTTCAAAACAATCTCAACGCGCGGCCAAGCGTCAGGCTTGGCGATGGTCATCCCATCTCTTCGCCAGGTTTCACCTACAACGACAGGCCAATTTTTCAATAATCTGAGACGGCCTTCCTCAACAAAAGCCAAGGGGCCCGCATCGCCCGAGCTGAAGGCATTGAGTTGGTAGGTGTGGGCTTTTTGTACCTCCAGGGCGCCATGCACCACCCCGGCGCACACGGCCACCACGCCACGTGCGCCAGAAGTCAGGGCCACCGCGACGGCGTCCATCAGGTTTTGCGGGCCGTCCGGATTCAGCGCCGAGGCAGGCCGCATGGCACACGTCAGGACCACAGGTTTGGCCTGGATCAGCGCCGACGGCAACACGGCATGCAGAAAAAAAGCGGTTTCTTCCAGCGTGTCGGTGCCGTGGGTGATGACGACGCCGATCACATCGGGTTGCGCCAGGTGATGTTCCACGCGCTGTGCCAATACCAGCCAGAGGTCAAAAGACATGTCTTTGCTGTCCGCCTGCGCCACCTGTTCGCTGCCAAGCTGGCGCCCACACAACACTGTTGACAGACCCGGCACAGCGTCCAGCAAGGCACCAACACTGAGCTGGGCCGCGGTGTAGCCAATGTTGTCCGCCGGGCTGGCGGCTGTGCCCGCGATGGTGCCACCAGTGCCCAGTACCCATACTTTGTTTGAACTTGGATCAAGTGCCACTTGCATGCTTTCAAAAACTGGTTAAAAATACAGTTACTGGACATCAAAACAGTAGTTTGATGACCAGCCGTGTTTGCCTCAAGCCACAAAAATGGAGTCGCCATGCTCAACCGCCCCAAACTCACCGACCGCCAGCAGCAGATCCTTGATCTTATCCAGAGCGCCATTGCGCGCACCGGGGCGCCGCCCACACGGGCCGAAATCGCCACCGAACTGGGTTTCAAATCTGCCAATGCAGCCGAAGAGCATTTGCAGGCGCTGGCCCGCAAAGGTGCCATTGAGCTGGTCAGCGGCACCTCCCGAGGCATTCGGCTGCGTGGAGATGCGCTGCGCTCCATCAACGAGTCACGCAACGCGCAGTTGGCATCGCCCTTGGCGGCCCTGGCCCAGTTGGCGCTGCCGCTGGTCGGCCGGGTGGCCGCCGGTTCACCCATCCTGGCGCAAGAGCATGTGGACCGCACCTACTACGTGGAAAGCAGCCTGTTTCAACGCAAACCCGACTACCTATTGAAAGTACGCGGCATGTCCATGCGCGACGCCGGCATCATGGACGGTGATTTGCTGGCAGTGCAAACCACGCGCGATGCCAAAAATGGCCAGATCGTGGTGGCCCGGCTGGGTGATGAAGTCACCGTCAAGCGCTTCATGCGCAACCACAACACCATCGAATTGCACCCGGAAAACCCGGACTACCAAACCATTCTGATCGAGCCTGGTGAGCCTTTCGAAATCGAAGGCCTGGCCGTTGGCCTGATCCGCAACACCATGCTGATGTAAACCGCTTCCCGCAGCCTTGCAGCAGCCTCCGTCTTTGCCAGTCCGTCCGTGAAAGCACACACCATGAACAACACGCAACGCACCTCGTCCCTCATCGTCTCGTTCGAGGCGTTGTGGCAGTGGCTGATGGTCAAACCAGGGCACCCCTCGCCCACCTACAAGCTCGTCAACACACAGCGTATTGGCCCGCCAGCCAGGGCCAAGCCATCAACCAGGCCGATCAACCAGAATCACAAGCCGACGGGCATGGGTCCGAAACCTGCGTTCAGCCGATCCGTGCGGGTGTTGCAAGTGATGGACGCAGGCCAGAGCCCGGCGCAATCTGGACGCTTGCGAATTTCGGGTCGCATGGCGGATGTGTGCGCTGAGCTGGACCGACTGGCCGCCTGTGAGGTTCTGCAGCACTAACGACCCGTACGTCGGCACGCCGACCAAGATGGCCGCGTTTGTTACCGCCATTCCCAGCCCGTCGCTGATCAGATGGCGCTTGCCAAGGCACAATCGGCAGCATGAATATCGTGATCCTTGATGATTATCAGGATGCTGTGCGCAAATTGGCGTGCGCATCCAAGCTGGAGGCCTACCAGGCCAAGGTGTACACCAACACGGTCAAGGGTTTGGGCCAACTGACGGTTCGGCTCAAAGACGCTGACGTGATTGTGCTCAACCGTGAGCGCACCCATCTGCCCCGCGCTGTGATTGAAAAGCTGCCCAGACTGAAGCTGGTCGCACAAGCTGGCAGGATCGGCGCCCATCTGGATGTCAATGCCTGCACCGAACGCGGCATTGCCGTGGCAGACGGCACCGGCTCACCGGTCGCACCGGCAGAACTGGCTTGGGCGCTGATCATGGCAGCCATGCGGCGTCTGCCGCAATACATTGGCAACCTCAAGCACGGTGTGTGGCAACAGTCGGGCCTGAAATCCGGTGCCATGCCTGTCAATTTTGGCTTGGGCACCACCCTGAGGGGCCGCACGCTCGGCATTTGGGGCTATGGCCGGATTGGTCAACTGGTAGCGGGTTATGGGCGGGCCTTTGGCATGCGGGTGCTGATCTGGAGCCGGGCACCCTCGCGCGAGCGGGCTGCGCTGGACGGGTTTGAAGTAGTCAATTCGCGAGAGGAATTGTTTGAACACTCAGATGTGCTGTCGCTACACCTGCGGCTAAACGACGAAACAGCAGGCATCATCAGCGCGGATGACCTGGCCACCATGAAACCCACCGCGCTGCTGGTCAACATTTCACGCGCCGAGCTGATCCAGCCTGACGCTCTGCTGGGTGCACTCAACCGCGGCCGCCCCGGCATGGCTGCCGTGGATGTTTACGAGTCTGAACCCATATTGCAGGGCCACGCCCTGCTACGTCTGGAGAACTGCATTTGCACGCCGCACATTGGTTACGTTGAACTCGACAGTTACGAAATGTACTTTGGCGCTGCATTTGACAACGTGGTGAACTTCATCAAGGGGCGCCCAACCAATATCGTGAACCCCGGCGCCCTGCAGGTCAGGCGCTGACATTGACCGCTGCCCCGTTTGGGGCCATGTGCACACCGGTACCAAAGAAGTGCGGGTTCACTTGCCGTAATTGGGCAGCCCAGACCACAACTCATTCAGGTCCGGAAAGTTCCACTTCGCCGGGTCTTCACGACCGACAATCTTCTCCAGCGTGGAAGGCTGCGACAAATCCACCAGTCCGGGGACGATGCGCATGTTGGACTTGGTGGAGAAAAACACCTTGATGATGGGCATCGTGAGTGACTTGGGCGACTGCTCGGTCACGACGCCGATGCGACCTGAGCGCAGCCGCACCAGGGAGCCCACCGGGTAAATGCCCATGCTTTTGACAAAGCCCTGAAACACCTTCGGGTCAAAGTGGCCGTGCCATTCGGCCATGCGACGCAAGGACTCGGCGGGGTCCCAGCCGGACTTGTAGGGCCGGTTGGAAGTGATGGCGTCGTATACATCGCACACGGCGCCCATTTTGGAATAAAGACTGATCGCGTCACCCGCGAGCTTCTCGGGGTAGCCGCTGCCGTCCACCTTTTCGTGGTGATGCAGCACCACATCCAGCGAGACGGCATCCACACCGCTGCTGGCCATGAGCATCTTGTAGCCTTCGGTGGGATGTGTGCGCATGATGTCAAACTCAGCATCGGTCAATTTGCCCGGTTTGTTAAGCACCTCCGTCGGCATGGCGACCTTGCCCATGTCGTGCAGCAAGCCGGCCAAGCCACAGGCGCGGGTCTGGGCCTCGTCCAGACCAAGCTGTTTGGCCAGAGCCACCATCATGGCGCACACCGCTACCGAGTGCAGGTAGGTGTAGTCGTCCGCCGTTTTGAGCCGCGCCAAGCTGATGATGGCGCCGGGGTTGCGCGAGACCGAGTCCGAGATGTCTTCGACCAACTGCCGAGCGCCGCCAACGTCCACCGCTTTGCCCATCCGCACTTCTTCAAACATCGACACCACCGCCGCCTTGGCTTGCAGACAGATGCGGGCTGCGCGCTCCAGCTCTTGGTCAGCGGGTATGACGCCTGTCCCCGGCGGTGTCCTTGGCTGCTCAGAGACGCTCGGTGGGGATTCGATTGTCGGATGGGTCTCCTCAACCACTTCGGCGACGACCGACACGCCTACAGGAACGTCCAAGCCTTTGCTGCAGTCGATCATCACCTCCTTGATGCTGCTGGCCAGAATCAAGTCCATGTCTTTGGGGTCTTTGAGAACAAAGCCGGTGCGCCAGAAAGGGTGGTCCATCCAGGAACCGCAAAACTCCTTGAGGTGCATCCCCAACTGGAGCTGGTCGACATGAATACGTTTGAGCATGTTTGTTATGGGGTCAGCGCCAACGAAGCGCCGGAACGAAAGTCATTCTGCGCGACTGACGACACCCAACTGTTTCACATCGCCCGCCACATATAGCGGCAAGACATTGAGCCGTCGCGCCTTGTTGATGGGCGAACTGGCATCACGCGGGACACCCCCCATCACCAGCGCCGAGACGGGAAGCCAAACAGTTTTGGCATGGAAGAAAGAAATCAGCCGCTGCCAAGTCAGATCCATGCGAAACAAGGGATCAATGACTTGAACGACGCGAGACGTAAATACCGCATGACGCCAGTCGACATCCGGATTTTGGGTCAATGCAAATGACGTGGTTTACGGCCCCCACCATGGCCCATGCCACTTGAGCCGCCGCCAGAACCGCGCGGTGGCTTGCCCAGTTGCAACGAATTGACCAGGTCATCAAAACGTTGACTGAACAAACTGTCAATCGCGGCCACGACCCCGCCAAGCTCGGCGCCATCAAAGTGCCGCTCCATCAGGTTGACCACATCCTGAACCAGCAAATCGCGCTGCACCTGCATGATGGACGCGGGGTCAGGACCGACAAACAACATGACAAAGTCGTCGCGCGACTCGACATCTCCGGAGGCGTCTTCATCGTCTTCATCGTCGAACTCGGTGTCGTAAAACGTCACCTCGATGGCCGCCCCGGATTGCGCCACATCGTTGAGATTCATGCACATTTCGTCCAGTGCCTGGCGGAAATCATCATCACCCTCCACCGTCCAGCACATCTGCAGAAGATGCTCCTGTGCGTCAAACTTGATGCCCGGCTCATCCTCATAAAAACTGCCCGCCGCTGCGGCCAACGATTTGGCACCGGCATACTTCCAAAGCGGCTTCAGAGTGTCTTGCAGATGTTCCAGCGTGACATCAGAGCGCAAGGCCACCTGACCATGGACATGGATTTCAAAGGGGGCGTTGTAACGTGCCATAGCGTGAGAGTTTAAATGGTGCCCGAGACCGGAATCGAACCGGTACGCCCGTTATTCACGAAGCGGCGGATTTTAAGTCCGATGTGTCTACCTATTTCACCACTCGGGCACGGCTGTATTGTGAAACAAAAAAGCCTCGCACGATCCACATGCAAGGCTTTGAGGGCATATCTGAGCACGTATCTGGAGGCGCGACCCGGAGTCGAACCGGGCTAGACGGATTTGCAATCCGTTGCATAACCGATTTGCTATCGCGCCAAAAACCATCACAAAAAAGGGAAGCATGGCTTCCCTTTTGAATATGGAGCGGGAAAAGAGTCTCGAACTCTCGACCTCAACCTTGGCAAGGTTGCGCTCTACCAACTGAGCTATTCCCGCGTGGATGCAAACCGAAATTTGCATCTTTAAAAAACCGATGGAGCGGGAAAAGAGTCTCGAACTCTCGACCTCAACCTTGGCAAGGTTGCGCTCTACCAACTGAGCTATTCCCGCGTCGTAAGCCCATGAGTATAGTACTAAAACAGGCCGATTTCGCTTTTTCTGTCAAAAACTTTATCAATGTTTGACGGCACCGGACAACTGCGCAGGAACAACCACCGACTCGGTCGGCGCAACAGCGACCGGTTCATCCTCAGGCAACGGCGTTGGCATGCGTTCCAGAGCAATTTCAAGCACTTTGTCGATCCAGCGCACCGGCACAATTTCAAGGCCATTCTTGACGTTTTCCGGGATGTCCTGCAAGTCCTTGGCATTTTCTTCCGGAATGATCACCGTCTTGACATTGCCACGCAATGCCGCAAGCAATTTCTCTTTCAGGCCGCCAATCGCCGTCACCTCACCGCGCAAGGTAATTTCACCGGTCATGGCCACGTCACAACGCACAGGAATACCCGTCATGGCGGACACAAACGCCGTGGTCATGGCGGCACCGGCACTCGGGCCGTCTTTGGGGGTGGCGCCATCAGGTACGTGGATATGGATGTCTTTCTTCTCAAAAAATTCATCCTTGATGCCCAGCCGGTGCGAGCGACTGCGCACCACCGTGCGCGCTGCCTCCACAGACTCTTTCATCACATCACCCAAAGAGCCGGTCCGGGTGATCACGCCTTTGCCCGGCATCATGGCCGCCTCGATGGTCAGCAAGTCGCCGCCGACCTCGGTCCAGGCCAGACCAACCACTTGTCCAACCTGATTTTTTTTCTCGGCGCGGCCATAGTCATACTTGCGCACACCAAGGAAATCGTTCAGGTTGCCACCCGTGACCGTGACAAGGCCCGTCATCTTCTTGAGTTGCAGGCCTTTGACCACTTTGCGGCAAATTTTGGAGATTTCACGCTCCAGAGAACGCACCCCGGCTTCACGTGTGTAGTAACGCACGATGTCACGGACCGCCTCCTCCGTCACAAGCAGCTCGGACTCTTTCACGCCATTGTTCGTCAGCTGTTTTGGCAACAGATACTTGAGGGCAATGTTGGTCTTTTCGTCTTCGGTGTAGCCCGCCAGACGAATCACCTCCATACGGTCCAACAGGGCTGGCGGAATGTTCATGGAATTGGACGTGGCCACAAACATCACGTCGCTCAAATCGAAGTCCACCTCGACGTAGTGATCGCCAAACTTGTGGTTTTGCTCAGGGTCCAGTACCTCCAGCAGGGCGCTGGACGGGTCACCCCGGAAATCCGTTCCCAGCTTGTCTATTTCATCGAGCAAAAACAAGGGGTTGCGTGTGCCCACCTTGGACAGGCTTTGCAACACTTTGCCCGGCATGGCACCGATATAGGTGCGCCGATGTCCCCGGATTTCTGCCTCGTCGCGCATGCCGCCCAAGGCCATGCGCACGTATTTGCGCCCGGTCGCCTTGGCAATGGATTGCCCCAACGACGTCTTGCCGACACCGGGTGGCCCAACCAGGCAGAGAATCGGCGCTTTGACCTTGTCCACACGCTGCTGCACCGCAAGATATTCCAGAATGCGGTCTTTGACCTTGTCCAGCCCGTAGTGGTCCTCGTTCAGGACGGCTTCGGCATTGGCCAGGTTGTGCTTGATCTTGGTTTTGATCGCCCAGGGCAGGCCGATCAACACATCGATGTAATTGCGAACCACCGTGGCTTCAGCCGACATCGGCGACATCAACTTGAGCTTCTTCAACTCGGCCTCGACCTTTTTCAAGGCCTCCTTGGGCATTTTGGCGGCTTTGATCTTTTTTTCGATCTCTTCGATATCCGCACCGTCTTCGCCCTCACCCAACTCCTTTTGAATGGCTTTCACTTGCTCATTCAAATAGAAGTCGCGCTGGTTTTTTTCCATTTGGCGCTTGACCCGGCCACGGATTTTCTTGTCAACATTCAGGATGTCAACTTCTCGCTCGATCTGCCCATACAGGTTTTCCAGGCGCTCCTTGATGCTGGAGAGCTCCAGCACCGCCTGTTTGCTGTCAAGCTTCAATGGCAAATGCGCAGCGATGGTGTCGGTCATGCGACCCGGATCATCAATGCTGGAAATGGAGGTCAGGATTTCCGGTGGAATCTTCTTGTTAAGTTTGACGTATTGGTCAAACTGCTGCATCACCGCGCGACGCAAGGCTTCAATCTCGCTGGCCTTGCTTTTTGATTTGGTCTCGGGTTCGGTGACCACGGCCACTGGCGTGATGTTGGCCACAAAATAAGACTCTCCGTCTTCCACCTTGGTCACCAGAGCACGCTGCTGCCCCTCCACCAGCACTTTGACCGTGCCATCGGGCAGTTTCAGCATCTGCAAAATGGTGGAAATACAGCCAACATCAAACATGTCGGTGACCAGCGGATCGTCCTTGGCGGCTGCTTTTTGCGCCACCAGCATGATGCGCCGGTCGGTGGCCATGGCCGCCTCCAGCGCCTTGATGCTCTTGGGCCTGCCGACAAACAGGGGAATGACCATGTGCGGAAACACCACCACATCGCGCAGGGGCAGCAGTGGCAGGTCAAGGGGATCAGCAGGTAATGGTGAGTGGCCAGACATAAAACATCCTTTGGTTACCTGACGGATATGGGGAACCGTGGCCGCATTTCAAGCGGCCAGTTCATTATCAGCAAACCGTGCCAATACGGTAGGGACAAAAAATCCCTGGAAGACCGACCAAATCAAGCCTTCTTCGCGACGTCGCGGTAGACCAGCAAGGGCGCCTTGTTGTCGTCGATGGTGGATTCGTCCAGCACCACTTTTTCTACGTTGGAGGTGTTGGGCAGGTCAAACATGGTGTCGATCAGCGCCAGTTCCAGAATCGAGCGCAGCCCACGGGCGCCGGTCTTGCGCGCCAAAGCCTTCTTGGCAATCGCCTTCAGGGCGGAGGGCCGAATCTCCAGATCCACCCCTTCCATGGCCAGCAACTTGCTGTACTGCTTGACCAGGGCATTCTTCGGCTCGGTCAGAATTTGCACCAGCGTTTCTTCGCTGAGTTCACCCAGCGTCGCCACCACTGGCATCCGACCCACCAGCTCAGGAATCAGACCGAACTTGATCAGATCTTCAGGCTCGACTTCCTTGAACACCTCGGTCAGGTTGCGGTTTTGCTTGCTTTTGACAGCGGCGCCGAAACCCATGCCTGACGATTCGGTGCGGTTGTCGATGACCTTTTCCAGCCCGGCAAACGCGCCGCCACAGATGAACAGGATGTTGGTGGTGTCCACCTGCACAAAGTCCTGGTTCGGGTGTTTGCGCCCGCCCTGTGGCGGCACACTCGCCATGGTGCCTTCAATCAGCTTGAGCAGCGCCTGCTGAACACCTTCGCCCGACACGTCACGCGTGATCGACGGGTTGTCGGACTTGCGCGAGATCTTGTCAATTTCGTCAATGTAAACAATGCCACGCTGCGCCCGTTCCACCTCGTAGTTACAACTTTGCAGCAGTTTGAGGACGATGTTCTCCACGTCTTCGCCCACATAACCCGCTTCGGTCAAGGTGGTGGCATCGGCCATCACAAACGGCACATCCAGCATGCGCGCCAGGGTCTGCGCCAGCAGCGTCTTGCCGGAACCCGTGGGGCCAATCAGCAAGATATTGCTTTTGGACAACTCCACATCGTCCTTGCTGGACTTTTCCTGGTGCTTGAGGCGTTTGTAATGGTTGTAAACCGCTACCGCCAGAATGCGCTTGGCGGGTTCTTGACCAATGACATAGTTGTCCAGATTGGCTTTGATCTCGGCTGGCGTCGGCAACGCGTCTTGACCCACCGCCTCGGTGGAGGGCGGCAATTCATCACGGATGATTTCATTGCACAGGTCAATACACTCATCACAAACGAAGACCGACGGACCCGCAATCAGTTTTTTGACTTCGTGCTGGCTTTTGCCGCAAAACGAGCAATACAGCGTCTTTTCGCCAGAGGAGCCTTTTTTCTCGGCCATGTGAACTACGCCCTTTTTGAGATAACCTGGTCAATCAGACCATATTCCTTGGATTCGTCGGCGGACATGTAATAGTCGCGTTCGGTGTCGCGCTCAACGCGTTCCAGCGGTTGCCCGGTGCGCTCTGCCAGGATCTTGTTGAGCTGCTCACGGGTTTTCAGGATTTCACGCGCCTGGATTTCAATTTCTGTGGCCTGACCCTGGCTGCCGCCCGAGGGCTGGTGAATCATGATCTTGGAGTTGGGCAACGAGAACCGTTTGCCTTTTTCACCCGCGGCCAGCAAAAACGCGCCCATGCTGGCGGCAAAACCGGTACACAGGGTGGAGACCTGCGGCTTGATGAAGTTCATGGTGTCAAAAATCGCCATGCCGGCGCTCACCGATCCACCAGGCGAGTTGATGTAGAACGAAATGTCCTTGTCCGGGTTTTCGCTCTCCAGAAACAACAATTGCGCTACCACCAAGTTAGCCACATGGTCATTCACCGGGCCAACCAGGAAAATCACACGCTCCTTGAGCAAACGTGAATAAATGTCGTACGAACGCTCGCCACGACCCGACTGCTCAATCACCATGGGCACCATGCCCAGATTCTGTATGTTCATTGCGCTCCCGCGAAGGTTGGGTTGATTCTGAAAAAACTGGTGCTACTGTAGCCAAAAACACAAGCCACCAATGAAATGGGGCTTGTTTGTCTGACCACAAGCCAGACCCCAAGCCCCAATTTGGAGGTTGCCAGCGGTTTACGCCTGGTTTTGCGCCATCAACTCGTCAAAACCCACTGCTTTTTCAGTGACTTTGGCTTTGGAGAGCACAAAGTCGGTCACATTGTTTTCAAGGACGATGGCTTCCACTTCGGCCAGGCGCTTGTTGTCGCTGAAATACCATTTAGCCACTTCAGCGGGCTTTTCGTAGCTGGCAGCCAGCTCATCCACGTGCGCCTTGATCTGCTCCATCTTGGCCTGCAGGCTGTTGGCACGCACCAGCTCAGCCACCACCAGACCCAGGCGCACACGGCGCTCGGCTTGCGGGCGGAACACATCGTCAGGAATGGCCACCTTGTCTGCATCCTTGATACCGCGTTGTTTCAAGTCAGCGCGCGCACCTTCCAGCAAACGACCGATTTCAGCCTGCACACTGGCGTTAGGCAGATCCAGCTCGGCCTTAGCCACCAGCGCGTCCATCACGGCGGTCTTGTTGCGCGCCAGCAGGCGGAACTTGACTTCGCGCTCCAGGTTTTTCTTGATGTCAGCGCGCAGGCCCTCGACGGTGCCGTCTTCAATGCCCAGGGATTTGGCGAGAGCGCCGTCCACTTCAGGCAGGTGCGCAGCTTCCATCTTCTTGACTGTAACCAGGAAGTCAGCGGTTTTACCAGCGACATCCTTGCCGTGGTAGTCCGCCGGGAAAGCCAGCGGGAAAGTTTTGCTTTCGCCGGTTTTCAGACCGAGCGTGGCTTCTTCAAATTCCTTGAGCATCTGGCCGTCACCCAGGATGAACTGGAAGTCTTGCGCCTTGCCGCCGTCAAACGGTTCACCGTCGATTTTTCCTTCAAAATCAACCGTCACGCGATCACCCGTGGTGGCTTGGGCGTCGTGCGGACGTTGCGAGAAAGTGCGGCGCTGCTTGCGCAGGATGTCCAGGGTTTTGTCGATGGCCGCATCGGTGACTTCGGTGGTGATTTTTTCGACTTCCGCCGTTTCCAGGTCACCGATCTTGACGTCCGGATAGACCTCAAACACCGCTTCAAACGTCAGTTCACCCTCAGGCGCACCTTCTTTTTCGTTGATTTTGGGCTGACCGGCCACCCGCAACTGCGCTTCGCTGGCAGCGTTGAAAAACGCCTCACCGACCTTGTCGTTCATCACTTCATACTGAACCGAATAGCCGTAACGCTGCGCCACCACATTCATGGGCACCTTGCCGGGACGGAAACCATCCATCTTGACGGTGCGCGCCATCTTCTTCAGGCGCGCGGTCACTTCCGACTGAATGGCGGCAAGGGGCAGGCTCAACGTCATCTTGCGTTCGAGCTTCTCGAGAGTTTCTACAGCTACGGCCATCTTTTATCTCCAAAAATATGAGTGGTGCGCGGGGCGGGACTCGAACCCGCACACTGTTGCCAGCGTCAGGACCTAAACCTGGTGCGTCTACCAATTTCGCCACCCGCGCAAATTAAAGGGGGCTGGTAAAAACCGCCCCCAGAAATTGGTCAGCCACAGATTTTAACCTGAGGCACGGCGCCCATCCGTCTGCGGCCCCCGCATAAATCCGCAGAAACTGCGCCCGGGGCTATTTGCTGTGCGGTGTGACGCGAAACCAGGCCGCATACATGGCAGGCAAGGCCAGCAGGGTCAGCACCGTGGCCACGATCAAGCCGCCCATGATCGCCACCGCCATCGGCCCCCAGAACACCGAGCGCGACAGCGGAATCATGGCCAGCACAGCCGCGGCAGCCGTCAGCACAATCGGGCGCAGGCGCCGCACGGCGGATTCCACGATCGCCTCCCAGGCGGGCACGCCACGGCTACGATCCTGCTCAATCTGGTCGATCAAGATGACCGAGTTGCGCTGGATCATGCCCATCAGCGCAATCACCCCCAACAGCGCCACAAAGCCAAACGGCCGGTTCAGCAACAACAAGGCCGCTGCCACACCCGCAATGCCCAGGGGTCCGGTCAAGAACACCAGCAGTGCCCGGCTGAAGCTGTGCAACTGCAGCATCAGCAGCGTGAAGGTGATGAACAGCATGACCGGAACGCCTGCCGCGATGGCCGACGAGCCCTTGGCGCTCTCGGCCACTGCACCCGCCACATCAATACGGTAGCCGCCGTGCCCGGCCTGTGACCATTTAGCCTCCAGCGCTTTGAGTTCTGGCAGCAGCTCCTTGGTGACCGTGGCACCTTGCATGCCATCCACGATGTCACTTTGCACCGTGATGGCGTAGTCACGCCCTTCGCGCCACAACACGCCCGGCTCCCAGGTGAACACCGGCTTGGCGATCTGTGTCAGCGGCACGGCCTGGCCGGAAGCGGTGGGCAAATAGGCGTTGGCGATGTCGCTGATGGCGTGGCGCTCGCTCAAAGGCTGGCGCAGCACGATGTCGATCAGCTTGTCGCCCTCACGGAATTGCCCCACGGTGGTGCCGTTGAGCAGCGTCTTGGCCGCCTGGGCAATCGATTGGCTGGTGACACCCAGCGCCCGCGCCTTGGTCTGGTCCACCTCCAGCCGCATGACTTTGACCGACTCGTTCCAGTTGTCATTGACACCCCGGGTGTGGCTGCTTTGCCGCATCACGGCCTTCACCTCGTCGGCCATCAGGCGCAGCACCTGCGGGTCCAGCCCGATCACCCGGAACTGCACCGGGTAGGGCACCGGCGGTCCATTGGCCAGCAGCTTGACGCGGCCACGTACCTCGGGGAACTCCTGCGCCAGGATGACTGGCAAGCGCTTGCGCAGCACCTCGCGGGTGGCCATATCCTGCGGCAACACGATCAGTTGCGACACATTGGTCTGCGGAAAGACCTGGTCCAGCGGCAAATAAAAACGCGGCACGCCCGAGCCCACCCATTGCGCCACGCTTTGCACACCCGGCTCTTGCAACACGCGGGCTTCCACCCGTTTGGCCACCTCTTCTGTGTTGGCAAAGGCGGTGCCCTCGGGTGACCACAGGTCCACCGTGATCTCCGGGCGCACCGAATCGGGGAAAAACTGCTGCTGCACCCGGCTCATGCCAAAGAGCCCGGCGCCAAACAGCGCCAGCGTCACACCAATGGTGAGCCAGCGATGCCGCACACAGGTATTCACCGCGCCGCGAAACCAGTTGTAGAACGGCGTGTCATACATGTCATGCACTTCGCCGTGCGCCAACGGCGCCTCGCCCTCGGCATGGGCCACCACATGCGGCGGGGTCTTGAGCAGGCGCACACCCAAGTAGGGCACAAAGTACACCGACACGATCCAGCTCAAGCACAGCGCAATCACCGTTACCGCAAAAATGGCAAAGGTGTATTCACCCACCGTGCTTTTGGCAATGCCGATCGGCAAAAAGCCCGCAGCGGTGATCAGCGTACCGGTGAGCATCGGCATGGCGGTCACTTCGTAGGCGAAGGTGGCCGCGCGCACCTTGTCAAAACCCTCCTCCATCTTGCGCACCATCATCTCCACTGCAATGATGGCGTCGTCCACCAGCAGACCCAGCGCAATGATCAGCGAGCCCAGCGAGATTTTGTGCAGGCCGATGCCCCAGTAATGCATGGCCAGAAAGGTCATCGCCAGCACCAGCGGAATGGTGATGCCCACCACCAGCCCGGGGCGCATGTCCAGCGTCCAACGGCGCAAAAACGGGTGATGACCGGGTCGCTTGTGCAAGCCCAGGCTCAGGAAACTCACCGCCAGCACAATCGCCACTGCCTCGATCAGCACCTTCACAAATTCGTTGACCGAGGTCGCCACCGAGGTGGGCTGATCCTGAATCTGCCCCAATGTCACACCAGCGGGCAAGGTCTGCTCAATCTGCCGGGCGGCCACTTTCAAGGCCTTGCCCAGCGCAATGATGTCGCCGCCCTTGGCCATAGAGACGCCCAGCGCCAGCACCTCCTGCCCCTGAAAACGCACTTTCACCGAAGGCGGGTCGACATACCCGCGTGTGATCTGGGCAATATCACCCAGCCGGATCTGCCGATTGGCGCCCTTGATGGGCATGGCTGCCAGGTCGTCGATGGCCGTGAACTGGCCTGCCACTCGCACCTGCACCACGTCCAGCGGGGTTTGCACACTGCCGGCGGGCTCGATGGCGTTTTGTTGGCTCAACTGCGCCAGCACCGCGTTCATGTCCAGGCCCAGCTGCGCCAGGCGCTTTTGCGAGATCTCGACAAACACCTTTTCGTCCTGCGCGCCAAACAGTTCCACCTTGGCCACATCGGGCACCCGCAGCAGTTGCTGGCGCACCTCGTCGGCAAAGGTTTTCTGCTCGGCATAGCTGAAACCGGGCGCCTGTAGCGCGTAAATCACGCCAAACACGTCACCAAAATCGTCGTTGAAAAAGGGGCCTTGCACCCCTTGCGGCAAGCTGCCGCGCATATCACCAATGCGTTTGCGCGTCTGGTACCAGACGTTGGCCACGTCGGGCCCGCGCGCGTAGTCCTTGATCTGAAAGATGATTTGCGACTCACCCGGCTTGGAATAGCTGCGGATGGTGTCGGCGTACGGCACCTCCTGCAGCGTGCGCTCCAGCTTGTCTGTGACCTGCTCGGCCACCTGCTGGGCGCTGGCACCGGGCCAGTAGGCGCGCACCACCATGGCGCGGAAGGTGAACGGCGGGTCTTCGTCCTGACCCAGCTGGAAGTAGCTGAATGCTCCCAGCACCATCAACACAACCATCAGAAACCGCGTCAGCGGTGCATGTTCCAGCGCCCAGCGTGACAGGTTGAACCCTTTCTCAGGGTGCAGATGTAGATCAGTCATGCCGACCTCACTGCGCCGCGGGCGCCACACCCGGGGCTGGCGCTGCGCCTGCCGGTGCCACACCACTGATCGCTGTCTGGGCCTGACTGGTCAGGGCTGGCGCTGCATTGGGCTTGTAAACCGTGACCTTCTGGCCCGGGGTCAACACATGCACCCCGGCGGCCACCACCAACATGCCCGGCGTCAGGCCGCTGGCAATCACCACCTCATTGCCATCGGCGGTGGCCACCTGCACCGGCTGCAGCTTGACCGTCATGGTGGCGCTGTCCAGCACCCAGACCACCGTGGTTTGCCCCTCACGGCGCAGCGCGGTGGTGGGGAGTTTGATGACTGGCGCACCGGTCTGCTGCAGGCCCGCAGGAACCACCGACACGGTGCTGCCCAGCGCCCAAACACTGCCAGCAGGCAAAGCCGCCTTGATAGCAAAGGTGCGCGTCACCAGGTCGGCACTGGCCGCCACCTCGCGCACGGTGGCGTTTCCTACCTCAGGGCCTGCCCAGGCGCGCACGGCCACCTGCGAGCCCACCTTGATCGCAGCGACTTTGTCTTCCGGCACGGCAAACACCACATCGCGCGCACCGTCCTGCGCCAGTTGCACCACGGGGGTTCCAGCGGCCACCACCTGGCCCACCTCGGCCAGCACGGCAGTCACCACACCGGAGCGGTCGGCCACCAGATTGGCATACCCAGCCTGGTTGGCCTGGGCCGCGCCCTGCGACTGCGCGGCGTCCAGCTGCGCCTGGGCGGCTTTCAGGGTGGTTTCGCGCCGCTCCAGCTCGGCACCACTGATGAAGTTCTGCTCTTTCAGGGCCTGGTAACGCTTGAAGTCTGCGGCTGCCAGATCGCGGTTGGTGCGGGCGGCGGCGATCTGGGCGGCGGCGGCGTCAGCGGCCAGCTTCAGGTCTTGCG
>Ga0209066_10002012_pt1 | contig 25675 bp, 22 predicted proteins | sample All_14_2_FD_187198 | JGI IMG/M metagenome (GOLD analysis project Ga0209066, IMG submission 187198) | Freshwater microbial communities in response to fracking from Pennsylvania, USA - Allegheny Zone_MetaG_DW_15 (SPAdes) (version 2) ... | reverse complement strand
AGGGCAGCGACGGCTCTGGCACGCCGATGGACCCCTTCTACGTGCTCATGCAGTTGCCGCAGGACGCCGACGAGGACTTCATGCTCATGATGCCGTTCACGCCACGGACGAAGGCGAACATGATCGGCTGGATGGCGGCGAAGTCCGATCCCGACAACTACGGTGAACGCGTGGTCTACACATTCCCAAAGCAGCGGCTGGTCCTCGGACCCGAGCAGGTCGTCGCCCGCGTCAACCAGGACCCCGTGATCTCGCAGCAGCTGACCCTATGGAGCCAGCGGGGGAGCGGGGTGCGCTGGGGCAACCTGCTGGTGATCCCGATGAACGATTCGATCGTGTACGTGCAGCCGCTCTATCTGCAGTCGGAGCAGACCTCGATGCCGCAGCTCACTCGTGTCGTGGTGGCGTATGGCGACAAGATTGCGATGGAGCCCACGCTCGACGCGGCGCTGCTGAGCGTGTTCGGTGAGGGCGCACCTGACGATACGGGTGGTGGGCCCGCGGACGTGGCCAACGCCCGCGCGCTGTACGAGCAGGCCCTGGAGGCGCAGAAGGCGGGCGATTGGGCCGCCTACGGGAGGCATATCGAGGAGCTCGGAGACGTGCTGGATGCGCTCGCTGGCGAGGCGACGGCGACCCCGGCCCCCTAGGGGTCGTGGGTCCGCGAGAGTGCCGCGCTACCGCTTGTGGGCGACTTGTGGTAACCTATCGCTTCGTTTGCTGGAAAGAGGAGTCTGTGTGACGTGCGTCAGTGGGCCGAAGGGCCGCTGCGCGGGACCGGCGACACCAGACTGCCCGGCGAGATGACACAGGCCGACTGCGCAAGGATGCGCGGGGCCCGAGGATCACGGTCCACACCACGAACAGCAGAGCACGTGCTGGGTGGCCAAGGCGGCGGATGCGTCCGATCTGCGTGGCCAGGAGCGCGGCGACATGCTTCCCCTCTCGCACCATCTCCCTTAGTCGTCGTATGCCTGGACTGCCGTCTGTCCTGTATCCGTCCATGGAGGACAGTGTGAAGGTAAGCAGTAGACGCAGCTTCAGGAAGCGGCCTTCGAGATTCGCGTTCGTCGGAACGACGCTCGCGATCACGGCGCTCATCGGAGCGGGATCCGTATCGACGTTCGCGGCGTTCGCCCAGATGGTCGAAGACGAGCAGATGGTGATCGCTGATGCGGGGCATAGCCTCGTCGTCGCCGAGAGCCGTCCGGACCCGGATGTTCTGCGCACTCCCTCGGGCCTTGGGGTCCTCGAGGAGAAGGCGAGTGGAACGCGCACCGCAACGGTAGTCGTCAAACCTGTCGCGAGTGCGCCTCGCAGGGCCACCACCGCGCGCGCCACAGCGGCCGCACCCGTCGCAACCGCCGCCGCTGGAGCCGGCTGGAAGACCGCCAAGGTCTCCTGGTACGGCCCCGGGTTCTACGGCAACACGATGGCCGGTGGCGGGGTCCTGACCCCCGACAGCATGGTCGTCGCACATCGCAGCCTGCCGTTCGGCACACGCATCGAATTCTCGTACAAGGGCCGGACCTGCGTCGCAGTGGTGCAGGACAGGGGTCCGTTCACCGCTGGCCGGGTCTTCGACCTCGGCCCGGGAACGGCCCGGGCGCTCGGCTTCTCCGGTGTGGGGACAGTCAGCTACCGCATCCTCTAGCGCCACACGTAACGCACTCTGAGGCGGCGTCTCCAGTGGAGGCGCCGCCCTGTGCGTTCGTAGGGTCGGCTCGTTTGGGGTATCTTCGGAAGTGGCGTGACCGTTCACGAGGAGGACACCATGGCCGCACCCGGCGCAAAGCCGAACGGCACCACCGAAGGATTCGAGGCCGTCATCGACGCGGTCGCCGATCTGCTGCAGACCGCCGTCGATTGGCTGCGCCAGGAAGCCGCAAGCGTGGTGCAGGAGAAGATCGTCGCTCCCATCCAGCGACTCGGTCTCACGCTCGCCTCGGCGAGCGCGGCCGCCGCTTTGCTGGTGCTGGGACTCACCTTCATCGCTGTCGCACTGTTCCTGCTGCTCGCCGAGTGGGTGGGCTACCCGGGCGCCCTGCTCATCATCGGAGCGGTCCTGATGCTCGGGTCGGTCGTGTTCCTCGTCATCAAGGTGAGGTCGATGCAGAAGTGAACGACACACGGGAGATCACGCTGGCTCCGCGCCAGCTCACGGTGGAGGACCTGAAGCAGAAGGCGCTGCACGTTCGCGACATCGCGGAGTCGGAGGCGCGTACGGTTCTCAAGCAAGACACCACACGGGTGCTCATCGTGGGTGCTGTCGCCGTGGTGGCGGTCGTCTCGCTCGCCTACTACCTCGGCACCCGTCGCGGGTGGGATGCGGTGAACGATCTCGCGTGAGCGCGCTACGTCTGCGGTGCGTGCGGGTGCTCGATGAGCGCGTGGATCTCGTGCTCGAGTTCGATTCCCGGAACCTCCCGGACGCCGCGCGGCGTGATGTGGCCGCGGAGCGTCTGCTCGCGTGGCTTCCGGGTCTCGCGCGCCATCGCTGCTCCACCGAGGTGGATCGTCCGTTCACCCAGGAGATGCGCGATACCGAGGTGCCGCACCTGTTCGAGCATGTCGTGCTCGAGGTGATGGCGTGCGCGGGATCGCCACGCTCGGTGGCCGGACACACGGTATGGCGCAAGGGAGAGGACGCGTTCTGCGTCTCGATCTTCGATGATGATGACGCCGTCTGTGCAGGCGCAGCACGACTAGCGCTCGAACTGATCGAGCATGCGCTGGGCGACGGGGCGACCGCGGACATCCACACCCGCATAGCCGACATCGCGGCGCTGCGTGTGACGCCGAACCGTCATCCGGGCGCGATTGACCCTCGTTGAGGCCCGGTGCTAAGGTACCTGGCATCCCCGGTTCGCCGGGGGCACATGTGGTGGACGTGAGGGAAGAGGGCATCATCGGCCCGGCCACCCCTCCGCAGGTCCCCTGCCAGCACCGCTCCTGTGAGCGGCGGAAGCGGGCGGTCGACCCGGACCGTTATCCCGGGGCCGAGGTCCGGCGGGCATGCACGAGCGCCGGACGAAGACAGGTGGTACCGCGACGACCCTCGCCCTGTCGGCAGGGTCGTTTTCTGTCGTCTGGGGACGCCTGCGCGTCTTTGAGGAGCAGTGATGGGTACCGCACGAGTGGTGTTCGACCGGTGGAGCGACCGCTACGCACAGCGGATGGCCGACGTGCGCTCGAGCGCCGTCCGCGACCTGTTCGCCGCGGCCACGCGACCCGACATGATCTCGTTCTCCGGCGGCATGCCCGAGATCCGGCGCGTGCCCATCGATTCCGTCATCAACGCCACGGCCTCCGCACTCCGCGACTCTGGCACCGAGGCGCTGCAGTATGGCTCTTCCGAGGGTCGCCCGAAGATCCGGCAGGTGGTCGTCGACCTCATGGGCGAGATCGGCGTGCGCGTGAAGCCTGACGATCTCGTGATCACAGCGGGCGCACAACAGGCGCTCGATCTTGTCGCCAAGATCTTCCTCGATCCAGGTGACACCATCATCACCGAGGGTCCCACGTATCTCGGCGCGCTCCAGGCGTTCTCCGCGTATCAGCCCAACGTCGTGTGCATACCGATGGACGCCGAGGGCATGCGTACCGACATCCTGGCCACGGAGCTCAAGCGCCTGGGTCCGCGCGGCGCCAAGTTCATCTACACCATCCCCAACTTCCAGAACCCGGCCGGCGTCACGCTGACACCGCAACGCCGGCGTGAGATGCTCGACCTTGCCCGCGAGTACGACATCCCGGTGATCGAGGACGACCCGTACGGCCGGTTGCGCTTCGAGGGCGGCCACTGTCTGCCGCTCAGGGCACTGGACGACGAGGTCATCTACCTCGGCACGTTCTCCAAGATCTTCGCGCCCGGACTGCGTCTCGGCTGGGTGATCGCGCCGCGGCCCATACTCGCCAAGTTCCTGCTTGCGAAGCAGGCGGCCGACTTGTGCGGGAGCGCGTTCGCCCAGACCACTGCCGAGCGCTATTTTGCCGATACACGCTGGCGCAAGGTGCTGCAAGACCTCACGAAGGCATATGCCGAGCGGCGTGACGCGATGATCGAGGCGCTCTCCGAGCATTTCCCCGCGGAGGCGAGCTGGACGGTGCCCGAGGGCGGGTTCTTCGTCTGGGTCGAGATGCCGGCGTTCCTCGACCTGAAATCGATCCTTGCCGAGGCGGTGGAGCGCGGCGTGACCTACGTGCCGGGTGATGCCTTCTTCCCGGACGGTCGCGGACGAAACTGCATGCGCCTCGGCTTCTGCTACGCCGAGCCCGACGCGATCCGCGAGGGGGTCCGCCGTCTCGCCGAAGTGCTCGAAGACCGACTCGAACTGTACCGGGCGTTCGCCGCTGCGGGAGCGCTACCCGTGACCGACGCCGACGAGAGGGGCTGATCGCATGAAGGAGAAGATCGCGGTTCTCATGGGGGGACAGTCGCTCGAGCGGGAGGTCTCGCTCATGAGCGGCAAGCGCGTGTGCGACGCGCTCGAGGCCGAGGGGTACCGGGTGCTGGCCCTCGATGTGACCCCCGAGCTGACGGCCACGCTCCGCAGCGAGCGTCCGGACGCCGTGTACATCGCGCTGCACGGCAAGTTCGGTGAGGACGGCACCGTGCAGGAGCTGCTGGAGTTCCTCGGCATCCCGTACACCGGCCCGGGCGTGGTCGCCTCGGCACTGGCATGGGACAAGGCATTGAGCAAGCGGCTGTTCGTGGCCGACGGCGTCCCTACTCCCGCGTGGGTGACCTTCACTGCGGCGGCGTTCAAGCAGATGGGCGCCGCCACCGCCCTCGACCTCGTGCCCGAAGCGGTCGGCGGATTCCCCGTGGTCGTGAAGCCCTCCAAGCAGGGCTCGGCGCTCGGTCTTACCAAGGTCGACGACGCGTCCGGTCTCGCTGAGGCGCTGCTCACGGCGCTCTCCTACGGCGATACCGCGATCGTGGAGAAGTGGGTCGACGGTCGTGAGCTTGCGGTCTCGGTGGTGGACGGCCCGGAGGGAGACGCTCGGGTCTTCCCGCCGGTGGAGATGGAGCCCAAGAGCGGGCTGTTCGACTTCTCGGCGATGTACACGCAGGGGGAGACCGACTACTACGTGCCCGCACGGCTCGACGCTGCCACCACGGAGGCGGTGACCGGGTTGGCCGCCCGCGTGCACCGTCTGCTGGGCTGCGAGCGCGTGAGCAGGGTCGACATGGTGGTGGACCCGCAGGGAGCGCCGTATGTGCTGGAGGTCAACACGTCGCCCGGCATGACCGAGACCTCGCTGCTCCCGATGGCCGCCGCCGCCGAAAGCATCGATTTCCAGGAGTTGGTAGCGCATCTGGTACGCTCTACACTGGATGCGGCGCGGTGATTGGGTACATACATCACTGTCGTCACCCGTACGGACTGTCCGATCACTAGCTCGGAGGTGGGTTTCCGATGTACGACTATCGCAGAGGTGAAAGCATTCTCGGTGCGTTCCTGCTCGGAGGCATCGTAGGCGCCGTTCTCGGACTGCTCTTCTCACCGCGCTCAGGTCGTGAGAACCGTGAGTTCATCGCCGCCAAGGCCGATGAGTACTGGGGCGAAGGCAAGCAGTTCTACGAGACCAGCCGTGCCAAGGTGCTTGATGAGACCGAGGAGATGCGCGTGAAGATCGACGCCGCGCGCGAGCGTCTCAAGGAGCAGGTCGACACGGTCACGCAACAGGCGAAGGGCAAGATCCAGGAGGTCGCTCCGGTTGCGAAGGACGCCGTGCACAAGGCCGGCGAATCGATGCGCACCGGACTCGGCACCGTTGAGGACAAGGCACAGGCAGCCCTCGACAAGCTTGCCGACAAGACCGCGACGGTCGCCGATGACGCGGCCGCGGTGGTCACGGACCTGCCGGTCGTGGAGTAGGCCCCGACCGACTCGCGGTATCATTGAAGGGCCGGTCGCTGCGCGACCGGCCCTTTCGCAGTCCGCAGCACGGCAAGGGAGGTGGGCGTATGCCGGCCATCATTGAGTATGAGCGCCGCATCGTTGCAGGCACCGACGGGCGACAGTTCGGGCGCGTGTCGGCAGTGCTGTTCCACCCCGACGAGCCGCGCGTGGTAGGGCTCCAGATCGATCGCGGTGCGGTCCTGGGCGTGATCGACCAGCGACCCCGCTTTGTCCGGCTGGGCGATGTGAGTGTGGGCGCCGGCGGCGACCTGATGATCGAGAGCGACTCGCTCCCCAAGGACTCGGCCGGTGAGCGGGCGCTCGGATACAGCTGGGAGGCCACGGTCGTGTGGCGCGGCATGCCGGTGCGCTCTGTCGCGGGCGACGATGTGGGGTACGTGCACGATGCCGGGTTCGACGCCACTACCGGTGAGCTTACCTCGCTCCTGCTCTCGACGGGCGCTGTGGGCGATATGGCGGTCGGCAGGCTCCAGGTGCCGCCCGCGATGGTCCGGGGATTCGACGGTGAGGCCGTGGTGGTCGAGGCTGGGTACGCCGATCTTGCGGCCAGCGGCGGTGCGGCGAAGGCTGCGGCGAGCGGGGTCACCGCGATCAAGGAGCGCACGGGCCAGGTGGCCGACGGTATGCTCGAGGTGGGAGTCGCGGCCGCTGGAGCACTTGGCCGATCATTCAGGAGCGGCATCGGCCGGAAGGCCATCGACAAAATGAAGTCCCTCATGGATGACGAGGAGTAGGCGCCATCGTGCGGAAGATCATCGGCCTCAGTGTCGTCGACCGTGACAGACTGCCCGTGCCGTGTGCCGGCTGCGTGTACTGGGAGAGCCCGAACGCGCTGCCCTTCGAATGCGGCGCGCGTTGCGACGACGCCCGGGCGACCGAGAACATCAGGATCATCGCCGCCGAGTGGGGCGAGTGTGGGCGCGTCGCCCTGGAGGACGGCGAGGTCCTCGGCTTCATCAAGTACGCGCCACCGTTGTACACGCCGCAAGCGACCCATCTGCCCGCCGGGCCGCCCGAGGCGGGCGTTCCGCTGATCACGTGTATGCACATCGATCCAGACGCCCGCCAGAAGGGCGTGGGCGGGCTGCTGCTGCGTGCGGCCATGCGCGACCTCGCCCAGCGTGGCGAGCGGACCGTGCAGGCGTACGCGACCACGGCGCACGGTGACATGACGCACGTTCCCGTGGTGGGCGTGGAGTTCCTGCTGCGGCACGGATTCACGGTCGCCCGACCACACCCGCAGGTGCCGCTGCTCCAGGTCGACCTTAAGACCCTCGTCTCGTGGACCGAGAACCTCGAGGCCGTGCTTGATTCGCTCCGGCTGCCCGTGCGGGCCCCGCGACGCGAGCCGGTCACCTTGTCCAAGGCGCGGCGGTGACGGGTATGAGGCGGGGAGTGCACACGCTGCTCAGGGCAGCGGTCGTCTGTGCGGCCGCCATCTGTCTGCTCGGACTCATCCACGGGTCGTACGCCCGCATTCCGGTGACCGTGAACGAGGTGACGGTGAGCGCACGGCCCGGCGAGACCGTGGGCGCCGTGATCGAGTCCGTCGGCGGGTACCGGCCGCCCAACATCCTCGCCGCCACCGATCGGCGTGTCGTGGGTGTCAGGGAAGACGTCGAGGCCGTGATCCTGAGGGACGGTACGCCGATCCCCGGGAGCTCACGGGTCGGGTGGGGCGACCACATCCAGGTGCGCGTCGCCGGGAACGTCGTCGAGCCCACCCGGATCGAGACCCGAGCGGTGGAGGTCGCACCACGAGTGTTGGGGCGGGGAGTGGCCACCACCACCATCGAGCCGGGTGTGGTGGGCGTGGAGCAGCGCACCGTGGGTGCGGTCTCGGGCGACGTGTTGGAGACCACGATGGTAGTGCAGCCGCAACCCGGGCTGTACCGGCTCGCGCCAGCCGCGGGCGCGCCGGTGATCGCGCTCACGTTCGACGACGGTCCCTGGCCGGGGCAGACCGAGGCGATTCTGAAGGTGCTCGCGGATCGGAACGTGCCTGCCACGTTCTTCATGCTCGGCTCGTGCGTTGACCGGCGCCCGGCCGTGGCCCGTGCTGTCGCCGAGGCAGGGCATGCGGTGGGGAACCACACCTACCGGCACACCCGGCTCGACACCACCACGCCGGTGACGGCCGAATGGGAGATCCGTGCCACGAACTGGGCGATCACACAGGCCACCGGCGTACGGCCACGCTGGTTGCGTGCACCCGGTGGCCGTCTCGGAGGTCCCGCGGTGCGGTACATCACGTCAGCGGGTATGTCGTCGGCTCTCTGGACCGTCGACCCGCAGGACTGGCGCACAGACGTCACCTCGGCCGGGCTGGCCGATGCCGTGGTGAACGCCGCGCGGCCGGGCGCGGTCGTCGTGCTTCACGATGGAGGCGGGGATCGGAGCGCCACGATCGCTGCGTTGCCATCCATCATCGATCGCTTGCGGGCGGCCGGCTACGAGTTCGTGACGCTCGACGAGATGCCGTCGGTCAGGGCGAACTGGTGAGGCGACGGTAGGTGCGAGACGGCGTCACCACGATATCCATCGGCTGGTCGTGATCGTGGTGTGGCACCTCGGACACGATCTGCTCGTCGTACGCGACGCCAACGGTGAGTGGGATCGTCTCATCTGACGAGAGCAGGGTGTCGTAGTAGCCGCCGCCAAAGCCGAGCCGGTTGCCGTGCGGGTCGAACGCGATACCCGGGACGATGAGTGCATCGAGGTCGTCCAGGCTCGCCTCGGGCGCGGTGAACGCGGGTTCGCGAAGACCGAACGCGCCCGCGACCAGTACCGACGGCGACTCGACCCAGTGGAGCGTAAGGGACCGGGACCCCGCCACACGCGGGTAGGCGATGCGCACACCCCGTTCCCGCAGAGCGAACTCGAGCACGCCGACATCGACCTCCTCCGGCGAGGCGCCGTAGACCATGACGGCTGACGCTTCGGCGATGGCGGGGATGCCGAGCACCCGCTCGGCGATCGCGTACGCGTACGCGGTGCGCGACTCTGGTAGCACCGAGCGACGTGCAGCACGCGCCTTCAGCCGAAGAATCGACTTCGCGCGGCTGAGATCCGCATCGGACAGGCCCCCCTGGATCATGCTCATGCCATAAGGATAGCACCGTCTGCGCCCCGCGCCCTCAGCCGATGCCAAGCACCGTCATGACCATGAGGACTGCGGTGAGCGCGATCACGACGACGATCGTGCCCCAGGCCAACGCGTTGTTGAGGCGGCTGTTGGTGTGTCGGCCCATGATGCCCCTGTCGTTCACGATGATCATCATGAAGATCAGGAGGAACGGGAGCAGGACGCCGTTGACCACCTGCGACACGAGCATGATCGCGATGAGGTTCAGGCCCGGCAGCAGGATGATCGCCGCCGAGGCCACGATCACGAACGTGTAGAGACCGTTGAAGACCGGTGCCTCAGACCAGCTGCGGTCCAGGCCCGACTCCCAGCCGAAGGCCTCGCAGATGGCGTACGCGGATGTGAGCGGGAGCACGGCCGCAGCGAGGAGCGACGCGGAGAGCAGGCCGATCGAGAAGAGCATCTCCGCGTACGGCCCCGCGAGCGGGGCGAGCGCCCGTGCCGCGTCCTCGGCGCCGGCGATCTCGATGCCGGCGGGGTGGAGGATGGTGCCGGTGGTGATGATGATCGCGCAGGCGATGAGGTTGGCCGCGATCGCGCCGATGATCACATCCCAGCGGGCGAGCGCCCACTCGCGCACCGTGGTCCCCTTGTCGACGATGTTGCTCTGGAGCAGGAACTGCATCCATGGCGCGATCGTCGTCCCGGTGAGGCCGATCGCGAGCGCTACGAACCCACGGTCAGGCACGATCTGCGGCACGACGAACGCCCGCCCCACCTCACCCCAGTCGGGTCGGGCGAGGAAGACGGCGACCACATAGGCGATGAACACGGAGGACAGGGCGAGGAAGACCTTCTCCACCCGCTGGAAGCTCCCGCGTACCACGAGGATCCACACCACGAGTGCGGCGACGGGTACCGAGATGAATCGCGACACCCCGAAGAGCTCCATCGCCGCCGCGATGCCGGCGAACTCGGCCACGGTGGTGGCCGCGGTGCTGCCGAGGAGCATGAGCATCGCGCCGAAGGTGAGACGCACCCCGAACCGCTCACGGATGAGCGCCGAGAAGCCCTTGCCCGTCACGGCGCCCATGCGCCCCGCCATCTCCTGGACGATCGCGAACGCGGGCGTCATGGCGAGCATCATCCACAGCATCGCGTAGCCGTACCGCGCTCCGGCCTCCGAGTACGTGGAGATGCCGCCGGCGTCGTTTCCGGCCGACGCGGAGATGATGCCCGGCCCGATGACCGCGAGTATGGCGAAGAGCGGGAGACGCTTCTTCATGTCGGCCGCCGGCGTCAACGGCTAGCCCTGCGCCGCGATCGAGCCGACGGCCCACATCTGACCTGCCGCATACGCGAGCACCAGGTACATCACCGTGCCGACGACCATGGCGGTAAGCGCCAGCCCGGTGCCTGAGACCGGCTTCTCCTGTGCGCTGCGCTTGAGGGCGATGTGTCCGAGCACGCCTCCGAGCACCACGGTGAGTAGCGTGGCCAGGGCCGTCGCGATCACGAACGGCATCGTGTAGGGGTGCAGCTCGCCGATGATGAGGAAGCTGAAGCCGAGGGCCACAAGCGCGCTCAGGACCGCCGAGGCCAGACCGATGCCACCCTCACGCAGCAGGCGTCCGCCGAGCCGGAGCCGCTCCTCTTCGTCCTCGTCCTCGATGAGCTCCGCGAGCGTGCGCGACGACAGGTCCTCGGCGGTGCGGAGCAGGAGCGGCAGCAGCATGAGGGCCCACACGGCCAGCATCATGCCCACCACGCGGGGGGCGTCGGCGGCAGGGGTGGCCGACCCCAGCAGGGGCGTGCGAATGCCCATGACGGCGAGGAAGGCGATGCCCCACACGAGCAGCCACGCATTCCGACGCACGAGCCACCACCACAGTCCCGCAAGCGGGCCGTGTTCGCGTGTGGCGCCGGTGGCGATCGCGAGGTCCTCGGCGGACTCCTCCTCCAGGACCTCGAGCGCGTCGTCGACGGTGACGATGCCGAGGAGCTTGCCGGCCTCGTCCACGACCGGCAGCGCCAGCAGGTCGTACTTGCTCATGGTCTCGGCCACGAGCTCCTGGTCGTCGTCGGGACCGACGGTGGTGACTTCGCGGCTCACCAGCTCCTCGACGAGGACATGCGGTTCCGCGATCACCAGGTCGCGCAGCGAGATGACGCCCTCGAGGCTGCCATCGGTGTCGAGCACATAGATGTAGTAGATGCCCTCGCGCTCGGAGGCGTCCTCCCGCAGGTGGCTGATGACCTCCTGCACGCTCATGTCCTCGGTCACGGTGGTGACCTCGGGCGTCATGATGCCACCGGCGGTCTTCTCCCGGTAGCCGAGCAGGGAGCGGATCGTGCGGGCCTCGTTCACACCCATCAATCGCAGGAGCGCTTCGGCCTTGTCGTACGACAGGTCGCCGATGATGTCGGCGGCGTCGTCGGGATCCATCTCCTCGAGGATGTCCGACGCGCGCTGATCGCCGAGATCATCGATGAGGTCGGCCTGGAACTCGTCTTCGAGCTCGGCCACGGTGAGCGCCGCCTGGGCGTTGTCGAGGTGCTCGAACACGCGTGCCCTCTGCGAGGGACCGAGCTGCTCGAGGACGTCGGCAACATCAGCCGGGTGCAGCTCGTGCAGACGCTTGTGGGTGATCGAGAGCCGTACGTGCGAGAGGTCGCGGTCGAGCAGGTCCATGTAGTTCCACGCGATGAGGTTCTCGGTGAGATCGCGGCCGAAGAGCTTCAGCACCGAGGCGACACCGCGCTCCACCACCGGGTGTATGCCGCGCAGGATGCCGCGCAGGCCTACTTCCGCGCCAAGGAGCCGGAGCTGGTTGCGGCTCTCCGACAGCTTGAGGTCGTTCACGCGCACGACTTTCATGCCCTGGGTGTCGACTATCTGCTTGTTGAGCAGGTCTCGCGCGAGCAGGACCTCGTCGGGCTGCAGGTAGCTGAAGCGCAGCGCGGAGCGCTCCGCGTTGAGCTCGATGCGGTCCTCGCCGAGGGTGGCCACGAACTTGCGCCACGAGAGCATGAAAGGGGTCTTCTCGGGGCCGAGGAAGGCGAGCGAGGTGACGCGCGGGAACACCTCGCCTGTGGCGATCGCGATGTCGCTGATCTCGCCGATGATCTCGCCGGCCGCATCCACGACCGGCTTGCCCAGCATCCGGGTCAGGTAGAACATATGGCTCCCTCCTCCCGGCGCAGGCGCCGGCAGGTCGATCGTGACGGGGGTCCCGGACCCCACGTACGATCAGCGGGAGCCGGGACCTAGGGACTTGATGGTGTCACCGAGGTCCGTTTCTCTGGACAGCAGGTCCGACAACGAATACGAGCCCCACATCGACTTCGACGGGGGCCCGGTGCGCGGCATGCGCCGCGAACGAAACGGCAGCATCCGCTGGCCGCTCCGTGGCTCCGTCCCTCGTCTGCGGTTTTGGCACTGTCCGACGTAGGGCGCACGGTCCGACCGTGCGGCGGGCACGCCCGCCTTTGCAGTCCCAGCCACGTTAGCCGTCCCCTTAAGCCGGGGAGGGCTGTTCTACCCATTGGCGTCTCTCGACATTTCCGGGCAGTGGCCTGTGTTCGAACAGGAGCCGCACCGTAACAGATGGAGCGCTCTCAGTCGTTGTCAACGCGCCACAGTGCGGCGCACCTGCATTGTAGGCATGACCTGGGCAAACGGCAATAGCCGGAGCCCTCATGCGGGTCGCTTGAGGGTGTCCTGCGCCGCGCGCTCCTACCGGGCGCTCGCCAACCAGGCGCGTGCGAACTCAGCCCAGCCCTCGGTGCGCTCACCCTCCGTGCGCCACACGTTGTCGCGTGGCGTGGTCGCGAGCCCGTCGGTGACCCCGCTGCTGCCGAAGGCGTTGGCCACGAGCGCCATCACGCCTACCGCGTCGGCCATCTGCAGGTCGGTGGCCGAGTCGCCGATCGCGGCCGCCTGGTCCCGCGTGAGGCCACGCCAGGCGAGGTCGAGCTCGATCGCACGCGCCTTGCAGACGCCGCGCGGCACCACGTGGTATGCGTGCGGGGGCATATCGCGGCAGGTGAGAGTCCCGTAGCTGCGCAGCATGCCGTTGTCCACGAGGTCGAGCGGGAGCGGAAGGGTGTCCAGGACCGCCTGACCTTCGGCGGTTTCCAGGCAGCCCCGCAGCAGCAGCGAGACCTCGCGGTCGAGCTGCCATGGCGCGTAGTGCTCGATCCGGCCGGGGAACGCCTCCATGAGCGTCTCGGCCGCGCGCACGTCGTTGATGGCCTCGAACGGCGTGACGCCCCCGGGTAGGGCGTCGTCGGGCCATTGGCCGAGGTCCACCCGGTCCGAGTAGTCCAGGCCGGTCCCGTGCACGATGATGCCGCCGGCCTCGGCGATATAGCCGTCCCACCCGAGCAGCTGGGTGAGCTCACGTAGTTGGATGCGGCCCCTGCCTGAGATCGGAACCACCTTGAGGTCCGCGCGGTTGAGCTCGACGATCTGCTCGGCCACCACGAGGCTCGGTGCCGCATCGGCGTCGGCGAGTATGCTGCCACCCTTGGCCACGAGCGTGCCATCCAGGTCGGTGTACAGGACACGCACGCGTGAGAGCGCCTCGGCGGCGCGGGTGTCGGTGGCGAGAGGGGGCACGTCGGCGGCCATCGGTATCCTTTCGGTCGGCGACCCCATTGTAGGGGATGCCTGTGCGCGTGGGGCCACCAGAGCCCTGCCCCGCTTGCCGATGCACCGCACCACTCGCCGACCCCGGGGTGCTTCAATGGCCCGGGGTCGGGCTATACTGACAACCGTTCAATGCGCCGTGTATCACCAAAGGAGCTCCACCGTGATCGACTCACCGCAGACCCCGTATCCGCAGTACCGCTGCGCACAGTGCGGGAAGGAGCTCCCGCTCACCGGCGCGCGTCTTGCGGTGATGTGCGACGCCCACCGTCGTGAGGGCGATGATGTCGAGGTGAGCGTGCGCCCCGCTACCCGCGATGACCGGCACGATATCGAGGACATCTGCGACCAGGCCCTGGGCGAGACCGATGTCGACGCGTTCGGACGTTCGTTCGACGTGCTGGCCCAGGAGAACCTGATCGCCGTGTCCGACGGCCGGTTCGCAGGCCTGGTGTCGCTTGCCGTCGACGGAGGCGATCTGGCGATCGTGCTTCTCAGCGTGTATCCGGAGTTCCAGGGGCACGGCGTAGGCCGGGCGCTCGTGAAGGCGGCCGTGGAGCTTGCGGCGGATCGCGGGCTCCCTGCTGTGAAAGCAGCGATCAGCAACGATGATGTCCCGTCGTTCTCGTTCTACCAACGCCACGCGTTCGTCATCGACTCGGTGGCTCGCGGGCTTCTCGCCGACCGCTACGGGTCGGCCGAACCCGGCTTCTCCGGCATACCTGTGCGGGATGAGATCAGACTCCGCCGCTCGGTCTGCCCGCTCTGATCCACAGCCCGAAAGGACCCGAATGATCCTCCCACGCAGGACACTGCTGTTGTGCGCCCTCGTGGCTGCCGTCGCGTTCACCGGATGTTCGGGCGCCGATGGCGCCGCAGTGTCCGAGGGCGCTGCCGGGGCCGGAGGGCCCGCGTTCCAGAACGTGGAGCCCGACGCGATCACGATCGGTGTCGTCACAGGCGGTGAGGCCCTGCCGCTGCTCGTGGCCGAGCAGAGCGACCTGTTCGAGGCGGCCGGCGTTGACGCACGGATCGTTCGCTTCGACACAGCCGGGGAGCGCGATGCCGCGCTGGCCGCCGGGGAGATCGACGCGTTCGTGGGCGATCTCGATTCCGCGGCGACCCTCGAGGTCGCCGGAACACCGGTGGCAGTGGTGGCATTGATGGCCGATGCGGCGCTTATCCGGGAATCGACAGCAACGCCCGAGCCCGGCTTCGACCCGGCAGCCTTTGGTCTCGCCGAGGAGAGCGCGTTTCTCGTGGTATCGGACCACTACCTCGCGCTCCCGTCAGGGTTGCTGGCGACACGGGCCGTCCTCAAGGCCGCCGATACGGCGGTCGTGCGCATCCAGGGTGATCCCGCCGCCTACCAGGCGGTGCTTGCCGACGCGGCTGGGAGTGAGGACGTCGTCGTGGCTGGCAGCGCGTATCGCGCCGCGGCAAACCCGGGCACCGCTGAGGTCGATCGCCAGCTCATGGAGCTCTCCGTGGCACTCACCGCTGAGGACCTCGTACTCGATATCGGTCGCTGAGAGGGTTCAGCCGGCGAGCATCTGCTCCACACGCTGCCGGAGATCGGCGGGCGTGAACGGCTTCGTCAGGTAGCCGTTGCAGCCAAGCGCCTCGGCGTGCGCGAGATCGCTGCCCTGTGCTGCGGTGGTGAGCATCATCACGGGCACGTCCACCGTCTCCGGGCGCTGTCGCAAGAAGTGCAGGACCTCCCAACCATCGAGCTTGGGCATGGTCACATCGAGCAGCACCAGGTCGGGCCGGTGCTCGATCGCCATCTCGAGCGCTTGCTCCCCATCGACCGCCTCGATGAGATCATGGCCGAGTGAGCGGAGGGCCGCTTTGACCAGCATGCGGATCTGCATGTTGTCGTCAGCGGTGAGTATGAGCCGTTGTGCCATCGTCCCGATGCCCCTTTATCGTGACGGCGGTGGAGTCTCGTTCGCGATGCCGATCAGTCGCGGTCGCGGTGCATGATTTCCACGATCTTGGACAGCTTCGCCTCGCGGCGACCACGCTCGCGCTCGAACTCCGCTCGCTTCGCCGGGTCGAGCATCGCGTCGATGTGGTCGGCCACCTCGGAGGGCTTGAACGGCTTGGGCAGGTAGTCGGCGAACGGATCCGCCGCGATGCTGCGGTGCTGTTCCTCAAAGGTGCCTGCCGCCGACAGGAACAGGATGGGCAGCTCCTTCGTCTCCGGACGGCTACGCAGCCGGTCATGCACCTCGTGACCGGTCATCCCCGGCATCATGACGTCGAGGACCACCAGGTCGGGGTTGTGTGCCTTGATGGCGCCGAGCGCGGCCAGGCCGTCCTCGGCCTCAAGGACCTCGAAGCCCCGGTTGCCCAATGCGACCGACAGCAGCTTTCGGATCGAAGACTCGTCGTCGACGACCAGGACCCTCTTGTTCACGATGGTTCCTTCCCCTCGGTATCGAGCAGTTCGCTGACCTGCTGAACCAGGTCCCTGGGCGTGAACGGCTTGCAGATGTACTGCTCGGCGCCGCGCGTGAGCCCCTCTTCCACTTCCGTGCGTTGGCTCTTCGCCGAGAGCATGATCACCGGGATCCCCGCGGTACGCTCATCGGCCTTGAGTCTGTCCAGTACGTCATACCCGGTCATCACCGGCATCATCACGTCGAGCAGGATGAGGTCGGGCAGTTCGCCCGTGGCCATATCCCACGCCTGCCCGCCGTCCTCGGCCTGCAGCACCTCATACCCGCGATTGCCGAGTGTGAATGAGACGAGCTTGCGGATGTGTGGCTCATCGTCCGCGATGAGGATGCGACTCACGACTCACCCTCCCCGGCGGTGACAGGAACGGGCTCGCTCTCGGAGATGACCTCTTCTATGTGCGCTACGAACTCCTCGACGTCGAACGGCTTGCCGATGAGCTGCGTCGCGAGATCGAGGATGCTCGCACGGTCCCGGTCGATCTGGTACGCCGACATGATGACCACCGGGATGTCGCGGGTCTCCGGGTTGGTCTTGAGCGCCTCGAGGACCTCGTAGCCGTCCATCACCGGCATGCGGATGTCGAGGAGGATCGCGTCCGGTCGCGTTCGCGCCACGGCGGCCATGGCCTCCTTGCCGTCGTAGGCCGCCATGACGGCGTAGCCCCGCTGCTTGAGCGTGCGCGTCAGCAACTCCACGATGCTGCGGTCATCATCGGTCACGAGCACTACAGGGGACGCGATGGAACCGACCAGCCCGTCGATGACGCTGATCAGGCGGTTCTTGTCGATCGGCTTCTCGAGGTAGTCGGTGCACCCGCTGCGCTCGCTCCTGCCCTGGTCGCAGATGATCGAGAGCACCACCACCGGGATGTCGCGTGTCCGGGGATCGGCTTTCAGCTCCTCGAGCAGCCCGAAGCCAGCGCCCTGGTCGACCATCACATCGAGTGTGATGACGCGGGGCTCGAGTTCGAGCGCGAGCTCCCGCGCCTCGCTCGCGTTATACGCCTTGATGACCTCGTACCCACGACGGGAGAGGTAGGTCCCGATCAGGTTGGCGACGTCCCCGTTGTCGTCCACGACCAGGATGCGCCCTCCGGGCGAGCCGAGCGGCCCCTCAAGGGAGGGCGTGCGGACGTGCCGCTCTGAAGCGAGCGGGAGAGTGAACCAGAACGTCGATCCGGATCCGGGCTCGCTCTCGACACCGACCTCTCCGCCGAGGAGCTCGATGATGCTCTTGCAGATGGAGAGGCCGAGGCCGGTGCCACCGATCTCGCGGGTGAGCGACGAGTCCACGCGATAGAACTTGGTGAAGAGCCGCGCCTGGTCGTCTGGCGCGATCCCGATGCCCTCATCGCGGATACCCACCCTGACCCGATCACCCTCGAGCTCCGCACTGACGAAGACGTCTCCGCCTTCGGGCGAGTACTTGATGGCGTTGCTGATGAAGTTGATGAGGACCTGTCCTACGCGGTCTGGGTCACCAGCGGCCTTCGGCAGGTCACACGGGACCTCGGCGTGGATCGTGCGACCCTGCTGGTCGGTGACGGCCCTGAATGTGTTGACCGCGCCCGCGATCCGCTCTCCCACATCGAGTGGCTGCACCTTGAGGACGATGCGCCCGCTCTCGATGCGGGATATGTCGAGCATGTCGTTGATGAGCTCGACGAGCCTGTCGGAGTTCTCCTTCACGATGGAGAGGAACTCCTGCTGTATCTCGTTGACCTCGCCAGCCTCTCCATCGAGGATCAGATCGATGTAGCCCTTGATCGAGGTGAGCGGGGTGCGGAGCTCGTGCGAGACCGTGGAGACGAACTCGTTCTTCATCTGCATCGCTTCGCGCTCGACCGTGACGTCGCGAATCGTGCTCACCGAGCCCAGATAGGTCTGGCGATCATCGAACACCGGGTCGACGCGGACATCCACGATGCGATGTTCGGGTTCCTCCATGCGGACCTCGCGGGTCTGCGTCCCGGTGTCCTGCACGGGTCCTTCAGGGTCGGTAGCGAGACCGAAGATCGTCCAGGTGTCGGTGATCAGGCCGACGAGCTCCTCGGCGCCCTTGCCCAGGAGCGTCTCAGCGGCGGGGTTCACGAACGTCACGCGGTCCTCAGCATCGAACACGAGGATGCCATCGCTCGTGGAGAGAAGGATCGCCTCCGATCGCTTCCGCGCCGCGAGGATCTCCGTGTCATCGCGCAGGCTCAGGACCGCGCCGGTGGCGTCGCCGTCGGCGTACGGCGTGATGGTGAAGGAGTAGCAGCGGTTCTTCCGCTCGAAGCTGCTCTTCACGATCTCATGCCCCGCGAGTGCGGCCTCGACACCCTGGGAGAGCTCGAGCACGCCGAGCGCCTCAGCCGGCGAGCCAACGCATTCGTCGCGGGTCACCGCGAGCATCTCGGCGGCAGGTTCGTTCAGCATGCGCACGGTGCGGTCGGGGGAGATCGCGATCATCCCCTCCCGGGTCCCCGCCATGAACGCCCGGATGTGCGAGAAACAGCGCCGATCCTTGTCTGTGGGCATAGCCGTCCCCTCGATGCGGACACACCTCACCACCACCATATTCGCACTCGGTGGAGCGGATTCCTGCCGGGGTGTCAGATGAGGGCGTCAATGCGGCCCGGATCGGTGGAATGCAGAAGGAGCGGGGGCGACCCGCTCCTTCGATGCTCGTTGTGGTGCCCCCTGGAGGATTCGAACCTCCGACACCAGGTTTAGGAAACCTGTGCTCTATCCCCTGAGCTAAGAGGGCGCGTAGCGGATTCTACCACCCGAGGCCGACGGTATGCATGGTCTCCGATGCTGGCACGGGATCACCGGTCTCCTGCTGTGGAAGCCAGTTCAAGCGCCTGCGCTTCCGCACCGGCTGAGACCGCCGATGTCCCGCCCGCGATGTAGACGACCGTGACGCCCTCGGTGGAGGCCAGATACCCTGCGGTCGCGGGCGCCAACGAGGGCGCCGGTGTCAGCAGCACGGGAGCCTGCAGGCGTGCGGCCAGGCCGGACGCCACGAGCGCATCGGGGAAGCCGGAGCCGGTCGCAAGCACCATCCTGTGCGGCAGCAGTCCGAGGGAGAGCCCGCGCTCGGCGAGCAGAGCGGCTGTCTCATATCTGTCCGTACCGCCGATGCGCAGAGGTCCAGGCACGTGAGCTTCGACCGCGTCGCTGACAGCACCCGTGCCGCCGACGATCGTGGTAGCCGTGACGTCCCATTCGGAGAGCGCGGCTGCGGCCTGCGGGGAAAGGGCCTCCGGCCGGGTGAGTACCACGGGCCAGCCGCGCACGGCCGCAAGCGAGGCGGCCGAGACCGCGTCCGGCCAGTCCGCGCCGCTCACCAGGCACGCTTCACCGCGCACGGGGCTGATCTGTGCGAGCCGACGCGCGACAGCGAGCATCGTGTCGTAGCGCGTGGGCCCCGCGAGACGCTCAACCGCCGCCGAGGGAAGCAGCGATGACACCTGACGGCGGATCTCCTCGGAGACCACGCCGGATCCGCCGAGGAGCACGACCCGCCGCGGCGAGAGTCGTGCGATCTCCGCACGCACCTCGGCGGTCAGCGATGAGCCCGGCGAGAGCAACACGGGTCCGTTGAGGGCGTTGGCCAGCGGGATCCCGGCGAGTGCGTCCGGGAAGTCGGCCGCTGTGGCGAGCAGCACCGCGTCGGCGCCCTCGGGGAACGAGGCGCGTGCGATCTCGATGGCGGTGCGCACCCGGTCCGGGCCGGCCAACCGCGACGACGTGGGCGGGATGTCGCGCTCGACCAGCCCCGCGTCGCCCCAGAGGAACGCGCGCTGGAAGAAGTTCGACCAGTCGTCACTCCACTCGATGAACGTCACGCGAGCCTCGGCCGGAGCTCCCTCGATCACGTAGGGGGCGCAGAACCTCGACATCGGCTCGGGCGGGTTGATGGTGCGTTCCGCGAGCGTCCAGGTGGTCCCGCCGTCCTCGCTCATCCATCGGCCGATCCCGCCACCGCGGTACCGATAGGCGAGGGGAGGATCGCTCACATCGGCGGTGAGGAACGCCTCCAGCGTTCCGTCCGGGCGGACCGAGAAGTCCCCGCCGTCATACCCGTGGTCGGTCTTCGTGACCTCGGCGATCTGCCAGCCACCGGACGGGCCGTCGGTGAAGCGGGCGAAGCACCAGGAGTACCGGCCGTCGCCCAGCCCGCTGCCCCGCAAGAACAGCAGCATCGGCGCGCCTGTGGCGTCTGCGCGTGCGATGACCTCGCTCACGATCTCCCGTGTCGCGCCGCCAGCCCCATCGGGGACCGATGCGGAGGCGTAGACCAGGCATCCCGCGCGCGCCGCATCCGGCGTTATGGGGAGCGCCTGCGGCGCACCGCCCGCGTTCCGCCACGTGCCGCCAGAGTCACGCACCAGGTAGTACGCGTCGTGTCTGCCGAGCGCCATCTGCTCCACATCACGCTCCGCGGCGTCTTGCAGGAGGAACGCGACATGGAGCCGCCCGTCGTGGCCGGCCCACATGCTCGCGTAGACCCACTCCTCGGCGCTTGGCTCGAACACGCGCTGCGGCGGCCCGAACGTGCCGCTGCCTCCCGGTGACGTGCGCAGATACCACCTGCCTTGACCGCCCCGGTACAGGATGGCGACGTCGCCGCCAGGAAGCGCAGCCACCTGCGGGTAGGTGCCCACCGCGTCGATCGACGGAGCGGTCACCCACGAGTCGAGCGCACCGGGGGAGGTTGTGCGCACGTGCAGCATCTCGCTGTGATGCGAGCCGAAGATGGCGTGCAGGTTGCCGGCGGTGTCCTCGAAGAGCGCGGGAGCGCCATGGGAGTCGAGCGTGAGGTCGTTCCCGCCGAGGCGCGCGGGACCGGTCCATGCGTCTGTGGCCGGATCGTACGTTGCGAGCATCGGATCGTAGCCGCGACCCTGGAAGGCGATGCAGACGCGATCCGCGTACCACACGCCGGGTGGATGCACGTAGGTGGGCACGAGCGCCTCGGCGGCCGCATAGGCCGAGAAGTGGCTGACCGTCGCTGCTGTCGCGGTCGTCGGGGCACCGCACAGGAGGGCAAGCGTGAGCCCGAGCGCTGTCACTCGCCATCGCGGCCGGTGACGAACCTGTCCTGAGCCCATGGTGCGGTCCTCCCGCCTTGCGCTACTCCTCGCGGTTGCCCGCGTCGTTGTCGCGGATCGCCGCGCGGCGGATCTTGCCGTTCACGGTCTTAGGGAGCGCGTCCACGAAGTCCACGATACGCGGGTACTTGTAGGGCGCGGTGCGCTTCTTCACCCACGCCTGGAGCTCCTTCACGAGGGCCTCGTTGCCGGAGTAGCCGTCGTGGAGCACGATCGTCGCCTTCACCGCGTGGCCACGTACCGGGTCCGGCACGCCCGTCACAGCGCACTCGCGCACCGCATCGTGCTCGAGGAGCACACTCTCCACCTCGAACGGGCCGATGCGGTAGCCGGAGCTCTTGATCACGTCGTCATTGCGGCCCACATACCAGTAGTGGCCGTCTTCGTCCGCCCACGCGGTGTCGCCCGTGTGATACCAGCCGTCATGCATCGCCTCGGCGGTGCGCCTCTCGTCGCGGTAGTACTCGAGCAGGATGCCGTCGGGGCGCGGGTCGATCTTGACGACCACCTCGCCCGTGGTGCCCGGCGGGCACTCGGCGCCGTTCTCATCCTGGATCTGCACGGTGAAGTGCGGGGACGGCTTCCCCATCGAGCCGGGCTTGGGCGCCATGCCGATCGAGTTGAACACCAGGAGCGTGGACTCGGTCTGTCCGAAGCCCTCCGTGAGCATGAGCCCGGTGTGCTCGCGCCAGCCGTCGAAGAGGTCGGGGTTGAGCGCCTCGCCTGCTGTGGTGCAGTAGGAGAGGCACGAGAGGTCGTAGCCGTCCACGCCCACCTGCATCATCAGGCGGTACATGGTAGGAGGGCAGCAGAGCGTAGAGATGCGGTACCTCTCGATGAGCGAGAGGATCTCAGCCGGGTCGAAGCGGTCGAAGTCGTAGGTGAACACGCACGCTTCCATGATCCACTGGCCGTAGTACTTGCCCCAGACGGCCTTGCCCCAGCCGGTGTCGGCGATGGTGAAGTGGATGCCGCCGTCGCTCACCACATTGTGCCAGTGCTTGGCGGTCGCGGTGTGGGCGAGCGCGTAGCCGCTGTCGTGGAGCACCATCTTCGCGTTGCCCGAGGTTCCCGAGGAGAAGTACAGCAAGAACGGGTCGGCCGCGAGCGTAGGGACACGCGTCCACTCCACGGACGACGCCCGCACGCCGGTATTGAAGTCGTGCCAGCCCTCGCGCACGCCCGCAAGCGCACAGATCCCCTCCGGGCCCGAGAGCGCCGCACCGATGCGGTTGCCGTCGGCGTCGGTCTCAGCGCCCACGAGCATGCCGCCGCCCCCACCGTTCACCAGGATGCGTGTCTGGAGCGTGGGGCAGTCAGCGGCAACGGCATCGGCCGTGGCCGCGATGTCTCCCGCCGAGGTGCAGATGAGCGCTTTCACGCCCGCGCTCTGGAGGCGATAGGTGAGGTCGTGTTCCTTGAGCATGAATGTGGCCGGGATCATCACCGCGCCGAGCTTGTGGAGCGCGGTGGCCACGAACCAGAACTGGTAGTGGCGTCGTAGGATGACCATCACCATGTCGCCCCGACCGATGCCGAGTGAGGCGAGGTAGTTCGCGGTCTTGTCGCTCCACGTCCGCATCTCGCCAAAGGTGAAGGTGTGCTCTTCGCCCTCGGGGTTGCACCACACCATTGCGCGGCGGTCGGGCTCGGCGTCAGCGATGTCATCCACGATGTCGTAGCCGAAGTTGAAGTCCTCGGGATAGTGCAGGCCGAAGCGGGAGAGGACGCCGTTCTCGTCGTACGTCTCCTCGACATAGCGGAGGTTGATGTCTCGCATGGCGGGCCCTTCTCGGTGGGTGCCGGTACCGGCGGGGGCGGGACTAGCGCTCGGCGTCGTGGAGCACGATCGCGAGGAACGTGCAGGGCTCGCCGCCGATGGCGACCATGCCATGACCGCGACCGGAGTCGTAGTACACGGTGTCACCGGGGCCAAGGTCCTCGACGTGGTCCTCGAAGGCGAAGCGGAGACGACCGCTGATCACGTGGTCGAGCTCCTGGCCAGCGTGGTGGGAGAGGTGGATCGGCTCATCCTCGGCGCCGGGCACATACGGGGCGGTCACCATGAACGGCTCGGCCCGCTTGCCCTTGAACGTGGGTGCCACGTGCCGGTATTCGAAGCCCTCGCGGCGCTTGATCGCCAGACCCTCGCCCGAACGCACGACCGAGTAGCCGGTGAGGTGCGGGTTCTCGCCGGTGAGGAGCTCGATCATGTCCACGCCGAACTTCTCGGCGGCGCGGTAGAGGAAGGTGAATGACAGGTCGGCCTCACCGGACTCCATCGCGGCGTACTCGGCAACGGTGCGGCCAGTGGCATCGGCCATCTCCTGCATGGTGAGGTCCATGTCCTCGCGCAGCGCGCGGATCCTGCCTGCGACCTCGGCGATCTTGGGCTCCATGCGTCCCCTCCTCATGCGTGGCTGCGTGTCCCGCGCTCACGGTCGTCGCGGTGAAGTGAGGCCATTGTAGCGGTAGGAACGGTTGAGACGTCAGCCGGTCTCACGGCACCCGTCTTGTGCTCGCGCGGTCATCGGTTGTCCGGTGCAGCCTACGAGCGTGACCGGTCCGCGTCGCAGCTGGGGTTGCAGCGGGGCAGCCGCACGGTGAAGGTCGATCCCGCGCCCACCCGGCTGGTGACCGAGATGTCGCCCCCGAGCAGCTTCGCAAGGTCCTGCGAGATCGTCAGGCCGAGGCCCGTGCCACGGGGCTTGCTGCCGTCCGGGCTGTGTACCTGGACGAACGGTTCGAACACGCGGCCCAGGTCGTCTTCGGGGATGCCCGGTCCGGTGTCCGCGACGGTCATGGTGACGCGGTCGGCGCCCTGGATGCCCACACTGATCGTGACCCCGCCATTGTCGGTGAACTTGATGGCGTTGCCCACGAGGTTGGTGAGTATCTGCTTCAATCGCAGCGGGTCTGAGTCGATGACCATGCTTTCGGCGGGCGTCAGCGCCTCGAGTGTGATGCGCTTGCTATCGGTCTCCGAGGAGAAGTCCTCTACTATCTGCCGGATCAGGGGCACGACATCGACCGACTCGATGGTCACCGTGGTATCGCCGGAGGCTATGCGTTCGACGTCGAGGATGTCGTTGATCAGCGAAAGCAGGTGTTCGCCAGCGCCCCGCACGGTCGCGAGCTGCCGCCGCTGCTCGGCGTTGATGGGGCCGGGTATCCCCGCGAGGAGCACATCGGAGAATCCCAGTATCGAGTTGAGCGGGGTGCGGAGCTCGTGGCTCACGTTCATGAGGAATCGGTTGGTCGTCTCATTGGCCACCCTGAGCTCTCGGACGGTCTCCCCCAGGCGCGCTGTGCGGAGTTCCACCAGCTCCTCGAGGTGGTCGCGGTACGACTCGAGCTCGGACTCCGAGCGCTTGCGCGCTGTGATATCGCGGATGAAGCACACGATCCCCGCATCGTCGGGGAGCGCCGCAGCCGAGACTTCGACGTCGAACACCTGCCCGTCACGACGCTGCTGGGCCGACTCGAACAGCACCGCCTGGTTGCCCGAGATGGACCGTAGGGCCTCGTCGGCGACCCCACGGCTCGATGGCGCACAGAGGCTCGTGTAGTGCATCGAGAGAAGGCCCTCTTTGTCGAACCCGGACATCTCCGCGTAGGCCTTGTTCACCATCTTGATGTTGCCTTCGGTGTCGAGCAGACAGAAGCCGTCCCGCGTGGTCTCGAACACCGTGCGCATGAGCCACTCACGCTCGAGCAGCTCGTGCTCGGCCTCGCGGCGGAGCGTCGAGTCGATGATGAACGAATACAGCAGCTCCTTCTCGTCGACGTTGACCGTTCCCGAGTACACGTCCACGAACCGCACCGAGCCGTCAGCGCGTCTGTGCTGGAACTCGAAGTGGTTCTTGCGGCCCTCCACCGTCTTGCGCATCTCGGCCTGGATCTGCTCGGCGGTCAAGGTGTTGATCTGGTCGATGGTCATCGCGCGGAGCGTATCGGCGGTCCAGCCGTAGTAGTCGACCGCCGCCGGGTTCGCGTCCATGATCCGGCCACTCTCGGGGTCGATGAGCAGCATAGGCGCTCGCACGCCCTCGAACAGCGTGCGGAACCGGCTTTCCCGCCCGGATAGAAGGCGCTGGGCCTCGTCCTGCTCCTCATAATCGAGCATGAACCAGGAGACGAGGGCCATGCCTGCGGGGAGGAGCAGAAGCATCGGAAGCGCGATGTCGGCGGCGAGCCCGAGATCGGGTCGCCCGGATGCGAAGACGGTGCTCGTGAGGACCACGGCATGGATGCCGACGCTGAACAGGGTGAGGGGGACGAGCGTGTAGAGAGCGGGCCAGCGGGCGCGCAAGCGGTAGTAGGCGCTGGTTATCAGCGCTATGCCAATCACGTTGACCACTCCCGCAGCGACACCAGCGCCGCCGAGCGCGATCCGCGCCGCCGCTGCGACGCCCGCAGCCACAGCCGCTGCGATCGGTCCTCCG
>Ga0209066_10002011_pt1 | contig 25689 bp, 21 predicted proteins | sample All_14_2_FD_187198 | JGI IMG/M metagenome (GOLD analysis project Ga0209066, IMG submission 187198) | Freshwater microbial communities in response to fracking from Pennsylvania, USA - Allegheny Zone_MetaG_DW_15 (SPAdes) (version 2) ... | reverse complement strand
CTTCGGCGCTGTGCAGGAACAGGATGTGGACGTCGCCGACCGTGCCGTCGAAGAAGTCGTACTGCCCTGTCAGGTAGGCGGGCAGTGTGGCAGCCTGGCGCCAGCGCTCCAGCTGGACCGGCGCGTGCAGCGTCTCACGAAGGTATGTCTCGAGACTCGTGATGCTGTGCTGCACGGTTGGCCCTCCTTCGATACTAAAGCGACATACGCATACTAAACTCACAGACTTTAGTATGCAAACACGAATTTAGTATCGCTCGGATCCACACGGCCACCGCACTGGTGGTCAGCTCCAGCGCATACTCCCGGATTTGGTGCCCGATTTGGTGCCCAAATACCTGGTGACTGTTGGTACTCGTTGGTACCTATTGGGACTCGCCGCAGCTCCGCTGTACCAACGAGTCCCAACGAGTCCCAATAGTCACAAGCACTTTCAGGATTCGAATTCCCTTGGGGGCACCAGAAAATCGCAGGTCACAGTGCCTGAGTAGCCCGATTTCGAGTGTGAAATCGGGCTACAAATGTCTTCGGGCTGAGGGCGGGCGCGGAGTGAAGGCGCAGCTCAGAGGGGGTGGTGATGCCTTGCTGCAGCCAAATAGCAGTCCCTTTTGTCCAGGATCGGCGCTCGACTGAATTGTTGCCCGATTTGTTGCCCGATTGCACTCGATGCCCCGTTGCTCTCAACTTCCTTCTGAAAGCGCCAGTCTACTTGTGTGGCGTTCAGATGCGCAAAGGCGTGAGTCACAGAAATGATCCGGCTTGGCCATGGTAAGTCCGGGGATGGTTAATCTGGTCGCGAGCATTTCGGCAATCAGCATCAGCAAGCTCGCGCCTGAGGAGCGTCTCGCCTTGATCGGCGGATTGCGGGGGCCCTTCGCGGGTTCGGTCTGAGTCAGTACACGTCACTCTGGCCCGCCAGAAGGAGCTTGATCGCAGGATCGGCGAACTCGACCGTGGCGTCGCGGCGGTCGTCTCCCGAGACGACATCAAGAGACGACCACGCGGCTGATCAGCGTCCGTCGCGTTTGGTTCCTCGCCGCGGCGGTCGCTGCTGTTCAATCTGAAAAGGTGCATGTACTTGCGAAAATCCTCGACTTGCTGCATGCTCTGAAGCCAAGCCACTAGGCGATTATCCGCATCGCTTCATAGTGGATCTCGTTTCCCGGGGGGGGATCACGTGTCGAGTTTCGTCACTGACGGCGTCTTGTCGCGCTACTTGAGCCGTGTTCAGAGTGAGTCCGAGGCGAGTCTGGAACCTGCAGCCGTCGCCTTCTACGCGGCACTCGAGAGCACCGGGCAGGTCGCCCCGGAGATCGCCTCGTCGATCATCCAGGAGCTCGTTGACCAGCGTTCGCACCTCAAGATGATTGCGAGCGAGAACTTCTCGTCGCTTGCGGTGCAGCTGGCTCAGGGCAACCTGCTTACCGACAAGTACGCCGAGGGCTTCCCCAACCACCGCTTCTACGCCGGCTGCGACAACGTTGATGCCATCGAGTCGCGTGCGGCCGACCTCGCCAAGGAGTTGTTCTCGGCGGAGCATGCGTACGTACAGCCGCACTCGGGCGCGGATGCGAACATGGTCGCGTTCAACGCGATCCTAGCCGCTCGCGTCCGTCAGCCCGAGCTTGAGAAGCTGGGCGAGACGAATCCCAACAACGTCTCGCGTCAGGACTGGCAGAAGATCCGCGAGGCGTACAATGGCCAGCGCCTGCTGGCGATGGACTACTACTCGGGAGGCCACCTCACCCACGGATACCGCCACAACATCTCGGCGATGATGTTCGACGTGCACTCCTACGCAGTAGACCCCACGAGTAAGGTCCTCGACCTCGATGCGCTCCGCACGCAGTTGCACGAGGTGCGTCCGCTCATCCTGCTCGCCGGCTACAGCGCCTATCCGCGTCTCATCAACTTCGCCAAGATGCGCGAGCTTGCCGACGAGGTCGGCGCCGTGTTCATGGTCGACATGGCGCACTTCGCTGGCCTCGTCGCGGGCAAGGTCTTCACCGGCGACTTCAACCCGGTGCCCTTCGCCGATGTAGTGACTTCTACGACGCACAAGACGCTGCGCGGTCCACGCGGGGGCATCGTGCTGTGCAAGTCCGAGTTCGCTCCGTGGGTCGACAAGGGTTGCCCACTCATCCTCGGGGGCCCGCTGCCGCAGATGCTCGCAGCCAAAGCGGTCGCGTTCACCGAGGCGCTGCGTCCGAGCTTCCAGGTGTACGCACACAAGATCGTCGAGAACGCGCAGGCACTCGCTGAGGCCTGCGGACGTGAGGGACTCGACGTGCTCACGGGCGGCACCGACAACCACATTGTCTTGGTCGATGTGAGCGGCTTCGGGTTGACGGGCATGCAGGCCGAGCAGGCGGTGCGCTCGTGCGGGGTGACGCTCAATCGCAACAGCCTGCCGTTTGACAATAACGGGCCGTGGTTCACGAGCGGCCTTCGTCTTGGCACTCCAGCGCTCACCACCCTCGGAATGGGGGCGGACGAGATGGCGGAGATCGCGGGGATCCTGAAGCGAGTTCTCGCCAGCGCCGTGCCCGATGACGATTCGACGCGTCCCGGCCGAAAATCCCGCTCGAAATGCACCGTCCCGGAGACCGTCGAGCAAGAGGCGCGCAGCGCGATAGCCGACCTGCTTGCCTCATATCCACTGTACCCAGAGCTCGACCTCAGTCTCTTCTCGGATGCCCGGTAACCGCGCGTGATCGATCCGGGTACGGCGTCACATCAGGCGAACGCGCTTGGCGCGCGCATTATCGAGCTGTCCTTGAAGCCTTCCGGCGATGCCATGGACAGCGCTGACTTCGAGCAGCTGAAAGCCATCATGGACGCGTCACTCGGAGAACCCGAGCTTGCGCGGCACGTGCTGAACGCCCCGCCCGTCTTGGCGAGGCTCCCCGAGATTCGGGCCGCTATCCAAACCTACGAGGCGCGCTACGAGAAGGAGATGGTCGCCCTCGCCAGGCCGACCGAGCTCCTCGATCGCTACTTGTACAGCGAGGAGGCGGCCGAGGCGGTGCAGCTAGAGGGCGAGCGCATGGGGCTCACGCCCGACTCGCACGTCCTCGTACTGGGCTCCGGCGCATATCCGGTCACGGCTCTGCTCTACCAGCGCTGCTTCTCGGCGAAGTGCACCTGCGTCGATATCGACGAGGAAGCGGTGGCCAGCTCACGGGCGTTCATCGACGCCATCGGCCTAACTGAGCAGATCTCGATCCACTACGGCGACGCATGTTCGTTTCCCGCCGAGGGCTACAGCCACGTGTTCGTCACGCTGTGCTGTCAGCCAAAGCGTGCGGTATTCGAGAGCCTCGCTCGCTCGACCGCGAGCCCGATTGCGTTCCGCCGGCCCAACGCACTCTACGAGCTCTGGTACGCGGATGTGACGGAGGTCGACCTCGCAGTGTTCGCGCGTGTGGATGACCCGGACAGGCACGACGAGTTCCCCTTACGCCTTGCAGTAGGGTTCGGCGAGTAGCAGATGGCTCGGGGGCAACGTCGGCCATTAGGATGCGGGATCGTCGGGTCTCACGACGCTCCGCTGCCTCGTGAGAGGTTCTCGGCGATGGTCGACACCCTCGCCCATCGCGGTCCTGACGGGCGCGGCGAGTGGGTGTCGCCTGACGGACGCACGCTCTTCGGCCATCGGCGGCTCTCGATCATCGGACCGGACGAGCGCGGGGCGCAGCCATTCCGCTCTGACGCGCTCGACCTGACCATCACCTTCAACGGCGAGATCTACAACTACCCAGAGCTTCGGGCCGAACTCGAGGCCCGCGGCTACCGATTTGTCTCCGATACCGACACCGAGGTCATCCTCTGCGCTTACGACGCGTGGGGCCTGGGGTGCCTGAACCGCTTCAACGGCATCTTCGCGTTTGGGCTCTTCGATGGTCGGCGCGATCGGATCGTGCTCGCGCGCGACCATGTCGGCGTGAAGCCGCTCGTCTACTGGGAGGGTCCTGACGGCGGACTCGTCTTCGCGTCGGAGGCCAAAGCGATCCTCGCGCACCCCGCAGTCAAGTCCGCGCCGTGTCTGTCTGCGATCCGCAGCACGTGGGTGCACCACCTGTGGCAGGACAACCGGATGACCTGGTTCGAGGGCATCCGCAACCTCGAGCCGGGCAGCTACATGGTTATCGATCGCAACAGCCGCCGCCGAGAGCGCCGCACTTACTGGGAGCTCGTGCCACGGGTTGGAGTGGAAGCGGGCTCGTACGACCACATGGCAGAGCGCTTCCGCGAGCTCCTGACCGACGCGGTGCGCCTACAGACGCGTTCCGACGTCGGCTTCTCGACCACGAACTCGGGCGGCCTGGACTCCTCGGCAATCACGGCGATCGCCGCGGGGATGCACCCACGCGTGGATGCGTTCACCGTGTGCTACGAGTTCGACGACGCACTCCCACTACAAGGCGGCCCATCGCCGGACTTCAAGACCGGCATCTCCCGCAGCTCGGTCGATCTGTGGCATGCGCGCCTTCTCGCCGACTCCCTCGACAACGTAGACCTCATCGAGGTCCTGGTGCGCGAGAATTGCTTCAGCCCGCACCTCATCGACGCCTGCATCTATGGGCTCGAGCAGATGCCGTACGACACGCGGATTATGGCGCTCTATCGCCTCTACGAGGAGATCCATGACGCCGGGCACAAGGTCACGCTCATCGGCCAAGGGCCCGACGAGGTGTGGCTTGGCTACTACTACGACGACGCGTTCTGGCGCTACCGGCCCGAGCAGTTGTCGCGCGAGTACCTGGCGCGCGAGCACTTCCCTTCCGACCTGCCGTTTGCCTGGGACGCCTGGAACGGCGACTTCATGAGCCCCGAACTCGCCAGAGCCTCGAGCGCTGAGAACCTCTCGCACCACATGGCCGGCTTCGCGTCCGGCGATCCACTGAACGACCTCTGCGCGCTCGGACAGCGCACCATCCTACAGAGCATTCTGCTCACGGAGGACAGGATGTCGATGTGCCACTCGGTTGAGGCGCGCGTGCCGTGGGTCGACTACCGTCTGATGGAGCTGGCGTTCGAAGTCCCCAGTTACGTGAAGATCGACTCGCCGGACGACAACCACGCCAAGTACTTCAACCGCCAAGCGCTGCGAGGTATCGTGCCCGACGCGATCATCGATCGCCGCAAGTCACCGCTGCCACACCCGCCCGAGTCCTATCGGGACCGGGTCGTACGCGACCTCGTGCAGCAGAGCCTGCCGGAGATGCGGCGCTCAGAACTGGTGACCTCGGTCTTTCGGCGCGACTTCGTCGACAACGCGCTCACGAGCGGGCTCTCGATGCGGCAGCTGTTCACCATGTACTCGCTCTGGCGGTTCGAAGCGGTGTTCTTTGGCTCGTAATCAGAGTCAGATATTGGCGGAATGTGACTGAAGGGGGACCGGTGAGTCAGGTAATAATCAACGTGAGCGACGTAGGTGCTGATGCACGGAGCGCCTTCGTGCATCAGCTGTCGTACGCCTCCGATGCTATCGAAGGAATCGAGAAGTCGCGGTCCGAGATCGTGATCACCGTCTCAGACGATGCCGTGGACGCGGTCCGCGAGCGGGCGCAGGCGCTGCTCGGCAAGCTCGTCGCCGAGACGCGAGAGATCCCCACGACGGTATGGTTCGAGTCCGCCCCAGACGCGGACTACCCCGCCGAGGACGTCTTCCCGGAGATGCTCGCACGCGATTGGGTGGTCGAGTTCACGCCGGGCCTCATCGGCGTGGGTGGGCCGTTCCAGTCGCTGGTGGATCGGTTCGAGGCGGGCATGATGCGATGGGCCGGCGAGCACGATGCGGTGGAGTACACGTATCCGGACCTCGTCTCCATCGAATCGCTCAAGCGCGTGCACTACCTCGAAGGGTTCCCGGCGCATGTGGTGTTTACGACGCGCCTGCGCAAGAACCTCGACGCGATTCACGAGTTTGCATCGACGATCGCGCACGACGACTCCTGCTTGAGTGACACGTACCTCGCGCAACCGAGTCACACGCTCAAGACAGCCGTGTGCCTGCACGTCTACGATCACTTCCAGGACCGGACGATCGATTTGGACCGACCGCTCTACATCACGACGAAAGGCCGATGCAAGCGCGACGAGTCCGTGAACATGCGCACTGCCGAGCGGCTCCTCGACTTCCTAATGCGCGAGTTCGTGTTCATCGGCCGTGAAGACTGGGTCCTGAAGCAGCGCATGGACCTCATGGAGCGCGCACGAGAGATCGTCGAGCAGCTCGGGCTCAGGGCGCGAATCGTCTCGGCGGGTGACCCGTTCTACTCGGAAGATGACGCGCTCAAGGACACCGAGCAGACGCGCGACCCGCAGAAGTACGAGTTGCTGGCGTACCTGCCCGCGACGGACTCGGAGATCGCTATTGGGTCGTTCAACTTCCACGGCGAGTTTCTGGCGCAGACATTCAACATCCATTCCCAGACGGGAGAGCCGGTCTACACGGGGTGTGTCGGCTTCGGGATGGAGCGTTGCATATACGCATTCGTGTCACAGGTGGGGATCCAGGGCGCGCTCGACGCGCTCGGTCGTGCCTGAGGCGCGGTAGCGGAACGGCTCAAGGGGGACCGCCAGCGGGGATATGGCGGTCGGGACGTATCCAAGGGGGTTAGCGTCATGAACGACGACCAAGATCGAGGGACGAAACTCGTCCACGATTGGAACGGGACGATCGGATACCGCACCCACATCAACGAAGAGACACTGCGCGATGGGCTGCAGGCACCTTCGGCAAGAATGCCCACACCCGAGCAGAAGGCCTACCTGCTCTCTCTCATGGACCGCCTCGGCATCGAGGCGGCGTGCATCGGATTCCCGGCGAGCTCACGAAAGATGGCCGAGGACGCCGACTACCTCGTCCGGCACGCGCAGCGCGAGGGGCTGAAGCTCCAACTCGCGGGAGCGGCGCGCACGCTGATTGCCGACATCGAGCCTATCGTGGAGCTGTCGCAGAAGCACGGCATGGCGATGGGCGCGAACCTGTTTCTCGGCTCGTCGCCCATCCGGCAGCACATTGAGGGCTGGGACCTGTCGCAAATCCTCGACCTGACGCGTAAGTCCGTGGGCTTCGCTGCCGAGAACGGGCTGGCGGTGTGCTTCGCCACAGAAGACACGACGCGGTCGCGCCCGATCGAATTGGCCGCCATCTATGGTACGGCGGTGGAGGCGGGTGCGAAGCGGATCTGCCTGTGCGACACCGTCGGGCAGTCCGTGCCCAAGGGCGTCAACATGATCGTGCGCTACTTTCGCCAGACGCTCGGCGACGACGTCGCGATCGACTGGCACGGTCACAACGACCGCGGGCTCGCGCTCGCGAACGCGCTCGCGGCGATCGAGGCGGGCGCCGACCGCGTTCACACGACCGCGCTCGGCATGGGCGAGCGCGCCGGCAACACCCCCACCGAGCTGCTGCTCGTGAACCTGAGGATGGACAACGGGCGTGCGTTCGACGGCACCGATCTCGCCGAGTACGGGCGCGCGGTGGTCGAGATGTGCGGCGGGCACCTGCCGGCGAACTACCCTCTGCTCGGCGCCGACGTGTTCCGCACGTCGTCCGGCATCCACGCAGCGGCCATAGCCAAGGCGCTCGACTGCGGCGACACCCACCTGGCCGATATCGTCTACTCAAGCATCTCGGCGTCCATGGTCGGTCGCGCGCAGGAGATCGAGATTGGGCCGATGAGCGGCCGCGCGAACGTGCGGCACTGGATGCGCACCGCGGGGCTCAACAAACACTTCACCGCCGCGGAACTCTACGAGATTGAGGAGCGGATCCTCGACTCGGCCAAGAAGCACCACGAGTGCCTCGGCGTAGAGCACCTTGCCCAGATTGTCTCGGATGTCGAGGCGAAGATGGCGACCCGTCCGGAGCGGATCGACGCATGAGAATCGCAGCCATCCGAGGCGACGGCATCGGCCCCGAGGTGATCGAGCAAGCGGTCCGCGTCCTTCGCACTACCGCTGAAATTCACAGCATCGACTGCCGCGTCGATGAGTACCCCTACGGCGCAGACCACTATCTCAGCACTGGTGTGACCATGCCCGCCGAACACTTCGAGCAATGGCCCAAGGAGTACACTGCAGTGCTCTTCGGCGCGGTGGGAGACCGCCGCGTGCCCGACAACGCGCATGCCAAGGACATCATCTTGGGCATGCGAACGAGGATGAATCTCTTCGCCAACTGCCGCCCGGTAGAGCTCGTGCATGCCGACCTCTGCCCCCTCAAGGGCGTCAAGGAAAGTGACATCCAGTTCACGGTCTTCCGAGAGAACACCGAGGACTGCTACATCCACAGCGGCGGCGTCATGCGCATGGGTACTGCCGATGAGGTCGCAATCGAGAACGCGGTCCACACGCGCGTAGGTGTCGAGCGCATCGTGCGCGCGGCCTTTGAGTACGCCGCAGCGCGAGGGTGTTCGAGCGTCGTGATGAGCGACAAGTCCAATGTCATGCAGAACGCGGGCGACCTGTGGCAGCGCGTCTTTCGCGAAGTCGCGGCCGAGTACCCGGCGCTGAGCCCGCGTCACCTGCTAATCGACGCGCTGCATGCGGAGGTCCTGCGCGATCCAGCGCAGTTCGAGGTGATCGTCACCTCGAACATGTTCGGCGACATCCTCACCGACATGTGCGCGCAGCTGCAGGGTGGCATGGGCATGGCGGCATCAGTCAGCTACGGGGCACACACCACTGGCTTCACCGGTCTCTACGAGCCGGTACACGGCAGCGCGCCGGACATCGCGGGCCGGTGTATCGCGAATCCGCTCGGCGCCATTCTGTGCGTCGCTCTCATGCTCGAACGCCACGGTCATACCCGTGCTGCAAGTTCCGTCTTCTCGGCGGTCAGGCAATCAGTGACGGATGGCGTGCGCACGCGCGACCTCGGCGGCGAGAGCAGCACGCACGAGGTGGGCTCGGCCGTGATCGATGCCATCACCACCATCACCCGAACGGAAGGAGGGGGTTAATGCCGGCTCGTACACAGTCCGCAACTGAAATCCACGTGACGGGGCGTGTCCTGTACCTCACAAAGGACACTAGCCTGATTGCTCGTCAGCTCGCTGGCGAGGACATGGCGCCACCCGCACTCGATGACCTGATGGACTCGATCTCCACTGACGAGATCACGCCCGGTCGCGTCTGCTACTACTACGACGAGAAGCTCGGGAGTCATGCGCTCGTGGGTCTGCGTGGCGCAGTCGTCGGCGTGGACTCGATCAGAGGCGGTGGCTTCGAGGTCATCGTGAGCGGCTTCTCTAAAGGCTGTGGCTCGAGCCGCGAGACGGCACCGTACGCCGAACTCTTCGCCGGCATCAAGCTAGTGTTCGCACGTAGCTTCGAGAAGATCTACTTCCAGAACTGCCAGAACATCGGCCTGCTCGCGTCCTCGGACATGTCGCTTCTGGATGCCCTGCTGCGTGGCGAGAAGGTCCCGCTTGAGGCCTTGCTCACCGACTGCGACGACGTTTCCTCTGAGGTTGTGAGGCAAGGTGGGCTGGTCGCCTACACGAAGGCACGGCAGTCCGGACGCATGGGCGTTGCGCCCGTCACCACCAGCGCTCGCTCCATGAATCTTGCCGAGAAGATCCTCGCCGCACACGCGGTCCGGGATGACGGCGTGGGTGTGGCATCGGTGGCGCCCGGGGACTCGATCTGGGTCGACTGTGACCTGCGCTTCTCGCACGATTACGCCGAGCCTATGACGGAGTTCCTCTTCAAGCGCGCTTTCGGCGCTGACGCCCCCATCGCCGATCCCGACAGCCTCATCCTGTTCCGCGATCACCTGAACCTGCTCGACAGTGTGCTCACGCCGGAGGAACTGCACGGCGGCACCTGGGCTGCGGCCAAGGAACTCCCGACCATCCAGCGCCGCTTCGCCGAATCGCGAGGCCTCACGCTCCACGACGGCACCGCAATATGCCACACGGGCATGATCGAGAGCCACGCGCTACCCGGGATGGTAGTCATCGGAACTGACAGCCACTCGTGCACCGAGGGGGTCCTCGGCTGCTTCAGCTTCGGTGTCGGCTCCACCGACATGGCCAATGCCTGGTTCACTCGGCAGGCGCGCGTCTGCGTCCCCAAGACGGTGCGCGTCGTGCTCAAGGGCACGCTCGCGGACGGTGTTGCGGCGAAGGATGTGGCGCTCCATCTGCTCGCGACTGACCTCGTGAAGAGTGGCGCCGCCATCGGTGCCGTGCTCGAGTTCGCTGGCAGCGGTTTGTCGTCGCTTGGCGTGGAGGAGCGCGCGACGCTCACGAACATGTCGGTCGAGTGCGGCGCGTTCACCGCAATCATCGAGCCCGACGAGGCGACCATCGCATACATCGCCGCGCAGCGCGACCTCACGGCCGATCAGGTGCGCACGTCCGTGATGCTCGCTGACGAGGGCGCCACCTACGCAGACACACTCACCATCGACCTCGCCGATGTACTCCCGATGGTCGCCCTCCCATCCGACCCGCACAACGGCGTGCCCGTCTCCGAGATCGAAGGCGAGCACCGCATCCAGTTCGCCTTCGGCGGATCGTGCACGGGCGGCAAGCGTACCGACATGGACATGTACGCGTCCGTACTGTCGCAGGCAGAGCGGGAGGGGCGGTCAGTCTCGCCGGACGTCGAGTTCTACCTGCAGTTCGGCTCCGAGGGCGTTCGCGCGTACGCCGAATCCAAGGGCTACGTCGACCTGTTCCGTCGGGTCGGGGTGAGCATACTCGATCCCGGGTGCGGCGCGTGTATCAACTCAGGTCCCGGCGTCACGCGCCAGGCCAACCAGGCCGTCATCAGCGCGAGCAACCGCAACTTCCCCGGGCGAATGGGCCCGGGTCGTGCATATCTGGCGAGCCCTCTCACGGTGGCCGCCTCGGCGATCGAAGGCCGTGTCGTCGCGAACGTCCCGAGTCGCCCCCTGGAGACAACCCTGACCGGAAGGAGCATCTAGATGAGTCCGATGAACCCACCATTCCTGAAGTGGATGGACTTCTCGCGCGCCGAACTCGACGAGGCGATTGCCAATGAGCGCGCTCTCGCGCTCGGGCTGTTCTACGGCTACGGCTGCGAACTCGCATGCCGCATGTGCTACGCGAGCACGGGCGGTGAGGTGAAGAACATGGTCGGTGACCAGCCGCTCAAGCGACTTGCTGCCGAGGAGTACGACGACCTGCTGGACCAGGCCGTCGAGCACGGCATCAAGGTCGTCGGCATCTCGGGCGAAGGCGAGCCCATGATGAACACCGAAGGCTTCTTCGACCTCGTCGGGCGGATTCGCGACCGCAGGCTCGGCATCGTCGTCGAGACCAATGGAGTCAAAATCGACCGCGAGGTCGCCGAGCGCCTGAGGGACTGTGGCGCGTCGGTCATCGGTAAGTGCTTCAGCCTCGACCCCGCCAAGAACGACTACATGGTCGGCAAGACCGGCGTCTACGAGTACGTGGAACTCGACGGCGCGCGGGTGCCTTCGCACATCAAGCACCTCATCGACGTCGGGATGGCTGCGGATTGTCGGGTCGGCGTGAACACTGTCATCACCAGCGACAACCATGAAGAGGTCGAGACGATCTGGCGGTGGATGCGCGAACACGACCTGATCCCGTACATGGAGTTCATGGTTCATCTCGGCTACGCGAAGAACGGCCAGGAGGACCTCACGGATGACGCACGGCTCGAAATCCACGAACGCGTGCGTGCGTTGGACGCACGGCTGGGCTACGACTACCCGCTGTCGCTCGGTCTCTATCCAGGGCCGCGCACCTGCGACAACCGGTTCGTCGCGATGATCGACCTGTTTGGCAACTCGAAAGTCTGCGCGTGCACGTACTTCCCGATCGGCAACATTCGCGATGACCGGCTGGACCAGATCATCGCACGCCACTACGAGATCGAGCACAAGCTGGGGCGCGTCTACGCGAACGACTCGGTGCGCTGCGAGTGCGAGAAGACGATCGCCGACCCGAGCGCGTTGGAGGCACTTCGGTGAGCATGCCGCAAACAGGCCCTGACGTGCAGGAGGCCGTGCTGTTCGTCTTGCCGTTCCCGCCGATCTACCAGCACCTGGACCGGCTGGACGGCTACCGGCGCGTCGTGCTTTACGACGACGAGTGCCCTTTTCCGCTGGGAAGCTTCAGCGAGCTCTTCGACGAGTGCATCCGGGTCGAGAGCATCCACGACGTGGCAGCAACGGAAGCATCTGTCGCGGGCCTCGCCGCGCGCCATCCGATCCGCGCCATCTACGCGACGTTCGAGACCGCGATGGAGATTGCCGGGATCCTGCGGGAGCGCTTCGGCGTAGACGGTATGACGGCCGCCGAGGCGGGGCGCGTGCGCGACAAACACCTGATGAAGACGCTTGCCGCCGAGGCGGGCGTGGCGGTGCCGGCGATCGAGAACGTGGACTCGCTTGAGCAGGTCGCTCGTTTCGGCGAGCGCCACGGCTACCCGCTCATCATTAAGCCGAGGAATGGTATGGGCACGTTCCTCACTGCGCGTGTTGACTCGGCAGAGCAGCTCGCTAAACTCGAACCGCTGCTCTTCGGAGAGAGCCGGCCACGCGGTTTCGTCGATTACGACCTGTTCACGAAGGGCCGGTTTGTGGTCGAGCGCTACGTCTCCGGCGACGAGTACCACTGCGACTCCATCGTGAGCGACGGCGAGGTGTGTTTCGCGTCCGTCGCCCGCTACCTGCATCCCTGCATTGACACCGTCGAGGGCGCGCTGCCCGACTGTGACATCGCGTTTCCCGCATGCTCACATGACGACTCGCCGGTGCGCGAGATCCTCCACATGAACCGAGAAGTGGTGGAAGCCCTCGGCATCAGGAATGCGGTGTGCCACCTCGAGGCGTTCGTCGAGCCCGACGGTACTGTGCTTTTCGGTGAGATCGCGGCGAGAATCGGCGGCGGTTCGCTCATCGGCAAGTGCGTCGCCAACACACACGGCGTCGACATCTTCGAGGCGTTCATCGACGTCGAGCTCGGCGGCTTCCAGCTGCCGGACGCCAACACGCGCGACGTCTACACCGGCTATGGTGCCTTCGCAACCAGAAGAGGCGTGGTGCGATCCGTTGCTGCCGAGCACGAGTTCACGAATGTGCCCGGCATGATCGACATCGCCGTGGAGGTCAAGGCCGGAGATCACACATCCGATCGCAGCAGCACGATCGAGAACAGCGGATTCATCATGGTGGAGGGAACGACCTTCGCCGAGGTGGCCGACGCACTCACCGAGGCCTGTTCGCGCTTTGAACGAGAGCTCGTGGTGGAGTAGATGACGCCATCGGCACAGCCACGGGGCAAGGAGAGCGCTTGGGGCGCCGGTTCGGCTCGCGGGACGGCGACCGTGCTCGCGGTCTCGGCTTTCGCCGACCTCGCCGTGTTCGTGGTCGTGCCGGTGCTCGCGGTCTACCTGACAGGCAGCCTCGGGCTCAGCGTGACCATGGTTGGCGTCATTTCGACGTGCGCGTTCGCGTCGAACATGTTCGGCGCGCTTGCGGGCGGCATCATCGTGGACCGCGTGGGTGCGAAGCTCTCGATGTTGGCCGGCCTCGCGCTGCAGGTCCTCGGCGTGTCGCTCTTCGCATTCAGCACCCAGTTTCCGGTCCTGTGCCTGCTTTACGCATGCGCCGGCCTGGGCTACTCGCTGTTCACGACCGCCTCGCAAGCCGAGCTCTCCGCGCTCGCCGGCAGAGACGGGGTAGACGCTGTGTTCTCGAAGCGAGCGGTCGCCTCGAACTTGGGCATCTCCCTCGGCGTGCTGGTGGGTGGCGTGCTGCTGCAGGGCGACATCCCGCGCTTGGCATTCGCGATTGCTGCAGGGCTTGCCGTGGTGAATGCGGCCTTCGTCGCCGTGTTGGTTCCCGGCCGCGCGGTGGGCACCGACGAGGAGCCGTTGAGCGTGCGCAAGATGCTTCAGAGTGCTCTCAAGGATCGGGCGTTCCTCGGGTTCAACCTGTCGGTGCTGGGCGTATGGGTGATCTACGCGCTCTACCTGCTCAACATCCCGCTATTCGTGGATAACGCGTTCCCGCGCGTCAACGTCGGCGTGATCTACCTCGTCAACACGCTCGCGATCGTGGCTCTCCAGGTGCCGCTCATCCGGTGGCTGGCTCGGGTACTCTCTGGCCCGCGCATTATCGCCGTCGGTGCCGCGCTGATTCTCGGCGCCTACCTCGTGTTGTGGCGAGCCCAGGACCCGTGGCTGCTATTCGCTGCGGTCTTCGTCTTCACCATCGGCGAGATTCTCACGCTGCCGCTGATCCCCAGTCACGTTTCCCGGATTGCCCCTGCCGAAAATGTCGGGAGCTATCTTGGCGTGACGATGGTCGGGCGTTATCTGGGGTTCGCGATCGGCAACATCCTCGGCGGGTGGCTTGCCGACAAGAGCCTTGCGGCCACCGGCGGCGTGCGTGAGGCCTGGCTCGGATATGCGCTCATCGCGGTGGTCGCTCTGATGGCGCTCGCGCCGGTCGTCGCGCGGGGGCCTCAGCAGGAGGCTACGGCAGCGGAGGCCACTACCGAAATGGGAGTCTGATCACACCGCAAGCCGAGCTTGGAAGTGCTTCACGGTTGGTTCTGGGATCCATGGCTGGCTATGTGGGAGTACTGCTACCTGCTGCTGGCAAGACATGCCGAGGACACCGGTACATCGGCCGTCCGGCTTGGCTGCTCTGTCGAAGGGTACCCGTAGGCATCCGAGTCGAATTGCAGTGCGCACGCGGCCGGTCTGACTATCGCGGACCTCATCTTCACGAACGCCTTGAGACACTGCTTGGTTGGACTGATTTCGATGGCCGAAGTCCTGAATCGCTGAAACGCTCGATGCGACAGCAGTACGACTGGGAGATGGGCTACGGCTGCGGCGATACGTTGTCGCGACCGGGACAGAAACACCCCGGCTTTGACAGAGGCACTCACGCCGGGACCGCGCCCCGGATTTGGTGCCCGATTTGGTGCCCAAATACCTGGTGACTGTTGGTACTCGTTGGTACCTATTGGGACTCGCCGCAGCTCTGCTGTACCAACGAGTCCCAACGAGTCCCAATAGTCACAAGCACTTTCGGGATTCGAATTCCCTTGGGGGCACCACAAAACCGCAGGTCAGAGGCCTGAGTAGCCCGATTTCGAGCGTGAAATCGGGCTACAACTGTCTTGCGGCTGAGAGCGGTCTTGGGGTAAAGGCGCAGCTCAGAGGGGGTGTAGATGCCCGCGCGTGGCTCAGGAGCACTCCCTGTTGCTCACAGTCCTCTTGGGCTCGCCTGGTCGCACGTTCAAATCCTGTCAGCCCGATCGCGTTCCAGCCAGAAGTGGCGGAGTACTCTCAGTCCCAAGGCCAAGAATGGTCGCCAGGAGAAGTCATCAACTATCTTGTCCAGGACTGGGTACTCTGAGCCGCCTGTTGCTGTATAGTTCCCAGTCAACCGAAGGGGAGTAGCCGGCACGGCGTTCCCCGTGCAGGGCGATCGTCATCACGGACTCTACGTCCCGGTCTCCTGTACCTACGCGGCAAGACCTTCGGCGCCATTCTCTGCGTTCAGCCCAGAAGAGGCTTCTGGCGGGTGCTCCGCCCTCGGCTGAATGTCCGGTGCCGAACAAGGAGGTCGAGTAGGTGGTTTGCGCATGATGATGTATCTGTTCACTGGTGCGGGTCTGGTACTTCTCTTCGGCGGTGGGGAACTGCTCGTACGCGGAGCGGTCGCCGTTTCCCGTCGCTTCTCCATCTCGCCTCTGCTGATCGGCATGACGGTGGTCGCCTGGTGTACCTCGGCGCCCGAGCTGGTAGTCAGTTTCGGTGCAGCTCTTGAGGGTCGTTCTGACATCGCCATCGGTAACATCGTCGGAAGCAACATCTTCAATGTCCTTGGAGTCCTCGGAGCTGCGGCCTTGATCGCGCCGATCGTCCTGCGACCTACAAGTCTGAAGCGGGACGTGTCCTGGATGCTCGGCTCCTCACTTGCACTCGCTTTGATTGTTCAGACCGGTGTTATTGGCCGCGTCGCAGGAGTTCTGCTTGCGATTGGTATCGCTGTCTACGTCTGGTACTCCTACCGGTCAGAGTCCAAGGACCCAGGGCAACCATCGGCGGACGTGCACACGCATGAGTCTGAGGAAATCGAGGGCCCACAATCGGCGTGGGTGGGCGTGGGCTACGTCGTAGCCGGTCTTGCGGCGCTGGTAGTTGGCTCGCGTCTACTCATCATCGGTGCAACGGACATCGCACTTGCTTTGGGAGTGTCCGAAGCAGCCGTCGGTCTCACCTTGGTGGCGGTCGGGACATCTCTGCCGGAACTTGCCACGAGTATCGTTGCCGCCGTCAGGAAGCACTCCGACGTCGCCGTCGGCAATGTAGTTGGCAGCAACATCTTCAACATACTGGGAATCCTGGGAATCACGGCGATAGTCCGTCCCATTGCGGTGGTTGAGCGGATCGCAACGGTCGACGTGTGGATCATGCTTGCGGTCGCGGTGTTCGTGACCCCATTCCTAGTCTGGCGGGGACGTATTGGGCGCGTTGCGGGTCTGGTCTTCCTGGCCTTGTACGTCGCCTACGTGACGACGTTGTTCGCGGCCGGGGTCTAGACGTTATCCCGAGATCACTCTTCACTCGACAGTTGCAGCGGTTACGAACGCGCTTACCATCCCCGACCAACTCTTGACAGGGCAGTCATTGACTGCGACTGATGAAGGAACGGGGCGGCCCAAGCGCCGCCCCGTTCTCCCGCGAAGAGCATGGCAGCGGGCGACCATCCAGCACGTCGTCCGCACTAAACCAGGCAGTCATGATTGCGAGACATCATGAGCTCGACTGAAGTGAAAGACGCCCCGGGTTCGTCGGAGGCACTCATGCCGGGATCGCGCCCCAGATTTGTCGCCCGATTTGTCGCCCAAATACATGGTGACTGTTGGTACTCGTTGGTACCTATTGGGACTCGCCGCAGCTCCGCTGTACCAACGAGTCCCAACGAGTCCCAATAGTCACAAGCACAATCAGGATTCGAATTCCCTTGGGGGCACCATAAAACCGCAGGTCAAAGGCCTGAAATTCCCTGTTGCGTGCCTGAAATCGGGCACCAAATCACGCCCCTCTGAGGGCCAGACACAGGGCAAAACCGCAGCTCAGAGGCCATGTCGCTCCATCTCACTCCATCTTGGTGCCCAAGAATCCCTGTTGCTGCGAGTCGGCCTTCGACGCCGCTTGTCGTCCGATTTGTTGCCCGATTTGTTGCCCGATTGCACGGTCAGCCCGTCTATGAGCGGGGCGACTCCACGCTTCCAGTCGACCGCGAGCGCAAACTGCAACCACATAGCCGCCATGAGCGACCGAACTTCGAATGTGAGTCGAAGACCGCCCGGCTGTGCGCTACTCACTCGCACCACCACCCGTATGGGCGCGCACGTCTCGCACTGGTCGCAGGCCTTCCATCCACGTCTTTCGCTTACGGACCAGCATGAGGCACGGCCATGAATGCCGTGCCCACAAGCGGTCAGCTACACTCCTAGTAGCAGTTCTGGCGCCCTGCAGGTGAGGAAGCATCGATCATGAGCACCGACCGTTCTATGGAGTACCTCGAGAGCCTCGTTCGCGAGCTGTGCAAGCTGCCGGCCGAAGCGGAATGGGTCGAGTTCAAGCTGAACAACGAGAAGCCCGACGAAATCGGCGAGTACGTGTCGGCGCTCGCGAACTCGGCAGCACTATCCGGCAAGGCTCACGGTTATCTCGTCTGGGGTATCGGCGATGACGATCACGGAATAGTTGGCACCGGCTTCTCGCCGAGCACTACGAAGGTTGGTAACGAGGAACTCGAGAACTGGCTTCTGCGTCTCTTGGACCCCAAGATCCACTTCAGCTTCCACCACGTGATTGTGGATTCCGTCCCGGTCGTTCTCATGGAGATCGATCCCGCGTTCCGGCACCCAGTCAAGTTCAAGGGCCACGAGCACGTTCGCGTCGGCTCCTACAAAAAGAACCTGAAGGACTTTCCCGAGAAGGAGCGAGAGCTCTGGCGCATCTTTGACAGCACGCCGTTTGAGCGTCTCGTCGCCAAGGAGCGCATTGCCGATGAAGATGTGCTTACCATTCTCAACTTCGAGGCCTACTTCGAGTTGCTCGGTCTGCCGGTTCCTGCTGGCGGCCCTCGCATCTTGGAGGCGCTGGAGTCCGACGGGCTGATCGTGGCCAGCCAGGCCGGCGGTTGGGACGTCACAAACCTTGGGGCAATTCTGTTCGCTCGACACTTGGATAGACTCGGCCCGTTGGGCCGAAAGGCAATGAGGGTCATCCTGTACTCAGGGGTCAGTCGCGTCGAAGCCATTCGCGAGCAGGTTGGCGTCATGGGATACGCGAGTGGGTTCGAAGGTCTCATCGACTACATCAACGGTCTGCTTCCGTCCAACGAGGTCGTCGGGCGCGCACTGCGAACGACAGTCCCGATGTATCCGGAGCTCGCCGTTCGTGAGCTCGTGGCCAACGCCCTCATCCACCAGGATCTGTTCGCTTCTGGAGCTGGGCCCATGGTTGAGATCTTCTCAGACCGCATCGAGATCACGAACCCCGGTGAGCCGCTCGTGGACACGGACCGGTTCGTCGACTCGCCGCCACGCTCCCGCAATGAGCTGCTAGCGTCTCTCATGCGGCGGATCGGCACCTGTGAAGAGAGAGGAAGCGGTTGGGACAAGATCGTGTTCCAGTCGGAGCTCTTCCAACTGCCGGCGCCTCTGGCCGAGGTCGTCGAAGGAAGCACTCGAGTCGTGCTCTTCTCCCCACGGCCCCTCAGTGGCATGGACAAGGCGGACCGAATTCGATCCGTCTACCTGCATGCGTGTCTGCGTCACGTCAATAGGGAGAGCCTAACGAACGCTTCGGTACGCGAGCGGTTCGGGATTGAGAAGCAGAATAGCGCCACCGCCTCACGGCTCATCAAGGAGGCAGTGGATGCCGGGATGATCGTGCCGTTTGATCCCAACGCTGGAAACAAGGCCATGCGCTACATCCCGTTCTGGGCTGCGCCCCAACAGCGATGATTTCTTTGATGGGTGCTTGATGAATGCGGCCTCGGAGTCGCTGTCTCAGAGTGAAACGCCAGCTAGGGCGCGTGTCCTGAGACGTGACCTTCTTTGATGGATCCGTGACAAGTCGCGACTGTGTGTCTTGTCAGGGGAATCTCGGTCAACACCCCTCACGGTGCCTTGCCGGATGGATGTCAGACCCTCGGAGTAGACTGCGCGCGACAGCGCTGGTCAGGCTCTCGGAGGGGCGATGCTCGAAACCACAGCAACAGTCCAGGCGATCGTCCGCACGAGTGCACAGGTGCAGACGATGCTATTGAGCCTAGCTGCCCAGGCTCGGGCAGAGGCGTTGCACGCGCTGTGGACGCAGACACCGCTTTGGTTCCGACTGCTGCTTCTCGTCGCGTTCGTGCTCGGTGGAGTCGAACGACTCGGCCGCTGCTGGAGGAGGTGGTCGCGTGGCTTCTTGTAGCACGGTCACTGCAGACCGCATCGAACGTATGTTTGACCAAGAAGCTGGACAGGGTGTACGCTCGACCACAAGATGTGGGTGCTTCGGTACGAGAGGCACAACATACGGGGCAATTCAGCATCGCAACGTGAAGCAGGTCGCCGCAACCGCAACTCGCAAGCCCGACCCTCGTCGGACCTTCACAACCGAGTGCTCGAACATGCTGCTCAGCCCCAATGACGAGAGGGGCAAGGCATGTCCAGCTTTGTAAGCGACGCACTTGATGAGATCCGGCGAAAGGTCCAAGCGACGGACGCTGACCTCCGTGAAGCGCGGGATAGGCGCGATGCGGTGCTCGAGGTCGCCAACACCTCCGAGGGTGTGCTGCGCACGTTCGCGTCCGGCTCGATCGCCCACCGCACCGCGCTGGCGCCGGCAAACGACGCTGACTGTGGACTGGTACTCGATCGGCGCACGTACCCCGAACTCGGCCCCGATGGCGATGGCGTCGGCTCCGCGGATGTGGTGGAGAGTACCCGGACCCATCTCAGGGATGGTCTCAAGAAGGCGTATCCGAGTGCGACCTACCGAGTCACGAAGCGCGCCATCTATGTGAGCTTCGGCGACGATGGTCCGACTGTCGATCTGGTGGTCGCCCTCAACCGCAAGGACGCACCGGGACTCTGGATCCCTCATACCGAGGGCGATGACTGGGATGCATCCGATCCCGAGAAGCACACGGAGTTGTGCGACACTGCCTCGGCGGCGGTGAGTGGAAGCACGTTCCGTCGCACGATACGCCTCGCCAAAGCATGGAACAACCAGTTCACGACGAAGCTGTGCTCTTTCAACCTCGAGGCGCTCGCGCTCGCAAGTATCGTAGGGAAGACCGGTGTCGAAGGCGCACTTGTCGATCTCCTGAAGTACGCAGAGGTCGACCTGAAGGACCGGTTGACGCCTGATCCAGCCGGCGTCTCCGACCCGATCAAGATGCCGACCGGCCTCACGCGCGAACAAGCAAGTGAGCGACTCGGTCGAGCCCGTAAGCATCTCGAAGCTGCACGCGATGCCGACGATGACCAGATAGCGGCTGATGAGATGAAGAAGGTCTTCGATGACTACGCGACCGAGATCGACAAGGTGCGACTCGATCGGCAGTTGAACGGAACGGCCAAGTTCAAGAAGGCACCCGTCTACGCAGCACCAATCCTTGCGACCAAGCAGCCCAGATCATGGGGCGACGACGTGGGGCGGCGCTACTTGCCGTGACCGTCGCCGAGTCAGCCGAGACCACCACACTCGACTTGATGCGGGGCTGTGACGTCGAGTACCCGGACGTGCAGCGCCTGTCCCTCGCCGGCGAAGGCTTCGACAAGGTGCTGTACATCGCCTCGGTCGAAGTGGACCACTTCGGTCGCCGGCAGGTCACCGTGCTCATCGACGAGCGCAGCACGTGCTTGCGCCCTCGCGTCTGGACCGCCGACCCGCGTCCCTTGAAGCACCAGTTCACAGATGGATCGTTGTGCATGTGGTACATCTGGGATCCGCCCGACAAGCGGTGGGTCTACGAAGACGGACTCGTGGCGCTCCTCGACCTCGCCAAGCTCCATCTATACCGTGAAGAGCGGTACCGTGAGACGGGTCGCTGGATGGGACCGGAGGCGCCACACAACTTCCCGACGCATCCGGGCGCGGAGTCAACATCTGCGGGGAAAGGATAGCCGATGGAGTCTGTCACAACGACAGTCAGTTCAGGGATTACACCCGGCCTCGGTGTCTCTCTGCTCAGTGATGTGGTGGTGGCCGCGATCGTGGCCGGCATCGTGTCGCTCGTTACCGTCTTGATGGCCCACGAACGAGCGCGACGAGACCGACTGCGTGAGCAGTACGCTGACGCCTTTCGTGCCTATGCCTCGTACAAGGAGTTTCCCTACGTGGTTCGGCGCAGGGCAGACGGTGGAGTCGGCGAGCATGTGCGCATATCCGAGGCCTTCCGGGACGTACAGGAGCGGCTCACGTTCTGGCAGGCATGGATGGGGCTCGAGTCAGCCGGGGTTGCGCGCGAATATCGCAAGCTGATCGATGCGACCCGAGACATCGCCGGAAACGCGATCCGTCGAGCTTGGGAGCTTCCACCGGTGACACAGGACAACGACATGAACATCGCCGACTACGCGGAAGACCTGAAGCAGCTCATCCCACTGGAGGGCGCGTACGTGGATGCTGCGCGCAAACGGCTGGGCGGATGGTTGCCCAAGTGGTGGTAGGGGCCTCCGCTGCGGCCAACCGCTGAGATTCCGCTCCGGATTTGTCGCCCGATTTGTCGCCCAAATACATGGTGACTGTTGGTACTCGTTGGTACCTATTGGGACTCGCCGCAGCTCCGCTGTACCAACGAGTCCCAACGAGTCCCAATAGTCACAAGCACTATCGGGATTCGAATTCCCTTGGGGGCACCATAGAACCGCAGGCCAGAGGCCTGAATAGCCCGATTTCGAGTGTGAAATCGGGCCACAAATGTCCTGCGGCTGAGAGCGAGCTGGGGCAAAAGCGCAGCTCAGAGGGTGTGTAGATGCCTTGATGCGGTCAAATAGCAGTCCCTTTTGTCCAGAATCGGCGTTCGGCTGAGTTGTTGCCCGATTTTTTGCCCGATTGCACACGGTGCTCCCGTTACTCTCAACTTCCTTGTCGCTGTTTAGGCCTCGCGCGCCCCGTTGGCCAGATGCATGCGATTCGCTAGTCCCCGCGAACGGCGTCCCACATAGGGGAGACCTCGCCCTTCCGAGTCCTGCTCGAAGAAGGCGAGGTCCTGATCCTGCGGCCCCTCTTGATATCGATCTACATGCTCAGCGCGACGTCCGGCTACTCGACGACACTGGGCTTCTCAATCGCGGACGTCGAACCGATGTCCTTGTACGTGGCGGTGAACACGAAGTCGTAGTCCACGTCAGGGAACCGATAGCCCGCGGAACCGTTCGTACCCACCGGCGCAAAGATGAAGTCGGCGCCTTTTGCGGTGTAGCTTCCGGCCCACTCAGACAGGCTGCCGTCGGCACCCACCACCAGTTGAACGTCAATCTGCGTATCGGGGGAGATGTTGCTCGGCAGCATCATGCCCACAACGTCGTTGCTGTCAGCGGAGTAGCCCTTGCTGAAGCACTCGCGGATCACCCGCACGGTGGTCTTGCCCGTATAGATGGTCGCGCCGTCTTCCCGGCTCTCTTTCACGAGGCCATCGAGACGTTCCGCCAACTCGCCAAGGCGCTCAGGATCGTATGCGCGCTTGGAGCTTGCGAGCCAGTCGTCCATCCCGCTCCCGACGCCGCCGGCGGCGGGTGTACTGCCGAGCGCGCCGATAAGCCACCACTGATCGTCAGTGAGTCCGTACAACTCGCCGTCCACCAGGCGAAGATTGCGTGGGCCGCTGAGCTCGAAGTTGTCGCCACTCCACTTGAAGGTCGAACCCAGGTCCGCAGCGGCAACATCGTGGGTCGGCACGTCGGGAGCGGGCACCTCGGCCTTGCCATCTGATCTCTTCGCTTGTAGGCCCGTGACGATGGTGCCTGAGGTGCCAAGCTCAACGGTCTTGGCGACCGCTTGTGCCACCGCCGCGTATGCGGACTGCGTGCTTGGCTGACCGAGTGAGCCGAACGCGCCGAACATCACTGCCACAGCGAGAGCTCCAACGCTGAGAGCCGAGATCGCGAGCCCCCTGACGCCCGCGGGTCTCCAGCGCCGCGGCTCGCTCTGCCGTGCTGTCTCAACTGCTGGCGAGGAGACGATTCGGTCGCGAATCGCCGTGAAATCCACCGAGGCTGGCCTGGTCTTCCGCGGGTCAGCGTCTCGCAATGCCTGCATGCTGTTTTCAGTCATGTCGCGCTCCTTCAGTCGTGAATCTCGCCGAGTGCTTCACCGGCGAGAGTGAGTGAATCGGTCAGATCGAGTGAGTGTGCCATTGCGGCCTGCATCCGGCGGGCCGAGACGTACTCGAACGCTTCACGGAAGCGTCTGCGGGCACGATGCAGGCGACCGCGAGCCGCAGTGTCCGAGCAACCGGTCACGGTTGCGATCTCGACCGAGGACAGCTGCTCCCACTCGGCCAGAAGGAGCACCTCGCGGTCGATCGGCTTCAGGCGCTTGAGGCCTTCGTGGACCAACTCGGACGTTTCGTCAGTATCGGCGAAATCGTAAGCGGCGCGGTCGTCGCGCCAAACGGGCACTCGTTCGAGCAAGCTCGCCGAACGTCTGGCGGAACGGAGCTGGTTGGCCGTCACGCGGCGTGCGGTGGCGTACAGCCATGCGCGAGCAGCGTCGCCCCCGGGAATGTCATCGAGTCGGCGCCATGCAACCAGGAAGACCTCGGCCAAGGCATCCTCAGCGTCGACCACAGAACGGGAGCGCATTCGGCAGTACGCGAAAATCTGTGCGCTATACGCCGCGAACAGCTCGTCAAAGCGCGCTACGTGCGGTGGTGGATGGTGCGCCATGCAGTGAACCTCCTTGCCGGACTTGTATGTTGCCTGACACCCGCTAAGTGTCCGGCAGGGGCGATTGTGTTTGAGGAGTTGATCAATCGCGTCCGGCGATGTGGATATGCCTTGGTGCAGTATCGCCCATCGAGTCGCCTCCCGCCGCGGGGTTCCGATTTGTCATTGTGAGTTTATGTGGCGCCGACGGTGACAATTTGATAGATTGTCGTTGTTACCTTTCTGAGGGGGTGCGATGACAACTTCATCTGCTGGCCGAGCGCCTCGGGGGCGACCCTCCCGAATCGCGGTGTATCAGCGATTCGTCACCGCTATCGATGAGCTCGGCAGGTACGGCGGGCTTCCCACGCCGGTTGAAGCCAAGCAGTTGTGGGATGACGTGTGGCACCTCGAGGCTCACCACTCCACGGCGATCGAGGGAAACACGCTCGTGCTGCGCGAGGTCGAGCAGCTCCTGGAGCAGGGTCGAGCAGTCGGGTCAAAGGAGCTCAAGGACTACATGGAGGTCCTTGGTTACGCGGAAGCTGCGCGCTGGGTCTACGAACAAGGCGTCGACCCGGACGACCGAGAGCACGGTGGCCTCCTCACAGTCACCGAAGTGCGCAGCATCCATAGGCTTGCGATGACGAAGGTGTGGGAGGTCGCGCCGCACCCGAGCGCATACCCCGACGAGGCGCCGGGCAGCTTCCGGCAGCACGATATCCGTCCGTTTCTGGGTGGGATGAAGCCGCCGACGCACCCGCTCGTCTCGGCGGGTGTCTCGTCCTGGGTGGAGCGGGTGAATCAGTTCGGCGGCGCGCTTGCCGACGGTACCCTCGGCGTTATCGAGGTCCCGGAGTCGCTTGCGCGCATCCATGTCGACTTCGAGCGGCTGCACCCGTTCATCGACGGCAATGGGCGCACGGGGCGGCTGTTGCTCAACCTCATCCTGACCCGCCTCGGCTGGCCGCCGATCGTGATCTTCAAGGAGCAGCGACGGCGCTACATCAAGGCACTCGATCGCGCCGACCACGATGATCTTGGCCCGCTCGCGGAACTCCTCGCACGCTCGGTCATCGACAACCTCCATCGGCTGATCCCCAACATCGCCGGCCCTGCGAAGTACGTACCGCTCGAGGCGCTTGCCGACGAGGAGTTCAGCCTGGCGGCACTCAAGCAGGCGGCCGGACGCGGTCGGCTCGAGGCGATCATCGGCACCGACGGGCGGTATCGCTCCAGTCGCGCCGCCCTTGAGGCGTACAGAGCATCCAAGTACTCACGAGGCTGAGGAGCATGGGCGATCCCGGCCGAGATCGCGCCCCGGAGTTGTTGCCCGATTTGTTGCCCAAATACATGGTACTTGTTGGTACTCGTTGGTACCTATTGGGACTCGCCGCAGCTCTTGAGTACCAACGAGTCCCAAGTAGTCCCAACAGTCACAAGCACTATCGGGATTCGAATTCCCTTGGGGGCACCATAAGACCGCAGGTCAGAGGCCTGAGTAGCCCGATTTCGAGTGTGAGATCGGGCTACAAATGTCTCGCGGCTGAGAGCGGTCGCAAGGTAAAAGCGCAGCTCAGACGGGGTGTAGATGCCCTCATGCGGCCAAATAGCAGTCTCTGTTGTTCACAGTCCTCTTGGCGTCGCCAGTGACTCGCTTGCATCTCTATGCTTCGCGGCATATACTTCGACAATCATCGAAGTTGTGAGGATGCATGACCACCGCCACGCGATCCGTACTCACAGAGGCTCAGCTGGACGCAGC
>Ga0209066_10002010_pt1 | contig 25695 bp, 28 predicted proteins | sample All_14_2_FD_187198 | JGI IMG/M metagenome (GOLD analysis project Ga0209066, IMG submission 187198) | Freshwater microbial communities in response to fracking from Pennsylvania, USA - Allegheny Zone_MetaG_DW_15 (SPAdes) (version 2) ... | reverse complement strand
GTGTCCGTACCCTCTCCCGTGGACTCGACCACCACGTCCAACGATGAGTCAACGTAGTACAGGTCACTGCCCGTACCACCTGCCATCGAATCAGCTCCGGCGCCACCATTCAGGGTATCTGCCCCTCCGCCACCGACGATCGAATCGGTACCACCAGCACCCGACAGGGCGTTCGCCGCATCGTTGCCAGTGATCACGTTGGCCACATCGTTGCCAGTCGCGCTGTTGGCCGCGCCGCCGGTCAGCGTCAGATCTTCGATCGCAGCGCCCAGCACGTATGAGCTGGCGGCATATACCGTGTCGGCGCCTTCGCTAGCGCTCTCGGTCACTACATCGGATGCCGAGTCGACGTAGTAGACGTCGTTGCCGGCACCGCCCACCAGCGTGTCGTTGCTAGCGCCGCCATCCAGCGTGTCGTCACCAGCTTCACCCGTGAGGGTGTTGTTGCCACTGTTCCCCGTGATCACATTGTTCAACGTGTTCCCGGTTCCGTCGATCGCGGCAGTACCCACGAGCGTCAGGTTCTCAACCTCGCTACCCAACGTATAGCTCACCGAAGCCTGCACCGTATCCGTGCCACCACTGGCGGCTTCCGTCACAGTCACCGTGTTGCTGTTGATCAGGTAGACATCGTCGCCGTTGCCACCCACCAGCGTATCGGTGCCTCCGGCACCACCATCCAGCGTGTCATTGCCCTCACCGCCGTTCAAGGTGTTGTTGCCGGTATTCCCGCGCAAGCTGTTAGCTAGCGCATTGCCCGTAGCGCTGATGTTGTCTGCCCCGCCGAGCACCAGGTGTTCAAAGTCGGCCGCCAGCGTGGTGGTGCTCAGGTAGCTGATGACAGTATCGGTGCCGCCGTTGGCGGCCTCCCACACGCCACCACCGTTTTCTTCGGCGATGTACACGTCGTCGCCGCTGGCGCCCCACATGTAGTCGTTTTCTGCACGGCCATCCAACAGGTCACTGCCGGCGCCGCCGGTCAGTTGATCAATGAGCGCCGTGCCGCCCAGAATTTCGCCAGTGCCGCTCGCAGCAGTGATGGGGTTGGGGCTGCCGGAGGTGGGCGCGGGGGATTCATCGTCGACCAGCACACCGGGGGCCGAGCTCACACCCAGGGTGCCACCGCTGGCTGCGCTGAGCACCAGAGAGAAGGATTTGCCGCCATCCACCACGGCGTCGTCGCCGGCGATCACGCGCACCACGTGGGAGGTTTCACCGGGTGCAAAGGTGAGCGTGCCTGTGGCGGCGATGTAGTCGGTGCCGGCCACGGCCGTGCCGTTGGCGGTGCTGTAGGTCACGCTCACGGCCCCGGTGCCGGGTGCGTTCAGCGTGACGATGAAATCGACATAGCCTTGCCCTTCCACCATGGTGCTGCCTTGCACATTGATGGTGGGGGTGGCCACGGCAGCGGCGTCGCTGGCCTGGATGACGATGTGTGCACGGGGGTCGGCAATGGTGGCGCCTGTGGCGCCAGTGAGCGCCAGTGCCAGCACTTCGCGGGCTTCGGCCACAGCATCGTTGGTGATGGCCACGGTAACGGTTTTCACCGTTTCGCCAGCGGCAAAGGTGACGGTGCCGCTGGTGGCGGTGTAGTCTTCGCCGGCCACGGCGGTGGCGGCCTGGGTGGCGTAGTTCACCGTCACGGTGCCGGTGGAGGGCTTGTCCAGCGTGATCATCACGGTGGCGTAGCCGCTTGATTCGTCGACCACCGCGTCGCTGGCGCTGACGTTGGGCGTGCCGGTGGCCACGTCGTCGTCCAGCAGGATGGCGGTGGCGCTGGTGCGGGTGAGGTAGGCATCGACCGTGGAGGTCGACAGGTTCAGCAGGAAGCCCTTGATTTGCTCCAGCGTGGCATCGTTGCCCAGCGGCACGCTGATGGTGCCGGTGGTGTCGCCCGCGGCGATGACCAGCGCGCCGGCCGTGCTGGTGTAGTCGCTCGCTGCAGTGGTGGCCGTGCCGTCTGCGGTGCTGTAGTTGATGGTCACGCCGCCAGCAGGAGCTGCGCTGTCAAGGGTGGCGGTGAAGATGGCATTGCCGTCTTGTTCGCTGAAGACAACGTCGTCGATCGTGATGTGGGTGGCCACCAGAAATCCCCTGAACCAGAAATGTGAAGCAGAAACGAATCGGCCCGCTCGTGCGGGCCTGCGTCGTGTGTGAACGGCTGGTCTCTACTAGAACTCAGCCCACCTGGACTCGCCAATCCCGTGGCTGAACGTTTGTAGATGAAAGAGCTTGTTTGCTGCGCAATAGTCAGCACCGCAGCAGTTGGGCTTTTTCAGAAACACGCGCGCAACAGCAGCCGCTTAGGCCGCTGCCGGGCCTTGAAGGCGGGCCAGCACCTGGTCGCGCGGGCCCATCAGTTCCAAGCGCCCCTCACGCACCAGTGCCAGCTTGTCAACGGCCCGCATCATTGATGGCCGGTGGCCCACCATCACCACGGTCACGCCGTCTGCCTTGAGCTGGCTCAAGACGTGAGCCAGGGCTTGTTCACCTTCGGCATCGAGGCTGGCGTTGGGTTCGTCCAGCACCACCAGCCGCGGCCCGCCGTACAAGGCCCGCGCCAGCGCAATGCGTTGGCGTTGGCCGCCAGACAACGCTGCGCCGGCATGGCCGATGGGGGTCTCGTAGCCCTGCGGCAGCCGCAGGATCAGCTCATGCACGCCGGCCCGCTGTGCGGCTGACAGCACCTGTGCATCGTCCACCTGGCCCAGGCGGGCGATGTTCTCGGCCACGGTGCCGGCAAAGAGCTCCACGTCTTGTGGCAGGTAGCCCACGTGACGGCCGATGAATTCGGGGGCGAGCCGGCTGATGTCGGCACCATCCAGCCGCACGGTGCCGGCCTGTGCGGGCCAGATGCCCAGGATCAGGCGCAGCAGCGTGGTCTTGCCCGAGCCACTGGGCCCGACGATGCCCAGGCAATCGCCCGGCTCCACGGTGAAGCTCAGGCCTTTGATCAGTGCTTCACGCTGGCCGGGCACCGTGCATACCAGGCGGTCAATCTCCAGGCGCCCGGCCGGGGCAGGCAGCGCCAGGCCCGCAGTCTGTTCGGGCAGGGGCTCGGCGTTCAAACGCGCCCAGGCTGCCCGTGCCTCCACCAGGCCTCGCCAGCCACCCACCAGCTGTTCCACCGGTTGCAAGGCTCGCCCCAGCAGGATGGAGCCTGCCACCATCACCCCCGGTGAAGCATGCTGGCGCACCACCAGCCAGGCGCCCAGCGCGAGCATGGCCACCTGCAACACCTGCCGGGCCATGCGCACCACGGCCTGCATGATCGATTGCTGCCGGGTCAGGCCCGCGTTCATCAACAGCACTTTTTCGTTTTCTTGCGCCCAGCGCGATACCAGCGCGGCGCCCATGCCCATGCCGGCGGCCACCTCGGCGTTGCGCAGCGCCGCGTCGATCATCTGAGAGGCACGCCGTGAGCCTTGGGTAGAGGCCTCGATGCGTTGCCGGCTTTGTTGCTCATTCAACCAGATCAGGCCGAACAGCAGCAGGGCACCTGCCAGCGCCAGCAGGCCCAGCCAGGGGTCGAACGCGGTGATGATCAGCAGGTACAGCGGCAGCCAGGGCGCATCGAACAACGCCAGGATGCCCCCGCCCCCCAAGAAGCCGCGCAGCAATGCCACATCGCGCAGCGAGTGGGCCGAAGTGGCACCACCCGGCCGTGCTGACGCCTGCAACAGGCCGTGAAGCACGCGCGGGCCCAGCTGGCGATCGAGCACGCTGGAGGCCCAGCCCAGGCAGCGGCTGCGCAGCACATCCATCGCGGTCATCAAGCCCATGCACACCAGTACCAGCAAGACCAGCATCACCAGCGTTTCCATGCTGCCGCTGGCAAACACGCGGTCAAACAGTTGCAGCATGAACAGCGAAGGCGCCAACATCATCACGTTGAGCACCAGGCTGGCCAAGGCGGCCAGCACCACAAAGGGCCGAAGGGACGGTGCAAGCAGCCACTTCATGGCATCAATCAACGCAATGAGCGAAAAGAAAGCGCTGGGTCACCCGGCGCAAAAGGGCCTGCCACTGGGCACACCCCGCGTGCGCGCTGTAGCGCTGCGCGACGGTGGCGGCAGCGGCTTCTGACAACGCACGTTGGGCAGCAGGATCGTGCAGCATGGCGAGCATGCAGCGGGCCTGAGCTTCGGCATCGAAGAAGTCGACCAGGCGGCCGTTGCGGCCATCGTCGATGACCTCTTGCACAGGCGCCGTACGCGAGGCCATCACCGGCGCGCCGCAGGCCATGGCCTCCAGCAACGACCACGACAGCACAAACGGGTACGTCAGGTACACGTGCAGTGACGACACTTGCAGCGCCTGCAGGTATTGGGCGTGCGGCAAGCGGCCCAGAAAGTGGGTGCGTTGTGGGTCGATGCCGCTGCCGGGTACCAGGTGCTCGCGCCAGTTGGCTGCACCCTGCGGCGGGCTGCCGTAGCTCACCCCATCGCCACCGATCACCAAGGCCTGCACTTGGGCATCGGCTTGTTGCACCTGCGCCAGGGCACGCAGGAATTGCGGAAAGCCCCGGTAGGGCTCCAGGTTGCGGGCGACAAAGGTGACAACCTTGTGCTGCTTGGTGAGCACGCGGCCATCGGGCAGGGCAAATGAGGCGTGCCCGTCAGGGCGTGCCGCGGCGGTGTCGACCCCCTCATGCAGGACCTCCAGCTTGGGCTGGTATTCGAGCGGATGCACTGACTTCTGCCAGTGCGTGGGCGTGACACCGAGATCGCATTGCTGCAGGTTCAGCAGATGCAATGCATTGCGGGTTACCAGCCGGGCTCGTTGGTCGATGGACATCGGAGCCTCAGGATCGAAGCCGACGTCTGCGCCTTCCAGCTGGTAGAAGAACTCGCAGTAGTGCACCAACGGCACATCGGGATAGGCCAGCTTGGCGTACAGGCTCTCGCCCCAGGCAGGGTGGGCCACGATCACATCCGGCACGAACCCCTGCGTCTTCAGTTTGAGCAACAGCTCCAGCACCGCCTGGCCATTGAGCACGGCGGCCTCCATGCCGCGCAGGTAGTGGTGCGTGGCCGCGCCCGGCATGCGTTTGGGTTGGTAGCGCCACTGCACGGTGCCCGGCAGCGGCGGGTCATCCCGCTGGCCGACGCATACCACCTCGTGGCCAGGCTGAGCGGCCAACCAGGGCGCCAGGTGGCGAAACTGGCCTGGAAAGTTCTGGTGGATGAAGAGTGTCTTCACGGCCTGGGCCTCAAGGCTCACGCAGCGCGCGCTGGCGGAAGGCGTCGATCGGCTCCACCAGGTAGCGCCACAAGCTGCGTGGGGCGGTGGCGATGTACACCTCGGCCGGCATGCCGGTTTGCAGCTTCAGTCCGGCAAACTTGGCCAGGGCCTGTTCCGACACGTGCAGGTACACAACATACCAGGACGCCCCGGTCTGGGCATCGGTGATGCGGTCGGGGGAGACAAAGTCAACCAGCGCAGGCAGCCGGGGCACCACGCGCGCATCGAAGGCGCTCAGGCTCAATTCGGCGGCGCCGCCTGCACGCACATGATCGATGTCCTGGGGGCGGATGCGCGCTTCCACGATGAGGCGTTCGTTGTCGGGCACCAGTTCCATCAGCGTTTCGCGCGGGCCGAGCACGGCGCCCACGCTGTGCAGGCGCAGGCCCATGACGATGCCGCTGGTGGGCGCCTTCACCACCTGCCGGCCGGCCACATCGGCACTGGGGCGCAGCCGCTCGGCGATCTCTTGCAGGCGAAGGGAGCTGTCTTTCAGCTCATCAGCAGCCTGCTGCTGGTAGGCATTGCGGGCCTGAGCCGAGCGCAGCTTCAGGTCTTCGATCTTCTGCTGGGCCTCCGCTTCGTCACCGCGTTGTTGACCCAGCCGGGCCTCGTACTCGGCCACCGTTCGCTGCAAGGCGAGCATCCTGGGTTTCTGGATGAAGCCTTGCTCTACCAGCCCTTGGTTCATGGCCAATTCTTCGCGGGCAAGCTGAAGAGCCCCTTCGGTGGCTTGAATCTGGCTAGCCAGGGCGCGCACCTGGGCCACGGCGGCTGCGCCTTGGGCGCCCAACGCAGCCAGCTGCTGATCCAGCGTGGCACGGCGAGCGACAAAGGCCTTGCGCTCGCGCGCCAGCAAGTCAGCCAGCGCACCGGTAGACCGCAGCGCGGCGGGCACATCAAAGGCGGTGCGCAGATTGACCTCAGCCTCCAGCCTTGCCTGGTGCACTTGCTCTGCATGCTGCTGGTCTTGCAGCAGATCGAGGCTGGCATCGGAGCGCACGTCGCTGATCACCGCCAGCGTCTGGCCGGCCTTGACGTGCTGGCCGTCGCGCACCAGCACCTGACTCACGATGCCGCCCTCCTGGTGCTGAATGGTCTTGCGGTTGAGCTCGCTCTTCAAGAAGCCGGCGGCCACGATGGCACCCGATAGCGGGGCCACGCTCGCCCACAGCGCAAAGGCAGCAGCGGCCAGCATCAACGCCACCAGCACCTGGCGGCGAAGCTGCCGCGCCGCCGTGCGGGCTTGGTCGGGCAAGACATCGTGCGTCAAGATGGCCAGCGCCGTGGGGCGAGCCGGCAGCCCAGCCGCGGCTGGGGAGCGATACGAGGAAGGGGGCTGCAAGAAGCGTGGCGCCTGGGGAGATCAACGCCGGCATTTTCGTTCTCGGACACCAGCTCGGGCGCCACTCCACGTGACCGACGGCCGTTGCGTGCCAAGCTACACGCGAAAGTGGCGCGCCACTCGCCAGCGCCAAGATCCGCCACACGCAAGTCTTGGGCGAAGAAGGTGCAAATGGTGCCTGGTGGCAACCACGGGTTGTCTTGCTTATATCCGGCCAACGCGGTGAGCTCATCTGCCGACAGGTATCGCGCTTCTTGGCCGGGGCGGATGGAGCAGGCGCGGCTGCGAGCTGATTCCAAATCGTTGCACGCGTGACTGCATAGCAATACGATTGCAGTCAAGGAAAGCAAATGAGGAGCACTAAAGCATGGCCATCCTGACCGTGAGGAATGTGCCGGATGACGTGCATCGCGCTTTACGCGTGCAGGCTGCTCAGCACGGCCGCAGCACCGAAGCAGAGGTGCGCGAGATCCTGGCAGCCGCCGTTAAGCCGGAGAAGCGCGTGCGTGTGGGGGAGGCCCTGGCCGCCATTGGCCGCAAGATCGGGCTCACTGATGAAGATGTCGACGTCTTCGAGCATGTGCGCGACAAGACACCAGCCAAGCCATTGAGCTTTGACTGAATGATCGTTCTGGATACCAACGTGGTTTCCGAGGCGATGAAGCCTGAGCCAGACGCAGCCGTGAGGTCTTGGTTAAACGAGCAGGTAGCGGAAACCTTGTACCTATCGAGCGTGACGCTGGCCGAGTTGCCGTTTGGCATCCGGGCGCTGCCAGCGGGCAAGCGGAAGAACATGCTCGACCGAGCCCTGGCCGAGCTGCTGGAGCTGTTCAAAGATCGGGTTCTGCCGTTTGATACGGATGCAGCGCGCCACTACGCCGACTTGGCCGTGATCGCCAAGAGCAGTGGGCGAGGCTTCCCGACGCCAGACGGCTATATCGCGGCCATTGCAGCATCGCGTGGCTTCATGGTGGCATCACGCGACACGTCGCCGTATGAGGCGGCCGGTGTGGCCGTCATCAACCCGTGGCAAGGCGGGCAGCTCTAGGGCCAGGCTGGCATTCACTCATCAACTGAGTGCTCTGCTACAAGTGCAACCGTTTCAGCCAGGAAGTGAAGCCGATCCAGCGGCTGCGCAGCACGGCCTTCAGCAGGTTGGACAGATGCTCGCGTTCAGCCGTCAGCGCGCTCATGGCGTGGCTTCACTTAAAGGCACCAAAGGCAGCGCACTGCTGCGGGCGATTCGCGCAAAGGGGCTGCCTAGCGAGAGCCGAACACAGCCACCCCGGCGTCGGCACCAAACTGCTGACGCACACATTGAATGATCACGCGGGCTTGTGCGGGGCTGAGTCGCATGGTGGCTCCAGTCAACGTCAACCGCGAGGTTCGGGTTCATCGAACCAAACGGTGTGGTGCTCAGCGATACGACACGTACTGTACTTGGTTGAGCCGCGGCCAGTCAGCTCGGTGCATGCCGTGGGTGGAAGGGCGCAGCTTCGTAAGCTTGGCGGATGCCGGTGGGCAGATCGGTCTGAGCGCGCCAGCCCAGGCTGGCCAGGCGGCTCACGTCCAGCAGCTTGCGGGGGGTGCCGTCGGGCTTGGTGGCATCGAACACGATGCGGCCTTCAAAGCCCACCACTTGCATCACCGTTTCGGCCAGTTCGGCAACGGTCACATCGGTGCCGGTGCCCACGTTCACCAGCGGGCCGGCGCAGCCTTGTTCCATCAGGTGCACGCAGGCATCGGCCAGGTCGTCCACGTAGAGGAACTCACGCTTGGGGGTGCCGGTGCCCCACACCACGTATTCGGCATCGCCGCGCAGCTTGGCTTCGTGGGCCTTGCGCAGCAGGGCGGGCAGCACGTGGCTGTTGGCCAGGTCGTAGTTGTCGTTGGGGCCATACAGGTTGGTGGGCATCACGCTCACGTACTGGCGGCCATATTGGGCGTTGTAGGCTTCAGCCAGTTTGATGCCGGCGATCTTGGCAATGGCGTAGGGCTCGTTGGTTTGCTCCAGCGGGCCCGTCAACAGGTAGTCTTCTTGGATGGGCTGCGGGCAGTCACGCGGGTAGATGCAGCTGGAGCCCAGAAACATCAGCCGCTGCACGCCGGCCAGGTGGGCGCCGTGGATCAGGTTGGCTTCGATGAGCAGGTTCTGATACAGGAAATCGGCGCGGTAGGTGTTGTTGGCATGGATGCCTCCCACCTTGGCCGCGGCGATGAAGACGTAATCAGGCTTCTCTTCTTGCAGGAAGGCCAGCACAGCGCGCTGGTCCAGCAGATCAAGCTCCTGGCGGCTGCGGGTGACAACGTTGGTGTAGCCACCGGCCTGCAGCCGGCGCACCAGCGCAGAACCCACCATGCCCCGGTGGCCGGTGACGAAGATCTTGGCGTTGGGTGGAATGGAACTCACGGGCTCGATCGGTGGCGCCACCAGCCCCATGCCGTTGACGAGCGCGAATTGTCATCTTTGCAAAAGCTGGTCCCGCCCGAATGGAGGGCGAGGGTGCAAGACATTGCACGGTTTGGGAGGGCAATTGCTGGAAGTCAGGCTGGTGGGAGCCCCCTTCGGGCAACCGCTCGGCAGGGCAGAGGCTAGCCAGCGCGCGACTCAGCCAGGCACCTCAGAAGTTCAGGCCCCGGCATCGCCCTAAAATCAATTCCATGCGTCTGAGTTCGGCCGATCGTGCAAACATCGTTCAGCTCACCTCCGAAGTGGCAGGTGAGCATGCTGCCGTTCGGCTCTTTGGCTCTCGGGTTCATGACGAACTACGGGGCGGAGACATTGACCTGCTGGTATCCCTGCCCGAGCCGGTGGCGCAACCGGCGGTGCTGGCATCGCGGTTGGCAGCGCGCATCGAACGTGCGCTGGGCGGAAGAAAAGTGGACGTGGTGCTGCAAGCCCCCAATCTTCTGGAGCAGCCCATTCATCGCGCCGCGATGGCGGAAGGTCTGCTGCTGTGAGCACGTTGGCCCCATCAGACCGACTCACCTTCCTTTGTGGCGTGGTCGCCCGCGAGGTGCACTACCTGCTGGACACAGACGGCCGGCTGTTCTCACAACCCATGACACCGCAGCGAGCCGCTGCGTTGCCTCAGCAGCCCCTACTCGCCGAGCAAGTAGACGCCTTTGTGGCGCGCTTCGGCCGGTTACAAGACACCCTCGGCGACAAGCTATTGCCCGCCTTGCTGGCATGGCTCGCAGAGCCGGTGGGGCCGGTGATCGACAACTTGGGGCGCGCGGAGCGGTGGTGTTGGATCGATTCCGCCGAAGCTTGGATGACGCTGCGTCAGTTGCGCAACCGGATGGTGCACGAGTATGTGAGCGATCCGGCTATCCTGTCTGATGCGCTGTCAGCCGCTCACGCCGGGGTCACCATGCTGGTGGACGCAGCGCATCGGATGCAAAGCGAAGTGCAGCAGCGTTCAACCCACCTCTGATCGCCGGTCACTCCAGGCAAGGCGCGCGTATTCAGGGGATCCCGGGCCCCCGCGGCGATTGGCGAAAATACGGCCACCCTTACCGCCACCGCCCCATGCCCCTGCTCCATCTGCCCGCGTTCATCCGGCGCCTGCTGGCCTTGCCCCGCGGGGCGACAGGCTGGCTCGCAGCATACTTGGCGGTGGGCCTGCTGGGCGCAATGGTGCCGGCGCAAGCCGCCATCCTGGACACCGAGCCGCAGAACGCCCTGATCACCCTGCTGCGCGCCGACGCGGCCCGCTACGAACACGGTGATGGTGTCGAGCGCGATGGCGCGCGTGCGGCGGCCATCTACTGCGAGGCTGCCCGCATGGGCGATGCCGAATCGCAGTTCAACCTGGCCTGGATGTATGCCAACGGGCGCGGCGTGGAGCGCAGTGATTCGATGGCGGCATTCTTCTTTCACGCCGCAGCCGAACAGGGCTACGAGCAGGCGCAGCGCATGCTGCGCACGGTAGGTGGCCCCAGCAGCGACAAGCCGGCATGCATGCTGGATACGCCCGTGATGACGGCCTCCCCGCCTGCCGTTGGCCCGGCCCCCGTACGCAGGGTCAACGCCCCTTGGCCCCCGGAAGTGGCAAAGAACGCCCCCATCACCATCCTGAACCTGGTGAAGGAACTGGCGCCGCAGTACAAGTTGGATCCTGAGCTGGTGCTGTCGATCATCAAGGTGGAATCCAACTTCAACCAGGTGGCCTTGTCGCCCAAGAACGCCAAGGGCCTGATGCAGATGATCCCCGACACCGCCGCGCGGTTTGGGGTGAACAACCCGTATGACCCGGCGCAGAACATTCGTGGCGGCATGGCCTACCTGCGGTGGCTACTGGCCTTCTTTGAAGGTGACGTGCGGCTGGTGGCAGCGGCCTACAACGCCGGCGAGCGCGCGGTGGAGCGATACCATGGGGTGCCGCCGTACTTGGAAACCAACCTGTACGTGCTCAAGGTGCTGTCCACCGTGAGCAACTGGAAGCACCCTTTTGACGCCAGCGTCACGGCGCCCTCACCCGCGCTGCAACGCATTCGTGAGGCGCGGCGCTGGCGTTGATGCCGGCTTCAGTGCTGTAGGCCGTTGCTGACATCGGCATACGACCATCCATTGAGCGCAGTAACATCCATCCATGACGCCTCTGACCGTGACGGAGACCCTGCGCGCGCAGCCCGATGTGGAGCTGGCGATGCTGTTTGGCTCGATGGCCACCGGGCGCTCTCATGCAGGCAGTGACGTCGACGTGGCTGTGCTTTGCACCTCGCCGCTGACGGCTGAGCGCAAGATGGCACTGGTTGCCGACCTCGCACAAGCCACAGGCCGCCCAGTCGATCTGGTTGATTTGCGAACCGCTGGGGAACCCCTGCTGGGCCAGATTCTTCAGCACGGCAAGCGCCTGTTTGGCAGCGACGAGGCCCTGGGGAAATTGGCGGCCCGACACCTGATTGACGCTGCAGACTTCATGCCCTACGTTGATCGGATGCTGGCACAGCGGAGGGCGCGGTGGATCGGGCAGTGATCGACCGCAAGCTGGAATCACTGCGCCGTTGCGTGCAGCGCATCCGTGACAAGCGACCCAGTAGCGTCGACACCCTGGCTTCAGATTTGGACGCGCAAGATGTGCTGGTGCTGAACCTGAGCCGCGCCGTGCAGGTGTGTGTGGACATCGGTGCTCACCTGCTGGGCTCGCTGGATCAACCCGTTCCCGCCACGATGGGAGAAACCTTCATCCGCCTCGCCGAGGCCGCGGTACTGGATGCTGCACTGGCAGACCGGCTTCGTCGCGCGGTGGGTTTCAGGAACATCGCCGTGCACAACTACGACGCCATCGACTGGCAGATCGTCATGGCACTGTCAGGCGCGCCGCTGCAGGATTTCGAGGACTTTGCGAGAGCAATCGTGGGCTACACGGCAACGCGCAGCTGATGCGCCGATACCAGTCGGGAAACCGTCGAGCCACTCAACGCGTCAAAAAGCAAAGCCCTTTGGCCTTCAACCGCGCTGCAGCAGCGTTTGGCTAAACGCTTCGAACTCGGTGAGATGGTCGCGAATCACCGAGACGGTGATGGGCAATTGCAGCGCTTGGTAGTCGTGCACCGCGATGTTGCGAAAGCCCACCATGCGCCTCATGGCCTCGGCCAAGGACGCGTCAATCCAGCCAGCCTGCGCCAGCAGGGTGAAAACGTCGCGCGCACTTTGCGGCACGCCCAGGTGCTCCCGGCGCACCAGATGCTGGCCCATGTCCAGTGCCGCCTCGCAGGCGCGCTGGATGTTGAGGATGGCTGCGTCCTGGCGGGTGAAGTCGGATGCGAAAGTGGCCGGGTCCTTGGCGTATTCGTCGCGGGCCCGCGCCACGCACCGCTCGATGGTGGCGGCCTTGTTCACCAGCACGTCATCGGCCATAGACGGTGCCCCTGGCTTGCACATCGGCCATCGTGGCTTGACGCGCCTCGTCAAGCCAGAGCTTTTCGGTGAGCATCGCTGCCTCGAAGAGCCCGGCGCGCACATCGCCGGCCCACCAGCGCTCGCCCTGGGTAAGCACCTGGTGCACCATCACGGTGGAGGCGGCGCGCAGGTCGAGCAGATCGACTTCACAGCCCGCCAATTCGGCCAGCTCTGCCGACACGCGCCACAGTAGCACCGGATCGGCGTAGCCTTCTGTGAGCACGGCCAGATCGAGGTCGCTCTGGGGATGAGCATCGCCACGCACGCGGCTGCCAAACGCATACACCCCCATCAAGCTGGGCACGCGGGCTTGCAAGCGTTGAAGGATGGCGGCGCGGTCCATGCGGTCGATTATTGCGCGCCGCACGGCCCGCGCGGGCCGCGTCAGGCTTGGGGCAGATCAGCCTGCGCCAGCACCGGCGCCACCGCATCCTTGGGCGACACCAGGGGCTCCTGGCCAGCCAGGGGCCAGTCGATCGCCAGGGCGGGGTCGTTCCAGGCGATGGCGCGTTCGCAATCGCGGGCGTAGTAGTCGGTGGTTTTGTAGAGGAAGTGGGTGTCGTCTAGCAGCGTCACAAAGCCGTGGGCAAAACCTTCGGGCACCCAGAACATGCGCTTGTTGTCGGCCGTGAGTTCCACGCCGGCCCATTGGCCGAAGGTGGGCGAGCCGGGGCGGATGTCCACCGCCACATCCCAGGCCGCACCTTGCACCACGCGCACCAGCTTGCCCTGGGCATGTGGCGGCAGCTGGTAGTGCAGGCCGCGCAGCACGTGGGCTTTGGAGCAGGAGTGGTTGTCTTGCACAAAGGCACGCGGCGCGGGCAGGCCCAGCTTGGCCAGCTCGGCGTGGAAGCGCTGCTCGTTGAAGCTTTCCATGAACCAGCCGCGGTCGTCACCAAAAACGGCGGGCTCAATGATCAAGACATCGGGGATGCGGGTGGGGATCAGCTTCATCAGAACACGCGCTCGTTCAGGATCTTCATCAGGTACTGGCCGTAGCCGTTCTTCATCATCGGCTGGGCCATGCGCTCCAGCGCTTCGGCGTTGATCCAGCCGCTGCGGAAGGCGATCTCTTCCAGGCAGGCCACCTTCAGGCCCTGGCGCTTTTCCAGCGTGGCGATGAACTGGCCGGCTTCGAGCAGGCTGTCATGCGTGCCGGTGTCCAGCCACGCGTAGCCGCGGCCCATGATCTCGACGTTGAGCTGGCCCTGGTTCAGGTAGGCCGCGTTCACATCGGTGATCTCCAGCTCGCCGCGCGGGCTGGGCTTGATGGCTGCGGCGATGTCGCACACCTGCTCGTCGTAGAAGTACAAGCCGGTGACGGCGTAGTTGCTCTTGGGCTTGGCGGGCTTTTCTTCGATGCTGAGGGCGCGTTTGTGCTCGTCAAACGCCACCACGCCGTAGCGCTCGGGGTCATGCACGTGGTAGGCGAAGACGCTCGCCCCGGTGGTGCGCGCATCGGCCGATTCCAGCAGGCCTTGCAGGGCGTGGCCGTAGTAGATGTTGTCGCCCAGCACCAGGCTGCTGGGGGCGCCGCCCACGAAGTCTTTGCCCAGGATGAAGGCCTGCGCCAGGCCATCGGGGCTGGGTTGCACGCAGTAGCTGAGGTTGATGCCCCAGCGGCTGCCGTCGCCCAGCAGGTGCTGGAAGCGCGGGGTGTCTTGCGGGGTGGAGATCAGCAGGATGTCGCGCATGCCCGCCAGCATCAGCGTGCTGAGCGGGTAGTAGACCATCGGCTTGTCGTACACCGGCAGCAGCTGCTTGCTCATGGCCAGCGTGGCCGGGTGCAGGCGGGTGCCGGAGCCGCCGGCGAGGATGATGCCTTTGCGGGTCTTCGTCATCGTGTGTTTCCAGTTCAGCCGAGGTGTTCGGCGAGCATGCGGTCAACGCCAGCTTGCCAGTGGGGCAGCGTCAGGCCGAAGGCGGTTTGCAGCTTGTGGGTATCGAGCCGCGAGTTGAGCGGGCGCTGGGCCGGCGTGGGGTAGCTGCTGGTGGGCACGGGCATGATCTGCTCGGGGCCAGCTTTGAGCGTGTAGCCATGCGCCTGGGCCCAGGCCACCACATGGCGGGCGTATTGGCACCAGGTGGTTTCGCCGCCAGCCACCAGGTGGTACAGGCCGCTCACCTCGGGGCGCTGCAGGCCGGTGCGCAGGGCAAGGGCCGTCACGTCGGCCAGCAGCTCGGCGCCGGTGGGGGCGCCCACCTGATCATCGATCACGGTGAGTTGCCCGCGCTCGGCGGCCAGCTTGAGCATGGTCTTGGCGAAGTTACCACCACGCGCGGCGTACACCCAGCTGGTGCGGAAGATCAGGTGCTTGCAGCCGCTGGCGGCAATGGCCTGCTCGGCTTCGAGCTTGGTGCGGCCGTAGACACTGAGCGGGCCGGTGGGGGCGTCTTCCACGCGGGCATGGTTACCAGCACCGTCGAACACGTAATCGGTGCTGTAGTGCACCAGCCAGGCTCCGCGTTGGGCGGCCGCGCGGGCCAGCACGGCGGGGGCTTCGGCGTTGATGGCGCGCACCAGATCGGGCTCGCTCTCGGCCTTATCCACCGCCGTGTGGGCCGCCGAGTTGACGATGAGATCGGGTTGCACCGCCTGCACCAAGGCTTCGAGCGATGCGGGTTGGCTGAAGTCGCAGGCCAGGGGTTGGGTGTCGCGGTCCAGCGCGATCAGCTCACCCAGTGGGGCGAGTGAGCGCTGCAGTTCCCAACCGACCTGGCCGCCGCAGCCGAGCAGCAGGATCTTCATGCGCCAGCCCCGCGTTGGCCGTAGTTACGGTCCACCCATTCGCGGTAGGCGCCGGAGCGCACGCTGTCGATCCAGGCGGTGTTTTCCAGGTACCAACGCACGGTCTTATCGATGCCCGATTCAAATGTTTCGGCCGGCGACCAGCCGATTTCGCGCTGGATCTTGCGCGGGTCAATGGCGTAGCGGCGGTCGTGGCCGGGGCGATCAGCCACGTAGGTGATCTGGTCTTCGTAGCAGCCGCTGGCCTTGGGGCGCAGGGCGTCGAGCTTGCGGCAGATGGTGGTCACGACATCGATGTTCTTGATCTCGTTGATGCCGCCCACGTTGTACACCTCGCCCGGCGTGCCCTTGGCCAGCACCTGGCGGATGGCTTCGCAGTGGTCACGCACGAAGAGCCAGTCGCGGATATTCTGGCCGTCGCCGTACACCGGCAGCGGCTTGCCATCCAATGCGTTCAGGATCATCAGCGGGATCAGCTTCTCGGGGAAGTGATACGGGCCGTAGTTGTTGCTGCAGTTGGTGGTGAGCACCGGCAGGCCGTAGGTGTGGTGGTAGGCACGCACCAGGTGGTCGCTGCCGGCCTTGCTGGCTGAATACGGGCTGTTGGGCGCGTAGGCGGTGGTTTCGCTGAAGGCGGGGTCGGTGTCGCTGAGCGAGCCGTAGACCTCGTCGGTCGACACATGCAGGAAGCGGAACGCAGCTTTCTCGTCAGCCGGCAGGCCGCCCCAGTAGGCGCGGGTTTCTTCCAGCAGGCTGAAGGTGCCCACCATGTTGGTCTGGATGAACTCGCCCGGGCCGTGGATGCTGCGGTCCACATGGCTTTCTGCAGCGAAGTGCAGCACGGCGCGCGGGCGGTGCTGGGCCAGCAGGCGCTGCACCAGGGCGCGGTCGCAGATGTCGCCCTGCACCAGTTCGCACTTGCCGGGCACCAGGTGCTCGGCGATGGTGGCTGGGTTGCCGGCGTAGGTGAGCTTGTCGAGCACCACAACGGGTTCAGTCCCAAGGCTGAACCAGTGGTGGACGAAGTTGCCGCCGATGAAGCCGGCTGCGCCGGTGATGAGGATCATTGCTGGAGAGTCCTTCGGGCCGCGCTGGCCCGGTCATGTGTCAACTGCAAGGGCGCAAGCTTAGCTGCGGCCGTAGGTGTCTTCGTAGCGCACGATGTCGTCCTCACCCAGGTACGAGCCCGACTGCACCTCGATGATCTCCAGCGGCACCTTGCCCGGGTTGCGCAGGCGGTGCACCTCGCCCAGCGGGATGTAGGTGGACTGGTTCTCGGTGAGGATCAGCACCTTGTCGCCGTTGGTGACTTCAGCCGTGCCGGTGACGACGATCCAGTGCTCGGCGCGGTGGTGGTGCATCTGCAGGCTCAGGCTGGCACCAGGCTTCACCATGATGCGCTTGACCTGAAAGCGCGCGCCACTGTCGATGCTGTCGTACCAGCCCCAGGGGCGGTGCACCTTGCGGTGCAGGGTGTGTTCATTACGCTGGCTGGCGTCAAGCGCGTTGACGATCTTCTTGACGTCCTGGCTGCGGGCGCGGTCGGTCACCAGCACGGCATCGGCGGTTTCCACCACCACCACATCCTCCAGCCCCACCACGCTGACGAGGCGGCTGGTGGCGTGCACCAGGGTGTTGCGGCTGTCGCGCGTGATCACGTCACCCACGCTGGCGTTGCCGGCGTCATCTTTAGCCGAGACTTGCCAAACGGCATCCCAGGCGCCCAGGTCGTTCCAGCCGGCGGCCAGGGGCACCATGCGGATGTCGACATCACTGCTGCCGGGGCAGCGCTCCATCACGGCGTAGTCCACCGATTCGCTGGGCACGGCGGCAAACTCGGCCTTGCCGGGGCGCACGAACTTGTCGTCCTGCTGGCGGGCGGTCCAGGCGGCGCGGGTGGCTTGGGCGATGTCGGGGCGGAAGGTGTCGAGTGCCTTCATCCACACCGAAGCCTTCAGAACGAACATGCCGCTGTTCCAGCTGTAGCCGCCTTCAGTGAGGTAGCGCTGGGCGGTGGCCAGATCGGGCTTCTCGACAAACTGGGCCACGCGGGCGGCGCCCGTCTCGGGCGTGCTGCGGATGTAGCCGTAGCCGGTTTCCGGGCGATCGGGCGTGATGCCGAGGATGACGATGGCACCAGAAGCCGCCACGTCGACGGCGTGTTGCAGCGCGGCCGTGAAGGCGGGGCGGTCGGTGACGGTTTGGTCGGCCGGGGTGACCACCAGCACCGGGTCAGCGCCGCCTTCGAGGGCCTGCAAGGCGGCCAGGGTAAGCGCCGGGGCGGTGTTGCGGCCCAGCGGCTCCAGCAACACGGCACCGGGGTCGAGCCGCAGCTCGCGCAATTGGTCAAGCACCAGGAAGCGATGCTCTTCATTGCCCACGATCAGCGGGGACTGCACCTGCAGGCCGTCGCGCGCCAGGCCGGCCAGGCGCTGGGCGGCTTCCTGGAACAGGCTCTGGTTGCCTGAGAGCACGAGGAACTGCTTTGGGTAGCCGGCGCGCGACAGCGGCCACAGCCGGGTGCCGCTGCCGCCGGCCATGATCACGGGCTGAACGGCGATGGTCTGGGACATCAAAGGAGCTCCTGGAGGGAAAGGATCGAACGAAATGGCACCGCAGCACCGAGGCACTGCCCGTTGGCCTGGACCTCACGCAATGATTCTGCCGGGCCAACCAAGGGCATCGCATGACGCGGCCTTGAAATGTGACCGCGCCTGGCGAATTTGCGGAATCTGCACAAGCTGCCGGCCCCCATGCGGCTCGCTGCAACGCCCCGCCCCAATTCGGCCCATGCTCAGCCCTGAATAAGCAAGGTGCTTCAGGTGCAAAAACGTCGATTCGGACAGCGCAATAGTTGGCACGTGTCCCAACTCCCCTGATTCGGCGGCTCGCCGGGGACGAATTGTCTAAACATAATCGTTTCCACTAAGCGGGCAGTGGAGGAGGGTCCACCACGAAGCCACGCGGTGCCTTCCAGGGTGGACCGCTCAGCTCACATGAATGAACTGAGTACCGGCCGCCCTGGGCTTCGGTCGGTCACTTCACATTCCACCCGTCATGAGCCTGCTGTTGATCTCGTTCGGCGTTACATGGTTCGTCACTTGGGTGGTGATTCGGCTGTCGTCTCGCAACCTGCACGTGTGGGGAGACACCGACCTCGACGCCCCTCAAAAGGTGCACACCAACATCGTGCCCAGGGTGGGTGGTCTGGGCATCGCCTTCGGCATGCTGGCAGCACTGGCGTGGCAGAGCATGGATGATTGGTCTCAGGCACGAGACCTCGTTTGGCTGGGTGCTTGCGCCGCCGTGGCCTTTGCCGCCGGCCTGCTGGAAGACGTCACCAAGAAGGTGACGCCAAAACAACGCTTGATGGCCACTTTCGCTGCTGCGGCATTGGCCGCTGCGCTGGTGGATGGTGTCATCACTCGCACCGACATCCCCGGGCTGGACCCGCTGCTGCAAGTGCCTCTGATTGCCTGGGCGGTCACCCTCTTCGCCGTGGGCGGTGTGGCCAATGCGGTGAACATCATTGACGGCTTCAACGGCCTGGCTTCCATGTGCGTGGCCATCGCACTGGCGGGCCTGGCGCTGGTGGCGTACCAGGTCAATGACACCATGGTGCTGCAAGGTGCGCTGCTGGGGCTAGGCGCCATCTTGGGCTTTTTTGTCTGGAACTACCCCAAGGGACGCATCTTCCTGGGCGATGGTGGCGCGTACTGCCTGGGCTTCTGGGCCGCAGAACTGGGCATCTTGCTGGTTCACCGGAACCCGGCGGTCTCGCCGATGTTCCCACTGATGCTGTGTGCCTACCCGATCTTCGAGACGGTGTTCACCATGTATCGCCGCAAAGTGCTGCGGGGACGTCCAATGGACCAACCCGACGCAGGCCATCTCCACAGCTTGATCTACCGCCGCCTCATGCGATGGGCCATCGGCAAGCGCGACTCAGCCAACCTGGTACGACGCAATTCGATGACCTCGCCGTACCTGTGGATGTTGTGTCTGATCACCTGCGCCCCCGCTGTGGCTTGGTGGGATCAAAGCGACATGCTTGGCGCGTGCCTGTGCATCTTCTGCCTGCTGTACTTGCTGCTGTATCGCTCGATCGTTCTGTTCCGCACCCCTCGCCTGCTGCTTCGCAAAAGCTCGGCATGGGCCGCCGAAGAACCGGAATCCGGGGCCGTTCGGCCGTCCGCGGGATAATCGCGGTCCATGACCCTACCCCAAACAGAAGATTCGACTCTGAACCACCCCTCGCAAGGAAACGCCGGGCCGCCCCAAGTTGCCTTGCTCCCCTCGGGGGACGGGACGGGCGAAGCCCGGTCCTTGGGGCACTCAGAACCGACATCCCTCGATCCAGCACCGTCGGCTGAATTCGCCAGCCTGCCGCTGGATCCCAAGCTGCAGCGCGCCATCAGCGACGCAGGCTACACCGCGATGACGCCGATCCAGGCCAAGGCGATTCCCTTGGTGCTGAGCGGCAAAGACATGATGGGTGCCGCCCAGACCGGCACCGGCAAGACGGCCGCCTTCTCGCTGCCGCTGCTGCAAAAGATGCTGCGGCACGAAAACGCCAGCGCATCACCCGCCCGCCACCCGGTGCGAGCGCTGGTGCTGGCCCCCACGCGCGAGCTGGCCGACCAGGTGGCCGTGAACGTGAAGGCCTATGCCAAGCACAGCAACCTGCGGGTGGCCTGCGTGTTTGGCGGCATCGACATGGCGCCGCAAACGGCCGAGCTCAAGCGCGGCGTCGAGGTGGTGATTGCCACGCCGGGCCGGCTGCTGGATCACATCCAGGCCAAGAACTGCCAGCTGGGCCAGGTGGAATATGTGGTGCTGGACGAGGCCGACCGCATGCTCGACATCGGCTTCCTGCCCGACCTGCAACGCATCCTGAGCTACCTGCCCAAGCAGCGCCAGACGCTGCTGTTCTCGGCCACGTTCTCGCCCGAGATCAAGAAGCTGGCGCAGAGCTATCTGCAAGACCCCCTGCTGGTGGAAGTGGCGCGGCCCAATGCCACCGCCACCAACGTGGAGCAGCGTTTTTACAGCGTGGATGGCGACGACAAGCGCCGGGTGGTGAAGCAGATCCTGCGGCAGCGTGGCATCAGGCAGGCCATCATCTTCGTCAACTCGAAGCTGGGCGCCGCCCGCCTGGCCCGCACGCTGGAGCGCGACGGCCTGCGCACCACCGCCCTGCACGGCGACAAGTCACAAGACGAGCGCCTGAAAGCCCTGGATGCCTTCAAGCGCGGCGATGTCGACCTGCTGGTGGCCACCGATGTGGCGGCCCGCGGCCTGGACGTGGCTGACCTGCCGGCCGTCTTCAACTACGACATCCCGTTCAACGCTGAAGACTACGTGCACCGCATCGGCCGCACTGGCCGTGCCGGCGCGTCAGGCCTGGCGGTGTCATTGGCCGCGCGTGAGGATGCGCGCTTGGTCAGCGACATCGAAAAGCTGATCAAGAAGAAGATTGAGCTGGAGCCGATCGAGCTGGAAGACGATCGCCCACGCCGCCGCCGCATGGACGATGATGTGGCCGAAGCCCCCGCCTTCAGCGCACCGCCGCCACCGCGGCCCACTCGTCGTGCACCGTCGAGCGACCCGTTCTTCGACCGCCCGTACGAGGCGGCCAATCCCGAGGCTCAGCCGGCCTGGGAGAGCGCAGCAGCCAACAGCACCACGTCCAACAAGACGGGGCTGTCGCGCTACATCAAGCCCAAGCGCAAGGTGCCGGTGCTGCTGGGCGGCAAGACACCCGCCTGAGCCCGATGGTCGCGCTGATCAGACCCGCCTGATCAGCCCGCCAGGAAGGCAAATACGGCGGGCACATCCGCCGGCAGCGTGACGCCCACCTTGCGCCAGCCTTCCACCGTGCGGGTCAGCGACCAGCCCTCCGGCAGCGTGAGCCCGCAGCTGATCGACAGCCGCGTGGCCGGTGCCAGATCGCGCAGCAACGCGTCGAACAGCGCGCGGTTGCGGTAGGGGGTCTCGATCAACAGCTGCGTTTGCTGCCAGCGGCGCGAATGGGCCTCCAGTTCACGCAGGCGCTTGCTGCGCTCGGTGGCCTCCACCGGCAGGTAGCCGATGAAAGCGAAGCTCTGCCCGTTGAGGCCGCTTGCCGCCAGGGCCAGCACGATGGACGACGGGCCCGACAGCGGCACCACCGTCACCCCGGCTGCGTGGGCTGCCTGCACCAGGTGCGCCCCGGGATCAGCCACCGCCGGCAAGCCGGCTTCCGAGATCAGCCCCAGTGCATGCCCGGCCAATGCCGGTGCCAGCAGAGCGGGCCAATCAATGCGTTCCTGCGTGCGTCCCTTGGGAGGCCGCGGCAGCTCGGTGATGGCGATCTCTTGCAGCGGCCGCGCCAATGGCACTACCTGATCGACCCGCTTGAGGAAGGCCCGCGCCGTCTTGGCGTTTTCGGCCACCCAATGGCCCAGGCCGGCAGCGATCTCGATCACCTGCAATGGCAACGCGGCCTGCAGGTTGGCCCAACGGTCTTCGGGCAGGCCGAAGTCGAGGGTGTTGGGCATGAGGACTAGGCGTCCGCGAGATTCAGGCATCGGGGGTCTCCGGCGAGAGCAGGTGTTCGGCGGCCCAGGCCAGCGGATCGGCACCGGCGGCGCGCAATAGCCGGCTGGTGGCGATCAGCGGCAGGCCCACCAGGGCGGTGGGGTCGGTGGATTCGATCTCGTCCAGCAGCGCGATGCCCAGGGTTTCGCACTTGGCGCTGCCGGCGCAGTCATAGGGAGCTTCCAGGCGCAGGTAGGCCTCGATGTGCGCGTCGGGCAGATCCCGGCAGCGCACCTTCACCGGCACGCTGATGCGGGCCTCGAAACCCCGCTGCGGTCGCAGCACGCACACCGCGGTGTGGAACACCAAGGTGCGCCCCCGCATCAACCGCCACTGCGCCACGGCCTGGGCATGACCGCCCGGTTTACCCAGAGCCTGGCCGTCAAGATCAGCCACCTGATCGGAGCCAATGACCACCACGTCACCCACTTGCCGCTGGGCCACCGCACGGGCTTTCTCCTGCGCCAATCGCAGACCGAGCGCGTGCGGGGTTTCGCCGGGATGCGGGGCCTCGTCCACGCCGGGGGACACGGCTTCAAAAGGCATGCGCAAGCGTGCGAGCAACTCACGCCGGTACACCGACGTGGAGGCCAGGATCAACGCCGGCCAGGGCGACCGGGGAGCAGAGGTGGAAGGCAACATCCCGCCATTGTCATGGCTGCGCCGCCCGACCCTCTGGCGCCCAACCCGCCTTAAACTGCCTCACATGCAAGCAAGAAGCTCCGATTTCAAACCCGAGCGCCTGGACATCCTGGCCTTTACCCGAGCGGGTGCCAGTCTGGCCGGCAGCACGCCACTCTCGGCCTTCAGCCGGCTAGCCCACAGCACTCACGGCGCAGACCATCCCGAATCGCCGCCGCCTGAAGGTGACGTGCACTGGCAAGCCGATGGCGAATGGCGTGAACGCGTGGGCAGCCCGCCGCAGGTGTGGCTGCATCTGACGGCCCACACCACGCTGCCAATGACCTGCCAGCGCTGCTTGCTGGCCGTGGACGAAGCGCTGGAAGTCGACCGCTGGTTCCGCTTTGTCGCCAGTGAATCCGAAGCCACCGAGCAGGACGCTGAAGCCGACGAAGACCTGCTGGTTCAAAGCCGCCAGTTCAAGCTGCTGGAGTTGATTGAAGACGAGCTCGTGCTCGAACTGCCGCTGATCGCCAGTCACGCCGTCTGCCCCGAACCCCTGCCGATGCAGGCAGGCCACGACGAAGACGAGACGCCAGCAGACGCCAAGCCCAACCCCTTTGCCGTGCTGGAATCGCTGAAGAAGCCGGGGCGGCGCAACGGCCATTGAACCGGCGCCCGACGGGCGGCAAATCGGGGTTGGTGAAGCGATCTCGCAGGCTGCTATACTGGCGGGCTTACCAAATTTTTCCGTCTGGGGCCAATACCCGGGCGCTCAGGAGTCCACCATGGCCGTCCAGCAAAACAAGAAGTCCCCGTCGAAGCGCGGCATGCACCGCTCGCACAATGCCCTGAACACCCCGGGCACCGCGGTTGAAACCACCACCGGCGAAGTGCACCTGCGTCACCACATCAGCCCCACCGGCTTCTACCGTGGTCGCAAGGTGCTGAAGACCAAGGCCGACGCGGCCTGATTGATGTCCGGCCTTCTGGGCCGCCCCGTCCGCATTGCCGTGGATTGCATGGGCGGCGACCATGGCCCGGCGATCACCTTGCCGGCCTGTCGATCGTTTCTCGCCAGTCACCCTGAGGCTGAGTTGATCCTGGTGGGTCAACCGGCCGTGCTGGAAGCGGCGCGCCATTGGCCGCGCTGCACGGTGATCACCGCCACCGAAGTCGTCACGATGGACGACCCTGTCGAGATCGCGCTGCGCAAGAAGCGCGACTCGTCGATGCGCGTGGCGATCCAGCAAGTGAAGCCGGGCGAGCAAGGTGCCGCCGCTGCAGACGCCTGTGTCTCAGCCGGCAACACCGGCGCCCTGATGGCGGTGGCCCGCTACGTGCTGAAGACGCTCGACGGCATTGACCGCCCCGCCATCGCCACCGTGCTGCCCAACGAGCTGGACGGCTACACCACCGTGCTCGACCTGGGCGCCAACGTCGACTGCACGGCTGAACACCTGCTGCAGTTTGCCGTGATGGGCAGCGCCCTGGTCACGTCGGTGGACGGCAAGGCCAACCCCAAAGTGGGCCTTCTCAACATCGGCGAAGAAGCCATCAAGGGCAGCGAGTCGATCAAGCGCGCGGGCGAATTGCTGCGCTGCGCGGGCGACTCGGGTCAGATCAACTTCTACGGCAACGTGGAAGGCAACGACATCTTCAAGGGCACCACCGACATCGTGGTGTGCGATGGTTTCGTCGGCAACGTGGCGCTGAAAACCTCTGAAGGCTTGGCTGCGATGCTGAGCAACTTCATCAAGCAGGAATTCACCCGTTCGCTCTACGCCAAGCTGGCCGCGCTGGTGGCCTTGCCGGTGTTGAACAAATTCAAGCGCCGGGTTGACCACCGGCGCTACAACGGCGCGGCGCTGCTGGGCCTGCGTGGCCTGGTGTTCAAGAGCCACGGATCGGCCGACGCATTCGCCTTCGAAAACGCCCTGGCCCGCGCGTATGATGCAGCGCGCAACGGCCTGCTGGACCGGGTGCACGACCGCATCCGCGACACGCTGCAAGCCTTGCCGGCCGCTGCCGCCACGACTGGTTCCGCCGACGATTTGCAGGCGCGCCCCGCCTCACGCCAAGCCGCATGAGCACTACCGCTTCTTCCGCCTCCACCGCCCCGACGCTCACGCCCCGCTTCACGCGCATCACCGGCACGGGCAGCTGCCTGCCACCGCGCCGCCTGACCAACGCCGAACTGGCGAGCGAGCTGGCCGCGCAGGGCGTGGAAACCAATGACGACTGGATCGTCGAGCGCACCGGCATCCGCGCCCGCCACTTTGTGGCCGATGGTGTCAACGCCAGCGACCTGGCCGTGACCGCCGCGCAAAACGCCCTCGCCGCCGCCGGCATGACTGGCGCCGACATCGATCTGATCATCGTCGCCACGTCGACGCCGGACATGGTCTTCCCGTCGACCGCCTGCATCGTGCAGCACAAGCTTGGCATCGCCGGCTGCCCCGCGTTCGACGTGCAGGCCGTGTGTTCGGGCTTCATCTACGCGCTCACTGTGGCCGACGCGATGATCCGCACCGGCACCGCACGCAATGCGCTGGTGATCGGCGCCGAAGTGTTCTCGCGCATCCTCGATTTCAAGGACCGCACCACCTGCGTGCTGTTCGGCGATGGCGCCGGCGCGGTGGTGCTGTCGGCCAGCGAAACGCCCGGCCTGCTGTCCACCGACATCCATGCCGATGGCCGCCATGTCGGCATCCTCTGCGTACCCGGCACAGTGAACCGCGGCGAGATCCTGGGCTCTCCCATGCTGCAGATGGACGGCCAGGCCGTCTTCAAGCTGGCTGTGGGCTTGCTCGAAAACGCCGCCCGCACCACGCTCGCCAAGGCGGGCCTGCAAGACAGCGACATCGACTGGCTGATCCCGCACCAGGCCAACATCCGCATCATGGCCAGCACGGCCAAGAAGCTGAAGCTGTCGATGGACAAGGTGATCGTCACTGTCGACCAGCATGGCAACACCTCAGCCGCGTCGATCCCGCTCGCGCTCGACACCGCCGTGCGCGATGGCCGCGTGAAGCCCGGCCAGCATCTGATGCTCGAAGGCGTGGGCGGCGGGTTCACCTGGGGCGCCGTGCTGCTCAAGTTCTGATCGTGCAGCCCGCGCAGCCGGCTCGCCCGCTCACCTGAAACGACCCAACAAGCCAGACCCCTCATGACCGCGTTTGCCTTTGTATTCCCCGGCCAGGGTGCCCAGTCCGTCGGCATGCTCAACGCCTGGGTCGACCACCCCGC
>Ga0209066_10002009_pt1 | contig 25697 bp, 26 predicted proteins | sample All_14_2_FD_187198 | JGI IMG/M metagenome (GOLD analysis project Ga0209066, IMG submission 187198) | Freshwater microbial communities in response to fracking from Pennsylvania, USA - Allegheny Zone_MetaG_DW_15 (SPAdes) (version 2) ... | reverse complement strand
TGAAGGGTGTGATGATGGAGCTGGAAGACTGCGCCTTCCCGCTGCTGGCCGGCATGGTTGCCACCGATGACCCCAACGTTGCATTCAAGGACGCCGACGTGTGTCTGCTGGTGGGTGCCCGTCCGCGCGGCCCCGGCATGGAACGTGCCGATCTGCTGACCGCCAACGGCGCGATCTTCACCGTGCAGGGCAAGGCCATCGCTGAAAACGCGAAGGAAGACGTGCGTGTGCTGGTCGTCGGCAACCCCTGCAACACCAACGCCTACATCGCCCGCGCCGCTGCCATCAAGGTCGGCCGCACCAACCCGAACAACTACCACGGCATGTTGCGCCTGGACCACAACCGCGCGCTGTCTCAGCTTGCCGCCAAGTCCGGCCGCGAAGTGTCCTCGCTCAAGAAGATGGTCGTGTGGGGCAACCACTCGCCGTCGATGTACGCCGACTATCGTTTCTGCGATTCGAACGGCGACAGCGTCAAGGCCCTGATCAACGATCACGCCTGGAACAACGACGTGTTCCTGCCCACCGTCGGCAAGCGCGGCGCCGCCATCATCGAGGCCCGCGGCCTGTCGTCGGCTGCTTCGGCCGCCAACGCTGCCATCGACCACGTGCGTGACTGGGTGCTCGGCTCGAACGACTGGGTCACCATGGGCGTTCCGTCCGACGGCTCCTACGGCATCCCCGAGGGCGTCGTGTTCGGCTTCCCCTGCGAGTGCAAGGACGGCCAGTTCAAGATCATCCAGGGTCTGGAGATCGACGAGTACTCGCGTGGAAAGATCAACATCACGCTCAAGGAACTCGAAGACGAGCGCGCTGCCGTCGCCGACATGCTGAAGTAAGACACGCAGCCGCGGTGTGATGCCGCGTATGCATCGGGCCACGGGTTAAAATCCGTGGCCTTTTCATTTTCACCGCACCGAGGAGAGCCCGCATGCGCCTGCACCCTGCCGATGTTCTGTTCGCTGGCGAAAAGCCTTTCCCCGCCCTGCCCGCCGTCGACCACTACGCAGGCGCTGAGAAGCTCATGCTCAAAGCGCTCAAGCTGCAGCAGGAACTGGGGCCCGTGTTCGACATCACCTGCGATTGCGAGGACGGTGCGCGTGCCGGTGCAGAAGCCGAGCATGCCCACATGGTCGTCACAGTCGTCAATGGCGCCGAAAACCACTTCGGACGCGTCGGCGCACGCATCCATGACATCACCCACCCGCACTGGCAGCACGACCTGGAGATTCTCGTCCGTGGCGCGGGTCGAAGGCTGGCCTTCATCACCCTGCCCAAGGTGCGCTCCGCCACTGACGCAGCCGAACAGATCCACGCGTTGCGACGCATCGAAGAAGCCTGCAATCTCGATCGTCCGCTGCCGGTGCATGTGCTGATCGAGACGCACGGGGCGCTGCGCGAAGCCTGGCAGATCGCGGCGCTCGACGGTGTCGAGTCGCTCGATTTTGGCCTGATGGATTTCGTCTCCGGCCACCACGGCGCGATTCCCGGCAGCGCGATGAAGAGCCCCGGTCAGTTCGAACACCCGCTGATCGTGCGTGCCAAGACCGACATCGCCGCCGCTGCGCTCGCCAACGGCGTGATTCCGTCGCACAACGTCACCACCGAGCTGCAAGACGTCGCCGTGATCCGCCACGACGCCGAGCGTGCCCGCCGCGAATTCGGCTATTTGCGCATGTGGAGCATCCACCCCAACCAGATCCTGCCGATCATCGCCGCGATGCAGCCCGACTTCACCGAGGTCGAGGAAGCCACCGAAATCCTGATCGCCGCGCAAGATACCGCCTGGGGCCCGATCCAGCACAAGGGTCGCCTGCACGACCGCGCTTCCTACCGCTACTACTGGGAACTGCTGCAGCGCGCGCGCAACACCGGCGTCGAGTTGTCCGACGACGCACGCCAACGTTTCTTCGCCCCCTGACCGTCCGCGGCACCCGCTTCGATCCGAAATGCCCCAACCCGCCCCCGGTGAGCGCAAGGCTTCACCCGCTACGCACCTGGAGGCGGGAACACCCGCCTATCGTCAGGCCAATCTCGCAATGTTCGTCGGTGGTTTCGCCACCTTCGCGCTGGTGTACAGCACGCAGCCGCTGCTGCCACTGCTGGCGGGCGAGTTCGGCGTCAGCGCGGCAAGCGCCAGCCTCACGGTGTCGGCCACGACCGCAGGCCTCGCGCTGATGCTGATCCCGGGCAGCGTGCTGGCAGACCGCTTGGGGCGACAACAGGTGATGAAGTTCGCCCTGGCCATTGCCGCAGTGCTCGCGCTGGCGACCGCGTTTGCGCCCGACTTTTTCTCGCTGCTGGTCCTGCGCGCCATGCTCGGCGCCGTGATCGCCGGCCTGCCCGCCGCGGCGATGGCCTACATTGGCGAAGAAGTCGCCACCCATGCCCAGGCGCGGGCGATGGGTCTTTATATTGCCGGCAACGCGCTGGGCGGCATGAGCGGACGCTTCATCGCCGCCTTGCTCACCGACTGGACCTCATGGCGCACGGCACTCGCCGTCCTCGGCTTGCTCGGCTTGATCTCGGCGCTCATCTTCTGGCGCCAGCTGCCCGGCTCACGCCACTTCCAGCCGCGCGCCGCCACGCCCTCCCGCATCCTGCGCGATACGATGGCGATCTATCGCGACCCTGGCCTGCCGTGGCTGTTCCTGATCGCCTTCCTCGCCATGGGGGCCTTCATCGGGCTGTACAACTTCCTCGGCTTCCGCCTGCTCGAGGCGCCCTATCTGCTGGGGCAAAGCGCCATCGGCGCCATCTTCCTGCTCTATCTGGTCGGAACCTGGGCCTCGGCACTCAGCGGCCGACTGGCTGAACACTACGGGCGCCGGCGAGTGTTATGGCTGATGGTCCTGGTGATGGGCTGCGGACTGGCACTGACGCTGGGGCAGCCCTTATGGCTGATCATCGCCGGCGTGGGCATCTTCACGTTTGGATTCTTCGCCGCACACGCCCTGGCCAGTGGCTGGGTAGGACGACGCGCAGGCGAGCGGCGCGCACTGGCCTCCGCGCTGTATCTGACGAGTTACTACTTCGGTGCCAGTGTCATCGGCAGCCTCGCCGGTACCGCCTGGGCCGCAGGCCACTGGCCCGGGCTGGCCGCGCTGTTGGGCACCTGCGTGCTCGCGACCGGTGGCGTGGCACTCCATCTGCGCCGACTACCACCCCCGGCCAACGAAACCGGGCCGGGACGCAGCGCTACTTGAGATTCCCGGACAGGAACTGGCGCAGTCGTTCGCTCTTGGGCTGGCCGAAGAGCTCGGCAGGCGAACCGCTTTCCTCGGTCAGCCCTTGGTGCAGAAACATCACCTGGCTCGAGACTTCACGCGCGAAGCCCATCTCGTGCGTCACCACCACCATGGTGCGCCCCTCTTCCGCCAAGCCGCGCATCACCTTCAGCACCTCTCCAACCAGCTCCGGGTCCAGCGCGGACGTCGGCTCGTCGAACAGCAATACCGCCGGCTCCATCGCCAGCGCACGCGCAATAGCCACGCGTTGCTGCTGGCCGCCCGACAGATGAGCCGGGTAGCTGTTCTTGAGATGGCTGATGCCCACCTTGTCGAGATAGGCCATCGCGCGCTCCAGCGCGTCCTTTTTCGGCACACCCAGCACATGCACCGGGGCTTCGATGACGTTCTCCAGCACGGTCATGTGGGCCCACAGGTTGAAATGCTGGAAGACCATCGCCAGCCGTGTACGCAGGCGCTGCAGCTGCTTGGCGTCCGCAACCTTCAGATGCCCCCCCTTGCCCGGCACCAGGCGAATCTCTTCGCCGGCCACCGTGATGCGGCCTGCATCCGGCTGCTCGAGAAAGTTGATGCAGCGCAGGAAGGTGCTCTTGCCCGACCCGGAGGAACCGATGATCGTGATCACGTCTCCCGCTTCGGCGGACAGCGAGACACCTTTCAGCACCTCATGGTCGCCATAGCGCTTATGCAGATCATGAACGGTGAGTTGAGTCATTTAATGAACCCTCGAAACGCACTCACGCAGCCTTGCGCGCGACCGAGCGCGGACGCAGGTGCGCAAGCCAGCGTCGCTCGGCCAGGCGGAACACGCCAACCAGCGCGAAAGTGATGCAGAGATAGATCAGGCCGGCAAAGATGAAGGCTTCGAACGGCGCAAAGAACTGGGAATAGGCATTGCGTGCTGCGCCGGTCAGGTCGACCAGGGTGACGGTGGACACGATCGCCGTGCCATGCAGCATGAAGATGATTTCATTGCTGTAGGCCGGCAGCGCCCGACGCAGCGCACCGGGCAACAGGATACGGCGCAGCATCGTGTACCGGCTCATGCCGCACGCACGCGCAGCCTCGATCTCGCCATGGGGCATCGCCCGCAGCGCACCGGCAATGATTTCGGTGGTGTAGGCGCCGGTATTGAGTGCAAAGGTGAGCAGTGCACAACCGTATGGATCGCGAAAAATCAGCCAGAAGGTGTTGCCCGCTTCCCACTGCGCCTGAACCCACTCGAACTGCCCCAGGCCGTAATACATCAGCAGCAACTGCACCAACATCGGCGTGCCGCGGAAAAAATAGCTGTAAGCCCACACGGGGCCAGACACCCAGCGCGATGGAGACACCCGCAACACCGCCAGCGGAATCGCCAGCGCCAGCCCAGCGACCAGCGACAGCACGGTGAGCTTTACCGTCAACCACAGCCCGCTGGCGTAGGCTGGCCAGCTTTCGGCAAACAGACCCCATTCGATCATGCTGCCGCCCTCCGCACACCCACCGAATAGCGGCGCTCAAGCCAGCGAAACACCAGTCCGGATACCGCCGTCAGCGCCAAATAGAAAACACATACCACGGCGTAAAACAGGAAGGGTTCGTGCGTGCTGCGGCCTGCCTGGTCGGCCAGCCAGGTAATGTCCGACAAGCCGATGATGGACACCAGCGCGGTACTTTTCTGCATCACCTGCCAGTTGTTCCCCAGACCCGGCAGCGCATGGCGCAGCATCTGCGGAAACAGAACGCGATGGAAGACCTGCCAGCGACTCATGCCATAGGCACGCCCGGCCTCGAGTTGCCCCGCCGGCACAGCCATGAAAGCGCCACGAAATGTCTCGGTGAAGTAAGCACCGAAGATGAACCCCAGGGTCAGGATGCCGGCCACGAAGGGATTGACGTCCACATAGTCGAGCCCGAGTGCATCCGTGACGAGATTGATCCCCACCTGACCGCCGTAGAAGATCAGCAGCATCATGACCAGGTCCGGAATGCCGCGTACCACGGTGGTGTAGACCGTCGCCGGCAGGCGTAGCAGCGGATTGGGCGACAAACGCGACGAAGCGCCCAGCAGCCCGAGCACCAGCGCGAGCAGCAGCGAGAACACCGCTACACGCAAGGTCACCCAGGCGCCGTCAAGGAGAGAAGGAAGATAGCCGTGGAGCATCGGGAAAGCCCTGCGAAGACGAAGACACGCCACACACAGGGAGCAGAAATATGAAGGCGGCCATCAGGCCGCCGGGTTGGGTCGTGAAGTCAGCGCGCGGGCGGCTTTATGGGCGATGTGGCCGCCCACACCACGCCAGACTCACTCACCGTAGATGTCGTAGTCGAAGTATTTCTTGCGGATCGCGTCGTACTTGCCGTTGGCGCGAATTGCAGCCAACGCCTTGTTGAGCTTGTCCTTCAGCTCGGCATCCTGCTTGCGCAGCGCGATGCCCACGCCTTCACCGATCACGCCCTTTTCATCCGCCGTGCGGCCGTGATAAAGGCCGCCGGCAAACTCATAACCCGCACCCGCAGATTGCTTCAGAAAGCCGCCGTCGGCCACCAGCGCATCCGCCCACGCCGCATCGATACGCCCCGCGGACAGGTCGAGGTACGCCTCTTCCTGCCGCGCATAACGCACCACGTTCACACCCTTGTCTGCCCAGAAACGGGTGGCGAAGCTGTCCGCCACGGTGCCGCGCTGCACGCCGATGCGCTTGCCCTTGAGCAGATCGAGCTCAGGCATCAAGCCACTGCCCTTCTTCGCCACCAGGCCCAGCGGTGTTGCGTAGTACTTGTCGGTGAAATCGACGCGCTTCTTGCGCTCATCGGTGATCGACATCGACGCGGAGATGGCGTCGAACTTGCGGCTGAGCAGCGCGGGGATCATGCCGTCCCACTCTTGCTTCACCCAGGTGCACTTCGCCTTCATTTCCTCGCACAAGGCATTGGCGATATCCACATCCAGCCCCTGCACCGCACCGCTGGTATCCACGGTATTGAACGGGGGATAAGCGCCTTCGGTCGCAAAGCGGATCGTGTCCCAGTCTTTTGCGATCGCGCCGTGGGCGGCCAGGGCCAGTGCGGCGAACATCAGCGTGCGTCGAATCATGTCGATTCCTTTGTAAAACATTTGTGACGGCATTCTAACCGCTGCGCAAAGCGCCCTGTCTGTGGATTTCACTAAATCACGCGATGCTGCGCTGCGGAAAAACTATTGATTCAGCGTAGCTTTTCCGCCAAAGCGCGGGCCAGCGCCACCGCTGCGGGCGGGTGGAAGCGGAAGAACAATTCTGGCTCGACCAGTTCGAGTTCCATCAGCCGATAACCGCCGCTCCCTGACCGCACGAAATCGACCCGGGCATACAAGGGCCGTGACGGACAGGCCGCCACCGCGGCCTCGGCAAAGATCCGCTGAGCGGCATCGGGCTGGTGCGCATGCACCGTGCCACCGTGGTCGTCCTGCACGCGAAAATCGCCCGCGCGCGCCGTCTTGCGAATCGCGTGCGTGGTCTGGCCATCAATCACGATCACGGACAGCTCACCTTCGTCCACTATGCCGCGCTCGAAAGGCTGCACCATCATCGCCTCGCCTGCGACACAGCGTGCAAACACCGCCTCATGCTCAGCCAGCGACGTTTTATCGACCCGATACGTCAACCGCGCCGCGCCCGACACGGCCGGCTTGAACACCACCTCATCCCAGCCTTCGGCGGCCATGATCGCAGCCAGCTCGATCGACGCCCCACGCTCCACGAAGCGCGTCGGCACCACCGCGACACCCTGCACGGCCAAATCAGCGAGGTAATGCTTATCCACGTTCCAGCGAATCAGCTCGGCGTCGTTGAACAGCCGCGTCGCCGCGGAAACGCGCTCCAGCCAAGGCGAGAACTCGGCAAACCGATCGAAGTAATCCCAGGTCGAGCGGAACAGCACGCAACGGCAACGTGCCCAATCCATATGGTTATCCGACCAGGCGCGACGTTCGACCTGCAGCCCCAATTCGACCAGCGCCTCGGCAACGAGCGCCTCCTCGCGGAAGATCTGCGCCTGATACCAGTCAGCGAGGTCGGGCTGGGCATAACGGTCTTCGGTCAGGATGACCACATCGATGGGCTTGGCGTGCATGAGTCGCTTGTGGCGTAATCGGGGGCCGCGATTTTAGCAAAACGCTCTCGACACGCTCATCCATGCCCATTCACACCCCGAACACCGTCCCGCTCTCCGTCCTCGATCTCGCCCCCATCACGCAAGGCAGCATGCCCGCAGACGCGCTGCGCAACACGCGCGAACTCGCGCAACTGGCCGACCGTTGCGGCTACACCCGCTACTGGCTTGCCGAGCATCACAACATGACCGGCATCGCCAGTGCCGCCACTGCCGTGGTCATCGGCCACGTTGCCGGCGCCACCGAGCGCATCCGCGTCGGCGCGGGCGGCATCATGCTGCCCAACCACGCCCCCTTGGTCATCGCGGAACAGTTCGGCACGCTCGAATCCCTTTACCCCGGCCGTATCGACCTCGGTCTGGGCCGTGCGCCGGGCACTGACCAGATAACGGCCCGTGCCCTGCGTCGCAACCTGATGGGTAGCGACGACAGTTTTCCTCAGGACGTGATGGAGTTGCAGTCCTACTTCAAACCGACTCAGCCCAATCAGGCTGTGCGGGCCGTACCCGGTGCCGGACTCAATGTGCCGATCTGGTTGCTCGGTTCCAGCCTCTACAGCGCGGAACTGGCCGCGCATCTGGGCCTGCCCTTCGCTTTCGCTTCGCACTTCGCGCCGCGCTTCCTGTATCGCGCTATCGAGCTCTATCGCAGCCGATTCCAACCCTCGGAGCAACTCGACAAGCCTTATGTGGCCGTCGCCGCCAACGCCATTGCGGCAGACAGCGACGAGGAAGCTCAACACCTCATGCGTTCGCTGCGCCTGCGCTTTGCCGCCATGGCACGCGGCGTGCGTGGCCAGCTGCCGCCACCGGAGGCTTTCGTCGAAAGCGATTGGTCACCCGCCGAACTGGCTTTTGCAGATGAGTCTCTGGCCTGTTCAGCCGTCGGAACAGCCGACAGCGTTCGCAGCCAACTGCAGGCGCTGATCGACCGTACAGGCGCCGACGAGATCATCCTCACCGCGCAGATCTTCGATCACGCGGCACGATTGAGGTCGTTCGCACTCGTCGCGGAAACTTGGGGGCTGGAGGCTGGAGACTGAGGGACACGGAAAGAGGCGCACGCCCAAGCGTCAGGATGCGCTGGCTCACATCAGAACCGGCTGTCGTTCTCGCAGGGGATGCCGTCATGGTCCCCATCCATCTTGGTATTCGGACAATTACGCAGGAAGAACTCAGCCTCGGCCCTTGAGTTCATCTGGCTGCAATGCTGCCGGCCATCACAAGAAAAAAACTGCTCTGCTGGCTGTGCGACTGCAGTGGCCGGCGCACGAAAGGATTGCGGGTCTACCCATGTTTCCATCTGCATGGGCGCCATGTTCTTCTGATAGTAAGTCCAACCTGCAAAGGCGATAAGCCCATAAATCAGTAGCTTTTTCACGTTCTCACCCGTTCCGAAACAGGTCGGTTATTTGATTGACACGTCATTATAGGGCGATGAGATGTGCATCTCCTGCTTCCGCCAACATGGCGATACCGATGCGGACCTCAGGATGACGTAGCAACGCTAGCGGGCTACCCGCTCCGATAACGTGTCGACAGTGACGGGCAGAAGCTGATGTGTAACTGATACGCCAAGCATCTTCCAAAGGCAGAGCGGTACATCCTCCAGCCCCGGCACCCGCTGCGCCCGCTGCTGCGATAGAGGTCGTCCAACTCGATCGCCTGCTCGGCGAGGAAGCTGGCGAGCTGGATGTCGGTCCGTCCACGCAAGGCGGCATAAGCCTGCAACTCCGTTTTCAGCCGCCGCCAGTTTTGCTGCACCAGCTTGCGCAGGCTGCGCAGCACCTGCTCGCGCGTCTGGCGCTGCAGGTGAATGTGGCAACCCGGCGGCAGCAGGCCGAAGCCCTTGTCCACCGCCTCGATCAACTGCACACGCGACAGCCCGGTGAGCGTCGACAGCAGGCGATCGAAGCGGAATTCCTCGCGGTGCCGGCCGACGAAATCGAGGATCAGGCAGCTCTCCTTGCCCTTGGCCAAACGCAGACCGCGGCCGATCTGCTGCTGAAAGAGCACCGGGCTCTGCGTCGGGCGTAGCAGGAGCTGCGCCACGAACAGCAACCGTGGCCGCCCTCCGACCTGCAGGCAAAGCCGCTTGTAGTCGAAGGCCGCCACCACCGTCTTGCCGGTGCCAGTCGCGGCGACGACCAGGTTGCGCCAGCGGCCGTGATCGCGCTCGAGCTGCAGTTGGTCGAGCATCTCTTGCTGATAAGCCTTGGGCTCGAGGTCGAAATAGGTCGGGCGCGCGATCAGCTCGTCGCCGGACTCGCGCTTTAGCGCCTCTCCCAGCGCCTGGCGATGCGCCGGGTTGGCGGGGTCGTAGCCCTGGAATTCGCTGTCTTCCCAAAGCGTCTCGAAGTGCGCGCTGGCACGCTCGAACAGATCACGCTGGCCGCGCTCGGTGAACTTCACCGTCCATTCCAACCCACCCATCAGGGCTGCACCCGACAGGTTGGCGCTACCCACATAGGCGGAGCCGAAACCGGTGCGGCGGCGGAACAACCAGGCCTTGGCATGCAGCCGGGTGCGGCGGCCATCCAGCGACACGCGAATCTCGCAGCCCGGCAGCCGGGCGAGCTCATCCAGCGCCCGGATCTCGGTCGCGCCGGTATAGGTGGTGGTCAGCACGCGCAGCAGCGTACGCGGCTCGCCATCGGGCCCGACCGCAGTGATCGACTGCAGGATGTCGAGCAGCTTGCGCACGCCCGAATGGGTAATGAAGCTCACCAGGATGTCCACCTGATCGCAGGCCGCCAGCTCGCGGCGCAACTCGGTCAGCAGCGATGGCGAGCCCTTCCCCGCGGTGAAGAGCCAGGGGAAGGCCAGGCCGGTTTCAGGGATCGCCGGCTTGGGCGATTGCTGGTGGATGGCCTGGAGAATCTGTGGCGGAACGGAAAGCGTCTCCGCGTCGCCTGCGTGTTTGCCGAGGCGCTGCTTGAGGCTGACGAGAAGGAAATTGACGAGGTCGAGCTGCTGGCGGAGCTTCTCGGCACCGTCACCGTGAAGGTCGTCGAGGATGCGGGCGAGTTGGGAAGTGAGCGCGTCTGCCAGGCGCTCAGGGGCGTCTTCGGCGGTGAGCGGTTTGAGGCTATGCGCGTGCGCGTCGGTCGTCCGGGTGACGGCGTCGCGGACGGCCTCGGTGAGGAGTTGGTCGTAGAGACCATCAGGCAGTGTCATACGATTCCCACCGGTCATCCGCTATGGTGATTAATCCCTATGACTTCAGAACCCCTGAAACAGCATATCCAGCGCTATCGTAATTTCGGCCCTGAAAGCGCCCAGTCGCGCCACCGGCGCCTTGAGCAGGCTGCTCGGTACCGTCGCCAGGAACTGGGTAGCCATCAGGAAACGGCCGCCTTCGATCTCAAAGACGGGATTGAGCCCTCTGGCCGGCTGGAACTCACCACCGCTCGGCAGCAGCGGCACGACGACCCGGGTATTCAGGTGGCTAAGCAGGTCGGCTTGAACGTCGAGCAGAAAGCCCTCGCCCACGCTGTTTCGATGGACGTCGAAGCGTGCCATCAGAATTTCCGAAACTGCGCGAGCGGCAAGCCGTGCTGCTCAACGTATGCGTTCGAGCTGTCGAGCGCGCCGCGGTTCTCTTCGAGCCATTGCGCGGCGCGACGCTCCGCCACGGCGCGCGCCAAACCGGCCTCGGCCGCCTGCGAGATGTTGATGCGCAGGGCCTTCGCCTCTACAAGCAAGGCTTCATCGAGCGTCACGTTCGTCGGTTTGCGGGCTGCGCCGGGGATGGTCGTGTGCATCATGATGGAGTCGCCTCGTGAAACAAGTGCCTCCATTATAGATGTGGAACTTCGTGCGCATTCACGCCCACATAAAGCAAAACCCCCCGCCAAACACTGACGAGGGGTTCTTCCACCAGGACGGCCTGACGGCCGTCCCAGCCTTCCAGCGACCTACCGACTCAGACTTCCACCGTATCCGCGACCGAGCGGAACTCCTCGATCTGGTCGAAGTTCATGTAGCGGTAGATGTCGGCAGCCTTCTTGTTGACCACTTCAACCTGCGCCATGTACTCGGCCACGCTCGGAATCTTGCCCATCAGCGCGCACACCGCGGCCAGTTCGGCCGAACCGAGATACACGCGAGTGTCGATGCCGAGGCGGTTGGGGAAGTTGCGCGTCGAGGTCGACATCGCGGTGCTGCCCTTGCGGATCTGCGCCTGGTTGCCCATGCACAGCGAGCAGCCCGGCATTTCCATACGGGCGCCGGACTTGCCGAGCACGCCGTAATAGCCTTCCTCGTTGAGGATCATCGCGTCCATCTTGGTGGGCGGGGCGATCCACAGGCGGGTCGGGATGTCGGTCTTGCCGTCCAGCACCTTGCCGGCGGCGCGGAAGTGGCCGATGTTGGTCATGCACGAGCCGATGAAGACTTCGTCGATCTTGTCGCCGGCGACTTCGGACAGCAGCTTGACGTCGTCCGGATCGTTCGGGCAGGCAACGATCGGCTCCTTGATGTCGGCGAGGTCGATCTCGATCACGGCAGCGTATTCGGCGTCGGCGTCGCCCGACAGCAGCTCGCCGTTGGCGATCCACTCTTCCATGGCCTTGATACGGCGGCCCAGGGTGCGCTTGTCTTCGTAGCCGTTGGCGATCATCCACTTCATCAGCGTGATGTTCGAGTTCATGTACTCGACGATCGGCGCCTTGTTGAGGTGGACCGTGCAACCGGCGGCGGAGCGCTCGGCCGAGGCGTCGGTGAGTTCAAAAGCCTGCTCGACCTTCAGATCCGGCAGGCCTTCGATCTCGAGGATGCGGCCCGAGAAGATGTTCTTCTTGCCCTTCTTCTCGACGGTCAGCAGGCCCTGGCGGATGGCGTACAGCGGAATGGCGTTGACCAGATCGCGCAGGGTGACGCCGGGCTGCATCGTGCCCTTGAAGCGCACCAGCACCGATTCCGGCATGTCCAGCGGCATGACGCCGGTGGCAGCGGCAAAGGCCACCAAACCGGAGCCGGCCGGGAAGGAGATGCCGATCGGGAAGCGGGTGTGGCTGTCGCCGCCGGTGCCGACGGTGTCGGGCAGCAGCAGGCGGTTGAGCCAGGAGTGGATCACGCCGTCGCCCGGACGCAGCGACACGCCACCGCGGGTGCTGATGAAGCTCGGCAGCTCGCGGTGCATCTTGACGTCGACCAGCTTCGGGTAAGCGGCGGTGTGGCAGAAGGACTGCATCACCAGGTCGGCCGAGAAGCCGAGGCAGGCGAGGTCCTTCAGTTCGTCGCGGGTCATCGGGCCGGTGGTGTCCTGCGAGCCGACGGTGGTCATCTTGGGCTCGCAGTAGGTGCCCGGACGAATGCCCTGGCCTTCCGGCATGCCGCAGGCGCGGCCCACCATCTTCTGCGCCAGCGAGAAGCCCTTGCCGGAATCGGCGGGGGCCTGCGGCAGGCGGAAGAGCGTCGACGGCGGCAGGCCGAGGGCTTCACGTGCCTTGGTGGTGAGGCCGCGGCCGATGATCAGCGGGATGCGGCCACCGGCGCGCACTTCGTCGAGGATCACCAGGGTCTTGAGCTGCGACTCAGCCACAACGGCGCCATTCTTGAGCGCGCTGACCTTGCCGGTAGCCTGATCGACCTTCAGTTCAATCTCGTCGCCCATGTCAAGCTGGCCACAATCGATCTCGATCGGCAGCGCGCCGGCGTCTTCCATGGTGTTGAAGAAGATCGGAGCGATCTTGGAGCCCAGGCACACACCACCGAAGCGCTTGTTCGGCACGAAGGGAATGTCTTCGCCGGTGAACCACAGCACCGAGTTGGTGGCGGACTTGCGCGAGGAACCGGTACCGACCACGTCACCGACGTAGGCGACCAGGTTGCCCTTGGCACGCAGGTCTTCGAGGAACTTGACCGGACCGCGCACACCGGCTTCTTCCGGCTCGATGCCCGGACGCGGGTTCTTGAGCATGGCCAGCGCGTGCAGCGGGATGTCGGGGCGCGACCAGGCATCCGGCGCGGGCGACAGGTCGTCGGTGTTGGTTTCGCCGGTGACCTTGAACACGGTGAGCTTTTGCGAGGCCGGAACTTCCGGGCGGCTGGTGAACCACTCGGCGTCGGCCCACGACTGCATGACGGCCTTGGCGTTGGCATTGCCCGCAGCGGCCAGTTCCTTGACGTCGTGGAAGTAGTCGAACATCAACAGGGTCTTCTTCAGGCCCTCGGCCGCGACCGCACCGACTTCAGCGTCGCCCAGCAGATCGATCATCGGCTTGATGTTGAAACCGCCCAGCATGGTGCCCAGCAGTTCGGTGGCCTTCGCGCGCGAGACCAGCGCACAGGCTTCTTCGCCCTTGGCGACCTTGGCCAGGAACTCAGCCTTGACCTTGGCGGCGTCATCGACGCCAGCCGGCACACGATAGGTCAGCAGCTCGACGAGGAAGGCCTCCTCGCCGGCGGGGGGGTTCTTCAACAGCGCGACCAACTCGGTGACCTGCTGCTTGGACAGCGGCAGCGGCGGGATTCCGAGGGCGGCACGTTCGGCGACATGGGCACGGTAGGCTTCAAGCACGGCGACTTCCTCACTTTTCGTGGCGGTGTTCAGGGCTCCGCGCGGGGATCGCCCGCGCGAATCGACTCGGATTATATGTCTTTTATAAGACCTGCGGTGCAGTGCAACAGAAAGACATCGGATCCGCATGAAATACAGGTGCGATTTTACTCCCAGCGAGCGCCTTGGAGCAGAATGGCGGCCGAGATCCCGGTATAGCATCCTGACTTGATGAAAACGAATTCCTGCCCCTGCGGATCGGGCAAGACGCTAACGCACTGCTGTGGCCCGCTGCTTGCAGGCGACAGCAGTGCAGCGACGGCCGAAGCCCTGATGCGCTCGCGTTACAGTGCTTTCACGCTACAGGACGCGGCCTACCTGCTGCGCACCTGGCACGAACAGACCCGGCCCGCCATGCTGGACCTGAATGAAACGCCCTCACCGAAGTGGATCGGCCTGAACGTGATTGCCGCTCAGGTGATCGACGAAGATCATGCTGTGGTCGAGTTTGTGGCGCGATACAAGCTTGGCGGTCGCGCCCACCGCCTGCACGAAACCAGTCGTTTCGTCCGCGAGCAAGGCCTTTGGTATTACGTCGACGGTCTGATCGATGGACAACCTATCTCCACCAGTGGATCCGCAGCAGATCACTGAACCGCAGCACTTCACGAGAACGCCTGCCATGAACCTCGAGAAAGTCATTTTCGGCTTCTTCATCCTGCTGGCCGCCACCTTGAACTTCGGGTTCTTCGTCGGCGATGTCGACAACCCTGCCCATCACGATATCTATGAGTTGTTTGCAGCCCTTGTCGTAAGCCTGATCGCGACCGTACTCAAGTTCGGCGATCGCACACAGATCGGCGCAGTGCACCTTTCGACAAGCCTGGTGGCCGATCTGCAATTGATCTCCGCCGCAATGGTGTGGGGTTACTCGGCCCACGTATCTGGCGCAGGCCTGACGCCCGAAGCCACCGCAAGTATCGTTTCCCTGTCGGGCGGCGCCCTGCTCGCCAACCTGGTGTCGGTGATCATCCTGATTGCCGAAACCATCATGCAACGTCGTTGATCGCGCAGCCATGAAACGGATGCGGCCGCTCGCCCGGCACCACAGCATCTTTTTCCTGATCATGCGGCGCTTGCGCGCGCCGCTGATCCTGCTCATCACCATCATGGCGATCTCGGTGCTGGGCCTTACGCTGACACCCGGCGCCGAAGAGAACGGCCAGGTCCAGTACCTCAGCTTTTTCCACGCCCTGTACTTCATGAGCTACACCGCGACCACCATCGGTTTCGGTGAAATCCCCTACGCGTTCTCCGATCAACAAAGGCTGTGGGTGGTGTTCTGCATCTACATGTCGGTCGTTGGCTGGGCCTACACGCTGGGCACGGTGTTCGCGCTGCTGTCCGACCGCAGCCTGCAGCAGGCCATCGCCATGCAGCGGTTCGTGCGCGCGGTGCGTCGGCTGCGCGAACCCTTCTACCTGGTCTGCGGATATGGCGAGACCGGCCGTTTGATCTGCAATGCGCTCGACCGCATGGGATTGCGTTCGGTCGTGGTCGAGATCGACGAAACCAAGGTGGGTGAGATCGAACTACATAGTTTCGCCGCCGACGTGCCTGCACTGTGCGCCGACGCCTCGAACCCGGAAACCCTGCAATACGCGGGCCTCACCCACCCACACTGCGCGGGCGTGATCGCACTGACCAACCAGGACCCGACCAATCTTGCCATCGCCATCGCAGCTCGCCTGCTGGCGCCCAAGTTGCCGGCGCTGTGTCGCGCCGAACACCGCGAAACCTCGGCCAACATGGCCTCTTTTGGCACGCGTCACATCATCAACCCCTTCGAGCGCTTCGGCGAAACGCTCGCGCTTGCGCTGCATGCGCCGGCGGCATCGCAACTGCTGAACTGGCTGACTGGGCTTCCCGGCACGCCGGTCGAACGTCATCGCAGTCCGCCGCGCGGACACTGGATCGTGTGCGGCCACGGGCGCTTCGGGCGCTGGATGGTGGATGCGATGGACGCCGAGTCACTGCCGGTGACGATTGTCGACCGCAACGAGCTTCCCGACGGCTCGCATCGCTGGATTCAGGGCGACGGCACCGGCGCCGAGGCCCTGCGTGAAGCCGGCGTGCTTCAGGCAACCGGCATCGTTGCCGGCACCAGTTCGGATGTCGACAACCTGTCGATCGCCGTCACCGCGCGTGAGCTGAACCCAGACCTGTTCGTCATCCTGCGCCAGAACCACTATGCCAACCAGCCGCTGTTCGACGCCTTCGAGTCCGACATCACCGTGCTGCCGAGCGAGATCATCGCCCACGAATGCCTGGCCATCCTGGGCACGCCACTGCTCGTGCCCTTCCTGCGCGAAATCCGCCGTCACGATGAAGTCTGGTGTTCCGAGCAACTCGAGCGCCTGACTGGCCGACTGAGTTGGAAAGTGCCCGAAATCTGGAGCGAAAGGATCAACCTGCGCCGCGCACCCGCGCTTTACCGTCGGCTGATGCGGGGCGAGACCGTCACGCTGGACGCGCTGATGCGCTCGACGGCCCAACGCGAAGACAAGCTCGATTGCGAGGCGCTGTACCTCGACCGCGACGACGATGATCACCTGCTGATGCCGGCCCGCGACACCCCGCTGCGGGCGGGCGATGAACTGCTGCTGGCCGGCACCCGACGGGCACGTGATGCCTTCGCGCTGAACATCGCCAACGAACACACGCTGGAATACCTGCTGACCGGCGAAGATCTGCCCGGCGGCTGGATCTGGGATCGACTGTCACGTCGCAGACGCGCCAAACTGAAACCACAGCTACGCTGAGCCCCAATCCATGGACCGTGCTGATCATCCCGGGCGGCGATCAGTCCTGGCTGCCCACCTCGTCCGAGACTAAAACGATTTCCTCGCCCGCAAAACGCACCCGCTGCCCCACTCGCAACTTGGCACGTTTGCGGCTTTCGACCTTACCATCGACCTTAACCTCGCCTGCCTCGACCACGACGTGCGCAGCACCCCCCGAGCCGACGAGCCCGACCGCTTTCAAAAGTTGATCGAGTTGGATGTGATCGCCGCGCACAGCAAAAGAAAGACTCATGAAGGGCTCCGTTTCGAAGATCTGACGCTCGCGCCACCCGGGGCGCCCGAGTGCGTGCTCATGTCAGAATGCGTGCATTGTCGCCTGCCCCACCTCCTCATGACCAGCTTTCACGCCACCGCCCCGCTCGACTGCCGCAGCCCGGATCTGCTCGACCTGTCGGAACAGACCATCCGCAATGCCCTCGCAACCGGAGCGCTGCAACCGATCAAGACCGAAAGCACGGTGCTGACGGACGGCGACTACAGCTTTTCGGTGCGCTGGGTGTCTTCGCTGGCGCTCAAGGATCGGGCACGGGTGGCGACTGTCAGCGAGCGCCGGCCCGATTTCAATCCGTTCCTGCCACCCGAACCTGCGCTGACGGTTGCTCGCCTTGGCCATACGCATACCGTGGTACTCAACAAGTTTCCCGTCATCGATCATCACTTGCTGATCGTGACCCGCGCCTTCGAGCCTCAGACGGCGCCACTCACACCCTCCGACTTCCATGCACTGGCCACGGTACTGGGCCTACAAGGAGGGCTGGGGTTTTACAACGGCGGCAGCATCGCCGGGGCTAGTCAGCCACACAAACACCTGCAGTGGATCCCGGATGCCGCATTGCGCGCAGACGACGGACTCTCACTGTTCAACCAGGGCCTTCAGACCAACCTCGTCAGCATGGCACAGATCAATCCAACACTGCCGTGGCGACACGCGTTCGTCAGCCTCGCCGGGACCGATTGGTGCGAGCCGAAATCAGCCGCCAGGACTTTGGAGATCGCATTTTCCAACGCCTGCAAGTCGCTCGGCTTGCCAGCGGACACCAACCCGATGCCTCCGTACAATCTGCTCGCGAACTGCGAGTGGCTCCTGGTCGTACCGCGACAACACGAAAAGTGGCAGGACATTTCGGTTAACGCCCTGGGTTATGCAGGCTCGCTGTTCGTGCGCAGCCCAGAGCAGATCGAGCGCCTGCGCACAGAAGGCCCGCTGGCGGTGCTGCGTGCCGTCGGCTGCCCGCGCTGAGGCTACTGCACAGCGCTCACGCAGCGTTCGGCAAAGGCGTATGCGGCGAAGGCGAATTAGGCAGCGGCGCGTTCGGGAGCGGCGGCAAGCCGATGGCGGCACGCAATTCATCACACTTCGGATTGGGCGTGCCATCGTCGAAGAAAACTGGAAACTCGCGGCAGGGAGTGGGCCGGTTTTCGTAGATCGTGCACGCAACCTGCTCACCCACAATGCCCGACAGGGCCGAACAGCGCCGCGGCACTTCGTTGCTGCCTTTCATGCAACGCATGGTGTGGTTGAGCTTTTCCGTCATCGCAGCCGGGACGAAGCCCCCTGGCGCATCGTCCGCCTCCGCCCAGTAGAAAGAGATACGAAAGTGCGTGCAGCAAATACCGCAGGAAATGCAGGGATTCGGGTCTTCCATATCGAGCGCTTAGAGACGGGTTACGGGCCGAAGGCGGATTCTAACGCCGAGAAACAACACCGCAATCCCCCTGAAAGCACTTTTTAATCAACCGTTTGCAGTAAATATTTGGAAGAAACAAAACGCTGGGGTGCTCACCCGCCCAAGGGCGGCAGGCCATGCCGGGCGCGCGCCCGATCACAGGCATCCTCACCAATCCCCAGTGCTGCATAGGGCGCAAAGTCGCGGCACGGCGACGGCCGACTGGCATACAAAGTGCAACGCACCGCAACGCCGATTTCGCCCTCCAAGGCGACACAGCGCGGCGGGCCGACATCGGTGCCGCGCATGCGCACCAGCGTGGCGGTGACGGGCACCGTCAGGCCATCCGGAACACCGCCCGGCATCCTGCTTTCGAGTTCCGAATGATGGAAATCGACGCGAAATGCGGCACAGCACGCGCCGCAGCGCGTGCAGTGGTCGTCAGGCCGCGCTGCCATCGGTCAGCGCACCGCAGCATTTCTTGAACTTCTTACCGCTACCGCAAGGGCATGGATCGTTACGTCCCGGGCCAGCGACCGCGGGCGCACGCGGTGCATCAGCCTCGAGCAGTTGCGGCGGCGGCAAACCAAGATCGCGCCAGTGGGCGTAAATATCGTTAACCGCCTCGCCCACCGTCCCCAGCCAGCCGAGACGGGTTTCCTCGTCAGCCTCGTTGGCTGACTCCTCACCCCACGGTGCCAAGACTTCGTCCAGCGTTTCCTTCACTGCGGTGACAGCATCTTCGTCCAGGCCCTGCTCCCAGTCCTGCGGCCACAGATCCAGCCCCTGGGCGAAACCTTCCAGCCACTCGTCGCCAATCTTCAGTGTGTCACCCTCGCCGATGGCGAAGCAGAACGGCTCCCAGCACACCTCTTCTTCCTCGTCGAGGCCGAGTGTGCTGACCATTTCGTTGTAGTAAGCCTTGACAAGGCGAATCGCACGCTGCAAGCCACTACCACCGCCAAAACTCGCTTCCTCGCCATGCGCGGACCAGACCTCGGGCAACCAACGCTCGGCTGCAATAGGCCGCGGCGAAATCAGTACGCCGGCGAGAAAGCCATCGAGCATCTCGAGGTCCATGCAGTCCTCGGGCACGATGTCCGAGGTCAGCACTTCTTCGAGCGCTTCGAAGTCGTCATCGCTCATCAAGTTGGGGTTGTCTCGCTGGGGGGTGGGCTCAGTCATGGCAATTCTCCGGAAATGGGTCGAAGGGTGGCTGAAGCCACCCGGATGGGCAAGTGAATCTTCAATCAACGCTACAAACGATGTTTCCACCCACCTGCAAGTCCAACTCCAGCCGATACAGCACCTGGCCTGAATCGCGGTACTTGCGCTCGAAGGGGCTGATCGGCACCTCGGCAGAAAAGGCCCCGCACGGCACTTCCCGCCCGATCACCAGCGACAGCGCCACCGCCATCTCATGAATGTAAACCGCCCAATTGCTACGGCATTCCAGCACACCACCGAGGCGCGGAATGAAGGGAAACACCGGATGGGCGTGCCAACGCCGGGCCAGGTGTCCAATCTTGGGCCAGGGATTCGGGTAAAGGATGTAATGCCGGGCCAGCCTCAGACCTGCCTCATCGAGCAGTCGCCAGTAGTCGACCAGGTCTGCGCGCACGAACACCAGGTTGCGCGGCATCAAGGCATCGGGATACGGCTTTTTGCGCTCGAGCCGATCCTGCGACTGATCGACGCCGATCACCCAGTGATCCGGATAAGCGCGTGCGATTTGAATGGTGCTGTGGCCGACGCCGCAGCCTGCATCCAGGATCAGTGGGGCCTTGCGGTCCCAGCCGGCCAGGCTGGCCTCGAACGCCGCGCGGTTGTAATCGGTGACCGGTTTGCGGAAAGGCTCGGCGAGGTGCTTGCGCACCCGCGCTTCGAGCCGCTCGTGCACGTCGGACTGGGCACTCTGCGGAATGCTGGAATTGGCATAACTCATGGAGATTCGATCCGTTGAAATCTGTACAGCAGCGCTTAAGCCGCTTCACGCAGTGGCAACCGCCCCTGGGCAGCCGTGTCGCAGGGGACATCCGCCGCCTGCGCTGCCGGCACACCATGCAGCACCAGTGCGCGCTCAACGTCGGCCAGCGTGCGCAAGCTGCGGATGTCGGCGAACAACTGCTGCGCCTGCGGGTAATTGCGTGCGAGCAGGTGCAGCCACTGCTTGATGCGCCCAGGAACGTGGCGCGGCTCGACCTTGCGTTTCACGCGGTCGCAAAACAGGGCGATCACCGGCAGCAGCTTCGCCCACTCCTGCGTGCGCTCGGCCGCATCGGGCGCGTCATGGCGCCCTGAACGGATACGACCGGCCAGGAAGGGATCCGCCACCGCGCCGCGCCCGAGCATCACATCCTCGACGCCGGACACTGCACGGCAACGCTGCCAGTCCGCCGCACTCCAGACCTCACCATTGGCGACCACCGGCACCGCAACAGCCCCGTCGATGCGTGCAACCCACTCCCAGTGCGCGGGGGGACGATAGCCATCGGTCCGGGTCCGCGCATGGACGACCAGCGTCCCGGCGCCTCCCTCGCTCAGCGCCTGGGCGCACTCGATGCTGCGGCCGGTATCATTGATGCCGAGCCGCATCTTCGCGGTAAGCGCTATCTGCGCAGGCACCGCGCGCCTGACGACCTGCGCGATCCGGTGCAGCAACTCGGGCTCGTCGAGCAAGGCCGCGCCACCGCGATGGCGATTGACCGTCGGCGCCGGACAACCGAAATTGAGATCGATGCCCGCGGGTGACAAGGCAGCAAGCCGCGCGGCATTCTCACCCATGCAGACCGGGTCGGAGCCGAGCAACTGAACGCGCACAGGCGTCCCGCCCTGAGTACGGCTGCCGTGATTCAACTCCGGTGAGATACGACGGAAGAAACGCTCGGGCAACAGGGTACCGGACACCCGTGCAAACTCGGTCACCGCGTAGTCGTAGCCACCCGACACCGTCAGTGCCGCACGCAGCACGTCGTCGAGCAGACCTTCCATCGGAGCAAGCAACAAACGCAAACGGGTTACCTTTGAAGGACGTCAATCGGGCCCCACGTGTTGTCGCCACCATGACCATGAAGCGTGGGCGCGCAATTCTAATCCAGCCCGAAACACACACAGGCTCTTGAACGCCGATTTTTACTTGCCACAACGTGTGCGCTAACACATAATCTTGCCTCTTTACCAATCAGGGTGGTCACAACCGCCGCCCGCGTGCTTCAGGAAACCATCATGAAAGCGGACATCCATCCCAAGTACAACGACGTCAACGTGACTTGCTCGTGCGGCAACACGTTCGTGACCCGCTCTACCCTCGGCAAGCCCCAGTACCACGTGGAAGTGTGCTCCCTGTGCCACCCGTTCTACACCGGCAAGCAGAAGATCGTCGACACCGCCGGTCGCGTCGAGCGCTTCCGCCAGAAGTACGGTAACGTCCAGCGCGCCAGCTGATCCCAGCTGGAAGATGCCCGACACGGGCAGATCAAAAAGGCAGCCGTGGCTGCCTTTTTTGTTGTCCGATCACCGTCAGCACGACGGTGCTTCAATTGACGGCGACACCTTCGCCTGCCCGCACGTCGGCAGGCGAGCTTTGCCTGTCCAGGCGCTCCGCTCCACAATGTGCGCATGACTCAAGAATTCGAAACGCTCTCCCTGCTCCAGCGACGCATCTATGGCACGGCCGGTCTCGCACTGCTGGTCGGTCTTTATCTGCTGGTCGGCTTGACCGGGCACGATCCTTGGCGCGGTGACGATGCGCGGTATTTCGGTCCCATCCTGAGCATGCTGGGTGGCGATGGCTGGCTGTTTCCCATGCTGGCCGGCGAACCCCTTGCCGACTATCCACCGCTGTATTACTGGACCGGTGCCCTATTGGCGTGGGTCAGCAGCGGACTTCTGGCGCCCCATGAGGGCGCCCGTCTCGCGAGCGCGATTTTCGTTGCACTGGGCGTGTATTTCTCAGCGCGCAGTGCCGAGTCCCTCTATGGGCGGCCCGCCCGGACACCGGGTGCGCTTCTGATGATGGGCGCGCTCGGCCTGGTACTGCATGCGCACGAAACGCAGCCACTGCTGGCCTTGCTGGCAATGATTGCGCTGACCTTGAGAGGATTCGCCCTCGTTCCGCAACGACCGCTTGCGGGCAGCCTGCTGGCCGGTATCGGCAGCGCGCTGGCCTTCCTGGCCGCCGGGCTAACGGGGCTGCTGCTCACTGCCACGCTCTTTCCGCTGATGATGCTGCTCAGCTCGGATTGCCGTCATCCACGTGCCAGCGGGGCACTGCTTCTGGGACTTTGCCTTGCGCTGAGCGTCTCGGCCTTGTGGCCACTGGCCGTTCACCTGCATCAACCCGAGCTACTGAATCTGTGGCTGCGGGAGGAATGGCAACGCCTGAACGGTCCGTTGCTGGCGCCGAGCGAAATTCTCCGTGGTGCCGAACTGCTCGGCTGGTTCACCTGGCCGCTCTGGCCCATCGTGCTCTGGAGCGTGTGGCGCGGCCGGCGGGCCCTGGGCGACCTGCGCTGGCTGCTACCGGGTCTCAGCGCGCTGCTGGTTATCGCCTTGCTCATCCTCAGCGGTGACATTGCACAGGCCACCGCACTTCCGATCCTGCCCGCGATGGCATTGCTCGCCGCAGGCGGCGTTCCAAGCCTGCGGCGTGGTGCAGCCAATGCACTGGACTGGTTCTCGCTGATGAGCCTCGCGGTGTTCGGCGTTCTGGTTTGGCTGGCCTGGTCCGCCCAGTCGGCGGGCTGGCCACCAGGGCTGGCGCGGCACGTCGCCCGCAACGCACCGGACTTCGTGCTGCCCGACCCGATCACACAGGCCCTCATCGGCGTCGCAATCAGCCTGACCTGGATCACGCTGCTGTGGAAGCTGCCGCGTTCAAGCTCGCGTGCCCCCGCAAACTGGGCGATCGGCCTGACCATGCTGTGGTGTCTGGCCGTCGTATTGCTGATGCCCTGGTTCGACAACAGCCGGAGTTATCGCGAAACCGTTCGCTCACTCGAGATTGCTGTGTCAGGCGAACGTGCCACCAGTCCGGGCGCCTGCGTGGCAAGCACCGGTCTTCCCGACCACGTCAAGGCATCGCTGGACTACTTTGCCGGGCTTCGAACGGTGCGCATCGTGGGTGACACGACGCCCTGCACCCTGTTACTGGTGATGAACGATCGCCGCGCGTCCGAACAAATCGCCCCGGAATGGAAAACCGTGTGGGAGTTTCGTCGTGGCGCAGGCCGGCGCGCCGAGCACTTCATGCTGCTGCGACGCGACGCATCCTGATCGCGCACGATCAAGCCAGACGCAGGAAGGTGTCCCGGTAGTGCCGCAACTCGCCGATCGACTCATGGATGTCGGCCAGCGCGGTGTGTGAACCCGCCTTCTTGACCCCGGCGTACACCTCGGGACGCCAACGCTTGGCGAGCTCCTTCAGCGTCGACACATCGAGGTTGCGGTAGTGGAAGTAATTTTCGAACTGCGGCATCCAGCGCGCAAGAAAGCGCCGGTCCTGACACACCGAGTTGCCGCACATCGGCGAAGTCCGCGCGGGAACCCATTGCTGCAGAAAGGCGATCATCCGCGCCTCCGCTTCAGCTTCCGATACCGTGGACGCACGCACGCGGTCGATCAGACCCGACTTGCCATGCGTATTCTTGTTCCAGTCATCCATGGCATCGAGCACCGATTCGGGCTGATGCACCGTGATCACCGGCGCTTCGGCCAATGTCTCGAGTTTTTCATTGGTCAACACGATGGCGATCTCGATGATGCGATCACGATCGGGTTCAAGGCCGGTCATCTCCATGTCCAGCCATATCAGCGTATTCGGGTCCTGTGCCATAATCCGTGCGCCTTTTAGACGTATTGATGCGAAACATTCAAGGGCGCGATTGTGTCATAGAACGTGTCGGCATTCGGCGCAGACCGGCACCGACACCCGAACCGCCCGTTGCCTGTCGGCCCGGGCTTGCCTGAAACGCTGGACCCCACGACCGCACCATGCCAGCCGACACTGTCTCTTCCATCGCCAACGGCTTTGCCACTCTTTTTCTCGCGCTGTTGTTGCTGAGCCTGATCGTCAAGACCGGCCTGATGCGGCGTCAGATTCGTCATGTATTGGCTTGCCGGAACGGCGTGCCGCAAGCCTTCGCCGAGTCGATCAGTTTGTCATCGCACCAGCGCGCAGCCGATTACACGGCCGCGCGCATGCGTTTGGCCATGTCCGAGATCGCCATCAGCGCGCTGTTCGTGGTGGTGCTCACGCTGGGCGGCGGCCTGCAGGCGATCCACGACGCCTGGTCTGAGGTGTTCGCGCCGGGCAGCATCGTCCACGGCGTCGCCCTGCTGTCGACGCTGGGCGTCCTGGGATGGCTGATCGATCTGCCCTTCGTGCTGATCAAGACCTTCGTCATCGAGAAGCGCTTCGGATTCAACCGCATGACACCCGGCTTGTTCGCTGCCGACACCGCGCGCGAAGGACTGCTTGCTATCGTGATCGGTCTACCTTTGCTGGGCGTGCTGCTATGGCTGACCGCCGCCATGGGCAGCCTGTGGTGGCTGTGGGTGTGGGCCTTCTGGCTGTCGTTCAACCTGCTGGTCATGCTGATCTGGCCGACCTTCATTGCACCGCTGTTCAATCGCTTCACACCACTCGCCGACGAGGCACTCAAGGCACGTGTAGAGGGCCTGCTGTCGCGTTGCGGTTTTCAGTCCAAAGGCCTTTTCGTGATGGACGGCTCGCGTCGTTCGGCGCACGGCAACGCCTATTTCACGGGTTTCGGTGCGTCCAAGCGCATCGTGTTTTTCGACACCCTGCTCGACAAGCTCAATGCCGACGAGGTCGAAGCCGTGCTGGCGCACGAATTGGGCCATTTCCGCCACCGCCACATCTTCAAGCGTCTGGCCGTTCTCGCACCCGCCAGCCTGGCTTTGCTGGCCCTGCTCGGCTGGCTGATCGAACAAGCCTGGTTCTTCGCCGGACTGGGTAGCACAGCCACCGACACCGCGACTGCGCTGGCACTGTTCTTTCTCGTTCTGCCCGTCTTCACCTTTCCGCTTGCCCCGGCGCTGAGCTACTGGTCACGGGTTCACGAATTCGAAGCGGACGCCTACGCGGCGCAGCAAACGCACGCTACCGACCTTGTGAGCGCACTGGTAAAACTTTATCGCGACAATGCGTCGACGCTGACGCCCGATCCACTTTATTCGCGCTTCTTCGATTCGCATCCCCCGGCCGCCTTGCGTGTTGCCCGCTTGCAATCGCTGCAGTCCTGACCCTCAGGAGAGACGA
>Ga0209066_10002007_pt1 | contig 25728 bp, 24 predicted proteins | sample All_14_2_FD_187198 | JGI IMG/M metagenome (GOLD analysis project Ga0209066, IMG submission 187198) | Freshwater microbial communities in response to fracking from Pennsylvania, USA - Allegheny Zone_MetaG_DW_15 (SPAdes) (version 2) ... | reverse complement strand
TGGCCAGATCGATGCCGACTGTCGTAATCTGCATGGCGGACGCTCCTTCCGATTCGAGTGGTTGACGACACAGCCACTCTGGCACGTTGATGCCGTTGTCGGGTGGGGGCGTCCATCCCATTGCTTACGATCAATCCGCCCAGCGCCTGGGTCAGCGCCGGTACGTCGATGGCGAGCCGATGGCCTTCCAGTGGCCCGAGGGCAAACGGAAGACGGGTCAGCATCGACCGCGCCTGCAAAAGGTCCAGCACGATGTCGCGCCAGTGATCGAGCAGCGGCAGCGGGCAGGTGTCGCGCACGAGCGACCACAGCCGGTCGAGCCGATGTGCGGACTCGCGCGGCAGCAGCGCCAGCGCGCTGGCATTGGCCTTGTCGGGCTTCACGGCGCGACGGTCGAACAGCCACACGTTGGTCAGGGAGCCGAACAGCGTGCGACGGTAGGCGCGGGTGATGCGCTTCTCCAGGTTCTCGACGTTGCCGACGAAGAGTGGGACGCTTGCGCCCTGGTCGGTGATGACATGGAACCGGTCCAGCCCCTGCCCTGACTTTGACAGTTCCGAGGCACATTTCCGCCCCACCTCCAGTAACGGCGCGGGTTTCAGGGCGATGATCCGCCAGAATCCTAGATACATGGATTGTTGATTTATCGCCCTCGATGCCGCTACTGTGCTGCACATGTACTTGAGACAGAGCAAACAGAAGCGGGCTGACGGCCGGGAGATCACCTACCTGCAGCTGGCCGAGAACGTGTGGGACGTGACGAAGGGGCGCTCACAGGCGCAGATCGTGTTCAACTGCGGCCGTGCCGACGACCCGGAAGTCATCGAACGGCTTCGCCGTCTGGCCAAGAGCATCCTGCGTCGCTGCTCGCCCGAGGCCATCGTGGCCGACGATCCGGGCTGGCGCCTGGTGTGCGCCTGGCCCTACGGCGACGTGCACGCGCTCGAGGCGGTATGGCAGCGACTCGGGATCGATGCCATCGTGCGTGCGCAGGTGCACGGCCGGCGCTTCGGCTTCGAGATGGAGCGAGCGCTGTTCGCACTGGTGGCCAATCGCGCCTGTGCGCCCGCCTCCAAGCTTTACTGCCATGAGCAGTGGCTCAAGGAGGACGTGCACATCGAAGGCACGCAAGCCCTGGCGCTGCACCAGCTCTACCGCGCGATGGACTTTCTCGAGGCCAACAAGGGCGCGATCGAACAGGCGATCTTCTTCCAGGTCGCCGACCTGTTGAGTCTGGACGTGGAGATCGTCTTCTACGACACCACCTCGTTGCACTTCGAGATCGACGACGAGGACAACGGCGACGCCGACGGCTTGATGCGCGGCAGCGTGGCCGCTGGCGCCAAGCGCTACGTGGCGCCCAGGAAGCGCGGTTACAGCAAGAACGGCCGGGGCGATGCGCCGCAGATCGTGGTGGGCCTGGCAGTCACCCGCGACGGCTTCCCGGTGCGCCACTGGGTGTTTCCGGGCAACACGGTCGATGTCACCACGGTGGCCCAGGTCAAGGAAGACCTCAAGGGCTGGCAGCTCACCCGCTGTTTGTTCGTCGGGGACGCCGGCATGGTCTCGCAGGCCAACTTCCAGGCGCTCGCCAAAGGCGGTGGCAAGTACCTGATGGCGATGCCGATGCGCCGTGGCGACGAGGTGACCGAAGCAGTGCTCTCGCGCCCGGGGCGCTACCGCAAGATCGCCGACAACCTCGAGGTCAAGGAGGTCGTCGTCGGCGACGGCGAGCGCCGCCGCCGCTATGCGGTGTGCTTCAACCCGCAGGAGGCCCGCCGCCAGCGTGCCTATCGTGACGAGCGCATCCGCGAACTCGAGGCCGAGCTTGCATGTCTGGCCGATCAGGACGAGGGCGGGCACAGCAAGCGCGTGTGCGCGCTGCGCAGCAGTGCCCGCTACGGGCGGTTCCTGAAGGAGACCAAGCGGGGCCTGGCGATCGATCGGCAGGCCATCGCCGAACTCGAACGTTTCGACGGCAAGTTCGTCGTCCACAGTAACGATGACACCCTCACCGCCGAGGACATGGCGCTCGGCTACAAGCAGCAGCAGCGCGTCGAAGAAGCCTGGCGCACGATGAAGAGCGGTCTGCGCATGCGCCCCGTGTTCCACTGGGCGCCCCACCGCATCCACGCCCACATCGCGATTACCGTGCTGTCTCTGTTACTGGAACGCGTGATCGAGCACGCCTGCCAGGACACTTGGCGCAACGTGCGCGATGACCTCAAGCGCATTCAGCTTGCGCAATTGTCCAGCCCCAACGGCACCGTCTGGCAGGTCACCGAACCCACGGCGGAAGCGGCCAACCGACTGAAAGCATTGAAGATCAAGCCGCCGCCGGCTGTCCTCAGGCTCGACTGACACCTATCCCCACATAGATACACGGCCGTTTCCGGCGCTCGGCCGGAGGCCATGCGCCGTGCGCTTTGCGACGGCGCGTGTTACTCGCTGGGTTCAAAGTCGGGCCTGCGCATGGCGCCCGAGGGTCAGGCGAGCCAGAAACTCCTGGACGGCGGTGTCGCGCGCCCAGATGGACAGGAAGACCAGGTTGCCGTGTTCGTCACCCACGCAGCCGTCGGCCATGAGGTCGGGGCACTCGTCGATGCGGTACAGCGTCCTGGAAGGATGGGTGGCAGGCATGGTGCTGTCCTCGAAGGAATCGGGGACAACACGGCCCTCCGGGGCAGTTGCTGCCCCAGGGGGTGGAAGAAAGTGCCGCAAGCGGCGTGGCGAAGAGAAGGATCTGTGCGTCGCAACGCACCGTAGCCTTGAAGATCCCGGCTACCTGGGCATGTTGTCGGCATCGCCGACGGACATAGGGGCAGATTGCTTCAGGCGATCAACGGGCCGAAGCGAAAAACCGCCTCGCGGTGTGCCCTTGTTTGCCTGCTTGACGCCGCCCCCCTGAGGATGGGCCCGGCCATCAATACCCCCTCGCTCCAGTTCGGCGTAGCGCGGTTGGGTGAGACGAAGGCAGACTTCGGCCAACACTTGCATTTGAGGAAGTGTGACCGATCAGCCCCGCGAGGACATACCAATCATCACAAGAAACTCGCGCCTCGTTGCGGGATCGTCTCGGAAAGCTCCGACCATCCTGCTCGTTACCAGACTTGCGCCGGGTTTATGCACTCCACGCGTTGTCATGCACTGATGCGACGCTTCGATCACCACTGCAACTCCGCGGGGCTGGAGTACATTCAAAAGTGTATCGGCGATCTGGGCAGTCATTTTTTCTTGAATCTGTAGTCTTTTGGCATAGATATCAACGAGCCGTGCAAGCTTGGAGATGCCAACCACCCGCCTGTCCGGCAGGTACCCGATGTGCGCTTTACCAATGATTGGAGCCATATGGTGCTCACAATGGCTCTCGAAACGAATGTCATTCATCACAATCATTTCGTCGTAACCATCAACCTCTGAAAACGTGCGGGCAAGGATTTCTCCAGGGTCTTGCGCGTACCCCGCAAAGAACTCCTCGTACGAGCGCACCACCCGCGCGGGGGTGTCGAGCAGGCCTTCACGACTGGGGTCATCACCCGCCCACCGGATCAAGGTGCGAACCGCCGCTTCGGCTTGCTCACGACTCACTTCAGTCAGATCGATACTTTCCGCGTTCTTGCTCATATCCCTCTTTCTCGCCTCATGCGGAAACACCTACAGCGACCGCGAGATGATTTCCTTCATAATCTCCGAGGTGCCGCCGTAGATGCGCGCCACGCGAGCGTCCACCCAAGCGCGGCTGATCTTGTACTCGCTCATGAAGCCATATCCGCCATGCAGCTGAAGCAGTTCATCGAGCACTCGCCCCTGCATCTCTGAGCCCATCAGCTTGCACATCGCCCCCACTTCCGGCGACAACTCTCCACGCATGGCCTTCGCGAGACAGTCATCGACGAAAACTCTCAACATTGTGGCCTGCGCCTTGCATTCGGCGAGTTTGAAGCGAGTGTTCTGGAAATCAAACACCGTTTTTCCGAATACCTTGCGCTCGCGCACATAGGCCAGCGTGTCCTCGATCAACGCCTCGATCGAAGCGGCGGCACGAATACCAATGATGGTTCGCTCCCAGGCGAGTTGATGGGTGAGATAACCAAAGCCCTTATTCTCCTCACCCAACCGGTTCGATACCGGGACCCGGACCTCATCGTAGAAGAGCTCAGAGGTATCCTGACCCTTCAGACCGATCTTCTCCAGCAGACGCCCCTTCGAAAAACCAGGTCGGTCGGTCTCGACGCACACGAGAGTCAACTCCTTGGCAGCCGCATCGAGTTTCACCGCAGTCAGCGCCAAGTCGCCGTTGCCACCGTTCGTGATGAAGGTCTTCTGCCCGTTGATCACATATTCGTCACCCTCACGTCGCGCGGTGGTACGCATTGACCGCAGGTCAGATCCAATTCCGGGCTCGCTGAGGCCGAGAACGCCGATCATTTCGCCGACCACCATTCTGGGCAGCCACTTCTGCTTCTGCTCTTCCGTACCGTAGGCCACGATATAGGGCGCAACGATCTCGGAGTGGGTGGTGAAGCCGATCGCCGTTGCATTGACCCGAGCCAACTCCTCGATCATGACCGCCGAGTGACCAAAATCGCCTCCTGCGCCACCGTACTCTTCCGGCACGGTGGAACATAGCAAGCCGACCGCACCAGCCTTGCGCCAGATCTCTTTGGGAACGATCCCGGCCTTTTCCCACTCGTGGAGGTGGGGAACGATCTCGTTCTCGATGAAGCGGCGCGCCACTTCCCGGAACATCTCATGGTCTTCACGGAATACAGCCCGCATCATTGTGTCTCCCGACTGTTCTGGTATCGATCGCCCGCATCAACGGTCGATGAAATGAGGCTCACGCTTCTCGAGAAATGCCGCAACGGCCTCTGCATGATCCTGCGTGTGATGCGCGAGCGCCTGATACGCGGCCGAGATCTCAAGCAGCGAGTCGAGCCGCATATGCTGCCCTTCGCGCAACAAGCGCTTCGTCAGCCGCAGCCCGTGCGAAGGATTGGATGCGATCCGGTTGGCTACAGCCATGGCAGCGGCCTCAAGCTCGGCAGCTGGCACAACCTCAGTCACCAGCCCCCATGAAAGCGCAGTCGACGCGTCGATCATGTCGCCGGTCAGCGCCATCAGACTCGCCTTCGGCATGCCGATGATTCGCGGCAAGAGCCACGCCCCCCCATCACCCGGCACGATGCCGAGCTTAACGAAGCTTTCGGCAAGCTTGGCGCTATCGGCCGCAATTCGCACGTCGCACATGCAAGCCAGATCGAGTCCCGCGCCAATCGCTGGTCCGTTGATGGCGGCGATCACCGGGACGTCAAGCTCATACAGGGAAAGCGGGATACGTTGAATGCCGTTGCGGTAACTATCACGAACATCGTAGGGCGAACCCGCAAAGATTCCCCCGCGGTCGCGCATATCCTTGACATTCCCACCGGCACAAAACGCCGTGCCATTGCCGGTCAAAATGACGACCTTGATCGATCTGTCCGCACGCACCATCGCGCAAAGATCCACGAACTCCTGCATCTGGGAGGGGTCCGTGAGCGCATTCCGGGTTTCCGGGCTATCCATCCGCACGGTGAGAATGGCGCGCTCCCGTTGCTTGCTCAGAAAGGGCTTCATTGCAACGGCTCCTCTAAGGCGGCCAATCGTCCATCCGTAATTGCCGGCCATAGGCTGCCTGCACCACCGAGACACACGGCACGACCCAGTTGCTGGGACCAATCCGTGAGCGAGCCGAACTCACTACGCCAGGACCACAGGCGTCGGGTGCTGAGGTGCAGCGCATGCTCGTGGGTGAAGCCAATCGCCCCGTGCACTGCGTGTGCGACGGCAGCCCCCACCCCAGCCGCCTCGGCGCTACAGATACGCGCCGCCGCGACTGGTAGCCTCGCCAATGTCTCCCCAGACTCGGCAAATGCAGCCTCGGCTGCCAGCACGGACGCAGCGGCATGCTCGGACAGCACGGCAATCTGATGCTGTATGGCCTGAAAACTGCCGATCGGCTTGCCAAACTGGACTCGCTCGCCCGCGTAAGTGATGGCCATCGCAAGGACGCCTTCAAGTGCTCCGGCGATTTGCGCAGATCGGAGCATAGCGCCGCCGAGCTTCAACACATCACCTGGCAAGCCTGCAGGCAAGGGAGCCTGAGCAAGCGGGGTGACCGCATCGAAGATCAAGACGTCGCGCGGCTCGGAAGCGATGTTCGCGCCACACTCCAGACCAGCTCCCTCGCGCGCCAGCAACACAAGCTGGGGCGCCTCGCCCGGGAGAAGGGCAACAACCGCATCGACAGAGCGCCCCCAGGGCACCTCGAAGGCACGGCCACTCACCCTGCCGCCCTCGACGCACAGCTCGGCACGCGGAGCAAAACTGATCGGGCCACCAACAGCAGCCAACCCACAACGACAAAGCAGCCAGTTCGCAAGAATAGCCTCGGCAAGCGGCAGTGGCAGATTGAAGCGGCCCGCAAGCCTCAACACGCCGCAAACATCGCTCCAGCCTGCACCCGCACCACCGGACGATTCAGGCGCAAGGGCGAGGGTGAACCCTGACTCTTCCACTGCCTTCCAGAGTGCCGTTGGCCACCGACCGGACTCGGAGGCCAGAACTGCGTCCGGCGTCACCAGATCGGAGAACAGGCGTTCGACGGTCGAATCGAAAATTTCTCTCATGATCAGCGTAGCCCCAATCCGCGCGCGATAATGCCGCGGAGAATCTCCCGCGTGCCGCCGCGCAGTGAAAACGAAGGTGCCATCTGGGTCAGGTATGCGAGCACCTGCGCGTGATCGCAACCACCCTGCGAAGTCGGGGGCAGATCTGTCAGCAGTTGTGCAAGCTCGGGGATCTCTTGTTCGAACACGGCGCCGAGATCCTTGACGACAGAGGCTTCCCAGGCCGGGTTATGCCCGACCGCAAGTTGTGCAGTAACCGCCAGCGACATGTTCCTCAGCGTAATCAGGCGCGCAGCAAAGCGCCCTATCTCTGTTGCCTGAAGCGCATCAGGCGACTTGCCGACGGCGTCGATGAGCGTGTGAAGTAACGCGATCGAACTAAGGAATCGCTCTGGACCGCTGCGTTCGAAGGCAAGTTCAGCCGTCACTTGCGACCAGCCTTGGCCTTCGGTGCCAATCAGGGCATTTGCGTCAAGCACAAGCTCGTCAAAGAAAACCTCGTTGAAGTGCTCGCTGCCTGTTAGGTCACGAATGGGCCTAACCGTGATACCCGGTAGCGACAGATCGATGATGAACTGCGAGAGACCTTCCTGGCGTTTGCTATTCTCGCCAGTGCGCAATAGCGCGATCATGTAGTGCGAACGGTGCGCATTGGTCGTCCACACCTTCTGACCGTTAACGACCCACTTATCGCCTTCACGTCGGGCTCGAGCCTTGATCGAGGCGAGATCAGAACCAGAATTGGGCTCGCTCATCCCGATACAGAAGAACTGCTCACCGCGGCAGATCGCAGGCAGGTGCCGCGCTCTTTGGGCTTCGGTGCCGTAGCGCAGTATCTGCGGACCACTCTGGCGATCTGCGAACCAGTGCGCCGAAACCGGTGCTCCGGCTGCAAGCAGCTCCTCACAGACCACGTAGCGCGCAAACGGGCTCGCGTCGCCGCCGCCATAACGTTTCGGCAGGGCCATCCCCACCCAACCCTCGGCCGCCAGGCGGCGGCTGAAATCGGCATCAAAGCCCATCCAGGAGTCGGCACGGCGAACGGCCGGGTAATCCTGGAGCGTCTCGGCCAGGAAGGCACGCACTTCACTCCTCAACGCCTCGGCCTCGGGGGGAATGCGGCTGTACTTGAACTGTTCGATGGACATAGTGCGTTCGCGGTTAAGCGTCCGTTGCGTACGGACAGCACAACACACGCGTTGCCCGAATGGTGGCGGACACGCGGTATCGAAGTTACCGGAGCTGGCGGAGAACCAGCCCCGTGCTACACGGGATCTAGAGCGCGGTCTGCGCGTCGGCTGAGGCGAACATCTTGTTGATGTCACCAGACGTTACCGGCCGAGTCGGGTCGCGATCGGGGGCAGCGCCACCAAGCCCCAGGGCCGGCTCAACGCTGACGTGCTTCGCCTGAGCGCGCAGTGCGCCGACGGTGCAGTTCTCACGACCCAGGATCGAGAACGGGTCGTAGGAGAATTCGCGCATTGCATTCAGGTGGGAGATCTTGTTGATGACCTCTTCCGGCAAATGCTTGGCTTGCTGCCAGAACACGTCTGCGGAATTCGGCCAAGTGCAGTCAGAGTGCGGGTAATCACACTCCCAGGTGACCATGTCAACGTTGATCGAATCCAGGTTGCGCAAGCCAAAGGCATCTTCAATGAAGCACGTGATGAAGTGCTTGTTGAAGACATCGCTCGGCTTCTTGCCACCAAAGTTCGAGTTGGTCCAAGCATGGTGGTGGCTGTGGGTGAAATCGGCACGCTCAAGGAGATACGGAATCCAGCCAATACCGCCTTCGGACAAGGCCATGCGCAGATTCGGGTACTTCTTCCACATGGGCGCCCAGATCCAGTCCGCGGCAGAGTTGGAAATAGAGATCGGCATCGAGGTGATCCATGCGTCGATCGGGGATTCATCCGACGCATGAGCAGCCTTCACGCCCGTACCTATGTGGCAACAGATCACCACATTGTTCTCCTCGCACGCCTTCCACAACGGATCCCAATGGGAATTGTGGATCGAGGGGTAACCATGCACTGTCGGGTTGTCCGACAGGGTGAGCGCATGCACGCCCTGTGCGGCGAGCCGCTTGACCTCAGCCGCCGCCGCCTGCATGTCCCACCATGGCACCATCATCAAGGGAATGAACCGCCCAGGCGCGGCATTACACCAGTCATGCAAGTGCCAGTCGTTATAGGCCTGAATCGCAGCCAAGCTCACTGCTTTGTCCGGCATGACCTGGAAGCGCTGGCCGGCAAACCCGGGAAATGTCGGAAAGCAGATCGACCCTAGAACACCGTTGGCATTCATGTCATCGACACGCGCCTTGATGTCCCACGTGCCACGGCGCATCTGCTCATAGGAGAGCGGCTCCATGCCGTACTCCTCTTTCGGCCGCCCAACCACCGAGTTCAGCCCCATATAACCGGTAGCCTGCTCCTCGAACACCCAGATGTCGCGACCATGGCGGTTCTCGACCTTGGGTTGGCGCCCCTTGAATTTAGCAGGCATATGGCGGTCGAAGGCGCCCCGCGGCTCGATGGCATGGTCGTCGACGCTGACAAGAACGAGATCTTCAAGTTGCATTTTGTGTCCCCCAGTGGCGTGAGGCGCGCGGGAATACGCGGGCCTTGTGGAAGTTTTATCTTAGTGCAAAAAGCGCATTTGTTGAACACTTTTTTTCTTAATGTTCATTTTCTCGCTTCCGTGTGGAGCGGCGCCCTTAATCCCACACCACCGGCACCGAGTGGGGGCCGCGCAGCTGGGCACCGGTAATACGCGGCGGAGGAGCATCCGGATCTAGCCTGATGTTGGGCAGGAGATCGAGAATCGCATTGACCGCCACTTGCAGCTCGGTCTTGGCGATATACTGACCGATGCACATATGCGGCCCGAAGCCAAAGCCGAACGAGGGTTTGACCTTGCGGTCGATGTCGAACACTTCGCTATTCTCGAAGGCGTCCTCGTCACGGTTGGCTGAAGCCACAATGCACTGCACCATTGCTCCCTTCGGTATCTTCATGCCCGCGAGCTCAAGGTCCTGAGCGGCCTGGCGTACCTTGAAGGTTGCAACCGGTTCGAGCCGCACCGCCTCATCGATCGCCTTAGGTACCAGGCTGCGGTCTCGACGCACCCTTTCAAGCAACTCAGGCCGTTCGAGCAGCAACACCATCAACGAGCCAAAGGTGCGGGTTGTCGTTTCGCCGGCAGCCGGCAGCAGCGAGCGCACGAACGTCGTGATCTCATGGTCGTCGAGCTTTCGGCCTTCATATTCGGCGCGAATCAGTCGGCTTATCAGGTCGCTTCCCTCGGCACCACCGCGGCGCACAGCAACGACAGCCTCCATAACTGCATTATAGAGTGCCGCTGCTGCCTCCATCGCGGCCTTCCGGGCAATCGCTGCACGCTCAGGATCGACCTGCGGGCCTGCGAGGATCGCCAGCGCCCAGGCGGCGTACTGATTGATCTTGTCGGGATTGTCGTCGGGGAAGCCGATCAGCGCGTATATCAGGCGAATCGGAAAATGCAGGCCGAAATCCATCAGGTCGGCCTTCTTCTGCGGCACCATCGGCAACAGGTACTCGGTGCGCACAATCGGGTCCATCTTGGTGTCGCGCCAGACGTTGACAACGTCGGGCATGAAGATCGGTTGCAGCAGGGCGCGTGCCTTTCTGTGTGCTTCACCATCCATGCCGGTGAGGATGAGTCCATCAAAAAAAGCCCCAAGCCCTTCCGCGATGAAACCACTGGTGTAGTTGGCTGCATCGCGCAGAACGCTCATGACGTCTTTGTACTTGAAGACGGTGTAAGTTGGCCGGTTCATATCGAGCCCAGCGATGTTGGGCACACCGAGCTTACCCATGAAATTCTCGGCGATGATGGGCGAATTAGCGCGCATCTCCCGATAAATCGCGTTGAGATCAACGTCCTCGCCACGGTAGTTGTCGGCTACACCTGCGAAGGCCTTTTCCAGACTGACGTTCTTGGCACTGCTCATGGGTCTTCCTCCATTGCCACCTCCCGGAATCGACGCGAACAGCAAGAGCGGTGCGCGATCAGGAGGCAGACGTTGCCGCGGCCAGCGGCCTAGTTTATGAACACTTTTTTGGATAGTGCTCCACTTTTAACAGATTGCCAAGTCCCGATTACCCTGCCCAAGGGCGGCCTCGCTACACAGAAGCAGTCAGCCGCCCGTGCCGCCTCTGAAGCCCTGGCCTGCATGGGCGCCATCACAGAATGGTTTCTTTGCCGACGCACCACACCGACAGAGAAACACAGGCCCAGCCTGCTCTGGCAGGGCGACACTCCCAAGGACCAGTTCTGGCGCACCCTCGACCTTCAGCGGACCGTTCTTCAGGACCGTGATCCTCGCCTTTTCCATCTTCTCTCTCCTCTGTTATCCGTCACTGTCCAGTGCCCCTCTTGATAGTCGGAAGGACTCGACACCACCAACGCTGAGCGCCAGCGCCATCATCCAGAAAAGTACCGGCGCACCGACACTCGCCCCGACCGCACCAAACAGCAGCGGCATGGCGGTCATCGACAGATGCACCGTCATCGAACGTAACGCGAGCGCGTCGCCGTAGCGCTCGCGGGGGGTCAGATCGTGGAGGGTGGCGAGAATGGCCGGCTGGACACTACCAAGAGCGACACCAAGAAGAGCCGCACAGATAGCCATTTGCCAAGCATGCTGCAATAAAGGGTAAGCCGCGAACGAGATAGCCGTCAGCCATAGCGCACTTACCAACAAGCACTTCCGTGAGAGGCGCTCGGCAAGCAATGGGATCAGAAGCCGGACCGCGACAGCCGCCGCCGCATAGGCCACCAGTACCCCTCCAAGTGCCGCGGCGCTGAGGCCGAGCTCGACACCCAGGATCGGTAGCGCAAATCCGAGCACATCCCAACTCGCCGACACCAGCCAATTTAAGAACAATAGACGTCGAAAGGCCGGGTCCCTCAACAGCACCCATCCGGAGTGCCTCGGACCCACGTTCTTGTCGAACGTGACCGAAGTTTCACGTGGCACCCGCTGCGACACCAGCAACGTCATCAGGGGTAACGCGGCAAGCGCCGCGAATGCGGCCGAGAAACCCAGGTGATCCATCAACAACCCGGCCATGAGCGGGGCCCCAAGCCCGGCTAAAGCCGGCGCTAGCGCAATCCAGCTGAACACGCGCAGGCGCTCGGCCGCACTGCTCGCCAAGCGGCTTCCAGTGCGTTGAATCGCGATCATTCCAAAGCCCGAGCCGGCGCCACACAGTGCCGCAGCGACACACAACGCAACAAGGTGCGACACCCCCGCCGCCAGCAGCGCACCTGCCAGCGACATCGCCGCGGCGATGCGTACCGGACGATGATAACCATAGCGGTCCGCCAGTCTTCCCGCCGGGATCGCGAGCAAGGCCGGCAGTAACGCGAACATTGTCATCGCAACACCTACCGCCCAAGGGCTGTATCCGAGCTGGAGTACCTGTAGCGGAACGGCCAGGCGCGCGCCCTGAAGACAGCCATGCAGGCCGATCTGGCAGACCACAAGTGCAACGATCGCGCCCTTGGGCGCGGAGACCGTACGACTCAATGCCAGCTCCGGCGGCTGACCCGCGCATTCACCCACAAACACGCCGCCGGGCGGTGACGCCATCGGAGATGCGCCGTCGCCTGAATGACCCCACCCGCTCACTCATCGTAAGCTTGCTGCACATAAGTCATGCGACCACCCGCCAGCATCAGCGCGCAGAACATATTCAGTTCGACGAGCTCAGCAGTGGAAAAATGCGTTCGCAGGCGCTCAAAGAGCGCGTCATCGATCGACAAATAGTCCCCGGCGAAGCGCTCTGCGTAGTCAAGTGCTGCCTGTTCGGCAGGCGAGAAGCGGGCATTGTCTCGCGCCAGGCAAGCAATATCGGCCTCGCTCACACGACTATCCTTGCGCGCCAGTTGGCACGCTGCGCACGTGGTGATCGCGGCAATCCTGAGCCGCACTAGTTCCTTCAACCGTCCGTCAAGCATCCCATCCAGATGCATCGCCTCAAGCGCCGCGAGCCAGCCGAGCGCAACGCCCGGGCGATGCGCCCAGATCTGGATCGGCACACTGGTACTGAGCATGTGATTGGCACGACCGCGCGCGAGTGCCTCGGCCAGCGGCTCTGGCAACTGAGATAACGGAACTGGTGGGATGCGGGGCATGCCACGTACCTCCGAAGAATGGCGTTCTCCGCTACGCGCCTAGCCCACTCGGGCTAGCGGGCAGCGATCAACGCAGACAGCGACGAACCTTCGGCGAGATCCAGCAACTCGGTTCTGGCCTCCCCCCAAACTCGATACCAATCGGGCCGACAAGCCGGCATAACATCACCAATCACGTCGAACACCGCGCGCAACAGGCCCGAAAAGTGCTTCGCATCTATCTCAAGGATCTCGTGATGCGGTACGGTGTCACGGAAAATACTCTCTACCTCTCCAGGTCGCTCAAACCAGTTCAAGAGACAGAACAGCGCCGACTCAATCATGTCTCCCTCCATGCGGCTGGGGTCTCTGCCCCCATGACGGATGAACAGCGCTTTTCCATCAGGATGAACGGCAAAGAAACGTTCCCGCACGCGAGGGGTGATGTCACCGAGCTTATCGCCAGCCCAATCGAGGATCTCCTCGATCACGGCAAGTTTTTCCTTCCTGTCCATGGCGCGTTAACCTTATCTTCTGCAATCGAGCCGGGGAGTCCGGGTGCGCACCCCCAGCCACGGCGCGCAACTTGCGCAGTCGACCCCCTTGCCTATTCCGCGAACGTGATCAGCAACGTAAGCTCAGGAGTCTGCGTCTGCAGCCCGCGGACTAGGGCTGAAGAACGAAATAACGTACCGTCAAGTGTCCCCCATCCTCGAAACGGTAAAGCTCGATCGTGTCGATCGCCTGCGTGGTCCCCCTGACCTTGTTCCGGTTGTGCAGTGCCGCCTCCGAGCCATTGATGATCATGACCAACTCGTCGACCTCAATCTTCGCGTTCTGCTGTACCCACATCCCCTCGAGGACCGGCCACCCATCAGCGACCGGTCGGCCAACGTATTCGATCGACAGCCCATTGGGCGCCGCACGGCGGTAGGCCGCAAAAAAGCCATCCCGATCACCTGCATTCCAGCAACCGATCTGTTCGTGCATGAAATTTTCGATGAATGCTTTGTCAATCTGGCTCATCTCAATGCTCCTAGTCAGAAAAGGTCGATAGAGCTAAAGGTCGCTACCACGGACGTTGCGGGCGCTGCCGTTGCGGCGATCCGTTTCGCCCCAAGCCATCCAGCGATCGGGCTCGCGCGTGTCACCGACACGCCGCCAACGACCCTCCTGCTGTGCGGTGATCGGGAAGCCTCCGACAAAATCGAGCATCTCGCCCTTCGGATCAGGGAGAAACTCCCACTCTTCGCTGCCATCAACGACGATCCGCGCGGACTCGGCAAAGTAGCTGCCGTCCTTGTGGCGTACCTCGCCCTCAATATCGGTACAGCAGCGGATCTCACCCTTTTCGTTCTGGAAGATCGCATAGCCGAGATTGTCATGGCCGACCATGAAGGATCCGGCGTCCCAGCTGCCATCCTTGTACAGCGTGGCAAAATTCCACCAGATCACATGCATCTTGTTATTCACGACCAGGTCTTTCTGGAAGTGGATCGAGCCGCCCTCGGCCATCCAGGCTTGATCAAGGGCAATGACCCCCTTGACCGGCCTGCCTTCGCAGATACCAGCGACGTCGTAAAGCTGAGATACGTAGAAAGTTCCCCAATCCTCGCCGGGCAGATACCACTGCACACCATTGCCGATCAGCGGACCGGCCACCTCGAACAGGCCCTCTTCTTTCCAGCTGAAAAGCTTGCCCGAGGCGCTGATCTTCCATGGCTCACCCGGTTCGCCTTCAAGGCTTGACCACCACGCCGTGTCACCGTCGAGGCCCCGCAGCGGAAACATCGTCATCGCGCGTGGCAAGATGCGCTCTTTGTCGACGCGTAAGTTCGCCCCGTCGAGTCGGGTCGACTGATAGATGAACTTTGTCGGATTGGGCGAGCTACCGGGCGCGTTCAGCGCGCGCACGAAGGAATAAATGTGTCCTTCCTCGTCGCGCACGCTGCCAAACGGCATGTGCTTGGTGAGCTTCAACCCGAAATGATCACGCAGATTGGCGAGTTTTTCGCCACTGACTTGCTGCGGCCCCACAAGGCACTGGTAGGCAAAATCGCCGCGTTGCGGCACGCGCTTGAACACTTTCATTGTCTCTTCCGTTAGGCGTGAAGAAGGACCACCATGCGGCACGCACGACGGGCGATCTGCATCGATGCACGCGGAGTTCAGTCCCAGATCACATGCACATGCGAGGCGCCACGCAATTGCGCGCCCTCGATGACCGGTATGGGATAATCCGGGTCAAGGCGAATATTCGGGAATAGATCGAGGATGGCATTGACCGCACAAGCGATCTCGACTTTGGCGACGAACTGGCCAATGCACATGTGCGGTCCGAAACCGAAACCGAAACTGGGCTTTTGCTTGCGGTCGATGTCGAACACGTCCGGATTCTCGAACACATCGCCATCGCGATTGGCCGAAACCACCAGACACTGCACGAAGGAGCCCTGCGGAATCTTGACACCGTAGAATTCGACGTCCTTGGCCGTCTCGCGCACCTTGAAGGTGGCAAGTGGCTCGTAACGGATGGTTTCATCGATGAGCTTGGGCACCAGGGTCCGATCTGCCTTAACGCGCTCCAGCATGCCAGGCGTGTTGAACAGCATCGTCAGTACCGAACCCAGCGTGCGGGTTGTCGTTTCACCAGCGGCCGGGAGCAAGGAACGCACGAAGGTGACGACCTGGTGGTCGTCAAGCCGCACCCCGTCGGACTCGGCCCTCAGCAGCCGACCGATCAGATCGTCTCCCTGGCACCCCTCCTCCCGCCGCTTGACTACGACCTCCTTGATGGCATCGTAGAGCATCGTTGCCGCCATGCCCGCGTTGCGCCGCGCTTCCTCCACCTTGTTCGGATCGATCTGGTTGCCGCCCACCATGGCAAGTGTCCAGGCCGCATACTTCTTGTACTTACCCGTATCGTCGGTAGGAAAGCCCATCAGGGCGTACATGATGCGGATCGGAAAATACAACCCGAACTCCATCAGATCAGCTTTCTTCTGTGCAACCATGGGTTCAAGGAAATCCTTCCGGATAACCTGGTCCATGGTGCCACGCCACTTGTTGACGGTATCGGGCATAAAGGCGGGCTGCAGCAAGGCACGCACCTTTCGATGCGGCTCCCCGTCCATTGCGAGGATGAAGAGTCCGTCGCTAAACGCAGCGCCCAGCCCCTTCGCAATGAAGCCGTTCGTGTAGGTCTCGGCATCGCGCAAGACATTCATCACGTCGTGATAGCGGAAGAGCGCAAACGTTGGACGGGTGCCCTGCTGCAGCCCGGCGTTGGTTGGCACACCGAACTGCTGGATGAAGTCACCGACAAAGATCGGCGCCTTCTCCCGCATCTCGCGGCAGGCTGCGTGAATATCCCCCTTGCCTTTGTATGTGTCAGACACCGCTGAGTAAGCGTCCTTCAGGTCGAGTTCGTTCAGATTCGTAGCCAAGGGCTGTCTCCTTTTTGTGGCGCAAAGCTTAACAATTTGAGCACTTTTTAATAAAGTGAGCACATACTAGCCTGCCTGTGGCACATCTGCTACCCGATACATCGAGGCTTTGTTTGACCTGAAGTCAAGTGGGGTTAAGCTGAAGAGCCTTTGCCCCCTGAATGAGAGAAATGCCTGACCGAGCCAGAAGAACGGCCAGCTGTAGCAGCCGACCTCAGCCAGACAAGCGTGAGACGCTGAAAAGGATCCTCTGCGCCGCTCGCCTGGAGTTTTCTGCCAAGGGCCTCGCAGAGGCTCGTATCGACGAAATCGCTCAATCGGCAGGCGTCACGAAGCAACTGGTGTATCACTACTACCGAAGCAAGGAAGAACTGTTCGCCTGCGTTCTTGAGCAGTACTCCGCCGACGCCATGAGTGAACTGGTAGCAGTCGAACTGGACCACTTGTCGCCAAGCGAAGCCCTGCGCAAGTTGCTCAACAGCATCGTGCAGCCCTACCGAGATCCGGCCTTAAGCTCGCTCGCCCAAGAAGGCATCCGCTTTCACGAGAACCGCTCGACACCGCGCAACAGCTTCATCGATCTCGCGCCTGAGCTCAATCGCAAGATGCGGGAAACGCTGAAGCGCGGTATCGAAGACGGCACATTTCGTCCCGACGTTGATCCGGACCTTTTCCTGACCGCCGCCTCGCTCGTCACCACCAGCGCATTCGTCAGTCGCTACACGGTCTCCACCTTGTGCGGACTGGATGTGGCCGAACCCCACGATGCTGAAACGTGGCGCAGATTTTCTATCGAGTTTGTGATAGCTGCTGTCGAACGCGAACGCAGCGAAGTACCTCTGCTTGGCCGTCCTGCGCCAGATGGTGAAAGAGAGGCTCCGGCGTAACGCCGCGCTTGCAGGACCACATCACGCAGCGAGGAAACGCTTCACCCGTGCCGCCGCAATGCGGCCCGGCAAACCATTGACACCACCTCCCGGGTGAATTCCTGCGCCCCCCAGAAACAAGCCTCTGACTGGAAGGGTGTCTCCACCGAGCCCAGGCGCCGGGCGCATCAAGGAAGAGCGGGTCGTACTGGTGTCGATATGGACCACACAGCCGCGATGTACCCGTAGGCGCTGCTCAAGGTCAGGTGCGGCCTCGATACGCCGGCCTATCTCGTACTCTCTTAGTCCGGTCATGTACTCGGCAGCATGATCGATCACTTGCTGGCCGACCTGCTGGCGAATCGCATCCCAACCGTCGCGCGGATCGACGGGCATCGCCACCGGATACAGATAGGCGACATCCTGACCAGGTGGCGCTTGGCCAGGATCCATCGCACTGGGCGCGGTGATCCACAGGTAAGGCAGCTTCGACACCTCACCGCGAGCGGCGCTGCGGAAGTTGTCGAGTACGCCTTCTACGGTGCCAATCAGGATCACGCTCTTCCGCAGGCTCAGACCATCGGGGCGCATCTCCTCGAGACGGGAGTAGTTGATCTCACCGCGCAAAGCGAGATCGACCTTGACAGGTGAGGCGCCATGGCCATTGGCCGGCGCAAGCGCAATTCGTGTCAGGGTGCGGTGATCAAGCGCACCGGGGGTAACCATCTCGAGCGCCATCTTGGGATGAATCGAGGCCACGACCGCGCGGGCCTCGAACACTCGGCCATCCTCCAGCCTCACGCCCCTCGCAAGACCATCCTCGGCGAGGATCTCCGCCACCGGGGCCGACAGTTCGATCTCCCCACCAAGTTCCTGCAAACGGGCCCCGAGCGCATTTGAGAGCACTTGCGTGCCGCCCACCGCACGACCAAGACCGAAGCGATGGATGAAACCAAGCAGCGCAAAGTAGATGCCCGTCGCCTCATTCGTCACAGGCCCAGCCGCTCCGAGCAGGCAGCACAGCGCCGACTGCACGATCGGGTGCTCGAAGCGCTCCACGATCGAGGTATGCGCCGGACTACCGATCAGAGCCATGATCTCGGGCTTGAGCTTGCGGTTGCGCAGCAAAGCCTTGAGCGCCTCCCACTTGGCACCAAGATTCCTCTGCGCCGGGTCGACACGCATCATGGGAATCGCCATATCTATGAACGCATCGACCAGTTTCATCAGCTCGAGGAAGGCGTCCGCATCACGCACGGAAAAGCGTCGGATCTCGGCTGCTGTCTGCTGTGGATCGCGCCAGAACACCAGGGTGTTGCAGTCTGGATGGGCATAGACATAGCCCGGTGTCATTTCGATCTGATGAAACCCGTGACGCTCGAGCTGCAGTTCCTGCGGCATCATCGGATGCACCCGTAGTGACATCAAGTCAAGCGCACACGGGTTAATCAGATGTTGCGGGGCCTCGGGGATCAGATACCCGCTCGAGGCCATACCGCCGATCTTTTCCGCAGCCTCGATCACAACTACTTTCTTCCCAGCCTCGGCCAGATAGCAGCCGGCAGCCAAGCCGTTGTGCCCGCCACCGACGATCACTACGTCGTATTTCTTGCTCATTTATGTGATGCCTCTTCCCGAATGGAGTCCGGATGTACTCGTCTCATGCATGCCCTGACTGGGCATTGCGATTGATTGAAGCACAGCCGCGCTCAACGGCCGGTGGCATCGGTTTGACAGCAAGTCAAAAAAAGCTTGCTGGGTGCGCGAGAGCCTGAATCAACGACGCGAAATCCGACCAGACATCAACATCACCACCAGCCTCTCCACACGTCGTGGCAGGTTCCGGCGCTCATGCCCTGACGGGACGAGGATTTCGCTCATGATGTAGCGTACAAAGAGCTCGCAGACGAGTTCGCGGTCCAGCACGATACCGGCACGCCCCTCCCATGCGTCGAAAACAGGTGCCAGCACGTCCTGAAAGCGAACCACAGAATCCCGAAAGATGAGCTGGAACCAGTTCAGTGCATAAGCCGGTGCAACCACCAGCAGACGGCGAACCTGAGTCTTCTCCAGATAATCATCGGTGAAGCGCACAACGGCCTGAAATAGCTCAACGGGATCCGTGCACGCTTCGGTCGCCTCGATCAGTGCGCGGTGAAATCGATCGCGTTTATGTCGGGAAAAGGCATCGAGCAAATCGTCCTGCGCGGAAAAGTAGCGGTAGAAAGTGCCGCGCGAGATCCCGGCGACATTGCACACATCGAGAATCGATATACGATCAGCACCCGACTGTAGCACTACCTCCTCGGTCGCCGCGAAGATCGCCTGGATAGTGGCGTCAGAGCGCCGATTGTGCCGCACAGGACGAGCCCTGTCAACCGATTCCGCGTCTTCGGGGGTATCAGCGGCCTTGCCATCTCGCTCCCTCTTCCCCTCAGCCGTAGCCTTGGATGTCTTCAACTCAACCCCATCAGTCATTCGAGCACTCTTTACTGGTTCACGCCGAATCCAATCTTAGTCCTACAACCTCCCTCTTGGCGGCAAAACGCCGCAAGTTTGCCCTCACTTACTCTTATTTTGACATTTTTCAGCTTTGTGTTTATATTTTACCATCTCAAACACGTAGCACGGCACAACATCTTCCGGGCTGGACATAGGAGACACCGCAAATGAACGGTATGGGTAACCCCGAAACCTGGGCGCTCGGGCAGCAAGATACAGTCATCTCGGCTCTTGAGCGCGCGGTCGCCGCACACCCGGATCGGGTATTACTCGACTTTGGTGGAAATTTATACACTTATTCTGAAGTTGACAAGCTTTCTACACGCCTGGCCCACTCACTGGCGAGTCTCAGCGTAAAGGCTGGCGACACCGTGCTCTGCATGCTCGATAACAATATCGACGCTGTGGTCAGTTGGCTCGCGATCAACAAGCTGTGTGCGGTCAGCGTTCCGATCAACACCGCACTGCGCGGAGAGTTCTTGCGACACCAGATCGCGGACTCCAAAGCCGCCGTGGTGATCTGTGAAGCAGACTATGTGGATCGCATCGGACAGATCGCGGCAGGCCTGCCCGACGCACGCCTGATGCTGCATCGCGGCTCGCTCGGCGCTCGTCCCGATTGCGGCCTTGCCGTGGAGCCACTGGACGAGCATCGCGGTAGTGATGAAAGGCCGCTCGAGGCGAAGCCGAATCCGTGGGACCTGGCCTGCATCGTCTATACGTCAGGCACCACTGGCCCATCAAAGGGCTGCATGCTCAGCTACAACTACATGTGTAACCTTGCGCGTCTGCAGTTGCGTGCCGGCCCGGCCAATGAGAACGACGTCACCATTACACCGCTACCGCTGTTCCACATGAACGCGCTGTGTGTAGGCATCATCTCGAACGTCCTTGTAGGCGCAAGGGTAGCCATCGTTCCGCGATTCTCGGTTTCGAGCTTCTGGCCGGAGGTCGAACGTAGCGGCGCCACCATCGCTTCCATCCTGGGCAGCATGGGTGGCCTGCTCGCGCAGGCGCCGGACAACGACGCAATGAGACGCTGCATCGGGCAGATCCATACCGTACGTGGCAATCCCTTCACCGAAGAGTCGAAGAAGATCTGGCGTGAGCGTTTTGGCGCGAAACAAGTGGGTGGAAACGGATACGGCCTCACCGAAGCAAGCGTCATCACCTCGCTACCCGGCGGCGAGTATGCCGCACCGGGGTCTTCAGGCAAGCGCATCCCCGACTTCGATGTACGCATCGTCGATGACCTCGACCGCGAACTCCCTGCCAATACCCCAGGCGAGATTGTCGTTCGGCCACAGCGGCCCGACATCATGTTCATGGGCTACTGGGGGCGCCCAGCAGAAACCCTCAAACTGATGCGCAACATGTGGTTCCACACGGGTGACATTGGCAAGTTCGACGACGAGGGGTTCTTTTATTTCGTCGACCGTAAGAAGGACTACCTTCGCCGACGCGGCGAGAACATCTCGAGCTTCGAGATGGAAGCAGCCTTCGCCGTCCATCCCGACATTGAGGAAGTTGCAGTGCATGCGGTCCCCTCCGACAAGGGGGAGGACGACGTCAAAGTGACAGCAGTCCTCAGGCCAGGCAGCTCTCTGAGCCCGGAATCACTATTTCACTGGGCTTCCGACGCAGTGCCCTACTACGCACTTCCCCGCTACATCGAGTTCCGCAACTCGATGCCCAAGAATCCGCAAGGCCGGGTTCTCAAGTACCAACTGCGCGAGGAGGGTAAGACTCCGAGCACATGGGACCTGGAAGACACGGACATAAAGATCAACAAGCGCTGACCGCCAAAGGGCGTAAAACCCATGAGCATACTGACCCACGTCACCCTAGGCACCCGCGATCTTGCCCGTGCCAAGACTTTTTACGCACAGGTACTGGAACCTCTCGGCCTGAAATGCCTTTTGGAGGTCGAAGAGCGCGCTTGCGGATTCGGCGTCGATGCCCCGCAAATCATGATTCTTTATCCGAGGAACGGCGAGCCGGCCACTGCGGGCAATGGCGTGACCGTCGGCCTGCAGGCGCCCAATCGCGCTGCGGTGCGCGAGTTCCATCGTCGCGCACTCGAACTAGGCGGCACCGACGAGGGTTTGCCTGGCCCTCGGCCGTTCGCAACGCACGCCTACGCTGGCTACATCCGCGATCTCGACGGCAACAAGCTCGTGGCTTCCTGCCGCACCGCAGAGGACTGAATGATCTGATCGACTAGGACAACAGCCCGCCCATCCGACCTCAAGGACGCGCCGCATGCTCGAACGCATGGATCACTTCACTATCGTCAGCGACGCCCTCGAGGCCACCCAGCGGTTCTATGTCGATCTGCTCGGCCTGCGCGAGGGGCCACGCCCCGACTTTCCGGTACCAGGTTACTGGTTCTATATCGGCGATCAAGCAGTGCTGCATGTCGTCAGCACTCGAAACATGCCAAACCCACGGCGCGGGGTACTCGATCACATGGCGTTTCGGGCGCATGGCTTGGCCACAACGCTCGATAGACTTGATGCTGCCGGGATCCGGTACCGCATCTTCCGCACCCCGGGGACGACACGAACCTGGCAGGTGTTCTTCGACGATCCCAACGGGGTTGAACTGGAGCTGGACTTCGACCCTGCGGAGGTACCACCATCCGACTGGAAAACCCGAAGCCAACCCCCGCACTGACCGGACACTTCAGATCAGCCCCGCGTAACTTCCGCCATCAACCTGAAGGTTCTGTCCGCTGATATAGCCCGACTGGGCAGCACACAGAAAGGCGCAAGCCGCGCCGAACTCCTCGGGCTGCCCGAACCGTTGCGCCGCCACTGGCGCGAGCATCTGCTGCCGCGCAACCTCAAGTGAAATCTCTCGGGCCTCGGCAAGACGCGCAATCATATGGCGCAATCGATCCGTCTCGATTCGTTCGGGAAGCAGATTGTTGATGGTCACATTGTCACGCACGGCCTCACGTGCAAGCGCTTTGGAAAAAGCGGTCAGCCCGGCGCGCGCAGCCGTGGACAGGCCCATCGGCAAGCTCGGCGACTTCACCATTGCGGACGTAATGTTCACGACGCGCCCAAACCTCCGCTCACGCATCCCGGGCACCACCGCTTGAATCAGCAGTATCGCTGAGAGCATGTTCGCTTCAAGTGCAGCCAGCCAGGTTTCATGACCCCAGTCTGCCGGCCGACCAGGTGCGGGGCCCCCGTTGTTCGTAATGAGGATGTCCGGTCGGGGGCAAGCTTCAAGCAGGGCCGTTCGGCCACTCTCGGTGGAAAGGTCCGCAATGACCGTACGCGGCATCCGACCGCTAAGCCCGAATATTTCCGCTGCCGCCGCGCGCAACCTCTCAGGATCACGACCATTTATCAGCACCTCGCAGCCCTCTCGAGCAAGCGCAGTAGCACACGCCTTTCCAAGGCCTCGTGATGACGCACACACGATCGCCTCGCGCCCCGTGATTCCAAGATCCATCGCAACACTCCATGCAGCTAAACATCACCCGCTTAAAAAAAAAGCCATCGGGCACGTGACATGCCGGACGGCCAAAAACTGCCAAAGCGCAGGAGGAGGGAGATTTGGACGCTTTGGCAGGGGAATGACTCGCTGGGGCTGGCCTACATGCCTTGGTAGATCGGCCCTTCGCCACCCTGCGGGACCACCCAGTCGATGTTCTGGGTCGGGTCCTTGATGTCGCAGGTCTTGCAGTGCACGCAGTTCTGGGCGTTGATCTGCAGGCGCGGGCCGGCCTCGGCCTGCACGATCTCGTACACCCCGGCCGGGCAGTAGCGCTGCTCGGGGGCGTCGTATTTGGCGAGGTTGATCGCGATCGGCACCGAGGCGTCCTTCAACTGCAGGTGACAGGGCTGCTCTTCCTCGTGGTTGGTGTTGGACAGGAACACCGAGGACAGCCGATCGAAGGTGAGCACGCCATCGGGCTTCGGGTACGTGATCTTCGCGCACTCGGCCGCGGGCTTGAGCTTGTCGTGGTCGGCCGTGTTGTGCAGGGTCCACGGCACCTTGCCCTTGAACAGCACCTGGTCGATGCCGAACAAGAGCGAACCCAGAACCAGGCCCCGCTTCATGTAGGGCTTGAAGTTGCGCGTCTTGTGCAGCTCGGCATGCAGCCAGGAGGCCTGGAAGGCGGCCGGATAGGTGTCAAGCGCGTCGCGCTGGCGGTCCTGTCCGAGCGCCGCGAAGGCCGCCTCGGCGGCGAGCATGCCGGACTTGATCGCGGCGTGGCTGCCCTTGATGCGCGCGGCGTTGAGGAAACCGGCGTCGTCACCGATCAGCCCGCCGCCCGCGAACACCAGCTTGGGCAGGCTCTGCAGGCCGCCGGCGGCGATCGCACGCGCACCGTACTGCAGGCGCTTGCCGCCCTCGAGATACTTGCGGATCTCGGGGTGGGTCTTCCAGCGCTGCATCTCCTCGAACGGCGACAGGTGCGGGTTCTCGTAATTGAGGCCGACCACGAAGCCGAGCGCGACCAGGTTGTCCTCGAGGTGATAGAGGAAGCCGCCCCCGTAGGTGGCGTTGTCCATCGGCCAGCCGGCGGTGTGCACCACCAGGCCGGGGCGGTGGTTCTCGGGTTTGACCTCCCACAGCTCCTTGATGCCGATGCCGTAGGTCTGCGGGTTGGCGCCGTCGCGCAGCTTGAACTTTGTCTCGAGCTGCTTGCCGAGGTGGCCGCGACAGCCTTCGGCGAACAGCGTGTACTTGGCGTGCAGCTCCATGCCGGGCTGGTGGTGCGGACCCTGCGTGCCATCACGATTGAGCCCCATGTCGCCGGTGGCGACGCCCTTTACCGCGCCCGCCTCGTCGAACAGGATCTCGGCGCCGGCAAAGCCCGGGTACACCTCGACACCGAGCGCCTCGGCCTGCTCGCCGAGCCACTTCACCAGGTTGCCCAGACGCACGATGTAGTTGCCGTGGTTGACGAAGCAGTCGGGCAGCAGACGGTTGGGGGCTTGGCGGGCGCCGGTCTCGGACAGGAACAGCACCTTGTCCTCGGTGACCGCGGTGTTGAGCGGGGCGCCGCGGTCCTTCCAGTCGGGGAAGAGTTCGGTCAGCGCCTGCGGGTCCATGACGGCACCCGACAGGATGTGGGCGCCGATCTCGGCGGCCTTCTCGATCAGGCACACCGAGAGCTCCTGGCCCTTTGCCGCCGCCAGTTGCTTCAAGCGGATCGCCGCGGACAGCCCGGCCGGGCCACCGCCGACGATCAGCACGTCGAACTCCATCGATTCTCTCTGCATTCGCGCCATGCCCCCGTAATTGTTCGTTGCAACTATGTCATCGAACTTGCGTTGATCGAACCCCTTACCCTTAAAGCACAGAACTTGAACTCGGGGATCTTCCCGTCCGGATCGAGAGCCGGCTGAGTCAGCAGATTGGCCGCAGCCTCGTGGTAGCAAAAGGCCATGAAAACCGATCCCCTGCGGACGCCCGCATCCACCCGCGCCGCAAGCTCGATGCGGCCGCGGCGGGTTTCGAGCACCACCTGTGCGCCTGACTCCACGCCGAGCCGTGCGAACTCGTCCGGGTGCATGGCGCACCAGGGCTCCGGATCGAGTGCGTCAAGCACGTCGGCCCGACGCGTCATGCTGCCGGTGTGCCAATGCTCCAGCACCCGGCCGGTCGTCAGCACCATCGGGTAATCGTCGTCAGGCAACTCCGCCGCCGGCAAGGGCGAAACCGGTACGAAGCGCCCGCGTCCGCTGGCAGTCGGGAATGACTGCTGGAACAACACGGGTTGCGAGGGCTCGGTCGCCGAGAATTTCGGCGCCACCACCGCCCCTTCGGACACCAGCATGTCCCAGCTCAATCCGGCATGGCTGGGCATCACCTGTGTCAGCTCGGCGAAGACTTCGTGCGGGCCGGCATAGTGCCAGTCCAGCCCCAACCGCTTCGCCATTTCCTGAATGATCCACCAGTCCTGGCGGGCATCGCCCGGCAGCGGCAGCACCGGCTGCGTGAGCTGCACGAGGCGGTCGGTGTTGGTGAAGCTGCCGCTCTTCTCATACAGGCTGGACGCCGGCAACACGACATCGGCCAGCATCGCGGTTTCGGTCAGGAAGATGTCCTGCACGA
>Ga0209066_10002006_pt1 | contig 25733 bp, 21 predicted proteins | sample All_14_2_FD_187198 | JGI IMG/M metagenome (GOLD analysis project Ga0209066, IMG submission 187198) | Freshwater microbial communities in response to fracking from Pennsylvania, USA - Allegheny Zone_MetaG_DW_15 (SPAdes) (version 2) ... | reverse complement strand
TGATTATTGTCAACGACGGGCGTCAAACATGGCCGGCAAAACAGACTATAAAAGATTTTCAGCCTTCCTGGGCCTGAATTTCGGCCTTTCCCTGCTGATCTGTTCCTATTTCCTTTTCTTTACCGGCGGCCACCCGCTGGAACTGGCTTTCGCCGCCGTGGCGCTGGTCTCCAACACGGCCATGCTCTACGCCGCAGCCGCCTTGCTGACGGTGCCGCTATACCTGATAGCCAGGGGCCCCGCCGCCGCCGGCGCCCTGCTGGCCGTCCTGCAGCTCTGGCTGGTCCTCGACGCGGCCATCTTCAAGCTGTTCAAGTTCCACATGAACTCCATGGTCCTGAACCTGTTCTTCACCCCTGGCGGCCTGGAGTCGCTGGACCAGGGCTGGGGCACCAAGGCGCTTTTCCTGTTCCTGGCGGGGCTGTTCGCTGCCCTGCAGTGGCTGTTCTGGCGGCTGGCCGGGCGCTGGTCGTGGCTGGTTTCGGGCCGCCGCGTCCTGCTGGCGGCGGGGCTGCTGCTGGCCTTCCTGCTTGCCGACAAGGGGCTGTATGCCTGGGGCAGCTTGTACGATTACACCTATATCACCCGCGGTGCGCGCCTGTTCCCGCTGTACCAGCCCCTGACCATAAAGAAGTTCGCCGTAAAGCATTTAGGCTTGCGGGTGGACCAGGAGGTGCGCGGCGGCATAGACCTGCGCTACTCCGGCCTGGACTATCCCAAGGCGCCGCTGGCCGTGGAGCCGCCTGCCAAACCCCTGAACTTCCTCTTTATAGTGGTAGACTCGCTGCGCGCCGACATGCTGACCCCCGAGGTGATGCCCGAGACCTGGGCTTTCGGCAGGCAGGCCCGTGTTTTCACTAACCATTACAGCGGCGGCAATGCCACCCGTTTCGGCATCTTCTCCATGCTCTACGGCCTGTACGGCAATTACTGGTTCCCCATGCTGGGAGAGCGGCGCGGCCCGCTGTTCCTCGCGCAGCTCAAAGAGCAGGGCTACGACCTGCGGGTGTACGCCAGCGCGGCGCTGACCTTCCCCGAGTTCGACAAGACCTGCTTCGTGGACGTGCCCCGGGCCGGCTACTATGACAAGCCTGCCGGCGCCAACGGCATAGAGCGCGACAGCGACATCTCGGATAAATTCATCTCCTTCCTGCGCTCCCGCGACGGAAAAAAGCCGTATTTTTCTTTCATCTTCTACGACGCCTCTCACGGCAATTATGACCCGCTGCCCGGCATGGAAAAATTCCAGCCCGCTTTCGGCGTCAGCTACCTGGAGGTGAATAAGGGCAATATCGGGGGGCTGTTCAACCGGTACAAGAACTCCATCTATTCCGACGATCATCTGGCGGGCCGTATACTCAGGGAAGTGACCGCCCGCGGCGGGCTGAAAGACACCGTGGTGCTCATAATAGGCGACCACGGCGAGGCTTTCCTGGAACGAGGGCGCTTCGGCCATAACCAGGGCTTCAGCCCTGAAGAATTACGCGTGCCGCTGGTACTGCACATTCCCGGCGCCGCGCCGGCCAGGGTAGACTATCCCACCAGCCACCTCGACATCGTCCCCACGCTGCTGCCGCTGGCCGGGGTGAAAAACCCGGCCGCGGATTACGCCAGCGGGGTCAGCCTGCTGCGGGCCGACGGCCGCCCTTTTATCACCGCGGCCTCCTGGGACACGGCGGGCCTGCTGACCGGCGACCGTATCCTGGAGATGCCGCTGGCCGCCTACAAGGGCGGGCTGAGGGTTTTAGACGCGGAGTACAAAGAGCTGCCGGCCAAAGAGGCCGCGGCGCTTTCGCCGCTGATCTTAAAATTTCAGGAAGAGGCCAAGCGCTTTACCAGGTAGGCGCGCGCGGCAGTGTCAGACAGTTGACGGGGGGACAGGGCCCGCGCCGGAGTTTCGGCCGCGGGCTTTCTTTTTGCGGATCTTCGCTATTTCTTTCAGGCGCTCCGAGGTCTCGGGGGAGACCAGGACCTCTATCTCGTCCACCAGCTCGCGCAAGGCCAGGAAACGGTTGAGCGAGCGCTTGCGCTCGCGCTGGCACTTCACCACCAGGCCCAGGGCCGGGTAGCGCAGCTGCACCGCGTTGGAAGTCTTGTTGATCTTCTGGCCGCCGTTGCCGCTGCCGCGGGTGAACTGCTCGTCCACCAGCCGCAGGTCCAGGCCCAGGCGCGCTATGCGCTCCCTGAGGGCCTGCACCTTGGCGGGGGTGATGTCGGAGAGTTCGGGGAAATTCAACGGGCCTCCGCTATTCCAGCGCCTGGCCGTGCTCGCGCAGGTACTTGCGTATATGGGAGCGGGCGCCGGGGGTTTTCACCGAGGTCAGCCAGTCTTTTTTCGGGGCCGAGTTTTTGCGCGTGATGATCTCGCAGATGTCGCCGCTCTTGAGTTCGTGGTCGAGGCGGACCATCTTGTTATTCACCTTGGCGCCGATGCAGGTGTTGCCGATATCTGTGTGGATGGTGTAGGCGAAATCCAGCGGCGTGGCGTCCACGGGCAGCGGCTTCACGTCGCCCTTGGGCGTGAAGATGAAGATCTGGTCCAGCTCCAGGTCCGTCTTGAAGCTTTCTATGAACTCGCGCGGGCTGGAGAGGTCCTGCAGCCATTCCATCCACTGCCGCAGCCAGTTGAGCTTCTCGTCGAGGTGCTTGTCCGCGCCCTTGTCGCCCAGCTTGTAGCGCCAGTGCGCGGCGATGCCGTACTCGGAGGTGCGGTGCATGTCCTCGGTGCGGATCTGGATCTCTATGATCTCGCCCGAGGTCGCCATCACGCTGGTATGCAGGCTCTGGTAGAGGTTCATCTTGGGCACGGCGATATAGTCGGTGAACGAGCCGGCCACCGGCTTGAAGACCGAGTGCACCACGCCCAGCAGCGCGTAGCAGTTGATCACGGTGTCGGTGATCACGCGCACGGCGAGGGCGTCCTGGATCTCCTCGAACGGCTTGTTCTGGCGCAGCATCTTGCGGTAGATGGAGTAGAGGTTCTTTACGCGGGCCAGCACCCGGTGCGGAACCTGGGCTCCGGCCAGATGCCTCTCAAGCTCCGTCTTGAAGTCGGCGAGCAGCTTCTCGCGCATGGCGTAGCGCAGCTGCACCTTGGCCAGCAGGCTCTGGTACTCGTCGGGGTGCAGGTATTTGAAGGACAAGTCCTCCAGTTCGCTCTTGAGGTGGAAGATGCCCAGGCGCTGGGCCAGCGGGGCGTAGAGGGAAATGGTCTCGTGGCTGATCTCCAGCTGCTTCTCCTTGGGCATGAAGTTCAGCGTGCGCATGTTGTGCAGGCGGTCGGCGAGCTTTATCACGATGACGCGGATGTCCTTGGCGGTGGCCAGGATCATCTTGCGCCAGTTCTCGGCCTGGGCCACGTCGCGCGAGGAGAACTTCAGCGTCTCTATCTTGGTCACGCCGGAGACCAGCGTGTAGATCTCGTCGCCGAACTCCTTCTTGAAGGTCTCGTGGGGGATCTTGGTGTCCTCTAGCACGTCGTGCAGCAGGCCGGCGGCCACGGTCTCCAGGTCCATCTTGTAGTCCACCAGGATCTCGGCCACGGCGGCGCAGTGGACGAAGTACTTCTCGCCCGAGGCGCGCTTCTGCTCCTGGTGGGATTCGCTGGCGTAGTTCCACGCGTACTCCAGCAGCGTGGTGTCCTGTGAGGAGTATTCCTTGAATTTTTTTAGCAGTTCGTCGAGTTCCATTTTATTCTCCGAAATAGCGGATCAGCATCACCGTCGCGAAGCCGAGCGGGAAGACGGCCGGCGCCAGCCGGTCGTAGGCCTTGTGCAGGCGGGGCAGGATGTCGGCCATGGCGATATAGAGGAAGGAGCCGCCCGAGAGGCCCAGGGCGAAGGCCTCGGCGCCGGGCGGGATGTTCTGGATGAGCGGCGCGGCGATAAAGGCGCCGGCGGGCGTGGCGGCGGCCAGCAGCAGGCTGTAAGTGAGGGCCTGGCGGCGGGTCTTGCCGGCGTGCAGCAGCAGCAGCACCAGCGTGACGCCGTCGGCGAACTTGTGCAGGATCACGCCCAGCGCCACGTTGACGCCGGCCGCGGCGCCCGGGGTGAAACCCACCGCTATGTTGAAGCCGTCGAGCAGGGAGTGCAGGGTCATGGCCGCGAGCGCGAAGGCGCCGAGGTGGTGCACGTGGCAGTCTTCCATGAACTCGCTGCAGGCGCTGTGGGCCGCGAAGCTCTCGAGCGTGAAGAGGGCGGCCAGCGCGGTCAGCACGCCGTAGGAGAGCGCCTCGGCGTTAAGCCCGAAGCCGGCGGGGAGGATGTCCAGGATGGCGGCGGCGACCAGCACGCCGGCGGCGTAGGCCAGGGCCCGGGCGAGGAAGACGCGGCTGACCGAGCCGAAGCGCAGCACGGCGCCGGCCCCGGCCAGCGTGAACAGCACCGCGATAACGCTGAAAAGTGTGATCATAAAATTATTTCAGACTGACACCGGCGATACGCGCCCCGCGAGCGATTTTAGGGCGCAGGGCCAAAGGCCGCAGCGGACGGCCTATCATTAAGGCCGCGGCGAAGAATGTCTGAGGAGCGCACTGTGTGCGCGACGAGTTCTTCGCCGGCGGAGGCCTGCAGGCCCTCTTCTGCCGCGCCCGCTCTATGAGCGAGTGGGGCGCGTATCGCCGGTAGTATCAGGTCTGCGCTTCGTAGAGACCCTTGTAGACGCCGCCCAGCTTCAGCAGCTGCTCGTGCGTGCCGGCCTCGGCCAGCCTGCCCTGCTTGAGCACGAAGATTTTATCGGCGTTCTTCACGGTGGAAAGCCTGTGGGCCACCATCACCACCGTGCGGCCGCCCAGGATGCGCTCTATCGCGCCCTGCACCGCCTGCTCGCTGGCCGTGTCCAGGTTGGAGGTGGCCTCGTCGAGCAGCAGGATCTTGGGCTTCTTGAGGATGGCGCGGGCGATGGCCAGGCGCTGCCGCTGGCCGCCCGAAAGCTTCACCCCGCGCTCGCCCAGCACCGTCTCGTAGCCCTGCGGCATCGCCTCGATGAAAGCGTGCGCGTCGGCCGCCTTGGCGGCCTCCACCACTTCCGCCATCGTGGCGCCGGGCGCGCCGATGGTGATGTTGCCCAGCACCGTGTCGTCGAATAGTATCGTGTCCTGCGTCACCAGGCCCATGTGCGCGCGCAGGTCCTTGGTGTCCAGGTCCAGCATGTCGTGGCCGTCCATCTCCACGCGGCCGGACTGCGGGTCGAAGAAGCGCAGCAGCAGGTGGATGATGGTGGTCTTGCCGGAGCCGGAGGGGCCCACGAAGGCCGCCACCTCGCCCGGGTTGATGGTGAAAGAAAGATTGTCGAGCACCTGCGTGTCGCGCGCCGGGTACTTGTAGCTGACGTCCCTGAACTCTATCTTGCCGTCGAGCTGGTCTATGTTCTTGGTGGTCGGCTTTATCACCACGGCCGGCTTTTCCTCCAGGATCTGGTAAATGCGTTCCCAGGAGGCCATGCCCAGCTGCAACTTGGAGTTGAGGTTGCCGATGTTCTTGAGCGGCACGTAGGCCGTCACGTAGGCGGCCACGAAAGAGAAGAAGTTCTCCACCGTCATCGTGCCGCTGAAAATGGCCTTGCCGCTCATGTAGATGATGGCCAGCAGCACCATGCCGCTGATGAACTCCATCACGGGCCCGCTCATGGCGGTGGCGCGCAGGTAGCGCATCATCTTGCTGAAGTAGGCGTCGTTGGAGACCCTGAACTTGGCGATGGCCTGCTCCTCGTAATTGAAGGCCTTCACCACGGTGATGCCCTGCAGGCTCTCCTGGAACTTGTGCGAGATCTCGCCCACGATCACGTTGCTCTCGGAAGAGGCCTTGCGCATCTTCTTGCCCAGCACGCCCAGCAGCGCGCCGATCAGCGGCAGCACCAGCACCGCCACCAGCGCCAGCCGCCAGTTGAGGTAGAACAGCAGCGCCACGCACGCCACCACGGTCAGCACGTCGCGGATGCCGTAGAGCGGGATGAACTGCACCGTGCTCTGCACGTTGTTGAGGTCGTTGATGACGCGGCTCATCACGTCGGAAGAGCGCTTGCGCCAGTAGAATTCCAGGGACAGCCGGTGGATGTGGTCGAACAGGTCCTCGCGGATCTTCTGCACCACGCGCTGGCCGATCCAGCTCATCAGGTAGCCGTTGACGTACTCCACTATCATGCGCAGCACGAACAGCGCCGGCAGGCCGAGGACGATCAGCCGGAGCAGGTCCATGTTCAGGTCCATGAACACGCCCTTGATGATGGGGCCGGAGATGTAGATCACCGCGTTCTTGATCGCGGCGAGGACTATCATGGAGACGGCCGCCTGGGCCAGGCGGACCTTATGCGGCTTGAGGTATTGGACCAGCGCCCGGAGCAGGACCTTGAACCTGGCCTTGTCGGACACGGCGCGCGCTTCGGCGTTTTTCATGTCAGCTCAGGTGGGCCAGGATCCTGGCGGCGGCGCGCTCGGCGGCGCCGCGCTCGCCCAGCATGGTCCGCAGGCCGATGAGCTCTTTGCGGGCGGCCTGCAGGCGCGGCGGGTTGTTGATATAGGAGAAGGCTTCCTGCGCCAGGCCGTCCACCGTGGCGGCCTCCTGTATCAGTTCCTTGACCGCGGGCTTCTTGAGCAGGATGTTGACCAGCGAAATGTACTGCACCTTGGCCACGCGCTTGGCGATGGCGTAGGTGAGCCGCTGCATCTTGTAGGCCACGGCCATGGGCACGCCCAGCAGCGCGTTCTCCAGCGTGGCGGTGCCGGAGCAGGTGAAAGCGAAGTCCATCTGGGAGCGCACCTTGTAGTCCTTCTCGCGCACGATCTCTACGTCCTTGGACCAGTACTTCTCCACGGCCTCGAGCTCGGGCACTATCCTGTCGTCCGGGAATTCCGGCACGGCGAACAGGTAGGCGCGGGCCTTGGGGTGCACTTCCTTGACGCGGTAGAAAGCCTTGAGGAACAGCGGCAGGTGGCGCGAGATCTCGGTCTTGCGCGAGCCGGGCAATATGCCTATCTTCCATTCGCCGTCGGCGGGCGGGAAGTCCTTCTTGCCGGGCTCCGGCATCAGGTCCAGCAGCGGGTGGCCGACGAAGGTGGCGTTGCCCTTTACTTTCTTATAGAGGTCCGCCTCGAACGGGAAGATGACGAACATTTCCCGGGTCAGCTTGGCCAGCTTGGCGGCGCGGCCGGGGCGGCTGGCCCAGACCTGCGGGCTGATGTAATAGAAGGCCGGGATCTTGCGGTGGGCGGCCAGGCCCAGCACCTGGTGGTTGAAGCCGTAGAAGTCCACGGCGATCACACAGGCCGGGCGCTTCTCCTCCATGTAGCGGCGGATCAGCTTGATCAGCTTCAGCCACAGGAAGAAATGTTTGAACGGCTCGGAGAAACCCACGGCGCCGACCGAGACCAAATTGTAGATGAAATGGGAGGAGACCTCCTGCATGCGCACGCCGCCGATGGCGGTCACGTTGATCTCGGGGTCCTTGGCGAGCAGGGCCTTTATCAGGTTGGAGGCGTGCAGGTCGCCCGAGGGGTCGCCGGCCACTACCAGTATGTTCTTGTTCGTGGGTGCAGTTTTAGCCATAAATAGGGTCGGGCGGCCGGCGGTCGCGCCCGGCTGGCCCGCTTTTGAAAACAGCCGCCGGTCAGTGCTTGTCTATGCCGGCGTTCTTGAGGCCCTCTTCCACCAGGACCTTCGTGGCCTTGCCGATGTCGGCGAGCGTGCCGGCCAGCGACTCGGCGGATTCCTCGGTCTTGGAGCCGGACACCTCGTAGCGGCGCATCTGGTTGGTGATGTCCAGCGCCAGGCGCAGCGCCTTCAGGCCCTTCTCGCCGCTAGGCGTCGGGGTCTTGGCGGTGCGGATGCAGTCTATGAAATGGGCGATCTCCTCGCGGATGGGCTGCTTGGGCGCGAATTTCGGGTAGGTGATCTCGATGTCCTTGAGCGAGTTCACCACCGGGGTTTTCTTGGTGTAGATCTTCAGGCGGGAGCTGACATAGTCCACCGAGATGTAGGCGTCCTGCTGGTAGATGCGCATGCGGCGGGAGGCTTCCATGGTGGCGCGGCTGGCGGTGATGTCGGCCACGCAGCCGTTCTTGAACTTGATGCGCACGTTGGAGATGTCCTCGTGGTTGGACAGCATGCTGGCGCCAATCGCCTCGAACTTCTCTATCTCGGAGTCTATCATCAGCAGGATGATGTCCAGGTCGTGGATCATCAGGTCCAGCGTGACGCCGGTGGCGGCCACGCGGGGGTCGTACGGCCCCAGGCGCTCGATGGTGACGTAGCGGGGGTTCTTGACGTGCTTGAGGGTCTCCACCACGGCGGCGTTGAAGCGCTCGGAGTGGCCCACCTGCAGCACTACCTTGTTCTTCTCGGAGAGTTCCAGCAGTTTGCGGGCGCCCTCTTCGGAATTGGTGATGGGCTTTTCCATCAGCACGTGCACGCCGGCCTCGAGGGCCTTGATGCCCAGCTCGGCGTGGTATTCGGTGGGGGCGGCTATCACCAGCGCGTCCACCTGGGTGAGCAGTTCCTCCACGGTCTTGTAGGCCACGCAGTTATGGCGCCAGGCCAGCACCTGCGCGCGCAGCAGGTTGGGGTCGGAGACGCCCACCAGCTCTACTTCCGGCATCATGGAAAGGGTGCGGGTGTGGAAGCCGCCGAGTTTGCCGGCGCCCACTACGCCAAAACGGAGTTTCTTGTCTTTTTCAGCCATAGGTAGTCCTTAAAATAGACCGCGGGGCGGGGTAGCCGCCTTAATATAAATATTTTACTAAATATGGGGCCCTAGTTTCGGGGGCGGGGGCATAAAAAAAGACACGCGCCTTTTCGGGCGCGTGTCCTCTTTTGGGCCTGGGGGGCTTACTTGGCCGCGGGCTTGCCGCTCTGCGGCGCGGCCGCGCCCGTGGCGGGGGCCGCGGCGGCCTTGGCCTTGGCGCCGGCGAAGTCGCCGGCCTGCACGAAGGTGATGCCAGCGGGCAGGATGTGGCGCTTGAAGGCCTCCTGTATCTGTTTAGGCGTCAGGGCCGCGGCGGCCTTTTCCTGGGCGCCGTACCAGGCCATGTTGCGGCCCAGGTACTCGTTGACGGCCAGCCTGCCGGCCAGGCTCTGGTCCTGGGCGCGCTCCACCTTGCGCTCCTGCAGCCAGCCGGTCTTGGCCTCGCGCACCTCGGCTTCGGTAAAGCCCTCGGCGACGATGCGGTCCAGTTCTTCGCGGAAGGCCTTTTCCAGCTTCTCGGCGTTCAGCGGGTTGTAGATGGCGTAGCCCTGGAAGCGGCCGTACTCGTCCTCGGCGCTGGCCCAGAGGTGGGAGCCCACGCCGTAGCTGAGGCCCTCCTTGTGGCGGATGCGGGTGGATAGCCGGGAGTTCAGGAAGCCGCCGCCGGTCATGAAGTTGGCCAGCAGCAGCGCCGGGTAATCCGGGTTGTCGTCGCGGACGGCCAGGTTGAGGCCTATCATCGCGTTGGCGTTGGCCTTGTCCGGGGTCTCCAGCGCCAGGCTGAGCGCCGGCACGGCCTTATAGCTGTTCTCTATGCGCTTGTACGGCTTGACGTTCTTCCAGCCGCCGAACAGCTCTTCGGTCAGTGCCTTCAGTTCCTCGGGGTCGAAGTCGCCCACCGCGGCCAGCTGGCCGGCGGAGGCGCCGTAGAAGTCGCGGTGGAAAGCCTTGGCGGACTCCAGGTCCGCGGCCTTGTAGCGCTCTATCTGTTCCTCGATCGTGGGCGTATAGCGGATGTCGTCGGCCGGGAACGGGGCTATGTGCCGCATGAAGGCGGTCCGGGCCGCCGTCTGGGGCTGGCTCTTCTGCTCTTCCAGTCCGGCCAGCATTTCCTGTTTGAGCGTGGCGAACTCCGCTTCGGGGAAGGAGGGTTCGCGCAGCACCTCGGCCGCCAGCCGCAGGGCCGCGGCCAGGTTGGCCCGGTCGGTTTCCAGCGAAACGTTGCCGCCGTTTATGGACGCGCGGGTCTTGAGGCGGTCGAACTCATCCTTGATCTGCTGGCGGGTATGTTTCGCCGTGCCGCGAGTCAGCATGGCGCCGGCGATCTCGGAGGCTACGGCCTGGTTCTTCAGGGTTTCCTCGGAGCCCATCCTCAGCGTGAGCGTCAGGCGCACGGAGGAACCGCGGGTCTTCTTGGGCAGCAGGGCCAGCTTCAGGCCGTCCTTCAGCGAGGTCCGGATGGTGCGCTTGTCGATGTTGGCGGGAGACGGGTCGAAAGACTCGCCGGCTGAGAGGGCCTCGCCGCCCTTGTAGTCCTTGACCAGCGCGGCGACGTCCGGCACTTCGGGGATCTCGGCGCGGTCGGGCTTCTCGGTGGGGTAGAACAGGCCCATCGTGCGGTTGCTGGGCTTGAGGTACAGGCCAGCCACGCGCTTTACGTCCGCGGCGGTCACGGCCTTGAGGCGGTCGCGCTGCAGGAAGAAGAGGCGCCAGTCGCCCTCGGCCACGGATTCCGACAGGCGGATGCCGAGGCGGTCCGGGGATTTGAGCGCCAGGTCCACGCCCTTGAGAAGGGCGGTGCGGGCGCGCTCCACGTCCTGTTCGGAGAATTCACCGGCCGCGGCTTCCTCGGTCATCTTGACCAGGAGGTCGCGGGCTTCCTCGAGCGAGGCTTCCTTGCGCACCGTGGCGCCGAACATCATCAGGCCGCCCTCGCGCATGGAGTAATTGAAGCCGAAAGCGGAGGCGGCTTTTTTGGTCTCGACCAGGGCTTTATAGAGCCGGCCGGAGGGGGTGTCTCCCAGGATGAAGCCCAGCACATCCAGCGCCAGGCTGTCCTGGTGGGAAGAGGCAGGCACGTGATAGGCGGTGATGACTTCCTGGGTGTCGCCGGCGCGGCGCAGGGTTACCAGGCGTTCGCCGTCCTGCACCGGATCGCGCGTGTAGGTCTTGGGCAGCGCGCGCTTGGGCTTGGGGATGCGGCCGAACTTCTTCTTGATCAGCTCCAGCGTTTTGGCCGGCTCGAAGGCGCCCGCGACCACCAGCACGGCGTTGTCGGGCTGGTACCAGTTGCGGTAGAAAGCCTGCAGGCGGTCTATCGGCACATTCTCGATGTCGGCGCGGGAGCCGATGGTGCTCTTGCCGTAGTTGTGCCAGAGGTAGGCGGTGGCCATCACGCGCTGGAAGAGGATGCCGGCGGGGTTGTTCTCGCCGGATTCGAACTCGTTGCGCACCACGGTCATCTCGGTGTCCAGGTCCTTCTTGGCGATGAAGCTGTTGACCATGCGGTCGGCTTCCATGTCCAGCGCCCAGTCCAGGTTTTCGTCGGTGGCGGAGAAGGTCTCGAAGTAATTGGTGCGGTCCACCGAGGTGCTGCCGTTGGGGTTGGCGCCGTGGGCGGTCAGTTCCTGCGGGATATTGGGGTGCCGCGGCGTGCCCTTGAACACCAGGTGTTCCAGCAGGTGGGCCATGCCGGTCTCGCCGTAGTTCTCGTGGCGCGAGCCGACCAGGTAGGTGACGTTCACGGTGATCGTGGGCTTGGTGCTGTCCGGGAAGAGCAGTACCTTGAGGCCGTTGGAGAGCGTGTACTCGTCGATGCCCTCCACCGAGGCGCCTTTGGTGACTCCCGAGGGCAGGCGCACCGCGCAGAAAGCCCCGGCCGGCGCCAGCAGCGCCGCCAATACCAGAATGAATAAACGTTTTTTCATAGTCCTCCCGCTGTGCCGCCGCGCAGGGGCGCGGCGTAAGGTATATTATGTGATAATAGGGCCGCCCCGGTCAAAGAAAAGCGCCGGGGGTTAAGAGGCTACCACTTCAGGGCTTTCAGCACGTTCCGGCGGTCGTCGGCCCAGGGTTCCCAGCCCGCCGGTACCGGCGGCTCGGTCCAGCCCGCCGACGTCAATTTGGAAAGATACTGGAGATTATCCGTCACGACCAGCCATTCCGAGCTGAGCCGGGCCGGGTCCGACGGGTCGAAAGAGACGGCCTTGTAGCGGGCCTGCAGGCCAACCGCCCGCGCCGAGAGGGCGATGACGGGGGCTATGTCTATGAAGTTGGCCGAGACATGGAACAGCATGGCGCCGCCGGGCGTGAGGCGCGACTTGTACAGTTCCAGCGCCTGTGTGGTGACCAGGTGGAAGGGCACCGCCCCGCCGGTAAAAGCGTCCAGGTAGAGCAGGTCGAAGCGCCCCGCCGGCTCCTTCTGCAGGTTCACCCTGGCGTCGCCGGTCACCACGCTCACCCGGGCCTTGCAGGTCTCCAAAAAAGTGAAATACTTGCGTGCTATCAGCTCCACGTCGGGGTCCAGCTCGTAGAATACCCACTCCGTGCCCGGCTTCGCGTCGGCGCAGCTCACTCCCACGCCCAATCCCACCGCTCCCACCCGCCTGGCCGGGAAAGTATCGAGCACCTCGCTGACCGGCGAGCCCTTGGCGTAGTAGACCGTGGTCTGCAGCTCCGTACCCGCCGCCAAATGCTGTATGCCGTGCACGGTGGCGCCGTGCACGAAGCGGCGCAGGCCGTGCTCCTTGTCGTCCTCCACCCGGTATACCCCGTAAAAATTACGCAGGCCGAACACCCGGCTCTCGCCGGAGACTTTCATGCCCAGCGCGAACAGCCCCGCCAGCAGCACGGCGGCGGCGGCCAGCGTGCGCGGGCCTTTTTCCTTGCCGGCGGCGTAGGCCACGGCCGTCACCAGTACGGCCAGCGCTATGTAAAGGTCAGCGAAGCCGAAGGACAGGCGCAAGGCTCCCACCGGCGTTACCAGGGCGGTGCCGAGCACGCCGCCCAGGCCCATCATCAGGTAGTAGCGCGGGGCCAGCGCCGCCGAACGGGGCCTGGCCTGGTACAGCTCGCGGTGCACTACCAGGCAGGCGAAGAAGAGGGCCCAGTTGAGCAGGGCTATCATCACCGTGGTGACCGGGCTCTGCAGCCGCCACAAGAGCAGCGCTATCACGCCCAGCAGCGAGAACAGCGCGACGCGCAGCGTGTTCACTTTCAGGTCGCGGCCCGAGAAGAGCAGGGCGTAGGAGAGCAGGTAGACGCCCAGCGGCAGCATCCAGGTGAGCGGCATCGACGCCGTGGCCGAGCTCTGGTAGCTGGTGACGGCGGCCAGCAGGGCCGAGCTGCCCGCGGGCAGCAGCAGCCACAGCAGGTAGCGCGGCCGCTCGTCGGAAGGCTCCGGCACCGGGGGCGGGGCCCCTCCGGGCGGCAGCAGGCGCCACGCGGCCGCGAAGAAGAAGGCGTAAGCCAGGAAGCCCAGGCGCCAGGCCAGGGCCGCCCCGCCCAGCGACAGGCGCGGCTCTATCAGGAAGGTGTAGGCCAGCATGCCGGCCAGCGACCCGGCGTTGGACCAGGCGAAGACGCTGAAGGCGCGGTGCTTATCGCTCTCGGAGAGCAGGCGGTGGCAGAGGGTGGTAGAGGCCGACAAGGCCAGGAAAGGCGCGCCGATGAAAAGCAGCAGGCGCCAGAGCAGGTCCGTCACCGGGCCGGAGAAGACCGGGGCCGGGAAGACGCCGGAGTAGAGCAGGAAGGCGGCGGCCAGCGCGGCCAGGTGCAGGCGCAGTATGGCCCGCGCGCCCAGCCGCTCGGCCAGCAGCAGCGCCCAGGCGTAGCCGGCCACCAGGACGGCCTGGTAGAAGAGCAGGCAGACGGTCCACACATAATAGCTGCCGCCGAAATGCGGCAGCACGGTGGCGCCGGTCATCAACTCCAGCTGGAAAAGCAGGGCCGAGCCGAGGAAGGCGGCGCCGTTGAATATTAACTTGGGAAGGCTGAACCGTTCAGTCAGCCGCATGGTCAATTGCCCGCCGCGAGGAGTTTTTCGGCCTCTTCGGTGAGGGCGTTGAGGCGGTTCTCTATTTCCAGGGATTTGGCGGCGAGGTCGTCGGTCTCGGCCACGTGTATAGGTTCGCCGTACACCGCTTCGATGCGGCCGAAAGGCAGCGGGAACTGGTACTTGTCCCAGCTGCGCAGGATCTTCTTTTTGGACAGCGCGCAGGCCGCCGGGATGACCGGCACGCCGGCTTTCTGGGCGATGAAGATGATGCCGGGGTGCACCTTGAAGATGGGGCCCTTGGGGCCGTCGGGGGTGACGGCTATGGAGTAGCCGGCGCGCGCGGCCTTGGTAAGGGCGCGCAGGGACTGCGAGCCGCCGTTGGAGGAGGAGCCGCGTATCACGTTGAAGCCCATGCCCAGCAGGATGCGGGCCATGTACTCGCCGTCCTTGCTCTGGCTGACCAGGCCGCACAGGCCCTGGTTGCGGTGCAGCCAGATCATCAGCACTTCCTGCCTGTGCCACAGCGCGTAGACGGCGGGGCCCTGGTGGCGGCTGTCGCCCTTTATCGTGACCCGGGAGGTGAGGCCCAGGAAGCGGATATAGAGGCGCGCCAGCAGCGACAGCAGCCAGTGGGCGGGGGAATTAGGGTAGAGCAGTTCGTTCATCCGGCGAAGGTCGCGTCGTCCGCGCCCAGCACGGTGACGCCCGTTTCTTTGGCCGCGGCCAGGAATTCTTCCATGCCGAGTATCAGCGTCTTGCCGGCCTCGAGCACCAGGGTGGAGGCGCCGGCTTCCTTCATGACGTGCAGGGTGCGCGCGCCGGCCACCGGCAGGTCGAAGCGCATGTCCTGATCGGGGCGGGCCACTTTCACCACGGTCAGGGTCGAGCCGCCGCGGCCTTTCGTGAGCTGTCCGGCCCGGCGGATGCACTCGTCGGTGCCTTCCATGCCCTCGGCGGCTATCACGGTCTGGTCGCGCAGCACCACGGTGAGCCCGATGTCGAGGGCGGAGATGGCCTTGGCCGCCCGCCAGCCGTAGGCGGCGGTCTTGAACGTGTCGGCGTCCGGTTTTTTGCCCGTCACCAGGCCGGGCTTGATCAGCAGATGGCCCAGCAGCGTGGCGGAGCTGACGATCTCTATGCCGTCCTTGCCGAGCTCCTCGGCCACGGCGGTGAAGATGGCCCCGGCCTTCTTGTCGCGCAGCTTGAACAGCAGCTTGGCCGCGCGCAGGTCGGGCACGATGCCGCCGAAAATGTTGACGTGCGGGATCTGCCCCACCATCAGGGCCTTGTGCACGCCGCCGTCGCGCAGGAAGTCGATGGGGCCGCCCACGTTGCCCAGGCGGAACCAGCGGGTCTGAGCGGCGTACTGTTCTATCTCTTTGGGGGTGATGTCGTGCAGGCCGACGACATAGACGTCGAGCCCGGCTTTTTTGGCCTCGGCCGCGAACAGCAGCGGGAAGCTCCCGCCGCCGGCTATGAGCCCTATTTTTTCGGCCATTAATCGTTTATCGCGGTTTCCAGGTCGCGGGCAGTGCGGCGCGGGCGGGCTATGCCGCGCTTGGAGGACTCGACAAAGTCCAGGATCAGCGAGGCTTCCGGAGGCAGGTTCTCGGCGCGCAGCTGCGCTACGGCGTCTTTGAGCAGCAGGCCGCGGAAGAACAGGGTCTTGAAGACGTGCTTGACGGCCTTGATCTGCTCGCGGGTGTAGCCGTTGCGCTTCATGCCGACCAGATTGAGGGCCACCGGGCGGGCGCGGTCGCCCTGCGCGATGACGTAGGGGATGACGTCCTGGTTGGCCATGCCGCCGCCAGAGATCATGGCGAACTTGCCGATGCGGGTGAACTGGTGTATGCCGGCCAGGCCGCTGATGAGCGCGCGGTCGCCGATCTCCACGTGGCCGGCCGCGCTGGCGCAGTTGACCATCACCACGTTGTTGCCCACGCGGCAGTCGTGGCCGAGGTGGGTGTTGCACATCAGCATGCAGTTGGAGCCCATGGTGGTGACGTCGGTGTGGGCGCCGCGGTGCAGGGTGACGTTCTCGCGGATGACGTTGCTGTCGCCCATGATGAAGCGCTTGTGCTCGCCCTTGTAGCTCCAGTCCTGCGGGGGCATGCCCACGTAGGCCGCGCCGGTGAACAGGTTGTTCTTGCCCACGGTGCAGAACTCGAAGATGCAGTGCGGGCCGATCTTGGTGCCGTCGCCTATCTGCACGTCCTCGCCGATGACGGTGAGCGGGCCGATCTCTACGTCCTGGCCGAGCTGGGCCTTGGGGTCTATTATCGCGGTGGGGTGTATCTTCGTGGGCATATCGGTTTCCTCCGGGAAATTAAAAAATCTTAACCAATGGCGAAAGTCAGTTCGGCCTCGGCGGCGGACTCGTCGCCCACCCAGGCTTCGGCCCTGACCTTGCCGAGGTGGCTCTTCATGCGCAGGATCTCCACGTGCATCTTCAGCACGTCGCCGGGCACCACCTGGCGGCGGAACTTGGCCTTGCTGATGCCGGCGAAGAAGCCCAGGCGGCCCTTGGTCTCGGGCAGGGCCATCATCATGGCGGCGGCGGTCTGGGCCATGCCCTCGAGCATCAGCACGCCGGGCATGATGGGCTTCTCGGGGAAGTGGCCGTGGAAATAGAGCTCGTTGGCGCTGACGCATTTCACGCCGACGCAGTACTTGCCTTCCTCGACGACCTCGACGCGGTCCACCATCATGAAGGGATAGCGGTGGGGAATGATCTTGAGTATTTCTTCGCAGGGGATGACGCGTACGGGCTTATAGGGGCGCGGGGTTTCGGTCATGGTTTAGAGGGCCTTTTCCAGTAATAGTTTAGCAAAATTGACGTTGGCGGCGTGGCCGGGGCGCTCGGCTTCGATGTAGATGTCCTTGAGCGGCCGGCCGGCCAGGGCGAGGTCGCCTATGAGGTCCAGCAGCTTGTGCCGGGCGAATTCGTCGGGGTAGCGCAGGCCGCCCTTGGCCATTATCTCTCCCTCGGCTATGACCACGGCGTTGTCCAGCGAGCCGCCCAGGCCCAGGCCGGCCTTCTTCAGGGCCTCGAGCTCGTGCGAGAAGCCGAAGGTGCGGGCCGGCGCCACGCGCACCAGGTACTCTTCCGGCGTCAGCATGAATTCTACGGTCTGTTTGCCCACCAGCTTGTGGGGATAGTCGTAGGTGAGCTTTATGAAGACGCAGTCCTTCATGGGCCTGGCCAGGAAGCGGATGTCGCCCTTGGCCATTTCCAGCTGGCCGCCGATGGAAAGCGGCCTGCGCTCCTGGTCCGGCTTCTCCGCCAGGCCTGCCTGGCGCAGGGCGGTGGCGAAGGGCAGGGCCGAGCCGTCGGCTGCCGGCGGCTCCTCGCCGGCGATCTCTATGTCGAGGTCGTCTATGCCCAGCCCGGCGGCGGCGGACAGCAAATGCTCCACGGTGTAAATATTGTTCTTGCCGTCGCTGATATTGGTGCCGCGCGCCGTGCCGGCTATGCGGTCGAGCGTGGCCGGTATCGGTTCGGCGAACAGCGGGCTGAGAAAGCGGTACCCCGTCGCCCCCGCCGCCGGCAAAAAAGTCACCTTCGCGGGCTTGCCCTTATGCAGCCCAATCCCTTCTATCGTCGCCGCGGTCTTTATCGTAGTTCTCATCGGTAAGTTTAGTCGCTGAAATTTTTACTGAGGCCCGCCAAGGGTACGCCCTCTCCGGGTACGTTCGGCCACACCGTGGCCTCACTCTTTCGCTTCGGTTCGGCGCTTACGCAAGCCTCACCTACGCGAGGCCCCTGCGAGGGCATACCCTCGTCGGGCCTTTGCTCGTGAACCAAGCCGGAGGAAACATGCCGGCCGGGAGCGATTTTAGGGCGCAGGGCCAAGGGCCGCAGCGGACGGCCTATCATTAAGGCCGCGGCGAAGAATGTCTGAGCCGAGCACTGTGTGCGAGGCGAGTTCTTCGCCGGCGGAGGCCCGCCGGCCCTCTTCTGCCGCGCCCGCTCTATGAGCGAGCGGCCGGCATGTTTCCTCCTGCCTGCCTAAATCCCCAGCTGCTTCTTGATCTTGTTGAGGGCGCGGTGCATCTCGGGGAGGCGGCCGAGCAAAGCTTCTATCTTCATGGCCTGCAGGCGCGGGCGGGCCGTGTGGCCGAAGACTATCTGGTTCGGGCCCAGGCTCGACATCACGCCGGTCTTGCCCATCACCACGGTGTTCTCGCCGATGGTCAGGTGGTCGGACACGCCGGCCTGGCCGGCTATGATGACCCCGTCGCCCACCGCGGTGGAGCCGGCCACGGCGGCCTGCGCCAGGATCAGGCAGTTCTTGCCGAGCCTGACATTGTGCGCGATGTGCACTAAATTGTCTATCTTGGTGCCGGCGCCTATCACGGTGGCGTCCAGCGCGGCGCGGTCTATGGCGGCGTTGGCGCCGATCTCCACCTTGTCCTCTATCACCACGCGGCCCAGCTGCGGTATCTTCTCGTGCGTGCCCCGCGGGGAGGTGTAGCCGAAGCCGTCGGAGCCTATTACCGTGCCGGCGTGGATGATCACCTCTACGCCGACCTCGCAGGCGTCCAGGAGCTTGACGCCCGGGTACAGGCGGGAGCGGGCGCCGACGCGGGCGTTGCGGCCCACGTAGCACTGCGCGCCTATCACGGCGCCTGTGCCTATGACGGCCCCGTCTTCAACAACGGCGCAGGCGCCGATGTGGACATCCTGGCCGATCCTGGCCGAGGGGGAAACCACGGCGGAAGGGTGCGCGCCGGGCGGGGGCAGCGGGCGCATCTCTTTCTCCACCAGGCGCAGCGCCAGCATGAAAGCGTACCTGGGGTTCTTGGTGTAGACCACGACGCCAGGGAAGGCCTTGAGCGCCTCCTCGCAGCCGCGGGGAGCCAGCAGGCAGCCGGCCCGCGAGGCCAGCGCGGCGGGCGCCAGGGCGGCGTCGGCCAGGAAAGCCAGGTCGGCGGGGCCGGCCTGCTCCAGCGGGGCGGCGGCGAAAAGCGGGGTGGCCCCGTCGCCCTGCAGGTCGCCTTCGGCGAGCTTCGCGATGTCGGCGGCGGTCAGGTTCATAGGCCGTTCTCCTCGAGCTTCTTGAGCAGTTTTGGGGTCAGGTCCACCGCGTTCTGGCCGTAAAGGATGTTGCGCTTGTCCACTACCACGCTGACCTCTTCCTTGATGGCGAGTTCGCGCAGGGCCACGTAGATGCGGCCCAGCAGCAGCTCGCCCTTGCGGCTCTCGTATTCCAGCAGTTCGCGCTCGGCCTGGCGCTGCGCCTGGCGCAGCTCGGCTTCGCGCGTTACCACTTCGGCCTCTTTCTTCTGCAGCGCGGCGTCTATCTCGGGCACGGAGGTGGAGACGGAAAACTTGAAGTGGGTCACCGGCACCTTGGCCACGCCCGGCATGTCTATGCCGCCCATGCCCGGCAGGGCCTCGGGCAGCGCGGCGGGGGCGGCGGTAGAGGGAATTATCTCCGCGCCGACAGGGGTCCCGGTAGAGCCGGCCACGGGCTGCGTGGAGACAGCGGCGGCGGCCAGCGCCGCGGCGGCCGCCCGGGCGGCTTCGGCCGCGGCCTCCACGCTGCGCTGCGTCTCCAGCAGTGAAGGCAGCGTGAGCGCGAACTCGCGCTCCTGGCGCAGCTTGGCCATCTCGGCCTTGAGCGTGAAAATAGCGGTCTTTTTGGCGTTCAGCGCGTCTTCCTTCTTCTTGATCTCGGAGAGGAAGTCCTCGCGCGCGCCGGCGGTGCCGGAGTAGTCCTTGAAGACGCGGTCGATGTCCACGTAGCCTATGGTGCCGGACTCGCCGCGGTTCTCCTGCAGCAGCAGTTCCAGCGCGCCGGCGCCGGCGGGAATCAGCGCGAGCAGAGCCGTTAGAATTAATGTTTTCATGATAACCTTCCGTTATCGGCGGCCCGGGGCCGCCGTGCTTTAGAACAGGTTGCCGAGCGTGAAGTAGATGTCCGAGCGCTGCTCGCCGGTCTTGTGATTGAAGCCGTGGCCCCAGTCCAGCCGGATCGGGAAGGCCGGCGTGGTGAAGCGGATGCCGAAGCCCGCGCCGGTCTTGAGGTTGGTGGTGCCGGTGCCGACGCGCGTGCTGATGTCGTCGAAGCCGTCCCACGAGTTGCCGATGTCGAAGAAGAAAGCCCACTGCACGATGGTGCGGCGCCGCTCGCGCGCGAGCGGGAACTTGAACTCCACGTTGGCCACGTCGTAGACCCGGCCGCCGTTGAGCGGGCCGATCTGGCCGTTGTTGGAGTAGCCGCGCACCGTCTCGGCGCCGCCGAGGAAGTAGCGCTCGTACACCGGCACCGACTTGGTGTCGCCGAAGCGGCCCACGAAGCCGAAGCGGTTGGCGAAGGACAGCACGAACGGGTAGTCTTCGATCGAGAACAGCTTGAGGTTGTAGCTGTAGGAGATGGTGGGCTTGTAATAATTCACGTCGCCCTGCAGCGGGCCGCCGGCGTACTCGACGCCGATGGAGGACTTGCTGCCGCGCGTGGCGTCCCAGACATTGTCGCGGGTGTCGCGGGAGAACTCCACGTAGACGGAGGAGGTGACGCTGGTGCCTTCCTGCAGCTCGCCGAGGTAGAGCGTGTCCACCTCGCTGATGCGCACCTTCTCGTAGGTGTAGGAGGTGGTGAGGCGGTACTTGTCTTCCTCGAACCGCGGGCCCAGCGAGATCTTGCCGCCGGTGCGGCGCTCGGTGTAGGCCGAGATCGTGTCGCGGTAGGGCTTGTAGTGGCGCGTGTTGAAGATATCGGCGCCCAGCGAGGTCGGGTGATTCCCGATCCACGGCGTGGTCCAGCTCAGGTAGTAGTCCTGCACCCGCTTGCCGAAGTTCCACGACAGCGAGGTGCGGTGGGCGCGGCCGAACAGGTTCATGTGGGACAGCGACAGCGTGCCCACGAGGCCGTCGGTGGAGGAGATGCCGGCGCCGGCCGTCAGCATGCCGGGCTTGCCCTCGGCCACGTCGAAGACGAGGTCCACCTTGTCGGGGTCGGCGGTGGGGTTGATGACGGGGCTGACGTCGTCGATGAAGCCCAGGTTGAAGATCTTCTCCTGGCTGCGGCGGATCTTGGAGGCGCTGAACACGTCGCCCTCTTTCTGCGTGATCTCGCGCTTCAGCACGTAGGTCTTGGTGGCTTTGTTGCCTTCCACGTCGATGTGGTCCACGAAGATCTGGTTGTTCTCGGCGATCACGTAGGTGATGTCCGTCTCGCCGGTCTTTTCGTTGAGGACCCGCTCGGGGGAGAGCGCGGCCTTCAGGTAGCCCTTGTCGGCGTACTTCTCCTGGATGCCGCGCACGGTCTCCTCGAAACGCTCCTGGTTGAACAGCTTGCCGCGGCGGTAGGCCACGGCGGGCAGCAGCTCACTGGGCAGGTAGACGGAGTTGCCGGCGAAATAGGTGGCGCCGAACTTCTGCAGCACGCCTTCGGAGACCGTGATGCGCAGGGTGACGCTGGAGCGGTCCTCGTTAAAGGTGACGGACGATTCGGTGACGCTGAACTCTCCGTAGCCGTTGTTGCGGTAGAAGGCCTCCAGGGCCTTCAGGTCGGCGTCGAGGTCCTGCGGGGAGTAGATCTTCTTGGGGCGGTTCTTGAGCTTCTTGACCAGCTTCTTGTGCGGGAAGCCGTTCGCCCCTTCCAGCACCACGGCGGCCATGCGGGCCTTGCGGCCCTCGGTCACGGTGATCGTCACGCGGCAGGCGGAAGCGGCGGTGTCGAACTGCACGTCGTAGTCGGCCCGCGCGTCGATATAGCCCTTCTCGTGGTACTTGTCGGCGATCTTGATGACGTCCTCGCGCAGCTTCAGGTCGTCGAAGAAATCCTTCTCCTTGAGGGTCATCTCGTCCTTGACGGCCGTCTTGGACAGGCCCTTGGCGCCCACTACCGTGACCGCCTTGACCACCGGCTTCTCGGAGATGATATAGGTGACGCGCACCGGCACGGAGGAGGCGGCGGCCTCGGCCAGCTTGGGCGAGACGGCGAGGCCGTGGACGGGCTCGATGTCCACCGAGACCTTTTCCACGCTGCCCAGCGCCAGGATGGACTCTATGTCCTGCGCCACGAAATCCCTGCGGTAGAGCTTGCCCTTCCTGGCTTTGCCGGCGCGCAGCAGCACCTTGGGCTTCAGGTTGATGTTGCCTTTTACGGCCGCTTCCGCGACTTCCCACGGGCCGAGGCCGGCGTCTTCGGCGGCGGCCGGGGCCGGTTCGGGAGCCGCGTTGTCGGACGGGCCGGTCATGCCGGGCAGGTCCTGCGGGGTCTGGGCCGAAAGGGGCAGGAACGGGAGCGCGGTCAAAAGGAGCAGTAACTGGATTTTTTTCATATATAAATAAATAGCCGCTGCGCGGGCGGGGCGTTGCGGCCGGCGTACGCGCGCTGTCCTGTATCTTACTATTTTTACTCGCGCTTATAAATCCGCCTTTTCCGGTTTTTATGCTAGAATTAGCGGAGTTTAACGCGGCTAGCTGTAATAATACGGCAAGGGGGCGCCGGCGGTTGCGTCCCGGCCCCGGGCCAACGGAGAAAAAATGAAAAAAGTATACATCCTCGACACCAACGTGCTGATCCACGATCCGCTTTCCTTCACCAAGTTCGAAGACAATACCGTGGTGGTCCCGATTTCCGTCATAGAAGAGCTGGATAATTTCAAGCATACCGCCGACGAGCGCGGCAAGAGCGCCCGCATCGTTTCCCGCAAGCTCGACGAATTCCGCATGAAAGGCAAGCTGAACGCCGGCGTGAAGACCGAGGCCGGCGGCACCCTGATCGTGGACCTCGACCATGAGCAGGTCCTGCCCAAGGAGTTCAAGCTCCTCGAGATGGACAACCGCATCCTCAATACCGCCTACTGGTACGAGCAGAAGAAGCACAACAGCGTGCTGGTGACCAAGGACATCAACCTGCGCCTCAAGGCCGAGGCCGTGGGGCTGAAGACCGAGGACTACGAGGCCGGCAAGGTGAACGTGGACGAACTGTACCCCGGCCTGGTGACGCTCGACGTGTCCTCCGCCGCCGTGGACAAGTTCTACAAAGACCACGAGATGAAGAGCCCCGAGGAGCTTTCGCCCAACGAGTTCGTGGTGATCCATTCCAAAGAGGACCCCAAGAAGTCCGCGCTGGGCCGCGTGGACCCGGCGGACATCACCAAGATCCGCGCGCTCAACCCCGAGCCGTCGCCGTGGGGCATCCGCCCGCTCAACAAGGAGCAGCGCTGCGCCATGGAGCTGCTGCTCGACGATTCCGTCAAGCTGGTCACGCTGCTCGGCGCCGCCGGCACCGGCAAGACGCTGATGACGCTGGTCTGCGGCCTGCAGAAAGCCGTCGAGGAGAGCGTGTACCGCAAGCTGATCATCTGCCGCCCGATCGTCCCGGTCGGCAAGGACATCGGCTTCATCCCCGGCACCAAGGAAGAGAAGCTTTCCACCTGGATGGGCGCCATCTACGACAACTTAGAGTACGTGATGGACAAGCGCCACCAGGAAAGCGCGATAGAGAAGTTCGAGTACCTGCTGCAGAACGAGAAGATCGAGATCGCCTCGGTGACGCATATCCGCGGCCGCTCGCTGCCCAAGCAGTACATGATCGTCGACGACGCGCAGAACCTGACGCCGCACGAGATCAAGACGATCCTGAGCCGCGCCGGCGAGGGGACCAAGGTGGTCGTGACCGGCGACCCGTACCAGATAGACAACCCCTACCTGGACATCGCCTCCAACGGCCTCACGTACATCGTCGACCGCATGCGCGGCCAGAAGATCTACGGGCACCTGACGTTCACCAAGACCGAGCGCAGCTCGCTGGCGGCGCTGGTGGCCGAACTGCTGTAAGCGGGAGACCGCGAAAGAAAGGGCCGGCCTCACAGCCGGCCCTTTTCTTTTTTGTGAGCCCCTTGGCGGCGGAAGTCGCGGCGGTTTTGGTCTGGGCCCAAGGGCCCAGGCGCTTCTGGGCCTTTGGACCCTCGGCAGCCGGCCGGAATATATTACACTATAGGTGTGCAGCTGTCGGTAAATCCAAAGAACAGATAAGGAATCGCAACATGATAAAGAAAATGTTCAGATTAGCGGCCCTGCTGGCCCTGCTGGTTAATTCCGCCCCTATTTTCGCCGCCGATAGCGCGGTTAAGAGCGCCCCCGCGCCCGTGGCGCTCGGCGAGCTGCTCAACGGTTCCCTCTCCGACCTGGCAGTGCTGCCCGCCCCCGAAGAGATAAAGATCCCCGAGGCCCTTCCTGTCAGGGAAGACAAGGCCGCCGGCATGGCGCCCAAGCCGGGCAAGGATTTTACCCCGGTGGTCCAGGACAAGGCCCGCATCCAGGCCATCATGAAGCTGGTCTCCGACGTTTATAACGGCAAGCCGCTGCCCTATTCTCAGGACGGCACCACGTTCAAGAACAAGGAAGGCAAGCTGCCCTCACAGCCCGCCGGCTTCTATAAAGAGTACACGCTGCTCACCGGCAACGCTCCTCACACCGTCACGATAGGCGGCACCACCTACCAGGTAGCCCCCGACCTGAGCGCCCGCGGCTCCGAGCGCGTGATCATCGGCGGCGGCGAGAAGATCTATTACACGCCCGACCATTACGCCAACTTCATCCTGCTGACGGTAGTGTACTGACGGTGGCCCAGCCCGGGGAAGGCGGACTTTTCCTGGACCTGCGGGCTTCAGGCGCGGCGGAGGGGATCGAAAAACGGTTCCCTCCGCCGGCTTATTTTACGGCTTTTATAGACGGCGAAGCGGCCCGCGATAAAGCGGGACTGATGGACCAGATCGGGCCGGCTTTCAGATTTCCCTCCTATTTTGGCAAGAACTGGGACGCCCTGCTGGACTGCCTGCGCTCCCTGCCCGACACGGTGCCGGCCCGCGGCTACGTGCTGGCGGTGCGCAATTCTTCCTCTTTTCTGCTCCTGTCCGCCAAGGACAAGGAGGACTTCGACGATGTCGCGGGCGAGGCGCGGGCCTTCCTCCGTGAAAAATTCCGCTCGGACCTTATTGTAGTCCTTCTTTGACCCTCTTATGGGAGCCGCCCCCGGCCCCCTTGAAATAATTAGTTTTATCTGTTAGACTATAAACGCTATAATAGTCACTATAGAAGCGGCGCGCGTTGGCCGTTGTTTTAGCGGCATTTTTCCGGCGTTTCAGCGGGCGGGGTACCTATGAAAACCAAGGAAATCACCTTTAAGATCAAGTTCAACCGCCACCAGGCGACGGCGTTATTCGCGCTGTTTTTCCTGGCCTGGCATCCGGCTTTCCTGGGCTCGGAAACCCTTACCCTTACCACCTACTATCCGGCCCCGTACGGAGGCTATGTCAGCCTGCTTACCACTCAGCAGACCCTGCTGGCCCGGGACGCGGGCCGGGTGGGCATAGGCACGGCCAACCCGGTGGATAAACTGGGCATTGCCGGCGGCGGCATAGACATCTCGGGCGGCGGCATTACGGTAGACAACGGGCAGACCATACAGAGCCGGGGGCGCCTGCACGTGACCGGGACGGAACTGCTGTACATCCTTAACAGGTCCGGGGTCGTGATCGGCAGGGAGTGGGGCGGCAACGGCAATCTCAGCGCTCAGGGGGACGTCTCCGTAGGTGGCTCTCTTAGCGGCCTCTGCGTCTACCGCACCCTGTCTACTACCGGCTGGCACTCGACCGGCTGCGCCTTCAACGAGACCATGATGGGCATTCAGCATACCGGTTGGGTGCAGGAATACGCCTGCGCCGGCGTAGGCACGGGCACGGACCGCGACAAGGTCTGCATCGCCGGAGTGAAGTGGGTGGGGCTGGCCGGCAGAATGCTGTGCTGCCGCATATCGGCTGTTTAAAGAAAAACAGATGAAGATAACTATCGATACTAAAAAATATTCTCTGGAAACCATCAGGTACGCGGCCTACGCCATGAGCGGCGGGCACCATGTGCTGCTCGCCTCAAAAAAGGGCGGGGTTGAGGCGGTTTTTTGGGGCAAGGGCGGCGCCGCGGCGGCGGACTCACCGCGGCGCCGCCCACGGTGTAGCGCACCGGCGGATTGTTCGTCGTGGCCAGGGGCCCGAAGCTGAAGCTGCCCAGCGCCTGCGCCGTCACGCCGTTGGCGCCGAAGAC
>Ga0209066_10002005_pt1 | contig 25741 bp, 19 predicted proteins | sample All_14_2_FD_187198 | JGI IMG/M metagenome (GOLD analysis project Ga0209066, IMG submission 187198) | Freshwater microbial communities in response to fracking from Pennsylvania, USA - Allegheny Zone_MetaG_DW_15 (SPAdes) (version 2) ... | reverse complement strand
GTTATGAAGCGTCCGTATTGTGCCGCAATGCCGGGGTGGATGTTCGCCAGCTTGCGCATGTGATCGACGCCAGCTCGGACAGCGTGGGTGGCCCGCTGATGCTGGCGGTGCGCGACGATCCGTCGTCCAGCGAGCAGGAAGCGGCAGTGCGTGAATATACCCGCGGCCTGATGGTTAAGGATCTGGACGCGGCCATCGATCTGGCGCGCAGCTACGGCATTACGCTGCCCTTGGTCGAATTGACGCGGCGGACCGATCAGACGGTCGTGGGTCTGGAAAATGTAATGGGAGAAAAGGCATGACCATCGACGAAGCACAGTGGCAGAAGGGATTAGAAGTCTTCGACAAGGTCTACGGCCCGGGGTCGTCGGAAATGACGCGACCCTATCGCGAATCGTCCTTCAACCAGGAAATCGTGGGCAACCAGTTCGCCAATCTGTGGGCGAGCGACATCTTCTCGATGCGGGAAAAGCGCCTGCTCGTTCTGGGCGCCACGGCAATGCTAGGCCGCGCCGACCTGGTTGAGATCCAGATGAACGGCGCCCTCATCAACGAGGAATTCACCGATGAGGAACTGGATTTCCTGCCGCTCTTCGTGCTGTTCTATGCCGGGGCGGGCAATACGACCACCGTATTTCGGGGGATCGAAGCCGCCAAGGCACGGCGCAAGGAACGCAATGCTGCGAAGTGATGGGGCGTGCAGGATGAAGGACGGCCTGGTCGAAAGATCAGGCCGTCCTTTTCTTATGCCTCGCCGCTAGCCTTGGCGCGGCGGATCGCGCGCGACGCCAGCAGCAGCAACATGCCCCCGGCGAATGTGAACAGCATGGCGGTGCCGATTCCCCAGGCGACGCCGGCCGTTCCCCCGACAAAGTCGCTGACCGCACCGATCAGATAGGTGCCCGCGCCCACGCCGATCAGGTTCGCGCCCAACTGCACCAGCGATACCGCCAAGCCCCGCAGGCGCGGCCCGGCGATCGTCACGATGACGGCGTAGATCGGGCCGTTATAGGACGCGCTGAGGAAGCCGCAGGCCATGAGCAGCGCCAACATCAGATCGACGTCGTGGAACAGGACCGTGCCCACCCCGGTCACCGCCGTCAGCAAGGGGATTACCGCGCCGAACAGGGATGTCCTTGCCGGATCGAAGCCGCCCCGTCGCCGGTTGACGAGGTCGATCACCCAGCCCGCGAGGAATCCGCCCAGCGAACCGAGACCGCCATAGGCGATGGCGATGAGGATGCCCGCCTTCGCAATGGGCATGCCATGGACCCGGATCAGGAAAGTGGTGAGCCATGTGCTCATGCCGTAGATGCCCGCTGCGATCAGGACGATGGCGAAGATGCAGTACAACAGTCCCGGCTGCGCCGCGAGCAGGCGGATGCGTTGCACCAGCCTCAGCGTTTCCTGCTGCTGCGGGGCCGGCCCGTCATGTGCCCCGCGCACGGGTTCCCTGACCGTGAGCAGCAGCAGCGGCGCCAGCACCAGTCCCGGCACGCCGGCGGCCACGAACGCCCAGCGCCATCCGGCGCTCTGCACGATCGCGCCGCCCACGATGAAGGCGATGGCGAGCCCGATTCCCGAACTCAGATACCAGATGCCGATGGCGGTTGCGCGCCGGTCTTTGCCGAAATAATCGCTCAGCAGCGACATGCCGGTCGGCGATCCTCCCGCTTCGGCGGTCCCTACCGCGGCCCGGCCGATGAGCAACGTCCAGAATCCTGTCGCGAGGCTGCACAAGGCGGTCGCGCCGCTCCACAGCGTCAACGCGGCCGCCATCAGGTTGCGTCGGTTCCAGCTATCCACGGCCACGCCGAAGGGCAGGGCGGCGAGCGCGAAGAATATGCCATAGGCAAAGCCTGCCAATATCCCCAACTGTCCGTCGGAGAGCGCAAATTCATGTCCGACCGGCGCCAGCACCAGCCCGATGATGGCGCGGTCTATGCCATGGCAGGTCTGTGTCAGCGTTAATATGCCCAGCACATACCAGGGATAATGGCTGGCGGCGGCAGGTTTGTCCGATGGCGCTCTCATGGCGTCCACTGCTGCAAGAGCGGTGCGATGGACATTGAGCGCCTCCTGTTTGAACATAGAAACGGGGGCACGACAAATATATCGCCCATGCTCCCATGCCGCGCCTCGATCGGGCACGCGCCATGGATGTGCCTGCAGGCGGGGTCTTGACCACCTATCCGAAGATAGAGGTAAAAGCGGGTGGCGTGCCTATCTGTCTCACAGACAAAATATAAAATGGCAGAGGTAGAGATAGATGTTTCGTCCGGAGAGCGATTGGACCGGCCAGGGAAGGTTCGGCGTCCAGAATTTCTGCATCGAAGCGGCGGCGACCGTTCGCGACGCCCATGTGGATGTGCGGCATTTCGACTGGGTTCAGCCCAGCAGAGGTGTTTTCAGTCCCGAAAAACATTATCTGGACTATTCGCTTGACAGTCAGCCGCGCCGCAGCATGGTCAGCATGGGGCGTCCGGACCGGCGCACCGCGTCGGGCGACATTCTCTACATGCCTCCGCATCGCCAATATTTCGGCGAGCCTGCGCTTCAGGAGCGCCATCTCGTCTGTGTGGCGCTCGGGGACGAATTTCTGGAAGAGCTGTTTGACGGAGAGCGGCCGCTGAACAAGGTGGAGCCTTGCGCCGACGTCCAGAATATTTCCATGCGTCGGCTCTTTGCGGGACTGGCTGCGGAACTGCGGACGCCCGGATTTGCCAGCCAGACGCTCGTCGAATCGATGCTGATGGGTCTTGCGGTCGAACTGGCCCGGCATATGGGTCCGCGCGAACGGGGCGGCCTGCACTCGCGCAGCACGCGACAGGTCCAGAACATCATCGATTATGTGATGGAGAATCTCTCCGCGCCGCTCGGCGTCGCCGATATCGCGCGCGACTGCAACATGAGCGTGCGGCATGTCGCGCGCGTCTTCAAGGAGGGAACGGGCGTCAGCCTGGGTGAATTCGTCGCGCGCAGCCGGATCGCGCTGGCAAAGGAACTGCTGCGCAACGACGGCTCGCGCATCAAGGAAATCAGCTGGCGATGCGGCTTTAACAGCACGTCGGCCTTCTCTGCCGCCTTCCGGTCCGCAACCGGCCAGACGCCGAAGGATTTCCGTTGCCAGCCGCCGCAGGTCCACTGAGCGGGACGTCGGAAACTATCGATGAGCGGCCAAATTCTATCGCCGTACAGTCAATCTGGAGCTGGCCACTATGGAGCAAATCGGCTCCGGGCTAGACGGACTTCATACGTACAAATCGAAACAAGTTAAAATGAAGGGGAGGAAGACATGAACAAGGCAGTCACCCTGGGCGCGATCGGTATAGGAGCGCTCACCGCCGCCATGGCGCAACCCGCTTATGCGCAGCAACCGCAATCGGGTGCCAGCGAAGGCATTCAGGATATCGTCGTCACCGCGCGGCGCACGGAAGAAAGTCTTCAGACGACCCCTATCGCCGTCACAGCGCTCAGCCCCGAAGCGCTGGCCACCGCAAAAGTCGAAAATGTCGTCGACCTCCAGCGCACTGCGCCGGGTCTCGTTATGGGGCGCGGTTCTGCCGGCACGGACGGCATGGTTTTCGTCGCCATTCGCGGTCAGGGCAATCTCCAGCCGATCCTGGCCAATGATCCGGCTGTCGCCACCTATATCGACGGCGTTTATATTCCGCGTCCTTCGACCGGGATGACCGACCTTCAGGACATTCAGCGCCTGGAAGTGCTGCGCGGCCCCCAGGGTACGCTTTTCGGCCGCAACACGACCGGCGGCGCCATCAACATCATCACCAACGATCCGACCGATGAGCTCAGCGGCACGTTCAAGGCCGAATATGGCAACTATGACAATCTCGGTGTGCAGGCCAGTTTCAACGTACCGCTTGCCCAAGGTCTCGCGCTCCGCGTGAGCGGCGCGATCAATGACCGGGAAGGCTTTGGCGATAATCCTCTCAACAATCGCGACTTTGCCGACAACAAGAGCAAGTTCGTCCGCGGCAAGCTGAAATATGACGGCAATGGCTGGGATATCACCCTGTCGGGTGATTGGAATCGCCAGACCAACCATGGTCAGCAGATCGCGCTCTGGGACTTCGACAGGTCCAGCCCGACGATCAACGCTCTGGGTTACGCGCCGGGCCTGACGGCTGGTCTGCTGAGCCGGAAGGATTGGTGGGGCAATACCGCGACGGGTACATCGATGACGCCCGGCATCGGCACGCTGACGCCGGAAGCGCAGGCACTTTATGGCGTCCAGCCCTTCAACACTCTTGAAGTCTATGGTTTCTCCGGCACCATCAACGTCGACCTGGGCGGCCTCAATCTCAAGTCCATCACCGGCTATCGCCATTCGATGAACTATGGTCTGAGCGATACGGACGGCACCTCTGTTCCGCTCATCGCCACCTACGCTGGATCGGGCTCCTACTATATTTCTCAGGAGCTCCAGCTTTCCGGCAACATCACCGACAGTCTCAGCTTCATCGCGGGCGCCTATGCGGGCAAGGAAAGCGGCTATGAATTCAGCCGCTCTCAGCTCTTCGGCGGCCTCATCCGTGATTCCAATGCGGACGTCACCAACAAGACCTTCGGACTTTTCGCCCAGGCCTATTATGAACTGACCCCGACCCTGCGCGCGGTAGGCGGTTTCCGGTACACCTGGGATACGCGCAACAGCGTGCTGCACAATGCTCAAGTCTTTGGTCGGCCCTATGATGCTGTTAACGCAAGCACGCCGACAGGCATCAATTGTACGGTAGACCCAACCGAGCCGGTGACGGCGACCACCTGTAATCAGGCGCAGAACGCCAAGTTCAACTATCCGGCCTGGAACCTCGGCCTCGACTGGCAGGCAAGCGACAATCTGTTCCTGTATGTCGCGACGCGTGGCGCCGCCAAGGCAGGCGGCTGGAACCTGCGCGCCGGTGGTCTTCCCGCTTTCTCGCCGGAAAAGGTCAAGGACGTCGAGGCGGGCTTGAAGGTCGATCTGTTCGATCGCCGTCTGCGCTTCAACACGGCCGTCTTCCATACATGGAAGGATGATAACCAGGCGATCGTCAACAGCTACGTCGATGGTATCGGCGTCACCCAATATATCCAGAACAACGGCAAGGTCCGTATCTGGGGTTGGGAAAATGAAATCACCGCTGTCCCATGGGAGGGCATGACGGTCAGCATCAACGGCTCGCTTCAGGACGGCAAATATGTGAAGGGCAGCTTCAGCGAGACCCAGATCGTACCCGGCAGCGGTTGCACCAATTCTGCGGGCGTCGTGACGGATAGCTGCGTTGTTGACCTCAGCGGCCTGCCGCTGCTGCAACTGCCCAAGAAGCAGCTGAATGTCAGCGCCACGCAGAAGGTTCCGCTGGGCGCGGGGACGCTCGCGATAACCGGTGCATGGGCCTATATCGGCGCCCAGCATTTTGGTGCGGTCAAGGCTGCCGAAGAGACGACCGACGCCAATGTCAAGGCGGGCTATGAAGCGGAAAATCGCCTCGGCCGCGTGCCCGGTTACGGCATTTTCAACGGCCGGATCGCATTCCAGCTTGAAAATCCGAATGTCGAAATCGCGATCTACGGCCGCAACATCACCGACAAGAAGTATCTGCTGCGTCGCTTCCCCGATCTCTATCGGAGTATGGGGATCGTAGCGGCCTATGTCGGTCAGCCCGCGACCTACGGTGTCGAAACAACATTCAGATTCTGATCGACCAAGCGGCTGGCGGGACAAGCTGCGATTGATGCAGCTTTCTCTCGTCAGCCCATCACCTAGGACGCGCGCATGATGACGAGGTTGGTAGACAGGGTAGCGATTGTCACGGGCGGCGGTGGCGGTATCGGCGCCGCGGTCGCGCGACGCCTGGTCGCGGAAGGCGCGCGCGTCGTAATCGCTGACCTGTTCGAGGCTGCTGCCGTTCGTGCAGCCGAACCGCTGGGCGACAAGGCGCTGCCGGTCCAGTTCGACGCAGCCGATCCGCAGTCGGTGAAGGCGATGGTCGATCGCACCGTCGACCATTTCGGCAGGCTGGACATATTGCACAACAATGCGGCGATGACCGATCCGGACAAGAGCCCTCAGGACACCACGGCCGTCGATATCCCGATCGGCATCTGGCGCGAAATTCTCGATGTCAATCTCACCGGCTATCTGCTCGGATGCAAATATGCCATCCCGCATATGGTCGCTGGCGGCGGCGGGGTGATCATCAACACCGCGTCCAATTCGGGCAGCGCGGGAGATCTCGCACGTATCGCCTATGGTTCGTCGAAGGCGGCGATCATCGGGCTCACCAAATATGTGGCGACCCAGCATGGACGGCAGAATATCCGCTGCAACAGCATCGCGCCGGGCGTCGTGCTGACAGAAGCCCTCGAAAAGACTGTGCCGGGGCTGAAGGAAATCATCCAGCGGCATATATTGACGCCGGAATTCGGCACGCCGGATGATATTGCCGGGCTGGTCGCCTTTCTCGCTTCGGACGAAGCGCGCTATATCACGGGCGAGAATATCTCCATTTCGGGCGGTGGGCTCGTCCACCAGCCCCATTATGCCGACCTTCTCACCTTCATGCAGGCGAAGGACTGAACCGTGTCCAGCGCCTGCACGACAGGACCGGGAGGGCTAGTGGGCGGTCCGATGAAAATAGCGGATCGTCAGCCTGCCGTCGGCAACCTTGTAGGTTTCCAGGCTCGGCAGGGTCACGATGCCGTCCTGGGTCTGCAGGTGATTGGCAACATAGGCCGCACCCTCGGATCCGTTGAAGATCACCACCAGCGGTTCCGTCGTGCATCTTCCGCCATATTCCGCCCACATTTCGGCCATCGCGGCGTCGCCGTCCATAGCCGGCGAGCCGACATATTCGATCGTGAAGCCTTCAGGCCCCAGGGTCCGAAAAAGTCGGTCAAGTTCGTCGCGCTTCCCTTCGTTCCACAGCCGGTAATTGTCCCGGATCGCCTGTTCCAGATCCAGCACTTCTGCTTCGCTCATGCGCATCGCCTCCTGTCATTGCGGATTGTCCGTATGGCCGCCAGTCTCGTGCGAACAGCCATGACCGCACCTGTCTTTGGCGAGGGTGGAATTTATCTCATTTTGCTTCGGAGACTATGATGACCAAAGTCGCACAACAGCCCCTCCCGGATCATGTGCCGCCCGAACTGGCGATGGCGCTGCCGCTCTTTTCCCGGCAGGTGATCTACGACAATCCGCAGGAGGTGCTGATCCCGGCCATGCATGCGGACCTGCCGCCGGTCACCTATGTCACCAACATCTTTCCCGGTGACCAACCCGGCTGGCTGCTCAAAAATGCCGAGGATGTGCAGGCGATGCTGCGCGACGCCGACAATTTCACCAAGAACGGCATGGGCAAATGGGCGCAGAATATCGGCGAGAACTGGCTGGTCATTCCGACCGAAGCCGACCCGCCCATTCACACCGGTTACCGCAAGGCGCTGAACAGTCATTTCGCGCCGCAGAAGATGTTCGCGATGAAGGAACAGGTGCGCGAGCGTGCGCGGACCTTGATCCATGCCTTCAAGGATCGGGGTCAGTGCGATTTCATCGAGGAATTTTCGGAGAAATTCCCTATCTTCATCGTCCTCGATCTGCTTGGGCTACCACAGGAAAGAATGGCGCAATTCCTCAAATGGGAAAAGGAAATGCTCCACTCCAATGACTGGGAAGTCCGCGGCAACGCCGTGCGCTGTGTGAAAGACTATCTGCTGGAGGAGATTGAGGCCCGCCGCCAGCAGCCGCGCGATGACTATATCAGCAAGGTCCTGACCTTTGAGGTGGATGACCGCCTGTGGAATGATGACGAGGTTCTGGGGCACTGTTTCAACCTGTATATCGGTGGACTGGACACGGTTACGTCGCTGCTCGGCAATATCTTCAACTATCTGGCGTCTCACCCGGATAAGCAGAACGAACTGCGCGCTGATCCGTCGCTGATCGTCCTCGCGGTCGAAGAATTCCTCCGCGCCTTCGCGCCGGTCACGGCCTTCCGCATCGCGACGAAGGTCATCGAAATTCAGGGGCAGAAGATTATGCCTGGGGATTATGTGGCCTTCAGCTCACCCGTGGTTGGTCGCGATCCGGCCTTCTACGATGATCCTCAGGCCATTCGCTTCGACCGTAAGGCGCCGCATATGTCGCTGGGCAGCGGTATTCACAAATGTCTGGGGATGCATCTCGCGCGGCTGGAACTGCAAATCGCGGTCGAGGAATTCGTCACGACTTTGCCGGAATTTCGGATCAAGGACGGCTTCAAAGTGCCGTATTTCGTGGGCAATATTCTGCATGTGCCGGATCTCCACCTGCAATGGGACTGAATATTCCCATGGCCCGGGACTGTGATCTGTGGGCGCATGAGGTCTGACCGGTCAAATTGGTTCTGGAGCGGTTATCTGATTGCATCGGATAACCGCTCCAGCGTCAACCGCGCAGCATCTCCTGCCGGAATCCCCGGGGGCTAAGGCCTGTCGCCTTTCGGAAGGCGGCGCTGAAGGCTGCGACGCTTTGGAAGCCGCAATTGCCCGCGATGACCTTGATGAGAGCGCCGTCCTGCACCAATTCCCGCTTGGCCTGCGCAATCCGTGCGTCGGCGATGTAGCTGCCGAGCGTCTTGCCGACGGTATTTTTGAAGGTGCGCATCAAATGTCGGGAGCTCACGCCGCAGTCGTTCGCCAGATCGACGATCGACAATGGTCCTGCCAGTCCCGCCTCAATCTGCTCCTGAAGACGGCGCAGCCGCCAGTCTGTCATGCGTGAATCGGTTCCGGCATCGGATTTGCAAGGGATTTGAAGATGTCGACAAAGGTCGATGACCATCGACACCGCAATGGTCTCGACCATAATGGCGGGCGCGAAGCCGGGATCGCGTACCTCATGGGCTAGCCGGGCCAAGCCGTGCAGGATCCATGGCGCCTTCACGTCGAAACAGGGGGGCAATGACCAAGGCAGCGCGCCATTCTGGAAGAAGCGATCCGCTGCGTGATCTTCGAAGGTCAAACAAAATACGCGATATTCGCTGGGTTTGCAGCGCGCTGCAAATTGGCTTCCCTTGGGCAAGTAGGACACCTCACCAAAGGGCGGCGCGTGGCGATGGCCGTCGCGGAACAGGCGTGAGCCGCGCGAGCGCGGGCCAAGCGAATAGTCGAGATAGTGGCTGCTCGGCTCAAATATGGCGTCACAACTGCGATCCCAGGCAAAATGCCGGATATCGGCACGAATGCCGTTGGCGATGATGCTGTTCTCGACATGGAAGTAGGCGGTGGTGAGCGGCTGGCACGGGAGGATGGCACCAGTCGGCTGGATCATGGATCGCCCCCCCGACATTGTCATTGTCCATCCCCTTCCATACGAGCCGCTAGCCGTTTTATTAACGATAGTATGGGACCTCATCCGCGGTAGGTCGATGCTCAATCATATTGTGCAAATCGGACATCCCATCGCGAAACCGTCATCATGTTCATCGTCAAATGAACGAGGAAGCCCAAAGTATCGCGAAGCGGACATTGCTTTGATCGCTGACAGGACATGGCGCGCAAGCCGGTTTTCGACGCTCTTTACCGATGCTAGCGGTCGTCGGATGGGGAGAGATGGAAAAGCATCCTGCCCGTATGCAATGCTCTGGGAGGGGATATGGCTTCAGATAGATGGTTCCAGACAAGCGCATTGGCAAGCTTGTCGGCTTTTGTCACGACCGCTGCGCCGGCAATGGCGGCGGATCAGACCAGCCTCGTGGGAATCGAGGACATCGTGGTCACCGCCAGGAGGACCGAGGAAAATATCCAGACTACTCCGATCGCAGTCACCGCTCTTTCGGCCGAAATGATCAAACAAGCGCAGGTCGGCGATGTGGCGGGCCTGCAGCGCACTGCGCCCAGTCTGTCGATCGCGACCGGTGCCCCGGGCGGTTCGAGTTTTGTCTATATATCTATTCGCGGCATGCCCGCATTGAACCCGGGAGTTGCCAACGATCCTTCAGTCGCGACCTATGTCGATGGGGTCTACATTCCGCGTCCTTCGCAGGGTTCGGCCGACCTCATCGACCTGCAGCGGGTCGAGGTTCTGCGCGGCCCCCAGGGTACGTTGTTCGGTCGCAATACGACCGGTGGTGCGCTCAACATCGTCACGGTCAATCCTACGGGCGATTTCGAAGGTCAGTTCCGCGTTCAAGGCGGCAATTATGCTCATCGCAACGTCAATGCCGTGCTCAACTTACCATTGATGGGCGAGGAACTGGCGGCGCGTTTCGTCTATGATTTCGTGGACCATGACGGTTATGCCCGGAATGTGACCTCGACGAGCGAACTGAAAGACCGCAACAGCCATTATGCTCGGGCCAAATTGCTCTGGGCGCCGGCCGGTAGCAACTGGTCCGCCACACTGAGCGGCGATTACAATATCATCAAGGATCATGGCCAGTTTGTCGGGCTTGCAGCGGTCAATCCGGGTGCCAGCGCGGCCATCGGCGCGATCAATGCGGCGACGCCCCTCGCCCAATATTTGCACAACAAAGCCCATTGGTACGACGCCTACGGCATTCCGTTCAGTGCCAGTCCGCCAGTCGGGTCCAGTTACGGCTTTTTGACTGCGGCCCGGCGAAACGCCTATAACAAGCTGGAAGCCTATGGCGCCAATCTTACGATCGACGGCGAAATTGGTTCCGTTACCGTCAAATTGATCTCTGCTTATCGCTACAGCAACGCGATTGGTTTGAATGAACTCGACGGCACCCCGGCCCAGATTCTGGCGGCCGAAAGTGCCTATAAGTCCGATCAATATTCGCAAGAGCTTCAGTTGTCCGGCGAACTGGGGGAGCGGTTCAACTATATCGTCGGCGGCTATTATTCGACGGAAAGCGGGCGTGAATCGTCCGTATCACAAACCTTTGGTTCGTTTGCACCCGCAGCCCCGGCACCCAATTTCGGTTTCGGCCTGAATTATGGCGCAGTGGAAAATGTCTCGGCCGGCCTATTCAGCCAAGGCTATTACCGTCTGACCGACACGATCCGCCTGACCGGGGGCGTCCGCTGGACATGGGATAAGCGGGAGGTTGTTCTGCTGAACAGAACGAATCTGGCCGCCAACACCTGCGCGCCCGAACTGGTCTCAAATCCCGACTTCGTTGCACCTTGCAGCCTGCGACGTTCGGTCAAGTATAATTATCCCGCCTGGACGGCGGGTATCGATGTGGAGATCACCGACAGCCTGTTTTCATATGTGAAGACCAGTGCTGCATCTAAGGCTGGCGGCTTCAATATGCGCAATGGTTCGGCCGCGACGCCACCGTTCAAGCCGGAGAAGGTCAGGGACGTTGAAGTCGGCGTCAAGTTCAGCACATTAGATAACCGCTTGCGCATCAATGCTGCGGCCTTCCATTCTTGGCAGTCTGATGTGCAGCGCAATGCTTCTGACTGCATCACCTCACCCGGAGCGCTCGCTTGTGCGACCACGCAATTCCTTCGCAACTCGGGTGACGCGCGTGTCTATGGCGGCGAACTTGAAATAAGCGCTATTCCCTGGGAAGGGATGCTGCTCTCCGGCAATCTTGCCCTGCTCGACGGCAAATATGCCTCCGGCACCTTCGTTGAGCAGCAGCAGTTCGTTCCCGTCGCCGGTGCTAATGTGTCGGATTGCGTCGCCGGCAGCGCAGCAGATTCGGTCCGCTGTTCGGTCGATCGCAGCGGTGAGGCTTTGCCGCAAATGCCCAAGAAGCAGTTCGGCATATCGGCCACGCAGAAGGTGCCCACTCCATTTGGCGAACTCTCAATCTACGCAAACTATGCCTATATCGGCAAACAGAATTTCGGTCTGTTCACCGCCGATTCGCGGCGTCCGCAAGCCTATCGTGATGCGATTGCAATCGCCAACCGGATCAATACCATTCCGGGATACGGGCTTTTGAGTGGGCGTATCGCTTTGCAGATCGAAGATCCCGATCTTGAGCTTTCGATCTCCGGCCGCAATATCGGCGGAAAAAAATATGTAACCCGCGCCTTTGCCGATCAGTTGCCAACACTCGGCACGGCGATCGATTATATCGGCGATCCTTTCACGTGGGGCATCGGAGCGACCTTTCGTTTCGGACCGAAAAGCTAGGTCCGGAGCGACCGGCTTTGGCGCTCCCGCAATGGTTTGGCATTCGTGCAGGCCCCGTTTGGGATTTACGAAAGGTGTTCAGAGTGATTACCTCATTCTCGAACTTGGAGAAGACATGAGGAATATTTCATGAAAGATAGTATCAGGAAAATTGGTTTCATCGGTCTCGGCAGCATGGGCGGCGATCAGGCGCGGGAACTTGCCAAACTGGCGCTTGACCTTACAGTTTACGACGTGTTTCCCGAGGCATTGGTGAAATTCAAGGGTCGCGCAAAGCTTGCGGCTTCCATGGCTGAGGTTGGCGTGGATGCCGACACTGTGGGCATCTGCGTGCGGGACGACACGCAGGTACTGGAATGCGTCGATGCACTGCTGCCCGTAATGAAGCGGGGAGCGATCCTGCTCATCCACAGCACGATCAAGCCGCAGACCGCGCAGCACATCGCCGAACGCGCTGCCTCCCTCGGTATCGACGTCATCGACGCTCCGGTTACGCGCACCGAAATGAGCAAGGACGGTCCCTTTGTCTTCTGCATGACTGGTGGCGAGGAATCGGTCGTCGCCCGCGTCCAGGGGATACTCAACGCCTTTTCGACGAACACTATGCATATCGGTCCGCTCGGATCGGCAATGGCCCTCAAGATATGCAACAACCTCGTTTCCTGGTGCAGTATCATGCTGGGTATCGAGGTTGCCAGTGTGGCGGAGGCGTCGGGTGTGCCGATGGATAAGCTGCTGACAGTGATGAAGCGCAACGGCAATCTGACGCCGCCAATGGCCGGTTTTGTCGATTTCCGCAATAATCCGGGTGATGCAGCCCGGCGCGCCTTCTTCGCCAGCCAGGCCGGCATCGGCGAAAAGGATCTCGCGCTGGCTGAGGAACTGGCGGCGTGCGCTGATGCGGCATCGCCGATCACCAGCCATACTAAGGTGCTGCTCAAGAAGGCTCTACTTGCAATCTGCGAGAGCTAAAGTATCCATGACGATCAAGCAGGAGATTGTTGCCAGCATCGGGTTACTGTGAGCAATGCGTTTGCGGTGGCGACGCCCTTTCGCATAACGGCGGTAGCGATTTTGGCGGGTTTCCGGCAGCGATCGGCTGCTGATATTTGTCCTTGAGGTCAGGGTTAAAGCGTGCGGTGACGAGAGCAGGCATGTAGAGGGTTGCACATTTCGCGGCTGCTGGAGCCGGGCGAAGTCTTCAATAGGGAACGGGAAGAAACACTGCTTGGATGCCCATCCATTGCCGGACAACGCGCCGCCACGTTCCGTACCTGATGCGGCCGCCCATGGTCCCCGGCGCGGGGGTCTCGCGCCTCTCATGTCACAACCGCAAGCCAGTACCCGCGCTCGACTTTCTTCGCGTCCAGGCAAAAAGGCGGCGCAAGCGTTACGAGCCGCAAGGCCCATCGTCGTCGTTTCCGGCCCGCAGATCTGGCTAACGGTTGCATCATTTGGAACCGCCTCGGCTAGGTCGGAGTTTCCCAAAAGCCGCAGCCCCGGAACCCGAGCCTAACAGCAAATTTGCGTTTATTGCGAATATGCGCTATTGAATAATCCCATCTGCGGAGAGAACCGATGACTTTGCCAGCCAATGCCTTACCCTTTGGCAACAGGCTGCCTTCTGCCGACGATCGGCAGATCGCTAACCAGCTCCGCCGGATCCTTGCCTCTCAGAAGGCAGGTGCGGCCAAGCTGCGCGTGCCCGATCCGGAGACCAGGAAACCGGTCGAGATCACGTTGACTCCGGCGATGTCGGACCTGTTCCTGGAACTGCTGCGTCACATCGGTAGTGGCGATGCTGTCACTCTGGTACCGATCCAGCAGATGCTGACGACGCAGCAGGCAGCAGACCTGCTCAACATGTCCCGCCCGTACCTTATCAAGCTCATCGAGAAGGGCGATATCCCGCACAGCATGGTGGGGCGGCACCGGCGTCTTAAGGCTGAGGACGTATTCGCCTACAAGACTACGCGTGATAAAGCCCGATCGAAGGCGATGGACGAACTGGTCGCAGAAAGCGCAGACCTTTATTGATCTGACTCAGCCATGTTTGCCAATCGATACACCGCACTGGTGGATGCCTGCACACTGGTCAGCGCTCCGCGGCGTGACCTGCTCCTCACCTGGCCGAAGCGGAATTCTTTCGTGTGCGATGGTCGCAGCGCAGCCTCGATGAAACGCGTTCTGCGCTGCACAAGATCTTTGCCGAGCGCAAAATCGAGAATGCGTCCGCGCGAGCGGGCCGATCAGTCGATGCCATGCATCGGGCGTTCCCGGAAGCCCTGGTCGATGCACATGGACCGGTCGCGGCCATGACATTTGGTCTGCCGGATCCTAAGGACGAGCATGTCCTCACAGCAGCGCTCCAAACCCAGGCACAGGCTGTCGTGACGGAAACATCAGTGATTTTCCAGCAAGAATTCTCGCGCCCATAAACATTGAAGCGCGAACCGCCGACGAGTTCATCGCCGATACCATCGCGCTCGATGAAGGCAAGGCAGTTGCAGCGATCCGAACCCTGCGCGTTCGGCTGAAGCGTCCGGAAATGTCGGCGGAAGATTACCTCCGGTCGCTGGAGGCGCATGGGCTGTTCGTCACTGCTTCGATCCTGAGTGGCCACGCTGATTCCATCTGAAGGGATTCTCGGTGCGCCTCCAGGTTTGCTGACAGTCCGCTGCCAGACAGCGAAATTTGACGGGTGGATGGTTGGAAGGGGGCGAGTGCGGGCTACTTCGAAAAATACGGAGAGCTGCTCCCGCAGGATATGAGGGCAACTAGGCTCAGGACCTATTAAATTGCTTGCGCAGAGAGGGACAGGTTGATTCACTGGCGGCGGAGGTGCCGTTATGGATGATCTGCTTTTGCTGTCGGAGGCGCAGATGCGTCGGATCGAGCCGTGCTTTCCCCTGTCGCACGGGATAGCGCGCGTGGATGACCGGCGTGTGCTGAGCGGTATCCTGTTCGTGATCCGCAACGGTCTGCGCTGGCGTGACGTGCCGGCCGCCTATGGTCCGCCCAAGACGATCTACAACCGCTTCATCCGCTGGAGCAGGCTTGGCGTGTTCAACCGTATCTTCGCCGAACTGGCGGTCGATAGCGATGCTACCGACCAGCTGATGATCGACGCGACACACATCAAGGCGCATCGCACCGCTGCCAGCCTGTTCAGAAAGGGGCTCTATCCCGATGTATCGGACGCAGCCGTGGCGGACTGACCATCAAGCTCCATGCCGTTTGCGATGGTCGCGGGCGTCCCGTCCGCCTGGCACTCACCGAAGGACAGGCCAGCGATTACAAAGGCGCAGCGATCCTCGTCGATGCCTTGCCGCCAGCCACGGCGATGCTGGCGGACAGGGGCTATGATGCCGACTGGTTTCGCAAAGCTCTTGCTGACAGGGGCATCGCCGCCTGCATCCCGTCGAAGATCAATCGCAGGAAGCAGATTCCCCATGACCGCGCTCTATACCGGCAACGCCATCGCATCGAGAACATGTTCGCACGCATCAAGGACCGGCGTGGCATCCACACCCGCTACGATCGATGTGCCCACACCTTCCTGTCCGCCGTCGCATTCGCCGCCAGTTTCATCTTCTGGCTCAATCAATGGGTCATCGTGTAATTGCGGCTGCTTCCCTCGGGCCTCGGACGAGGCGCACACTTCTGGTTGTCGAGTCCTGAAGGAAGGAAACAGCCATGAAGCACTATGCCGGATTGGACCTGTCGATGGAAACCACGCAGGTCTGCATCGTTGACGAAAATGGTCGGAAGCTCGCCTCGGAAAAGGCAGAGAGTTCCCCCGAGGCGATCGCCATGCTGCTGGAGTGCTATGGGCCAATCGAGCGGGCGGTGATCGAGACAGGGCGCATGTCGCCAGCAATCTGCCTGGGCTTGCGCGAACTGAGTGTCCCTGTGGTGTGCATCGATGCCCGCCAGGCTCACCAGAGCCTCAAGGCAATGAAGGCGAACAAGACCGACCCCCACGATGCCGCCGGCCTCGCACAGTTGGCACGCACCGGCTTCTACAAGGAGGTGCACGTCAAATCTCCGGCAGCGCATGGGGTGCGTAGCCTGATCACAGCACGCGGCCATTTGGTGGAAGCACGTGTTCGGCTCGACAACATGATCCGCGGTCTCTGCGCCACGTTTGGCTATCGTCCAGGTGCGGGCCAGGGAAAGGCATTCCTCGAGCGGATTATGCAGGCCGCGCACATCCCGGGCCTTGGCGACGCCATCACATCTTTGTTGATCGTGCGTGCCGAGTTGGTCGAGCAGATCAAGGAAATGGACCGCCGCCTGCGTATCATCGCCAGCCAGTCACAGGCCTGCGAAATCCTGATGACCATCCCCGGCGTCGGCGTACAAACATCTGCTGCCTTCGCCGCTGCAGTCGATGAAGCCGGCCGCTTCCGACAATCACGCAATGCCGGGGCTTACTTCGGCTTGGTGCCCCGACGCCATCAGTCGGGCGAACTCGACTGGACAGGCCGGATCACCAAACAGGGCGATGGGACTGTGCGCAAGCTGCTATACGAAGCCGCCAACTCGATCCTCACCCGCAGCCGGGAGACCTTCGCCCTGAAGACATGGGCCATGAAGATCGCCAAACGCCGAGGCCTCAAGAAGGCCCGCGTCGCCCTGCCCGCCGCCTCGCAGTCATCATGCATGCCATGCTGCGCGATGGCACTTTGTTCCAGGCATGAGGTAGGGTAGAAACTGTTTGCCAGCGGTGGAGCGTCAAAGCTGATCCGAGGGCGGTGTCCCGCGAGGGAACGCAGGGACGAACGATCTGCGAAGGTGGTCAGATGGGCTCCAAAGCCCGCTTCGAGTCAATGCAACGTTCGCCTCTGTGAGACCCGATACAGCACGACCAGGCTCCGCCTCGGCCAGTGCGGACAGATCCATGAAACCCTCAAGGGATCGGCACCGCCAAGCTCTGCAATTACAGATCCTGACCCTAGCTAGCGCCAATCGATCCAAACGTGCGTTGGTTCCACGTGCTTGGCAGACTGCCTTGCCGAGGGCGATCAGCATTTTCACCGTTTGATGCTGGCAGAGGAGCATTTCATTTGTCAAAGCGGTTACCGTTATCAAACGCTGATGAAAACCCTTTGTATCTGTGGTAAGATCGGCAGTGAGTGCATATAATACACCATATAGCAACATGCTGTAAAATATAGATAAATTCACAAAATCACCTAGATTTTGACGGAAATCATTTGTCGGCGTCTGTTAGATCGCCCTCCCGCAACCAAATCACACACAAACACCAAGCCGTCCCGGGGCATCCCGAGGCGGCTTTTTTACGCCTTTCCGGCAAAAATACGCCGTTTCTGGAGGCGCGTCTTCGCGTCCCACCGCGCAGCGTGCGATCCCCAGACGGCGATTTGCTTTGTGGGGTGTTTTGGTGGGTAATGCCTGTGGTCACCAGGAGATACCCCCGATGAAGCTCAAGGACCTAGGCTGTCGTTACGCCGCGAAGCGGGCGAAGGATTTCAAGCTTGCTGATGGCGGCGGGCTCTACCTGTTGGTCCGCCCCACCGGCTCCAAGCTCTGGCGCATGAAATATCAGTTTGGCGGCAAGGAGAAGCTGCTCTCGTTCGGGTGCTACCCCGAGGTCAGGCGCCCCATGAAGCCTATCCCCGAGATCGCGGCGCCGTCCCCGCTCGATCGGGCGGCCCTGCGCCATGCGCATGTGACTGCTGACATCATCGCCATGCAGGAGAGAAAGCTTGCGCCACTGCCGCATCAGCTTCAGGCCCTGGAGGCGTCGCGCACGGCGTTTGATACGGTGTCGCCCAAATCGGCGCGCTATCTCGAAGCGGCAATCCTGCGCGATCCTACGCTGCTCGCCATCGAACCACACAAGCGCGCAAACGCGCTCATCAACGCCATGCGCGCCGAGATCGACCTGCGCATGGCCGACCAGACCCGTGCCGACCAGTTTGTAACCCGGTGGAACGATCATGTCCGGCGCATCCGCATGTTCGAGGATCGCGGCGAGCGCTGGCGTGGTGACGATCATCGCACCGCGATGGACGGGATGGTCAAGCAGCTGCAGCGCGATCCACAGCTGGAATCGCTGTTGCGCAACCGTCGGCTGGAGCTCGGGATCAAGGCCTCAAGCGGCGTGTCCATAGCACGCGATCTCCAGCAATGGATCGGGCGGTCACGGGGCAGGGGGATCGAGATGTAGACGAACGTGCCCGCACGTGCCGCCAAAAAACACTGCGGGCTCCCCACGCTGTCAATCTAAAGCCCTCATTGAACCAGGCTGTAATATTCGACAGCCATCGTGTTGGGAAAGCCAGAGTTGCGGTTATAGTCGATGACGATGCCGACTTGATCTGCTTTATTGGTCAGCCAACTCGTATCGCCGACGCTCACCATGGACTGCCAGCGTTTACCGTCAGGGCTTGTCGAAAAGACATAGTTGCTGCCGGAATGCTGGACCCGGAACCACACGGGCGGGGGCGTGAAGACTGCGCCCGTGACGTGGCCGTTATAGCCTACCAGCCCATTCCAGTTGTTTATTTCAAACGCGCCGCCTCCGCGCACGGTTTGACTGGTTACACGTCCACTGATGCTGTCGCGGATGATGATGCCATAGCCTGAGTAGTTCGTGGTCGGTATAAGCCCGGTGATCCGGACCTTCAGATCCCAGTCCGCATTCTTGTTGCTCAGCGTTTGGTAGCCGACCCGCAATACATCGCCCGTCACCGGAGCGCCACCGCCTACAAGCAAGCCTGCCTGCGTGTCGTCAGTGAGCGAGAGCGAGGTTGCGTCCCCCGAGGCCAGCGTAAATTGCGCAGCGGTCGGCGGTTGGAACCACCAGTTCGTCGCCGCGCCACTGGCGGTGATCGTTACACTGCCAGGGCCATTGGCAATCGCAATCCCCGTGCCCGCAGTCAGTGTCGCTGCTACCGGAGCGCTGCCGGTCGAACCAACGATCACTTGACCATTAGTGAGCGGACCGACGCTGCCCATGCTTTCGCCGTCGGCGTTGATCTGAACGCTATTGTTGGGGCCTGCAGGTGCACCGCAATCGGCGGCAGCTTGCAGATTGTCCATGAGCTTCGTCGCATCAGCGACCTGGCCGTTAGAAATTGTATGCGGCAGGGCGCAACTGGCATGCGCGGCCACAGGGCCTAGGAGTACTGGCAAGGCCATGGAGGTCAACATCGCAACTCTATGATTACGCATGATTATTCCCTTATGAACCGATGTGATTTCTGACCAATTTCATAATATGTTATGTTGATGTCAGGTCAAATTGGAGGAAATATCAACATTAAACTTGTAATAACGACATATCTTCGTAACAGGTTATTGATTGAGAGGTGGATATTGCGATGTAAGTTGAGACGTTCGAGCCTGGGGAGTGTTCGATGGTCAAGCGAATCGTAGCGTCATCTTTTATTGCTTCTGGATCATTGCTGTTTTCCGTTTCAGCTATGGCTGCCTGCCCGGCGCTGCCCCACTCTATTGCAAACGGACAAGTCGCTGATGCCACACAGTTGATGGCGAACCTTGAAGCGCTGCGCGCCTGTGTGAACAGCCTCGTCGCCGGATCGACCAACTCGGTCCAAGTGAATGCGGGAAGCGGCAACCTCACGGGCGTAGGGCCGCTTACCAACGGGCAACTGGTCGTTGGCTCGACAGGCAATGCGCCACAGGCGGCGGCGATCACGGCCGGGCCAGGCATTTCCATCACCAATGCGCCTGGATCGATCACAATCGCGGGAAGCGGCGCTGGCGATATCTATCGTGAGCTGGGCGCCTTCGCACCGCCTACGGCGAGCAGCTTCACCTTCATCGATACGCCGGGTGGGGTCACGCCGACAGTCACTGACATCACCAATGTCGGACTGGTCTATTCGGTCCCCATAACGGCGTCCGCCAGCACGTGGGTTGGCGCCTATCGCGCTGTTCCCACGACGTCTACGTGGACTTGGACGGTTCGTGCAAAATACTCGACCCCTGGCGGGAACTGGCCCGAATTTGGGCTGTGGATTAAGGATTCGGCGGGCAAGATGCTGGGCGTTGCGTCTGAATCCAACCTCTTCATTATAAAGCGCCTTGCGTCGAACATGACGCACAACGCCAATCCTTTTTCAACGTCCTACCCGGATCAACCGACCTGGTTTCGTATCCAGTATGACGGCACCTATCTCAACTTCTACCTATCCTGGGACAGTCAGAACTGGATCTACATCTGGCAGGAATCCAAGACCACCTATCTCAATGGCGACCTGACCTACATCGGCATAGGTGGTTTGACGGATGTCAACGACACGTCTCGCTGGAAGGCCGGCTCAAAGACCGGCGCAGTCGTGACCTACTGGGACATCGACGATGATCCAGCGTCTGCACGGACGCACTGATCAGCGAGCAAGGAGGCTTCGATGCGCATGGTTCGACAGATAACGACTGCGGCGTCGCTTTCCGTGTCGCTGATCGCAGCGACGCCTGCGCACGCTACGCCACTGCCAATGGAGTCGGCCGCAGCGATAGTCGCTGCAGCGCTGCAGGCGTCGAACGTCTGCGTGCATTATGACTATGACGCGAACGGCAACCGTACCTCACGCACCGTCGAGGAGATTGCGGGAACGGGCACGACCTGGGGCACGGGCGTCTATGGCTGCTTCTTGTGGAGCGCCTGACCGACTGAACATCTGACACCGACACGCTGACCGGGCATCGCCCGCAGACAACAGGGGAATGGGATGATGATGCGCTTTCTTGCCGCGCTGTGTCAGCGTGGCTCCGGCATCACCATGTTGAAAGCCGTGCTACCGCTGCTGATGCTGGCCTGCGCATTCGGTGCGACCCCTGCGAAAGCGCAGATGCCCGAAGGCACGGTCGGTTGGAGCGGACCTCCCGGCACCCGCTACACGACCGCCTATGCGGCGTGCCAGGCGTGGTATTACTGGTCGGGGCCGAACACCAACACGCGCTTCATCGGCGACGTCACGTACAACAACAACGCTGATCCCAACACGCGCGGCTGCAGCTGGACCAACCACGCCTATCTCTGCCCCGACGAGCATCCGGGTGGCGCTGGCTGCTTCATGCCCAACCCTTCGCTGACGTTCTTCGTCTGCTCATCCGGCTATGTCCGCACCGCGACCGGCTTTTGCGAGAAGGGTGTCGACCTGACGCCGCAGCGGCCGTGTAACTGCCGCAATGGGGGTAGCCAGGATCCGCCTGTTGGCAATCCCATATTCCCATCAACCGGAGCCAAGACCGCGAGTGCGACCGACTTTGCGACCGAGGATGGGCTGTTCTCCATAGGCCGCAAATATCGCAGCCTCCCGGTCGGGCGCACGGTCAGCTTCCGGCAAATGCCGAGGGGCCTCGCATCCAACTGGACGTTCGACTTTGCCTATGAACTGCAGCTGGGCAGCTTTTCAGGTTCGCCTTCGTCGCCGAGCGCCAAGCTCGCGCTGGTGGCGCCGGACGGCACCTCCTACGATTTTGTGATGCAGTCGGGCGGCGCGCTGGCGGTCGACACCACCACCGGCGCCTATTACGCGCCGACCGACCTCAAGCTCGAATATGTGGGCACGCTGCCGACCGACCTTGCCGACGTGCGCACCGCGACCAGCACCTGGCGGGTCACCGATGGCGATGACACGGTCTGGGAGTTTCAGACCTTCCCGCCGCCCAACAGCGCGGATTACTGGATCGGCCGGCCGACATCGCGCACCAGCCGTGAGGGCTATGCCTGGACTCTGGCCTATGCCGGCGACACCAGCCTCACCTCCATCACCGACAGCTTCGGGCGGGTCGCGACCTTCAGCTGGTATCAGTTCTACACGACCTCGCTGGCGACGCCGCCTTCGGGCGTTCCAGGGCCATATCCCGAAGCGGTCGCGTCCATTGCGCTGCCGGACGGCACGTCGCTGCGCTATAGCTATGATCCGACGCCCGCGACCAGTGCACCGTCCTTCTCGGAGATCCAGCGGCTTATCAAGGTGGAGCGCCTGTCCGCCGCCAGCGCGGTGGTCGACAGCACCACCTATCTCTATGAGGACGCGACGCGCTTCCCCAAGCATCTGACGGGGATCAAGGACAACCGCAACGTCCGGATCGCGACCTATGCCTATGATGCGCGCGGGCGCGGCATCTCGACCGAAGGCGGCGACGGGGCGGATCATTATGACGTCGCTTATGTGAACGGCGTCAGCGCCACGACCGCGACGGTCACGGGGCCATTGGGCAAGGTCGGCACCTACACCTACAGCCGGTTCGGATCGGGCTTGCCGGACATCCGCATCACCAGCGTGGTCGAGCAGGCCAGCACCTACAGCCCGGCGATCAGCACCAGTGTCACTTATGATGGCAATGCGTTCATCGCGACGCAGGTCGATGGCGAAGGCCGCACGACCGCGACCACGCGCGACGCCAAAGGGCGGCCAACCACGATCGTCGAAGCGCAGGGAACGGCGATCGCGCGCACGACCACCATCACATGGGACAGCACGCTCAACCTGCCGCTCACGACCGTAAAGCCGGGCGTCACCGAGACCCGTACCTATAATGGCGCGGGGCAGCTTGCGACCCGCACGCTGACCGACACCACGTCGATCACCGTGCCGTATTCCACCAACGGCCGCACCCACACCTGGACCTATGACTGGTCCGCCAACGGCCTGCTGGAATCGGTCGATGGTCCGCTGTCAGGAACGGGCGATACGGTGAGCTTCAGCTATACGCCGGCCGGCTATCTCGCGACTCGCACCGACGAGGTCGGGCATGTGACCACGATCACGTCGCATGACGGTCGCGGCGCGCCGCTCACAATCGAGGACGAGAACGGCATCGACACGGTCATGACCTATGACGGGGTCGGCCGGCCGCTGACGGTCACGATCGATCCGGGGCCGAGCCAGTCGCAATATACCATGACCTATGATGCGGCCGGCAATCTCGATCGGCTGACGGTGCCGGGCGGCGGCTGGCTCGAATACACCTACGACGATGCCAGCCGGGTCACGAGTATCGAGAATGACCGCTCGGAAACGCAGACGTTCACCTTGAACGATTTCGGCCAGCCGACCGCGAGCGTGACGAAGAATGCGTCGGCGGTGATCACGCAGCAGCAGGCGAACGCCTATGACGAGCTTGGGCGCGTGCTGCAGACGATCGGCGCCGGCAGCCAGACCTGGTCCTATGCCTATGACAAGGTCGACAATCTGACCCGCACGACTGACGCCCGGTCGAAGGACTGGTTTCAGGGCTGGGATCCGCTCGACCGGATGATCACGCAGACCGATCCGGAGACAGCGCAGGTCGGCTACACCTATGATCCCAATGACAGCCTGAAGCAGTTCCGCGACGGCAGGTCGCTGGTCACCAACCGCGTGATCGACGGCTTTGGCCTGACAATCCAGGAACAGTCCCCCGACCGCGGCACGATCACCTACTGGTATGACGCAGCCGATCGCCTCACGAAGAAGGTCGACGCCAAGGGTCAGGAGACGCTCTACACATATGACAATGCCGGGCGTCAGCTGACCGAGACCTACACCGGCACGACGGCCGAGAACATCGCCTACACATATGACGCCACCGCCGGCGGCAACAAGGGCGTAGGGCGGTTGACCGGGGTCACCGACGCCTCGGGTGCGACAGCGTTCAGCTACGACGCGCAGGGTCGGCTCATCACCGACGCGAAGACGATCGGGGCGCTGAGCTACAACGTCGCCTATGGCTATGACGCCAACGGGCAGGTGACGAGCATCACCTATCCCTCGGGCCATATCGTCACCTACACGCGCGCTTCGGACGGCAAGGTGACGGCGGTGTCCGCCAAGCCGTCTGCGCTGGGCAGCAGCACCAACATTGCGACGAGCGTCGCCTATGCGCCGTTCGGCCCGCTGACCGATCTCACCTATGGCAACGGCCTGGTGCTGGAGCGCGGGTTCGACCAGAACTACTGGCAGAATGCGCTGGTGGTGAGCGCGCCGGGCGTGGACCGGCTCGACCTCCAGTATACGCGCAACGCCAATGGCGACCTAACCGGAGTTACCGACAATATCGCCAGCGGCCGCGCGGCGACCTATGGCTATAGCGACGCCAGCCGCCTTGCGTCTGCGGACGGCGCGTGGGGCGACAATGGCTATAGCTGGGACAAGGCGGGCAACCGGCAGGCGACGAGCGGCGCGGGTTCGCCGGGCTATCGCGAGGCGGCGGGTTATGAGAATGGCAGCAACCGTCTGGCGCTGCTGAGCGTCGAGGGTGGACCGCTTCCCGCCGATCCGCTCTACGCCGCTGGCGATACCTACGCTTATGCCTATGGCGCGCGCCAGCGGCTGCTGACCCTGAAACTCAACGGCAGCGACATCGCATCCTATCAATATGATCATGCCGGGCAGCGGGTGAGCGCGACGCAGCTCTCCGGCACGCCCTCGACGAGCCACTTCGTGTTCGCGCCGGACGGCCGCCTGCTCGCCGAGCATGACGGCGCGAGCGGCACGATGCTGCGCGAATATATCTGGCTCGACGATATGCCGCTGGCGCTGGTCACCGGCAGCGTCGCGACGCCCACTTACTCCTATGTCCACACCGGCCAGATCGGTGAGCCGCTGATGGTGACGGACGCCTCGAAGGCGAAGGTCTGGGATGCGGCGGTCGATCCCTGGGGCCGGCCGACCATGCTCGCCACCGCGACGCAGGACTTGAAGCTCCGGCTGCCGGGGCAGTGGTATCAGAGCGAGAGCGGGCTGCATCAGAACTGGATGCGCGACTATGACCCTGTGCTCGGGCGATACATCGAAGCCGATCCGCTCGGCATTGAGGCGGGGCAGAACCTGTTCGGGTATGTCGATGGACGGCCGCTGTCAGCGAAGGATCCTCGAGGGCTTCAGGGAACAATCCGAATTCCAAGGCCGTGGTGGTGGTTTCCTGTACCATGGTATCCGGAGCCACTGAAGATTAAAAAACCTCCGGAAGATTATACCCCTTCGAAAGAAAAATCATATAAAGAGCAGTGCTCTGAATGCAAAGCAACTAAGCCTAGGCTTGTTGCTCAAGCAGAGGCCCAAGAAAAGGCTGGATTTTATCAGCATGATAAATGGGTTAAGCGTATAGAGTGGGATCAATACAGTCAGTTGGGTCATAAAACTAACCCACGGGCGCTGAATGAGTTTAAGAGGGATCATTCTGGCCAGCCGTTCGGTTACGAATGGGATGGCGCATGGGTTGAAGAGCACGCCATCGGCCACCCTGGAGATCCCTCTCAGCCTTGGCACCAATGCCCTCACTTCCATTGGCAAGACCGGTATGGTGAAACGGGTATAGTAGCCTATAAACCAGAGTCATGAGAACTTTATGCATTGCAAATCATTCTTAGGTGCTTGCTCCAGATATCTTCTAGGAAAGTCCAATGGTCAGCCATACTATTGGTCGTGGTGCTCGTGGACAACATTTACGAGATTGCAAAGAGATTCTGGTTATTGGACTGCTCCGCTTCCGTTGCCGAATGAATTGATGGAATTTTCAACATTAGACGGAGGCATGTGGAGGCAGCCATTTTATTATGAAGATATCGCCCATATTGTTGTCCCTGGTAACTACGTATTTGAAAGAATAGTTGATGATTTTCCGAAAGAATTTGAACAAGAGCAAGATATATAT
>Ga0209066_10002004_pt1 | contig 25778 bp, 19 predicted proteins | sample All_14_2_FD_187198 | JGI IMG/M metagenome (GOLD analysis project Ga0209066, IMG submission 187198) | Freshwater microbial communities in response to fracking from Pennsylvania, USA - Allegheny Zone_MetaG_DW_15 (SPAdes) (version 2) ... | reverse complement strand
GTTTCTTTCCAAGTCGCCGACGACCCCGGTCGAATTTCTTGCCGGCGAGCCGGAACTGTTGATCGAGGAAAAGGGGGAGAATCTGCTGATCCGCTTCGCCCAGCCGATAGGGACCGACAGCTATTCAATCTTTCAGGAAACCCCGAGCCGGATCAGGATCATCACCATCAACGACAAGCATCGGGAGATTGCCCGCCAGATCGGCATGGACGGCCTGCTGGTGCCGATATCCGCCAGCGACCATGTGCTCAAGCTGATCGGCAACAGCTCATCGTTCATGACCGTCCACTCGGCTATCGCCGGTGACAGGGCGGCAGGCAAAGAGAGCAATATCGAATTCATCGAGGCCGATTCAACGATTTACATGCACCTGCTGCCCTATGGCACCGGTTTCCGGCTCGAGATGTTCGTGAAGCCTTTTCCCGGAGGCATGCACTATCTCAAGCCGGGACAGGGCGTGGAAAACATCATGACCGAAATCCAGGGCCGGCGGATGCAGACCAAAAGAGACCTGGCCCTGGAAGAGGAAAAGGCCCGTGATGTCGAGGAGCTCTGTCCGATACTCGACCTCGCCATCGACCTGGAGCATGAGACCGATCGGGAGTGGCATCTGCAGGATCCGGAGGACTGCCTGCAGGCCCTGCTCGAACTCCAGGCGATTCGTGACAAGGTCGTTATCGAATGGCCGGAAGGGGAAAAACTGAGCATCGCCTACCAGGCCTCGATCGAAAATCTCAATCTCAAGGTGCGCACCAACCGCCAGAACTGGCTGGCCATCGACGGCAGCCTGCGGCTCGACCAGGATCATGTCATCAAGCTGAAGGATCTGCTCTCGACCATCAAGTCGACCGCTGGACGGTTCGTCGAGATCGGCGCCGGCCAGTTCGTCACCCTCACCCAGGAGTTCAGGAGACGGCTGGAGGACCTCAGCATCTACGCCAACGGCTTCGAGAATGACGAACTGCTGATCCATCCGCTGGCGGCCCTGCCGCTCGAAGACCTGATCAGCCAGACCGCCATCAGCACCGACAACGGCTGGAAACGGCAGTTGGAAAAGATCCGCGCCGGCCGGGACATTCACCCCGAGGTTCCCTCGACCCTGCAGGCGGAATTGCGCGACTACCAGAAGGAGGGCTACTACTGGCTGGCCCGCCTCGCCCAGTGGGGGGTCGGCGGCTGCCTGGCCGACGACATGGGATTGGGCAAGACCTTGCAGGCACTGGCGATCATCCTCCGTTTCGCTGCCGACGGCCCGTCGCTCGTGGTCGCCCCGACCTCGGTCTCGACGAACTGGTTGTCGGAGGTCACCCGTTTCACGCCGACCCTGCAGATCAGGACGCTCTCCACCAAAGACCGGAACGGGGTCATCGGCGACCTCGGGCCATTCGATCTGGTCATCACGACCTATACGATGCTGCAGCAGGAAATGGATCTGCTCGCCGCCGTTCCCTGGCAGACCATCATCCTCGACGAGGCCCAGGCGATCAAGAACGCCGCGACGAAGCGATCAAAGGCGGCAATGTCCCTGCAGGGCCGGTTCAAGCTGATAACTACCGGGACCCCGATCGAAAACCACCTCGGCGAACTCTGGAATCTGTTTCATTTCATCAATCCCGGCCTGCTCGGTTCGGTCAACAGTTTCAACGATCGTTTTGCCATCCCGATCGAGAGGTATCAGGACCGGGATGCCCGGATGAAGCTGAAGAAATTGATCCGTCCATTCATCCTCCGCCGGATCAAATCCGAGGTGCTCGACGAGCTGCCGGCACGGACCGAAATCACGCTTGAAGTCGAAATGAGCGAATACGAGACTCACTTTTACGAGGCCTTGCGGCAAAACGCGATTGACATTCTCGAAAACAACAAAGACAAGAAAAAAAGGCACCTGCAGATCCTGACCGAAATCATGCGCCTGCGCCAGGCCTGCTGCAGCCCGCGCCTGCTCGATCCCCACAGCCGGATCACCAGTTCCAAGCTGAAGGTCTTCACCGAGATCGTCGAGGAATTGATCGACAGCCGCCACAAGGTACTGGTCTTCAGCCAGTTTATCGGCCATCTCCGGCTCATCAGAGAATTTCTCGACAAGCAGAAAATTTCCTATCAGTACCTTGATGGCAGCACCAGCGCCCGGCTGAGAAAAGAGCGGGTCGAGGCCTTTCAGGCCGGAGAGGGCGATCTCTTTCTCATCAGCCTGAAGGCAGGGGGGCTCGGACTCAACCTGACGGCCGCCGACTACGTGATCCACATGGATCCCTGGTGGAATCCGGCCATCGAGGACCAGGCCTCGGACCGGGCTCACCGCATCGGTCAGACCCGCCCGGTGACGATCTATCGACTGGTGTGCAAGAATTCAATCGAGGAGAAGATTGTCAGGCTGCATCAGGAAAAACGGGATCTGGCCGGCAGTCTCCTCGAAGGCAGCGATCTCAGCGCCAAAATGAGCTCGGAAGATCTGCTCGATCTGATCCGGCTGGCGTAGACAGCCGGCCCTCCCCCGCCGCTCCGTTCCCCGCAGGGATGAAGCGAGTTCTCGTCATCCGTTGTGCAGATTGGCCAGGATGAGGCTGAAAAATACATGGTCATCTTTTTCAAACCGCCAGCCGAGATGGCCGGCACAGCCGGAGCAGAAGGCCGGCCGCCAGAGATAACCGGCGAACCAGGTAAACTGATCGCTGGCCTCGCTGCCGACCAGACATCCGGGCGCCCGGCGGAAGCAGCCGAGTTCAAAGAGCAGGCCGGCGGGATTGAAGAAGGTATGGGTATGGGAACCGTTGACGGCGATCCGGTCGGTATCGCCGGTAATACGATGGGCGCAGGCTCGACAGAAGATCCCCGGGGCTTCTTCCTCCCGATCTTCCTCCCGGTCAGCGGCGAGCACCTTCGCCTCCCGGCCGCCTACCGGTTGCTCCCGCAGGCGATACCGCCTCTGATCCTGTCCGCGGAACGGCTCCCGCGGCCACCCGGCACCGTTCATCACGATTCCTCCGGCAATCGGCCCTGGCCCCCGGAATCTCAGGTCCGGTCCTCGGCATAGTAAAGGACAATCGCCTGGATAAGCTCCGGGATGGTGTAGAGCGGGGGCTGAACATCGACCCTCAGCCCGCTGTCGGTGACGGTCTTGGCCGTGATCGGCCCGATCGCCGCGATCTTCACCCCGTCCATAAGCCGCTCGAGCTCCTGCTGGTCGACCGCATCGACCATTGTCAGAAAATTTTTGACCGTCGAAGAACTGGTAAACGTCACCATATCGACCTTGCCGTTTTCAAGCTCGGCGCGCAGGGCATCCTTGCGCCCCTGCGGCGGGACATTCTTGTAAACCGGCGCCACGGTCACCCGGGCCCCGGCGCCGCGCAGCGTCTCCGGCAGAATCTCACGGCTCAGTTCCGCCCGGGCGATGAGGATGTTACGCCCCTCCACCCCCTGGTCGAGGAGGCTTTCCGCCAATCCTTCGCCGGTGTAGGAGGAGGAGGGGATCAGGTCGGCCTTGACGCCGTATTTCAGCAGCAATTCGGCCGTACTCTTGCCGACCACCGCTATTCCCGGACCCTTGAGATTGCGGGCATCCATCCCCCGGGCGTACAGCCGCTGGAAAAAATAGTCGACCCCGTTGAGCGAAGTGAAGACGATCCAGTGGTACTCGTCGAGACGTTCAAGTTCACTGTCAAGGATCTCGTAGGAGTCGGCCGGCTGGATATTGATGGTTGAATACTCGAGACAGTCGGCGCCGGCCTCCTCGAGCCCGGCGACCAGATCGCTGGCCTGCTCGCGGGTACGGGTGACGATGATGCGTTTGCCGAACAGCGGCCGTTTTTCAAACCAGTCGATGGTGTCGCGGAGTTTGACGACTTCGCCGACAATCACCAGCGATGGCGGTTTGATCCCGTTCTCCCTGACGACCTTGACGATCGTGTCGAGAGTCGCCACCACCGACTGCTGCTCCGGGGTCGAGGCCCAGCGAACGACCGCCACCGGGGTCTTGGGATCGCGCCCATTGCTGATCAGGTGGTCAACAATGATCGGCAGGTTCTTGATGCCCATATAGATGACCAGGGTCCCCGCCCCGGTCGCCAGGCGGGCCCAGTCAACATTCGAATTCTCCTTCGTCGGATCCTCATGCCCGGTGATGAAGGCCACCGAGGCGGTATAGTCGCGATGGGTGATCGGGATTCCGGCATAGGTCGCGGCGGCCGAGGCGGAGGTCACGCCCGGCACGACCTCGAAGGGTACGCCGGCGGCCGCAAGCTGCTGCAACTCCTCGCCGCCGCGGCCGAAGATGAAGGGATCGCCCCCCTTCAACCGGACCACCATCTTGCCCTGCCTGGCGAAATCCACCAGCATCTGGTTGATCTCTTCCTGGGTGTGGGTGTGCTGCACACCGCCCTTCTTCCCGGCATAGACCAGCTCGGCGTCTTTCGGGATATGCCGGAGCAACCTTGGGCTGGCCAGGTAATCATAGATGACGACTTCCGCCCGTTCGAGCAGCTGCTTGCCCCGAACCGTTATCAGGCCGGGATCACCCGGACCTGCCCCAACCAGATAGACCTTGCCCGGCCCGTGCTTTTTCACTTGATCTTCCATACCTGACTCGGATGGCGACGTGACGTCGCCGTTGTGTGTTCTCCGTCCGCCGACCATGCCTGGTCCGGGGAACAGATGCCCCTGCAGCCATCCCCGAAGGCGTCCCGGATTTTCGCTCCCTGCCGCCAACCGGCCCTCGAAAACCGAGCAAAAAAGGGGGCATCCCTTCATGCAGGCATGCCCCCTTCCACTTTCTCGGTATGTGCAGTCTCCGGCGTTATCGGTGATCTGGCTCCCGCCGAATTACAGTTCCTTCATGATCAGTTCGGTGACGGCACCGATCGACACCGAACCATCGACCGAGATGACTTTCGGTCCCTTTGCCTGCTTGAAGTAGTTGACCGCAGCCATGGTGCCGGTGTTGGTATCGTAATAGATGTTGTGGCGTTTGTTGATCGCTTCCTCATCCTGATCATCGGCGCGGGTCTTCAGCTCGCCGCCGCAGACACGGCATACCAGCTTGCCGTCTTTTTCGACCGGTTTGATCGCCTCGAAGGCGATATGATTCGGATGGTTGTTGTCGTTGACGCAGAGCCGGCGCCCCATGATGCGCTCCTTGGCGATCTGGCGATCGAGAACGATCTCGATGACGTAATCCAGGGCAAGTCCGTTCTCTTCCAGGGTTTTGGCCAGGGTGACGGCCTGATCCTTGGACCGCGGAAAGCCGTCGAGAATCCAGCCACTCTTGCAGTCATCCTTCTGGAGACGGGCAACCATCATCGGGATAGTGATGTCATCCGGTACGAGGTCGCCGCGATCGATATATTCCTTGGCCTTCTTTCCGAGTTCCGTCCCGCCGCCGATGTGCTCACGGAAAATGGCGCCGGACTCGATATGCGGGATGTTGAACTTTTTCTGCACAATGGCTCCCTGAGTCCCCTTGCCGCTGCCATTCGGTCCGAAGAAAAGAATATTCTTGCCCATAATCGTTCTCCTTTTTTCCTTTGATGATAAAATATCTTTCGAATGCTCTACGAGCAACACAACCGGAGATCTTCACACGGAGGGAACGACGGTCGCTAATCAGCCGTGCCATACAGCCCAGCTCCATCCCGCGGGGTCCGAATTCCCGGCGCTGAAGCAGCATAATCAGGAATTCGAGCAATCGGGAACTATAGCCGATAATCAGGGTCGAGGCGAGAAAAATATCGTTCGAAGATTTTGACTTTCAATGGCAAAGCGGGTATTTTCGACGATTACAACCGACCGCGCATCGACACCGCGATGCCGTCACCCACAGCAACAGTGTTGATTTCGAACCAGGGTTTTCCTGGAAGCATCGGCACCCCTCATCTCTGGTCATGCAAACCGTATGAAACACATTCGTGTAGGTCTTATCGGCTTCGGTACCGTCGGCAGCGGTCTTGCCCGGACACTGTTCGAACAGCAGGAGCGGCTGCGCCGCAAGGTCGGCACCGACATCGTTCTGGCCCGGGTCGCCGACATCAATATCGAAACGCTCCCCGATCAGTTCAGCAACGTCATCCTCAGCCGCGATGCCAACGACATCTTCAACGACCCTTCCATCGACATCGTCGTCGAACTGATCGGCGGCATCGAACCGGCCCGAACCTTCATCCTCAAGGCGATCGCCGGCGGCAAGCATGTCGTCACCGCCAACAAGGCCCTGCTCTCCATCCATGGCCGGGAGATCTTTGACGCCGCGGTGGCCAAAGGAGTGGAAGTCGGCTTCGAGGCCAGCGTCGGCGGCGGCATCCCGGTCATCAAATCGCTGAAGGAAGGCCTGGTCGCCAACCGTATCGAGGCGATCCAGGGGATCATGAACGGCACCGCCAACTATATTCTGACCCGGATGACCGATCACGGCACCCCCTTTGCCGAAGTGCTGAAAGACGCCCAGGCCATGGGCTTTGCCGAGGCCGATCCCACCTACGACGTCGAGGGGATCGACACCGCCCACAAGCTGGCGATCCTGATGACGATCGCCTACGGCCTGCATGTCAAGCTTGACGACATCACCGTCGAGGGAATCAGCAGCATCCGCCCGATCGATATCGACTTCGCCCGCGAATTCGGCTACCGGATCAAACTCCTCGCCATCAGCCGCAACCACGGCGACCATGTCGAGGCCCGGGTCCACCCGACGATGGTCCCGGTCGACCACATGCTCGCCAACATCAACGGCGCCTTCAACGCCATCCAGTTCACCGGCGATACCGTTGGCGACGTCCTGCTCTACGGACTCGGCGCCGGGATGATGCCGACCGGCAGCGCCGTGGCCGCCGACGTCGTCGACATCGGCCGTGACATCATTGCCGGGTCGATCAACCGGGTGCCGGCCCTGTCGTACCTGCCGCAGTATATCGGCGAACCCGCCATAACCCCGATGAGCCGGCTGACCTGCCCCTACTATTTCCGGGTGACGGCCCTCGACCAGCCCGGTGTCCTGTCGACGATCTCCGGCATCTTCGGTAAACACCGCATCTCGATCAAATCGGTCATGCAGAAGGGCCGCCGCAGTGATGAACCGGTGCATATCGTCTTCCGCTCGCATCGGGCCTCCGAAGAGGCGGTCGTCCAGGCGGTCGCCGAAATCGACGCCCTGGCCTGCTGCACCGATCCGACGATCAAGATCCGGATCCTCGTCGAAGACAACTAACTGTTCGGAGTGTCAATGAAATACCTGATCCTTGTAGGGGATGGCATGGGCGATTTCCCTCTCGATATACTGGGAGGCCGGACCCCCCTCGAGGTCTCCGCCACGCCGACGATCGACGAACTGTGCCGCAACGGCGAGTTCTTCCTTAACCACACCGTTCCCGACGGCTTCCCCCCCGGCAGTGATGTCGCCAACCTGTCGCTGCTCGGGTATGCGCCGGAACGCTATTACACCGGCCGCGCGCCGCTGGAAGCCGCAGCGATGGGGATCCGCCTGGCCGATGACGAGACAGCGTTCCGTTGCAACTTCGTGACCCTCGACAGGCCGGACGACAACCATGTCACGATGGTCGATTTTGCCGCCGGCCATATCTCCACGCCCGAGGGCCATGAACTGATCGCTGCCCTGGAACGGGAGTGCGCCGACGACACCTTCCACTTCCATCCCGGGGTCAGCTACCGCAATCTCGTCGTCGTCAGGGGAGCGTACCCCGAACTCGCCACCGTCCCGCCCCACGATTGGATCGAAAAGGATGTCACCGCCCATTGGCAGCGCTATCTGGCCGATGAAAAATGGCGAAATCTGCTGCTCCGGATCTCGTCGACCCTCGCCGCTCACCCGGTCAACCGACAGCGGATCCGGGACGGGAAAAATCTGGCCAACGCCGTCTGGCTCTGGGGTGAGGGAAAAATGCCGACCGCCCCGACCCTGCAGGCCCGCTACCACATCCGCGGCAGCATGATCAGCGCCGTCGACCTGCTCAAAGGGCTGGGGGTCATCGCTGGGCTCTCGGTGATCAACGTCCCCGGGGCGACAGGCTATCTCGACACCAACTACGAGGGCAAGGCGGCAGCGGCGATCGCAGCCCTGGCGAGCGGCCAGGATTTCGTCTTTGTCCATCTCGAGGCCCCGGACGAGGCCGGACATCAGGGTTCAGCCTCGGCCAAGATCCAGGCGATCGAGGATTTCGACCGCCGGATCGTCGGACCGATCATCAGCGCCCTGCGAACCGCCGGGACCGAATTTCGCGTCGTCGTCACCATGGACCACTTCACCCCGATCTCCCTGCGGACGCACACGTCGGACCCCGTGCCCGCCCTGCTGTACGATTCGAGAGAGACCCAGCCGAAATCGGGCCGCCGGTTCACCGAAAAGGAATGCCTGCTCCACGATCAGCAGCATAAAAACTCACTGTCCGGGGCTGAGATGTTCATGGACAAGCTGTTCTGCCGGTAAGGTTGCGCCATGGATGAAGCAAAACACAAACATATCCATCGCTGCACCTGTCGCGTCCTCTATGGCGATACCGACGCCGCCGGCATCGTTTACAACGCCAACTATCTCAGGTACTTCGAAATCGGTCGGACCGAACTGATGCGGGAATGGGTCTGCTCGTATCGCGACATCGAACGCCAGGGCATCGTCCTGCCGGTGACGGAATGCTACACGCGGTTCAAGGCCCCGGCCTTTTACGACGACCTGCTGGTCATCGAGACGACGGTCAGCGAGCTGAAAAAGCTCACCTGCCGCTTCAACTATCGGATCTGCCGCCACGACCCTGAGGCCGAGCGCCTTCAGTTGCTGGTCAAGGGGTACAGCGTCCATGCCTCCGTCACCCGTGGGGGCAAACTCACGCCCTTGCCGGTACATATCGTCGAAAAGCTGCAGGCAGTCCTGGTTTGAGGGGATTGGGATCGATCGGATGGTCTGGCGAAAAGCAGCGTCGGCAATCACGCAGGGGAAAATCAGCCTTGACATCCCGATCTGAGGGAGTATATTGGGACCTCTTAACGCGGGGTGGAGCAGTCTGGTAGCTCGTCGGGCTCATAACCCGAAGGTCATAGGTTCAAATCCTATCCCCGCTACCAAAAATATCAAGGGGTTACAAGATCAATTCTTGTAACCCCTTTTTTGTTTCAAAAATCTGTAACCGCATTGTAACCTGATATCAAGATCCTTGACGATACCTTGCCGGCCGATCTTCTCTGTTAAAACCAGCCGGCGTGGATACCATCACTTCATGATAATCCATCGTTCCCGCAATACCGTAACGATCTTATTGACACATTCCTGCAAGGGAAGTGTGCCGGTGTCGATGTCGATGTCAGGGTCTTGAGGCGCTTCGTACGGTGAAGATATACCGGTATAATTCTGAATCTCGCCGGCCCGTGCCTTTTTGTACAACCCCTTGACGTCACGTTGCTCGCAGATTTCCAATGGGCAGTTGCAGTAGACTTCGATGACATTGTCCGGGCCGATTATTTCTTTGGCCATCACCCGGTCACTCGCCAACGGCGAAATAAATGCGGTCAGGGAAATGACGCCCGCATCCAGAAAGAGTTTTATCATCTCGGCAATCCGACGAAGGTTTTCTTTCCGCTCGGGGAGACTGAAACCCAGGTCCCGGCACAGACCATGACGGACGTTATCGCCGTCGAAAACGTAGGTTCGGCAGCCCATCAAATGCAACTGCTCCTCAACCGCGTGAGCGAGGGTTGATTTCCCCGAACCGGAGAGCCCGGTAAACCAGAGGTTGATGCTTCGATGGCCATTGAGCGTCTCGCGACGGGGGCGGTTTACGGCGGCTTTCTGGCGAACTACATGAGGACTGGATGGCATAGGTCAATATTCAGTTGAACCGAGTGGTTTGAAAGATCAAAATGAAGTGACAGCGAATAGCGCGCGTATGAAAGCAGATAACTGCGGGAATTGCTATTCTAAAAAGCCTTTTCCTGGAGGGTCTTACGAGAGCGAGCGCTACAGTTCGCTGATTTTATTTGGGTTTACCGAAATGGAAGTGGCTATCCCCGAAACTCCTGCTATCCTCCCCGGCATCAGCCGCGCATGCCGGCGACAACCGCCCTCGTCTGCCGCCGCAGATCATTCATGGGTCACCCGGTAGACCTCTTCAATCGTCGTGATTCCCTGGAGCACCTTCATCGCCCCATCCTGGCGCAGCGTGACCATGCCCTCGGCAACGGCCTGCTGCTTGATGAGATTGGCGTCGGCGGTGTTCAGCACCAGACTTTTCATCGACTGACTCATCAGCAGCAGTTCAAAGATGCCGCACCGTCCCCGGAAACCGGTATGGTGGCATTTGCTGCAGCCGCGACCGCGATAGACCTTGCGCCCCGAGCCGGCAATGCTGTCATCAAGGCCGAGTTTTGCCAGTTCTTCCGGGAGCGGGGTGTACTCTTCCTTGCACTGAGCGCAGATCATCCGCACCAGTCGCTGGGCGAGGATGGCGTTGATCGACGATGACAGGAGGAAGGGCTCTATACCCATGTCGATCAACCGGGTGATGGCACTGGAGGAATCGTTGGTATGGAGGGTCGAAAACACCAGATGCCCGGTCAGGGCCGACTGGATCGCGATTTCAGCCGTCTCCAGATCCCGGATCTCACCGATCAGGATAACATCCGGATCCTGCCTGACAATGGAACGCAGGCCGGAGGCAAAGGTCAGATCGATCCCCGGATTGACCTGAACCTGCCCGATCCCGCTGATCTTGTACTCGACCGGATCTTCGATCGTGATGATATTGATGTCGGTCTTGTGAATCGTCGTCAAGGCGGCATACAGCGTCGTTGTCTTGCCGGAGCCGGTCGGACCGGTTACCAGGACAATGCCATGCGCCGCATGTATTTCATCGGTGAACGGCTGCAACCGGTCTTCCGGCATGCCAAGTTCGGCAAGGGATATCAGCACGGACGATTTATCAAGCAGACGCATGACGACCCGTTCCCCGGCCGAGGTCGGCAGGGTCGAAACACGGACGTCGATCTCCTTGTTGCCGATCTTCAACTCGATCCGGCCGTCCTGGGGCAGCATCTTGACATCGATCTTCAGCTTGGCCAGGATCTTGATGCGCGACACCAGGGCCGACTGGACATGCTTGGGCGGACTGAGCATGTCATAGAGGATCCCGTCGATCCGCTGCCGGATCTTGAGGTTGTTGGTATACGGCTCTATGTGGATGTCGGAGGCATTGTTCCGCACCGCCTGCGAAAACATGAAGTTCACCAGGCGGATGACCGGTTCTTCGCTGGTGTCGTCCAGCAGGTCGCCAACCTCCTCTATCGCTGAAAACAGGGCCTCGGGATCTTCGTCATGAATATCCTGCATGACCTCTTCAGCGGTATTATGACTCATGTCATAGGCGTAATTGATGCTGTTCAGAATCGACTGGGAGGGGCAGAGGACCGCCCGGGCCGCCTCCCACCCGAGAAGACGCCGGACATCATCCAGTTCCTGGTACAGGAAGGGATCATTGATGGCGATAAAGGCATCGTCGCCATAGGCCACCGGGACGATCTTGAATTTTTTCAGGAACCCGATGGTCAATCTGGAGGTGAAGTCGCTCTGGATCTCGGTGGGAAGGACGGGGACATATTCCATATCGAACTGGATCGCCAGGGCCTCCAGCAGATCCGCTTCGTCGATCTCCTTATGTTTGATGAGGATGTCACCGATGCGGCCGCCACCGGCTGCCTGATCTTCGAGGGCCGCCTGGAGGGCGATCGAGGAAATATATCCTCTGTCGACGAGCTGCTCGCCAATCATCTTCGTATGGTGTGACGCGGCGCCGGGTGTTTCTTCAGCAGCGACATTTCCAACCCGCGACGTCTCCCCTATCTCCTCGACGACAAGGGTGGTATCGATCTCACACAAAAATATGTTTTTGCATTTCGGACACTTGACATGCCTGCCGACATACAGATCAGCGACCGAACCTTTCAACCCGCAGTTGGGGCATTGCATTTTCATCGCCGGACTCCCGCCGGGCCGGGCGTCCCGATATCCCTCGCCGTCGGCCTCCATAGGTCGCAGGCGACAGTCCCTTCAGCAAGATTGTGTCGTATATTCAAATCTAATGGCATACTCAAGCGATATCCTTCCGTCCCTTTCCTGCAGGTGTACACAGAGATCTGCACCGCAGTTTCACATCGCCCCGTCATTGGCTGGTTCAGACAGACGAGGCGACGCCTTTCTCCGACCGTTGTGCTGCAATTTGTCAATATTGTCCCGGGCAATCTGCACCAACGGCATCCCCTGTTTACCGGGGTCTGTCGAAGTGGGCGCGATCGCTGCCGTTCCGGTGGCAATGACCGCCTGATACATTTTGAGTGCCTCCGCCGGATTCTTCTCCGATTCGTAGACGACGCCGAGGTTGAGCAGGGCGTAGGGGTTCTTCGGATCATTGTCCAGCGCCTTGACGAAAAATTCCTTCGCCGTCTGATAATTGCCCTTCACCAGCTTCTCAAAACCCATTTCGGTCAAGGCCAGGCTGTGCTCGGCATTCACGACCTTACGGCCCTTATCATGCAGCTGCGGCACCTCCCTGCCGACCTCGTCTTCCTTTTTCAGGGTCATCTTGGACAGGTCAGCAGGGTTGCGGATGATATGCGGGGTGATGAAGATGAACATATTGGTCATGTTGCCGCCGCTGGATCTGCTCTTGAACAGATGCCCGAGCACAGGGATATCGCCCAGGATCGGCACACTCCACTCCCCGGTGGTGGACTCCTGACCGATGATGCCGCCAATGACGACGGTGTCCGTATCGTTGAGGATAACGGTGGTTTCGGCGGTCCGCTTGAAGGTCGTTGGACGATACTGATCGGCGGCATCCTGGGCCTTCAGCTTGATAACCTCGGTCTTGATCTCGAGGCGCAGCGTATCCGCCAGGCTGATGTGCGGGGTGATCGTCAGTTTCGTCGACACATCCTTGTATTCATACTGGGTATAATCCTGTTCGGCCTGGGTAGTGTTCTGGCTTGTAATGTAAGGGATATTCTCACCGACGCTGATCTCCGCCTTTTTGTTGTCGGTTGTGAGGATCTGCGGCGTCGATATGATGTCGATGGAACTGTCGTTTTTATAGGCCCGGAGGATAGCGGCAATATTCGGGAAGGTCACGCCGCCGATCTGAATTCCCTGTTTCAGGACACCAAAGGAATAGCCGGTCGGTAAAGCGGGATCCGTACCGTCTATGCCACTGATCAAATTGTACGAAGGATTGGTGTTACCGCTGAAGCCCGTCACCAACTGCCCTGTAGCATCGTCGAAAATTCCTCCGGCTATCCATTGCACCCCGACCTCAAAGGCTTTATCGGTATCGACCTCCATGATCAAGGCCTCCAGGTAGACCATGCGCCGGGGGATATCGAGCTTTTTGATGACGTCCTCGATGACCCGGTACTCTTCCTTCGATGCGGTAATGATAAGGGAATTGGTCTCGGTATCAGCGGTGATCTTGACATCCTTGGAGATCGCCGGCATCTGCAGGGTGGCGTCATCCTTGCCGCCGGATTTGGTGGCCTCGGGCAGGACATTGAGGACCTTGATCAACTCGGCGGCACTGGCGTTCTGGAGATAAAAGACATGAATATTGCCTTCTCCCCGCTCAACCTCGGTATCAAGCTTCGCGGCCAGGTCCTTGATGCGTTCGATATCGGCGGTGCTGGCGACCACGACCAGGGAATTGATCCTCTCATAGGGCACAACCTTGATCGATGACGCCACTGAAACCGCATCTTTTCTGGCCCCGGTCTGCTGATAAATTGAGCTCAGGACCTTGGCGACCGCCTCGGAGGTCGCGTGTTTCAAGGGGATGACCGCCATGTCCTCCTGGAAGAATTCGACGTCGATGGCCTCGATGATCGCAAGGAGCCTCTGCATATTGGACAGTGTTTCGGTGATGATCAGGATTCCGGATTGGGTGTGGGCGACCATCACGGAGGTTTTGGAAACCAGCGGGGTCAGGACTTTTTTCATTTCTTCCGGCGAACTGTACTTCAGTGGTATCAATTGGGTCACCACCCGGTCCTCCGGCGCTGCAGTGACGGCGTTGATCTGGGTATCGATGTTCTGGGATCGGGCATCCGCCGAAGGCAATATCTTGATGATCGAACCGGCAGCGACCGTGGTGTAGCCGTGAACGTCGAGGACCGATTCAAAGACACGGTAGGCCTCGTCCTCCGAGATCTTCGTCGGGGAAACGATCGTCACATTCCCCTGCACCGACTTATCGACAACGAAGTTTTTACCCGTTAATTCACTTATATATTTTATAAACACCCGAATATCGACATTGTCGAAATCAATGGTGATGAACCGTTGATTGGCGGTTTCGCCCGGCGGCTGATCAATTTCGGCCGTTCCCTCAACCCCATAGACCGGTACGTGTGTCAGACCGATGAAGACGATGAAGACGAGCAGCCGCTGGAAGAGTAGTCGATTCATAACGATTTTGAATTATTGTGAAGGTTGACCCGGAATAGGAGTATATGTTCGCCGATTCGGCCGGATTATCCTGGGGCGTCCCCCGGGAGGAGGGGGTTGCGAGGACTCGAGGTTCTGGGGTTCCACCCCCGGCAACGTCTGATTCCGTCGCGCTGCAGGAGCCGCCGCCGCTGGACTCGGAGGCATCGGCGTATATTTGGCGGCTTCGGTCATATCAAGGATTTCATCCCGGCCGTTGGAGGTCAGGACAATTTTTTTTCTCAGTATCTCTTTGACCACCGCCCCCTGCACAACATCGCCCTGCTGATATATATCCTGGTTTTTCGTATCTTTTTCCAGGACAATCGCCCTGCTCTCCTCGCCGGCGCTGACGATGGTCCCCATCAGAACCAGTGACAGAGAAGTCGGCTGCAGATCCGCAGCCGACTGATCCCCGGCCGGTTTCACTGCAGCGGCGGAAGGCGGCAGCCCGAAGAGATTGCGTTCAAGGACCTTGCGCACATTTTCCTCGGCGGTGCGTTGCGTCGAAGTGGCCTCCAGCTGTTTCCGTTCCGGCACCTGGGCAACAACCGCGGTTTTTTGAACCGGGGCTCGCAGATTCTTCTCAACCACCGTATACAACCCCTCAACCGCCAACACGCAGGCGAGGGTGATCAGCAACAGCGGCAGGAAGGTTGAGATCCGGATTTTCATGACACTGAACCTCAATAACCAAACTGGAAGGCCGGCTTCTGTAAATTGCCGGCAATCTGAAAGGGAATCGTCGTTTTTTTAAACTGCTTCTGTAAAAATATCAATTCATTACGAACAGTAATATTTTCTCTCATGAACGCTGCCTGCAGGGCAAAATCTCCTTTGGCGGTGACATTGCTCAGGTACCAGGGAGTGATCATCTGTACCATGCCGGTAAAATCGGCAGTCATTTGATTGCCATTGGCCTTCCCTTTGGTGATCTGCAAGCGGCGCTTGTCATACTGGATATGCATCTCGACCTGGTGCAGATCAATCTCTTTCAGGGTGAGAACCGGCTGTAACAGCTCGATACTGCCTTCCCGCAGCTTTACCTTGCCGACCGCTTTTCCTTCGAGATACTGATTTACGACGGCCGAATAGGTTCCGGAGTAATCAAGTCGACCCGAGAATTTTCGCTGCAGGGTGTCATTGATCGGTTGTATCGCCGACAGGTCGACATTCTGTATCGTCAACGGGTCAAGGGAAAATTGATTATTGCCCTGTTCGGTCCGCAACACCCCGTTGAAATCGCCGGTATACCCCTGCCCGCTGACCACGAATGTCCTGCCGAAATCCCGCCATCGTGAAGACAGATTGAGCGCGCTCAGTTCAAACAGCGGGGTATTTTCTCCGTTCGGCGATGAAAATTTAACCGTATCAAAGCGGATGCTGAACGGTAATGCATAGGTGATTTTTCCTATCGTGCACTTTGTGCCATTGAACAGCCCCTCAGCCTTCCGGGTGCAATACTCTTTGAATTCCTTCGCTGGAAAGCGGACATACAGCAACACCGCAGTCAGCACAACCGCATAGCCGCAATAGAACAACCACCGAAGACTCGCCGATCCTGTTCTCATGCCCCGGCCTTTTCGATATAGGTGACAATCTGCATGGTCACATCGATATACCCTTTGGTTTTACCGTTCTCCTGAATCGCAAGGCGCCGAAGGCTGACGACATTTTCAGTCGACTCAACCAGCTTGAGGAAGTTTACCAGCCCTTCCAGCGTGGTCCCCTGCAACTTCAACTCCACCAGCGATTCTTGCAGAGGACCTTCACCGGTTGTGGCCGAAGGTTTCATGTACTGGATGGTATCCTTGATTTTTGCCTGATCCGCCATCCTGTCGACATACGTAAAAAGTGCAAAATCACGGGACCTTTTTGCCAAACGGTCTCTGATTCCGCCTTCCCTTTTTTTGACCAGCAGATAGTCCTGACGTAATTTCTGTATCCGCTCCAGATCCTCCTGCCGTTGCTGAATGGAATGCTGCAGTCGGGCCCGACCCTCAAGGTAAGGGGAAAGAAGGAGTTGATAGACCAGAAAGAGCAGCAGAAAGACCGACACGCCCAGCAGCAGAACTTTCTGCCGGTACTCCAGCTGATCGAATCCGCTTTTCTCGCGGAGAGTCTGCAGGTTCAGGAATGACGGGAGCGTTCCCATGCTGTTACTGCCTCAGTACGAGTTTGATTTCAAAATCGATTGTCCCGCTTTTCACCGATGAATTGGCAGAGCTGATTTCCACCTTCGAAAAATACGGGGATTTCTCCAATTCCTTTTGAATCGAATCGACGATATTGAACGTTTCCGTCGTTCCTTTGAGGCGGACATCACTCTGGTCGGCGGTCAATTTGACGATCTGCACCTGCAACGCGGCTGGAATTCGAGCGGAGATCTCGGCCAGCAGATCGAGTGATCCCAGACCGCCGCCGGTTGTCCCTCCCGCCATGTACGCTTTTTTGGCCTCGTCGATCCGGACCTGTATCTGCTGCACCGGATTGACAATCCGCGTCACATCCGGCAGGGTCTGAGTGAAGATCTCACGTACCTGAGTGTCGAGGGTCCGTTGTTTCTCCTTCAATCGGGCATGATCGCGCCAGAGCAGGGCGACGATCAGCAGCGCCAGCACGGCCAGCGGTATGGCGGCACGCCGTGTATATCGCCGCAGTACCTGGGCCGATCCTTTCTTCCTGAACGCATCCTTTCTGAAATTGAACTCCCGGCCCGGTTTCGCCGGCGCCAGGGCGAGCGCCAGGGCCCGGTGCATCAGCCCCAGCTGCCGGCAGGAGACCGCTGGATCTGCGACGTTCAGCAGCGGTGACGCCAGCAGATCGCAGCTTTTGACCTCACATCGCAAGGCGGTTCGCAGCGCCTCCGCCAGCCCGGGGTACGTGACAAGCGGACCGGCGAGGTACAGCGGCAGATCCTGGCCCCGCATGCCGATCCTGGCCGCCTGGATCGCCTGCCGTACCGTTCGGACAAATGCGGCGAATACGAGCGGAAGGTTTTCAGGATGGAGTACGGAGATTTCGTGGCCGTCTTCCGTCAGTCCGAAACCAGCCTGGAGCGCGGTATCAAAGACCAGCGGCCGCATGACGGCAATCTTTCCGGCCAGTATCGCGATCAGCACCGCCCGCCGGAATCCGACATCGAGGTACCAGTAATCTTCCGGGATCTCGGCCAGACCGCTGATCGCGGTGGCACCGAATGTTCCGCTGATCCCGATAATCTCCGGATCGCACGACTGACCCTGGAGAAACTGGAGTTGGCCGGCAAGGTAGGCTTTTTCGGCCATTGCCGTGATTATCCCAGCTTCCCGCTCTTTTGTGCCGGCAAACAGATAGTCGAACACGATCCTGTCCGCTTCGACAGGGGCGTTTTCGACGAGTTCTCCCGGCAGGATCTTGTTGATCTTGCGGGTATCGGTGAAAGGGAAATTGAAGTTGCGGTAGTAAAAATGTTCCGCTCCCAGGGCGACCCGACATTCTCCTTCGGTGTATCCGACCCGGGCGATCACCTCGGTGACCGCCGTTTCGACCGACTGCAGACCGACATCGGCACTGCCGCAGGCCGCAACCACAAGGGACTTGGCCTCCTGCCGCACCAGCACACCGGTAACGAGATCATCGTGGATATCAAGGGCAAAAACCGTATGCGCCATCAGTTCACTCTACCCTTCGGTTCAATTCAGCAACTTTTCCCTGCTGGGCCCGACGGATCACCGTCACGACCTTTCGCACCATCGTATCAAAATTCCCCTCCGCCACAATGGAAAAATAACTGCTCGCCGTGGTTGTCAGTGTCGTATCGATGACCACATCCCCAGGCCAGGAGGGAACATTGAGGTACCATCCGGCCTCCGCCAGCAGTTCCTGATTTTCCTTCTGCCGCCGAAATTCGTCCAGACTGGCGGCCAGTTCCATGGTTATCAAGGGATGCAGCGCCTGGATCACCTCCGGCGGCGCCGTATTGAGGTTGATTTTACCGTCATCGCCGTACACCGTCACATAATCCCGCAGAGCTTTTTTGCCGTCGGCCCCATAGAGCAGGGCCGGAGTAATGCCCTTGACCAGCAGAAGATCCTCGATAAAATGCATCGGACCGTTCTGACAGCTATAGCCGGGGGAAAACGACTGGTAGTAGCTGCTCTCGGCCCCGAACTCCGTCTCCATGTCATCGGCATCGAGCCAGTCGACGAGAGAATCGACAATCCCCCTCGCTTCAGCCTCGTCCTCAACAGCGAATTCTCCTGATATCAGCAGGTTGGTCAATAATTCCCTGGTTCCGGTGCCGATCGCGCCGCCGGCGATGAGGCTGTTGATCTGGACCCTGCCCGACAGATCGACCACCGCCAGCCTCAAGCCCCCGTGGTCGAACAGGCCTGAAAAATCAGCCTGTTCAAGCGTCGCCCAGCTATCGAGCAACGTGTCGAAAGTGTTTTCCTTCCCGTCCTGCGCCAGCAGAGCGGCCGCTATGGCGACCCCGGAGCGGGCAATCGCGCCGAGCTGCTCGCCGCTTTTCAGATTGGCCGCCGCCAGGTGATGCTGCCGCATCGACCGGCCGAACTCAAAGGTCGCCGCAATCAGCAGACTGAGGATGATGATCGTGAGGAGCAGGGCCATTCCCCGGTCGTTGCCCAGGGGAGATGTCCGTCGTCTTCCGGTCACGGGGTATCGACCCGCTGCGAGGAAGGAAGGGCGACTGCGGTCGCAAAAACGGTTTGCTCCTCGGCCTCGGCCTCGGCCGAAGTCGCAAAGCGCAGGGTCAGCCGGATCATCGCCGGGAAATTGCCGGTCCGCGTTCCGCCCTCCTGCACCGATCCGCCCTCGCCGCTGTTCCATTCCTCGTGTTCATCGCCCTCCGAATCAATAAAGCTGTACTGTACTTCAGCAAGACGGTCACAGAGCAGAAATCCTTTCTCCTCATCCATCTCAAGCCCGCCCCCCGGCCGTACAGGCACATCGAGGCGATACAGCCGCATCAGGCCGCTCTCTTCGTCCACCTCGGTCGCGTACCGGATCATCGCATAGCCGGCGGCCGGTTCGGTCTTGCTGAAGACCAGATGCGCGGCGGAGGTGAAGGTCAACCGGTCGGCGCGCCCGGTTTCTCCCTCATTACTTTCTCCCTGCAGCGAGCCGCCATCCCCGAGGTACACCGATTCCAGATCGCCGGCCATCCGCTCCAGGGCAATGCGCGCCATGGTGCTGAATTCCACCACCGACGTTGTGCTGTCCGTCACCCGGAAGGTCGATCTGTAGGCACCATACACCGAGGAGATGACGATGGCGAAGATGAATATCGCCATCAGCAGCTCCAGCAGAGTGAAGCCGTCCTGTCGCGTCTGTTGCGGCCGAAGGTTCAGCGGTCGTTCTCCTTGCTGATATAGCATCTGAGTGTATAGCTGAGACCGGCGTTTTCCCACGAAACGGTCACGTCAACGCGTTGCAGCGGTTGTTCCGGTTCCGCTGATGCGGGCAGAATCGCCGACAGATCGGCATCCTGAACCTCAATCTTCCAGGCAAATCCGGGAAAATCGTCGCCGAAATCGCCGTCTCCGTCTTCGACAGGGGCCACGCCGCTCTCGTATTCCGCCAGTTTGGCCCTCGCCAGGGTGGCGGCATGGATATTGAATTGGGCTTCGGTTGCGAGGGCCAGGCTTTGCGCCTGGGAGCCAAAGATGGCGGACAGGCTGATCGCCAGGATCGCGATGGCGATCAGGACTTCAAGAAGAGTAAACCCCTGTTGGTGTGACGGGGGGAGGGGGGAAACCGGTATCGTCGCAGGAGGGTTCACGCGGTTACTGTATCACTCCATCTCCACATAGCTGTCGGTGATCCGGACATTCCCGAGAAAAGGGGAGAACAGCATGCTCAGGACCTCGTCGTCGTCATTTTCCAGGTGGATCATGGTCTCGTCTATATATCCCTGCCGGCTGACCCACAGCTGCGGTTGGCCTTCATCCATCGTTCCTGCGGATCTGGTCCAGATATCGACGATCCGGATGGGTTGCGCCAGCTGCAGCGCCTCCGCCTTCACCTCATCCGGCTCTTCCACTTCGATTGCCGACTCCTGGCGATACCAGATGCGGTTTTCCGATAGATCGAAGGTAATAGCGTAGGCCTGCTGGTCCCGCACCGCTTTTTCCCGCACCGCCTTGATCAACCCGATGACCTGCCGGGAGGAGGTCTTGAGCGGATCGGTCAGCAGCGAATTTTTCAAGGTCGGCGCCGCCACCGCCAGCATGACGGAGATCAGGGCGCAGACCACCAGCAATTCAAAGAGCGTGAAGGCGGACTCGCCGCATCCTGCCCGCGCCTGCCGGGAACCGGCAGGCCTGATCCCCCTCTGCTGGCCCCCCGGCACCGCTTACTCTATCTCCCAGTTGTTGATGTCGGCGCTGTCACCCTCACCTTCCGCCTCCCCGTCGATGCCATAGGAACTGAGGTCGAAATCGCCATGCACCCCGGGACTGAGATAGACGAAATCATTGCCCCACGGATCCAGAGGGACCTTGCTTTTTTCGAGATAGCCACCGTCGCGCCATTTCGGCGGCAGTATCCCGGCGGCCGGCGGTTCGACCAACGCCTGCAGCCCCTGTTCCGTCGACGGATACATGCCGTTGTCGAGTTTATAGAGATTCAAAGCGGTTTCAATTCCCTGAATCTGCATCGCCGCCTTGGTTCGTTTGGCTTCCTCCGGGTGGCCCATGATTTTCGGGCCGACATAGCCGGCAAGGATACCGATGATGACGAGAACCACCAGCAGTTCTATCAGGGTAAAGCCAGCCTCAACAGAACGGCGCCTCAGCCCTTTCAGCGAGTGGGCGGTATATCGATCGGTCATAATATATTTCGTGGTTTTGCGTTTGATTTGAAAGAGTACACCGCTACACCGCCAACCACCGAGGCCAGCAGCATCAGGGAGATTTTGATCCAGACGGCACATTCCAGCATCAGATAGCTGAAGGCAACCCAGGGCCACAGGCACACCCTGACGATCTGCTTCAGAACATCATTGCGTTCGATGACTTCGGCTATCATCGGTGAATAGTGGTAATACCGGTCGATAAAGGCCTGCCCCAGCGCATTGCCGCGCAGGTACCGGTCACGGAAATTGCGCAGCACGACCACATGCGCATCAAGCACCGAACCATAGGCAGCAGTGGCGATGAAACAGGCGTCGCTGGTTTCGAACGACAGCTCGTTGCCGTAAATGACCGTCTCGTCGGAAAGCACCGCATAGGCCCGGACATAATACATCGTATTCGGAGTGATATTGACAATATTGCTGCCGAACGTCCCCACTCCCGATCCATCGCTGGTCTGACCGTACAGCACCGTCTTGTAATTAAAGGAACTTTCTTTGGTGATCGCCGGCAGTATGACCGGGTCGGTCGAGTCGGTTGGGGTAGTCGGCGTATCGGTCGTCTCGGCCGGCCTGTACACCGGATGCCGGGCCGTACCATAGCATACCCCTCGGATCGTCACCGTCGGAACTGCAACGCTACACGCGTCATAACAGGTGGAGTAACACGTTGGATCGGCCGCATCCACACTCGAATCCTCCCCTTCACACTGTGTCTGGCAGGATTCCTCGCAGTCGTCTGTGATCCTCTTTGCAGTTACCTCCCCGCCTGACATCGCGCTATTGCGGTTGATGTTGGTGATCGGGGTCGTGGCAATGCGATAGTAGGTCGAGGAGACTCCGCCGGCCGCCGAGGCTGTCGATTCGGCCAGGGCCGACATCGCCGCCGCACTATACTGCAACAGGACAAAATCGTTGTCGTCGCCGTTGCTGGAATAACCGGCGGCAAGGACCCTGCCGTCCGGCAGCACGGCGAGTGCCCGGCCCACGTCGTCATACAAGGAAACCGCATCGGCGATATAGGTGGCCACGGCAGTATCGACAGCGGTTTCCGTCGTCGTCGCGCCACCGGTTGCCGCCGCAGTGCTCCCTTCCCCAGCCGGCTCTGGCTGACTCGCGACCACGGCATTCGAGAATGCTGCGACAGGATCCTTACCCGCGGCCGTGCCGGTTGTCTCCGGCGCCGTCTCGGTTGCTCCGGTCGTTGAACCCTCCGCTGCCGATTGTTCAACACCGTAGCGCAGCAGGATGATATCCTTGCCTTTCACCGTTTGGCTATAACCGGTCACCACGATGGCGCCATCGCTCTGCACCGCCACCCCGTAACCGACGCTGTCGTAGCCCAGATCGCTGCGGACCATCCCGGCGGTGCCGAAACTCCTGTCGATCTGCCCATTGGTCAAAAATCGCCCCAGGATGATCTCGCGATATTCGCTGTTGTCATAGGTGCCGACAACGACCAGCCGGCCGTCCGCCTGGACGGCCATATCATAAAGTATCGCCTCCCCTTCCGTGTCGCTGATCCGGACTTCGCCCTGGGCGCCGAACGATTCATCGACCGCCCCATCGGCTTTGAGCCGGAACAGACTGAGGCCGGCAACCCCTTCCGGTTTGCTGTACCCGGCAAGCAGGATCGCATTATCACTCTGCACCACGAGGGAATGGGCGGCGGTCTCATACTCACGGTCGATCAACACGACACCATCCATGCCGAAGGTCGTGTCCATCTTTCCGTCCTCGTTCACCCGGGCGATCATCGCCTGCAGGCCGTTGCCGTCGCCGGCCGTCCCCGTCACCAGGATATCGCCATCCAGCGTGAGCTGCAGATCATAGGCAACCCCGGTTTTACCCGCCAGCGGCAGGACGAGCTTGCCGTCCGTGCCGAACGAGGTGTCGGGAGCGCCGTTTTCGGTGAGGCGGGCCAGGAAAACAGCCGAGCTTGCCGCATTGGCGCCATTGTCGGCGGTACCGGCAATGACGATCCTGCCGTCCGCCTGCACGACAATGGCCTCGGCCATGGCATTGCCGCCGCCGACGGCAAAGGTCGTAAAGCCGGTGGTTTGAAATGAGGTGTCGAGTTTGCCGTCCGGGTGATACCGGGCCACCGCTACATCCTTCACCACCGAATTGGTGCTGAAGCCGGCAAGCAGGATCCTGCCGTCCGCCTGGACCGCAAGGGCCAGGGCTTCGTCGTCATCAATACCGAAATCGGTCACGACGACGCCTTGTTCCCCGAAGGCGGGATCAAGGTTCCCTCCTGCATGAGCGGATACGACCGACAGCAGCAACGTCACCATCAGCAGCAGGACTATCCGGAATTCGGTTTTGATTGCGCTCATATTCATCTCACCTTCGCTTTCTGCATTGGAAAACGTTCTGATATCGTCATCGAACACCCGCATCAATTCAATGAATGATAACAAAAATTTCCCATTCCAGGCAAGGGCGTTGAAGACCTTTTATCGACCAGGGTGCGCGGGATGACAAGCCGATATCGTCACAGGCCTGGTGCGGGCTCCGCCTGCAGCAGCATTATACCCTGATAACACACAGAATATCTTGAAATCAGGGGCACGGCAATACAATCCGGCCCGAAGAAGAAGAGGACAAAAAGGCCCTGCTTCAAATACGAACAGGTCCACCAGGAGATTCCCTGGTGAACCTGTCTTCGCTCGAGGGTCGATCCTCGGGCATTTTGACACCCCACAGCGGACGCTCTTCGCCGGCAGCCACCCTGCCGAGAAGAAGAGAGGCGGCTATTGACGCCAGGTCAGGCGCGCCCTTTTTCCATCACCTGAAATTGTGGCAGGTTGCACATTCGAGCCCTTTCTCGAGGTGTTTTTTATGGGTACTGGAACCGCTCCACGATTCGCTGTCATGACAGCTGCTGCAGAGCACATTCCGGGGCTGAACCAGACCGGTCGGCGTCGACGTATGGCAGCTGGCACAGGAGATGCTGCGATTCCGATGCGTTTGGTGCATCGCCTCCCACCCCTGGCTCTTGCTCTCGTGGCAGAGGGTACATGAACTGACCTGGGTCGGCAGCTGGTGGTAGCCGAGGGCGGCAAACGGGATCATGCCCTTGCCGTCCGGAGTGGCCCCGGAACCGTCATGACAAGAGGCGCAGGACGGGGCTTTGCTCTTCGGCTCGACACCGTGGGTGATGAGCATCTCGGCATCGGCCTCGACCAGCTTGTAACTCCCGGTCATGCCCTGTTCTTTCATGCCCTCCTGGACGGCGGTATCGAAATTGCCGGTCATGAACATCCACATGATCGCCGGCGGGATGATCTGGCCGCTTTCATGCAGCGGCATGATCGTGAAATGGCGTTTGATCGGCACGATCTTCGATCTGCCGTCGAACGGGGCGCCATTGGCCTTGGCCATCGGATAGATGCCCTGGGCGTCGGGCGTGATGGTCTCGCCGACGTTGTAGACATTCGAGGTGCCGTCAAACCACACGTATTCCGGTTTGACATTGGCCTGCCGGACCTCTTCGCCGATAAATCCGCCCTGCCCCGAGCAGAAGGCGGGGTTCCAGATCGGGGTCCTCCAGTCGCGGGACATCTCCGTCGCCCCGCCCTTGGCGTATTCCCGGATATGACAGGTCTGGCAGCTGACCTGCCCCTGGGCATGACGGTTCAGCGTAGTGTTTGAGTGTGGCGCCGCGGTGTGGCACGACTGGCAGGTGGGGTTCGGGGCCTCGGTCGCCCGCAGGTCGATACCCCGGCCGCCGATCTTGTGGTTGGCGGCGGCATGGCAGCTGGTGCAGGTCAGGTTGGCACCGGCCTTGGAAAGATGGACATCCTGGTCGATCGTGGCGTCTTTGGAGTTGAGCCCCATGTCGCCGCGCTTGGTCCAGTCGCCGCCGCCGGCAGTGGCATGGCAGCGCAGACAGGACTGATTGGTTGGCAGATGGACTGTCCGGGCGAGGTTGACCATGGTCGTGCCGGCCGGCATTTTGGCGTAGTCAGGCACGGTGGTGTAGTTGCCCAGGGCATCCTGCTTCCCGAAAATATAGGTCTTTACCTGTTTCAACACATTCGTCACCGTGACCGAATTATTGGGGTCCTCAACGGTCTTGCGCTGGTAGGTGTCGCTGTGGCACATCAGACAGTCGACATCGGTTGCCTCCGGCGGATGCGGGGCATTGCCGTCGGCGCGGACGTGGCAGGAGTAACAGGCCCCCTTCGACGACACCGCGTAGGTGCAGAAGGTATTGATGCCGCCGACGCCTTTGCCAAGCTTCTCGCCATTCGTGTTGGTCAGATCCGGAGTCGGACCGGCCCATTGCATGTGCAGACTGTTGAGCATATCATCGGCTTCCTGCTGGTGACAGCTGATGCAGGTCGACGGCCCGTTGTAGGCGGTAATGGTGTTATGGGCGGCAACAGTTCCATTCACCAGCCCTCCACCGGGCGGCGGTTGAGCGTCTGGGTCGGTTGGCGGATCCGTGACGAC